>Ga0105047_10010071_pt1 | contig 15483 bp, 16 predicted proteins | sample MAT04_FD_78384 | JGI IMG/M metagenome (GOLD analysis project Ga0105047, IMG submission 78384) | Freshwater microbial communities from Lake Fryxell liftoff mats and glacier meltwater in Antarctica - MAT-04 (megahit assembly) | ecosystem: Environmental > Aquatic > Freshwater > Ice > Liftoff... | reverse complement strand
TATCTTCGTGAGATAAAAATCTCCCAAACTGAAATCACCAAGGTGCTCGCTGCCGTTCCGACAGGAACCGAAGGTCAACAGCACCCTTTATTTGCCAAACTTCAGACTTTTAAAACAAACCTAGATGACTTGGCATCCACCCGACTTGAATCGCATGCGTTTAATATGATTTCCCCAATGGCAGAAATCTTTGATGCCTCCACCGAAACAGTTCCGGATTTTGTGAGTGATGCAGAAGGTTGGCTTCAAAACCTCTCTGCCTCTACTCTACTCTACATATGATGGCAGAAAACATCAGTAATTTTGTGAAGCTCAGAACTCCTGACCTACCGGAAGTAAGGTGAGCCGATAAAATGAAAAACGAGGCGTAGGTTGGTTGGATCCTAGGAAAAGAATTTCTGTGTCGGATCTGTTCGTCAAGGGCGCAGCAGGCGGGGTTGGAAGCGTGTGATCTCAGGAACTGTTTTGTGCCGTATGCGGTAATACAGTGTTGGCGCATGGATTTCAGGAAGTATTCTTGATATTAAATGGCGAGCTTGCAGGTCTGGCACAAGGTTGTCGCGAGGCACGCTGATCCGTGTAGGAACTCAACTGGAGGCCTGCCTCCTCGGCGAAATCTCAAATTTCCGGTTCAGCTTATTTCCTCAATGTCTTTCCTCTACAGGGTGAGATCAGGAGTTCTGAAGCTATTTTCCGAAATGCGTGGTTTTATTTCTCAAGGAGATTGGGAAAACGAACCACTAATACCAATAGATGCGGCGGGCATTATGATCCTAGACGCGGCTGTAGTTGGGACACAGTTGAAAGCACAGCCATGGCAGCAGGCCAATCAGTTCCTTGGAGGAACGGAACCACCCGTCGTTTTCTTCGGACGTTACCTCGGCAAAGGAAACGGCCTCGAAGCGCTTAAAGCCAAATACGCTTCGAACCAATCGACCATCGACGCAAAGTTCTACGCACTCAAAACCTAGGTGGATGAGCAAAAATAAAACGCCGGAGAGGGAGACTGAATTGAGGCAATTGCGGGCAGGAATACGCGAAAATAAAGACAGAGAAGCAAGGAGTGATGAGTAAAAAAGTTCTCACCAAACAATGAGTGATTTCGTTACGCTTTTGAGTTCCGTATAGCGTGTGGTTTTCCTTTCCGGTCCCTGCCCGCAATGCTGCGCATAGCGCTTCAGGCGGGTTCGCTTTCCGGTCTCCGGTTTTGCATAGTCACGGCTTAGTGACTGTTGAAATAAAACCGAACGGCTACTGACTCTACCTACCTCGCCACCAGCGCCAGCGTTTCGATCTGTCGGAACTGACGCTGCCCGATGCGGCGCAGTGAACTGATACCGAAGTCCACGCGCGAACCTTTCGCGATTTGTCCGAGCAGCTTTTCCACATCGCGCACATTGCGCACCGCAAACCTTCCAACCTGCTGGATGATCTGCCCCTGCTCAAAGCCGCCTTCGCTCGCCGGCGATCCCGGTTCGACATCCGCAATCAACACACCCGTTCCCATCTCCACCCCAAACGACTCCGCCAGCTTTTCATCCATCTCCTGTAATTGCATCCCGAAATGTTTCCGCGCGAGTTGCGGCTTTTCTGGCAGCCTTTCGCCTCGCGCCACTTTCTTAAACTCCTCCACCTTCTCACGCACAATTTCCGCCGGAATCGCAAACGCAATACCTTGGGTCGGCACGCCCTGCGGGGTATAGCTCATCTTGACTGATGAAACACCTGCCAGCTTTCCCGAGATGTCCACAATCGGTCCGCCGCTGTTGCCGGGGTTGATCGCTGCATCGGTTTGCAAAAGATTGGTGAATTCCGTGTCGTTCACCACCACCGTGCGATCTTTCGCGCTCAGGATACCGCGCGCCACACTGGAGCCGTATCCGAGCGGGTTTCCCAATACCAAGCACGTCTGCCCGAGCAGATTGCCCGAGAGATCATTGAGAGGAATAAATGGGAAGGGCTCCTTGCGTTCGATTTTGATCAAAGCCAGATCACGATCCCCATCCCCCGTAATATACTTCGCCGCGTAACTTTTCCCATCCGCCATGGTCACCGAAATTTTCATCTCAGCCGCACGCTCCACCACGTGCTCATTCGTCACAATATGTCCCGTCGCATCGATCAGAAAACCGGAACCAAGACTCTGAACCTTCTGTTTAATCATCCGGGGCGGACGCATGGGGCCGCCAAAAAACTCACTAAAAAAATCATCCTGCGAGTTACGCACTGCATGACTCACCGTGCGCTCGGTGTTAATGTTTACCACCGCAGGCATGACCTTTGCCACGGCCTGCACGGCTGGCTCCTGTGCAGGATCATTGTCCGCCGCAGAAACTCCATTCAACGATACCAAGAGGGATAAAATAGTGGCGATCAGCTTCATAGGAGGCCTACCGACAGATGCTTCAGGGATTTGCTCAAATTTTTCCATAAGGTGAAGCCGCGCATACTCAGCCAAATATCTGAAATTTCCCAGCAGCGAATCCATCCACATCGTCTCGACGAAAGGTGAATTGCCAAACTAGGCACCTCCCGCTTGACATCTCCATATTTTCTTCGGGACATTACGCGCATATGAAGCTTCTCCCCATTAGTCGTTCTCTTCTGGTCATTCCCATCTGCCTTTCTCTCGCGAGTTGCGGCACCAAGGAGCCATATATTTCGCCCCTGAGCAAAGTCCACTCCGTAAGCATAAAATCCACGAACAAGCCCGTAAAGAGCACCATCTACGGCGATGCCACGACGAACACACTCGCCATCACCGGCGCGGCGGTATTCGGTCTCGCAGGCGCGCTGGTCTTCGGAGGCGCAGCCGCCATTAATAACAACCGTGGAGTTAAACGGTGGTCCGACGTCACCAAACCACAAGAGTTGATGATCAAGGGAATCATCACCGAAAGCATCCAGAAGGAGATGAAACGCCTGCGCGGATGGAGTGCACCAGGTAAAGGGCCGGCAGACGCCAACTTCACAGTCGATAAGATTGCCTTCGGTGTCGAACACGCCGGGAAACAACGCTTCACCGTGCTGGTCCAGTTTGGTGGAATGCTTTTCCTGAACATAGATCAGGAAGAATGGTGGGATGATCACCGGATCGGACGCAGTCTCACCTCCTGGACGCTCGCCGAGTATAAGGCCAACCCGGATCTTTTCATTCAGGGTGCCAAAGAAGCCGCCGACGCACTTGCAGCCGAGATCATCCAGGAGTTTGAGAATTAATGTCCGCCACGAGCTGTCTGCATGCTCATTAAAAGTAGCGAGAAATCGAAGGCTGGAAAAGCAGCGCCGGAGCTAAATAGACATCTCGCTCGTATTTGTCCAAAGCAGCTGCGGACATGGGTGGAAACAATCTCCCACCCGCGCCATTTCATCGCTAACGCGAAGGCAAACAAGGCGGTCGCAAACTGGATTGCAGATTTGTTTTCCAGTTGGAACTACACTGTCAGCGTGCAAGGCGTGAACCGCAATATAGTGGCGCGCCCGCATGCCGGGCATAACGAGTGCATTCTCGTTGGCGCACACTATGACAGCGTTCCAGAAACGCCGGGAGCCGATGATAACGGCAGCGCAGTAGCTGCAATGCTGGGATGCGCCATGGCCTGCGCTCAATGGAAAACTCCATTGCCAGTGATGTTTGTCGCCTTCAACCGCGAAGAAGACGGCTTAATCGGAAGCCAGGATTTCGTGGAGGAATTCCTACCAGATTCCGGCTTAAAAATCCGTTGTGCACACATTCTTGAAATGGTGGGCTATGCCGATCACCGGGAAGGCTCTCAACACATACCAACTGGGCTCCCAGTGAGTCTCCCGAAGACCGGCGACTTCCTGGGACTTCTCGCAAACAACAAGGCCGCAGGCGAAATGACCGCCATCCTCAAAGCGGCGCGCACGTATCGTCCAGAGTTTCCGGTTTACGGAATCGAAGTGCTGTTGGGGATCGAAAAGTATTTCCCAGTTCTCCACCGCAGCGATCACGCACCTTTCTGGCAGCACAAAATCCCCTCAGTCATGTGGACCGACACCTCGGAATTTCGGAATCCTCACTACCACGCCGAGACGGACACACCCGACACTCTGGATTACGAGTTTCTCAAACACGTCACTCAAGTGCTCACCGCGTGTGTCGTAAATGGCGGGGAAGAGCTATGTGCGTAAATGTTCAGTGCGTCCGTTGCCAGATCAGTCCTATCGCATCCATAAATCCATATTGCCGCTTTCCCGTATATACGGTAATATTCACCCATGAAAACCACGATCGATATCCCCGAATCTCTTTATAAGAAGGCGAAAATTCGGGCTGTGGAAACAGGGCGCACTTTAAAAGATCTCGTTCTGACTTCTCTAGAACGCGAGCTGGAAATCGGTCCTCAATCTGTCGTCAACGAAGTCGCGCCCTCCTACTGGGCAAACCGGAAGCTGCGTCCGGAATACGAAGCAGCACTGAAAGCCGGAGCATTCTCGGGTGGAACCGATTCCACACAGATCATATCCGAAGAACGGGACGCGCGATGAGATCGGCCTACTACGACGCAACCTATATTTTCAAACTCCAATGCGAGGAAACCGGAACTCCCGCAGTTCGGTCCCACGCAAGCTCTGTGAATACGATCAGCTCCTGTCTGCACGGAAAGGCGGAATTTGCATCCACCTGCCACCGTAAAATTCGAGAAGGCTCAGGCACGCCCTCGCAATTGCTCGCAATGCTCTCCCAGATTCAGGCTGAAACCGCAATTGGCGCTTTAATCTGGCTGCCACTCACGGAAAAAATCGTGACTAGGGTTGAATCGTTTTTCTCAAACACTCCTTCTCCTATTTTTCTCCGAGCCTCCGACGCCCTACATCTCGCCTGTGCTGCGGAGAATGGTTTCACTGAAGTCTATTCCAACGACCGCCAGTTTCTCGCCGCCGCACATCTCTTCGGTCTGCGCGGTGTGAATGTGATTTAAAATGACCGCGCCAAAAGCGCCAGTTACTTCATCCTTACTCTTTTTTTCTTCCTCCTTATCGCCTCTCGCTTTTACCAGAATCCATCGTTGCCGGTTCACAATGCGCCGCTACAGTCCTCCGCCTCATGGCTATCGATTTATCCTCCGTTGACACCTCTGCATTGAAGGCCCGCTTGGCCCAGATGCGGAGGTTCCTTTGACCTGCCAAAACTTCAGGAGCGGCTGACCGAACTGGAAAACCAGATGGCCGACCCGGATTTCTGGAACAACTCCGACAAGGCTCAAATACTCGTAGAGGAAGTCAGTTCGCTCCGACGGAAAATCCACCCTTTCATCGAGTTGGAGAAAAAAGTCGCCGATCTGGAAGTGCTCATCGAGTTTGCGGAATCCGACCCGCAAGGCACGCTGCCCGAGCTTGAACGTGAGCATGATGCGTTTCACAAGGCGCTGGATGCTTTCGAGCTTCAGCAATTTCTTTCCGGGCCCAACGACCGCTGCAATTGCTTCCTGACTCTCAACAGCGGCGCAGGGGGCACTGAGTCCTGCGACTGGGCGGATATGCTCATGCGTATGTATGTACGCTGGGCGGAACGCAATGCACTCAAGGTTTCCACGGTGGACATCCAGCTTGGCGAAGAAGTCGGGATTAAAAGCGTGACGATGAAAATTGAGGGCGAACATGCCTTTGGCTATCTCGCCTGCGAACGCGGCGTGCATCGCCTGGTGCGGATCTCCCCTTTCGACTCCAACAAACGTCGTCACACCTCTTTTGCCAGTGTGGATGTCGTGCCCGAGTTGAAAGAAGAAGCTCCCATCGAAATCAACGAAGCCGATATCAATGTGGACACTTATCGCGCCGGCGGCAAAGGCGGACAGAACGTTAACAAAGTCGAAACCGCGGTGCGAATCACCCATCTTCCCACCGGACTGGTCGCAGCATGTCAGGTGGAACGCAGTCAGGCCCAGAACAAGGCAACAGCGATGAAATTACTCAAAACCAAGCTCTACCAAATGGAGCTGGATAAAAAGAAGGCGGAGATGGAGGCAGTTTATGGATCCAAAGCCGATGTCACTTTCGGAAACCAGATCCGAAGCTATGTGTTTCAGCCCTACCAAAAAATCATCGACCTGCGCACCGGCGTGGAGACCTCAAATATCCAGGCAATGATGGATGGCGACATCACCACTTTCATCGAAGGCAAGCTACGCGGTTTAGTCCGACAAAAGGGCGCGAGCGACGACGAGGAATAGGCGAGGGAACAAGGAGAAGGGATGAAGGAAAAAGTTTCTCCAATGCATTCCGAGTCATCGATCTCCCACGCTCTGCGCGCACACATCAGGACCCACAACTTGGGCGTGCTGAGCGCAGTCGTTTTCATACTGATATTTACCTCTGCATTGTGGACCGGCATTTACTTTCTTTGCTACTGGCTGCTCTTTTTCAAACATACCGTGCTTGATCAGGATATCTGGATCACTCCTTCCGGGTTTATAAAAGAATACGCCGCCGTGGCTGTTGCTCTGGTCATTGCAGCCAGATTTCTCGATCAGTTAATTCCTCCCGACAAAGCGCGCGATCACCGCTCCAAACTGGAACTGGTAATCAACCTTCTCATGTTCCTGCCGCGCTGCACGCTGAACATGCTGGAAAGCCTTTCCGCTCTGGTCTGGTTTTCTAAAAAGCATCTTAAAGCTGCCGCCTTGTTCATCGAATACCTCCAACATCACGGACGAATGAACATGCAGGAACTGCCGCTGGCGATCCCCGATGAATCCATGCGCAATCGCATCCTATTCGGCCTGGATATCATGCAAATCGTGGAGGTGCGTCTCCTGGACAATGTCTTCTGGCTATCGCTATCCAGTATTACTCCCAAAGCATTCCAAACGACTTCACCTCGCAGTCAAACACCAAAGGTTGATCCACCCGAAACGCCCCCGCCTCATTATATATCCCTAGAATAAGCTGCTGCATCCGTCCCTTTCAGCTCCCGATAAAGCGCCTCGATCAATTTCAACGCTTTCGGATTTGGAAACACCCCCGGCTCCATCTGATTCATGACGTATGCAAATGCGACACGATTTTCCGGATCTGCGAAACCAACGCTGCCGCCCGCACCTGGGTGCCCAAACGCCTGAAGTGAGGGCCCAAACAATGCACGCGTTTTTTTGCCATCACAAACGGGATCTTTCATGAAGCCACACGCAAATGATGTCGTGGAAAGAAGAATACGATCTTCACCCTGCACGATCGGTTCTGCCATCCAACGCAAACTTTCGGGTTTGAAAAACACAAGGTCACCGAGACGTCCACCTTGCGCAAGCATCGCATAAAACTTCCCCAACGCGTGGGCGGTTCCCACCCCACCCGAAGCAGGTAGAGATGTCTGACGCGCCACCGGCGTATTCATCGACGCCACACTCCCCAGCCCTGCAGGTGAACCAAACGCGCGCGATGTCAACGAACCCGGAAAACCGAAGGCCGCGTAAAATGGATCACCTTTACGAGGAGCTGTCTTCGCCGGGAAAACCGATCCGATCCGGTCATGCAGTGAATCGGGAACTCCTATCCAAAATTCCAACCCAAGTGGCTCTGCAAACTCCCGCCCCCAATATTCACCTAAAGAAACTCCCGACAACCGCCTGACTATTTCATCCGCTATGTAGCCATACGTCCGCACATGATACCCATGAGCTTTGCCCGGCTCCCAAAAGGGCGTCTGCCCCGCAATCGCTCCAGCCACCGCCGTATGATCAAACGCCGACACCTGCCTGTCCAAAACCGGCACACCCGCCTGATGCGACATCGCCTGCGCAATCGACACCGCCTTTCCATGCTGCGCAAACTTCGGCCAGATATCTGGCAATGGACTATCCGGCGACACACCACGCTGCTGACACGCATGAAGCACACACGCTGCCGCCGGACCTTTCGTTGCCGACCAAACCAAGATGGGCGTCTCGACAGTCCATGGCTGCGTCTGATGTCGGTCTTTCCACCCACCTGCGAGCGACAGAATCTCCACACCATCCTTCCAGACCGACACACTCGCCCCCACCTCCCCGAGCGATGTGAAGTTTTCCTCAAACAAATTCTGAATTCCTGCAAACGGCATAAATATCAAGTTAATATCCCTGCTTACAAAAATCACGGATGTTTTGTTCTCCATGAGTTCACCAGGTGTCCTGATGTAATAAATAAGTTTAATATGACTTTAAGCAGCCTGATTTCTTGATCTAACATTACAAATTCATTATATAAACACTGCCTGTTCGAGCTCTTTATCAATCGGTTGAGCTAGCACCGATCAGCCCCAACTTCCTTAACTGATGAGTATTGATATAAAGAACTGCTGCTACACTGCTTGTAATGCATGGCTGTTTGTATTCAGCATTTTGATTTCATTTGGATGGTTTTTTCTGGATGGCCATATTGGCATTAACTTTTCTGACGAGGGTTTTCTCTGGTACGGAGAACTTGCAGTATTGGCAGGGCAAATTCCTATACGTGATTTCCAATCGTATGATCCTGCACGCTATTTCTGGCTGGCCGGTTGGAGCTATGTTTTTGGCGAAGGTATTATTGCTATGAGACTGTCATGCGTAGTCTTTCAGTGCTTTGGCGTTTTCGCCGGGTTGCTTGTAGTTCAACGTTTGTCCAAAAACTTATGGTTTCTTCTAGGGATGACCCTCCTGCTGTGCACATGGATGCATCCGCGCTACAAAGTATTTGAGCAAACTGTAGCCTTGGTGTCGATCTACGCAGCGGTTTTTTTAATAGATGCACCCACTTTAAAGCGGCACTTTTATATTGGGATTCTCGGCGGAGTTGTTGCGATGCTGGGTATTAACCATGGGGCATACCACGTCTTTATTTTTACTACGCTCATCTGCTACCTAAGTTGGCAGAAAGGTTTCAAAGTTCTTGTTCGACTCATTGCCACATGGGTTTGCGGGATACTTCTGGGATACCTCCCTCAAATACTAATGATGTTTTTCGTGTCCGGTTTCTTTGAGTATGTGGTGATTCGCACCAATGAAATATTCAACAAAGGTACAAATCTTGGGATCCCTGTGCCTTGGCCGTGGAAAGTTCCAATTATTTACGCCTCAATACCCAGGTTCTTTGAGTCCTTTTTTTACGTTGCGTTTCCAGTCTTCGTTATAATCACTATATGGCTTGTCTGGCGTAAAAAGCAGGGCGGGCTAAAAGTTCAGCCAGAGTTATTGGCCTGCGTTATTGTTACCGTTGCCTACAGCCACTACGTATATTCACGCCCTGATATCATTCATCTCAGCCATGGGGCCCCAGCTTTGATTATTGGCTGTACTGCATTGGTGTTTTCAATCCGACGCCGTGGCAGACTTGTCAGCGCCTGCGCATTGCTTGCGATAATTGGCATCAGCATGACTGCAAATGCGAAACAGATACCTATACTTAAGCAGATATTTTTCCCCAGCCAGACCAAGCATTACACCCTCAACGTTCGGGATGAGTTATTAACCTTGCCTGCAGATCAAGCATGCATTGTCGCTTCAGCAATTCTTTTAAATGATATGGCGGGGAAAAATGAAGTGGTGTTTTTTGCTCCGCATTATCCAGCTCTTTACGCCATCACAGGCCGATTTTCTCCCACAAGATTTATCTATTTTATAATTCAAACCCCGGAGGAAGACGCAAAATCACTCGCTGAGCTAAAGGCCTCCAATGTTCGATGGGCCCTCGTAGAAAGCCATCTCACGGATAATCGCGAAGACTTGCATTTCAAAAATACTAATCCTTTGGTGTTTGATTACCTGATCCAGAATTTCGAAATAGTGACTATTCAGCCCCTTCCTGTAACCAATGTCGCATTGCGCAAAAAATCCCCCTGATTCATATCACGAAATTACTGATGGGTTTTAAGCACCGCCAATACCTGACTCGCTGCTGTAAGCCCAAACTCGAATATTAAGAGACAAAATGCGCTTGCACGTACGGCGGTCTTATAATGAGAGTGACGTTTCCTTTTTCCCTATTTCGAATCCAATTTATTATGAACAAAATTCTCGTTTGTGGTGCCGGTGGTTTTATTGGTGGTCATCTGGTGGCTGATCTGCGCCGTCAGGGAGTGAAAGACATTCGTGCGGTAGATAAAAAGCCGTTTAGCCAGTGGTATCAAAAATTTGATGACGTCGAAAACCTGCAGCTCGATCTTCAGTATATGGATGCCTGCAATCAGGCGGTGAAAGGATACAACTGGGTTTACAATCTGGCGGCTGACATGGGCGGGATGGGATTCATCGAGCTCAACAAAGGACTTTGCATGCTCAGCGTCCTCATCAATACTCATATGCTGGTTGCCGCGAAGGATCAGGGCGTGGAGCGCTTCTTCTATTCATCGAGCGCGTGTGTTTACAACGCCGACAAGCAGCGCGATCCGAATGTCACTGCACTCAAAGAGGAGGACGCGTATCCCGCCATGCCGGAAGACGGCTACGGATGGGAGAAGCTGTTCAGCGAGCGGATGTGTCGCCATTACCGCGAGGATTTCGGAATCGCAACCCGGATCGCGCGTTACCACAATGTCTATGGGCCTAATGGCACCTATGATGGCGGACGCGAAAAAGCTCCCGCCGCCGTCTGTCGCAAAGTCATCGCCGCCAAGATGAGCGGAATGCATGAAATTGAAATTTGGGGAACCGGCGATCAGACGCGTTCTTTCCAATACATCACCGACTGTGTCCATGGCACTCAGATGCTGACCAATAGTGATTTCGTAGAGCCGATCAATCTTGGCAGCAGTGAACTCGTTTCGATCAATCAACTCGTGGATATCGTCGAGGAGATCGCGGGAATCAAACTCAAGCGCAATTACAAGCTGGACGCCCCAAAGGGAGTCAACGGACGCAACTCGGATAATACGCTCATCAAGAAAATTTTCGACTGGGAGCCCGCCACTCGTCTCAAAGACGGTATTGAGCTGACCTATCAGTGGATTCACGACGAGATGGTGAGCGGCAAAACCAGCGTGGTGAATATCAGCTAAAGCGAAATCCCTGCTGGCGATTTTCTTGCCGGGATTTTACCGTGCGCCATGGAAGTTTTGCCCATCGAGCTTTTTGGTATTGCCGTTGACGTGCCGTTTGAAGCACCGCGCGTCTTTGCTGCTGCGAAGCTGGATCAGCTGGGACCGAAGCTGTGCGACACTGCAACGGGTTTCAGCCTGCCACCCAGTCAGCTGCGGTTGCGCCGGTTCGACGAGCTTTTCGATTACGAATTGTTCGCCCGGTTTTTTGGGGACAATGGCAACCTGACCATTACTGCGGAACGCGCCCGTCTGTTTGCCCGCAACGCCCGGTCCATGGCGGACTGGAAGATCATGCAGCAGATGCTGGTGCGTTTTTACAACCTCATGGAGTTTTCGGAGAAAACCGTGACGCATCTTTCCACGCATGCGCATGCGAAATTTACCTCACCTGAAGAACGGGATGAGTTTTTGAAACAGTTTTCTTTCAGTGCCGACATTGAAAGACCGGCGGCGCTTGGCTATGTGCGGATTCCTGATTGGGAAAAGGAGGTGCGTGTGCTAATGGAAAAGTCGAACGCCGTGCCCGACAGCGTCTTTGTCGCATGGGATACGCAGTTTGAAAACAAGCAGGAATGGGAGAGCTTTTTCTCTTCACTGCCCAATATGATGGAAAACTCCGCGAACCTGTTTGAGCTAGCGTTTGATCCGCTGAGGTAGAGCCAGCTTACTTACTCCTTGGCGCATTTTTGGAGTAAGACTCTCCGGTAGCGTGATCGGCAGTTTTAACGGGCTCCTAGTAAAAGTGGAAGCTGAGGGGGTATTCGAAAACGCCGTTGCGCAAAAGCTCGGTTGGCGGTGGATCAAACTCAGCCTCTCTCACGCACTGTTCGATCATGGACACATGTGCTTCATTGGATGAATTTTCCTCCACTCGAAAGCTTTTGATTCTCCCCTGCGCATCCAGGGTAATGACGATCTGCACGAGACCTGTCTGAATCAGACTGCCACGTTGTTGGATGTAATAATTCCAGCGGGAACCGACCGCCATATAGACGTTCTTTTTGTAGCGCCCGGCGACTGTTCCCACGGCATCCGCTCCCTTTTTGCCCTTCGCCATTTTCCCTCCTTTGATTTTGGTTTGCACTTGTTCCAATGCCTGACCTGAGCTGTTTGTCTTCTGACTCTTTGCGGTCATCATGATAAATGGCTCCTCCTTTTTAGGGGGAGGCTGAACGGGCGGCTCAGGCTTGGGTGGCTCAGGCTCCGGTGGCTTTGGAGGCGGCGGCGGTTCTACCTTGGGTTGCTCGGGTTCTGGCTCGGGCCGGGGCTTTGGAGGTGTCTGTAAAAGCGTGGGGAGTTTGGGCGGCGCTTTGATTTCAGAAGGCGGCGGCTCGCTGACGGGTTGGACTGGAGCCTCGGCTGGTTGATCGAGATAAAGCGTGATTTCGTCTTCATTCGCAGTCTTCACTTTTTTCATCCCCGGCGGGATGTCCGCCTTGACCAGTAGAATGGGAGCTTGCTTGGGCTCCGGCGGCTTGGATAGCGGAGGTGGTGGAAGTGTTTTGGGTGGCGGTATGACTTTCTTCTCTTCCTCTGCTTTCGCTGTCTTGCCATCGCCTAGTGCCGACTGCTGGTTTTTGAATTGCGTAAAATTGAGATCGTCGCGGCCTTCCTGCGATGGAAGCGGACTTTCGCCTTCGCCTTCGATCTCACTTCCCGCAACACTGTCTTCCCAGCTAAAGAAAAGCGCTTCCTTGCTCAGGTTCTTCGCTTTCGCCAGCCCATCCACATCGAGGTAGAGCTGTTGCATCTCTGGTGGAAGCTGTTCGAAAAGCACTTTGAGTTCTAGTTCCTGCTGCGGGGTGAGTGGCTCTTCTTTCTTGGTGACGGCTTCAATCTCTTGCTTCAGCGACGGCGGGGAGATGGTGAGTGTCAGCGTCTTGTCTTCCTCCTGCGGCATATGCGGCTTGGGAGGAAATGCGGAGATCCACACACCGCTAAAAATAAAGAGTGCCAGGTGAAATCCGAGAGCGATGCTGACAGCGATTTTTAGACGTCGCTTGAGCGGCATGGCGACAAATTCGTCCAGCCGGTCACGGATTGGCAAAGGCAGACTGAGTGAGGGAAGTCTGATCATGAGAGAAGGCGGACGACTCCATTGGTCATCGCGCCAACGGCGCTCAATGTGGACAAACTTGCGCAGTATTCAACCTGATCTTTCCATCCCCGATCAGCGAGGGCGCGGCCATTGCGGGCGGCCAGCAGTGCTTCCAGTGGGGTGGAAAACTGGCGGGACAGTGCGGCGACAGTGACTGCGGCGTCAGTGCATTGTGCTCCTGGTAGCATGGAAACCAGCAGACCGGCGGCATAGGCGTCTTCGAGGGCGAATGTCTCGAAGGTTCCCGCACAGACGATCAAGAGGTTCTTCGGTTGCAGGCGGACGATAGTTTCCCGCAACGACTCCATATTTAAAAGGGCACCCACCAGCACCCGGGGGGCATGCTCGCAATTTCTCAGACCGATCGTGCCGTTTGTCGTAGTAGTGATGATGCGTTTCCCCTCAAAGCGCCGGTAGTCGAGGGGATTGTTTCCTACGTCAAAGCCGCCAATCAGATCGCCGTGACGCTCGCCGCCCATGATAGCATCGGCCATTTCTTGTTTCAGTGTCTGCGCTTCCTTCACTGTTCTAACGGGAAAAATACCCCGGGCACCGCAGGAGAGCGCGGTGATCATCGACGATGTCGCGCGAAGCACATCGAAAACCACGCAGGTGGTTTCCTTCAAGCTACGCGCAGGCAGCAAGGCGATTTCCGCAGGACTGAGAGCGACATCAATCTGCACAACTTACGCTTTTGGGTTGGCGAGATAATCCTGCCACTCGCCTGGAAGGGGTGCGCGTTCGATGCCATCTGCAATCCGCCCTTCGAAAGTCGGATTGAATTGGGTGCTGGTGCCGTAAACCATGATCGCGTCGGTGGAGGTCTCTGCTCGCAACGCGTGAGCGACGCCTGCTGGAATGATGAGGCCGATATTGTTTCCACCACGCAGGTCGTCTCCTTCGATGATAAAACGCATGAGGCGGCGGGGAAGCCCGAGACGCTCATCCACAAGCAGCATCTCTACATTTCCCTGCACAAAAAACATAACGTCCCATTGTTCTTTGTCGTAAGGCCGAAGTGCATAGTTTTCTGGCTCGGCGATGAACAGCTTTTGAAACCAGTCCTCCGGTTTGATGTCAGCGGGGATATGTGGCGGATGAATATGAAAGCCCTTAGCGGTTCCAGCGAACATCCGGGCATTGGCCCATTGGTTTGGACAAAACCCGATCTCCGCGAGCCGTCCTTCCTGCATCCGTGCAAACTCGCCAAAAGAACCGCGGTGCCTCTGCGGAAAGATGCGCCGTTGAAATGCCTCCACACCGGGAATCCAAACTTCATTTAATTCCGCTCGCTTTTGAATAAGCTCCCCGGCCTCCACTCCACTTGTGCCTAGGCGTTGTGCAGGCGTCTGCTGGGTGTAGTCGCGCTGACTGAGTGCGGCACGCGCTGCGGGCTTTAATCCATTCCAGAGATCATTCATGACAAAACGTGTAACGGGCAAAACGGGGTTTGTCAGAAACTATTTTAGAGATGCAAATGGCCTGCTTCCCGCTATCCGTTTCGCGAATTCCCGGGATCAACGGCTGAGCCGGAACCAGAAATAAAAACCAGCATCACCCGTATCTTCACTATGAGCCGCAAACCTACCCTCCGCGCCAGACTGCGTTACCTGTTTGAAAACAACCTCTCAAAGGCCCGATAGCCATCATCGGCTGGCTGGCGTTGCTCTCGCTGGGGATCATCTTGATTGCTGCAGTGTTGATGCAACATGGCTGATGACGGCGCAGGGGAAGATGGTGCGAAGGCAAGCTGGATGCTGCGGCTTATCGCGCTGTTTGTGAGAGGAGACGAAGCCGTTTTGATCCAGCCATGCGACTTTATCGCCCGCGTGACTACGCAAACCTGTCGTCAGTCGGGACTCAGTGTCGTTTACACCGAGCTGCTCGATTTCGATGGAGCAGAGATTTATTTTACGGAGCAGACGGTATTACATGGAAAAACTTACCGGGACGCACTGTTCTCGTTTGTGAATTCGACGGTCACGGGAATTTTCAAAGCAGACGAAAAGATGCTGATCAATCCGCCGATGCATACCGTGATTCATCCCGGAGACCGGCTAATTGCGATTTCCGAAGACGACGATCAGGGCTAATTCACCCAGTGGCGTAAAGTGAAGGAATGAGGTGAGTTAAGTTAAAATGCTGGACATAGGTTTTGGAACTTTTTAGGGTATAAGGATGAGCCAAGCCCCAAACAAGCCCAGTCAGCGAATCGTAGTCGGGCAATACACGCTTGGCTTTGCCTCCGGTGTTGTGTTGGTTGGGTTGTGGTGTCGGGTTGGTTGATGAGGTCGATGTTTTATACATAGACCCCGATCTTCTCATCCAAACCGCCACCCCCTCTTTTAAATCTCACCCAGTGCCACTC
>Ga0105047_10010068_pt1 | contig 15483 bp, 14 predicted proteins | sample MAT04_FD_78384 | JGI IMG/M metagenome (GOLD analysis project Ga0105047, IMG submission 78384) | Freshwater microbial communities from Lake Fryxell liftoff mats and glacier meltwater in Antarctica - MAT-04 (megahit assembly) | ecosystem: Environmental > Aquatic > Freshwater > Ice > Liftoff... | reverse complement strand
GGCAAGAGCTACCGATCAAAGGATCAGGTCGAGATCTGACGGGTTACTGCGTTAACGCCAAAAAATACCCGAAAACGTGATGTCCGCCCCGAAAACCCATCCGCAATTTCAAACCGGCCAAACTTATGCATGTTGGCTCCGGCGGCCACAAAGCACCTGGCTGATTGCTGCCATGCGTCGATACGTGGAATGTTTCAACGCGATGTGGCCGCGATCCAGTGAGACTCGAAGCTGAGACCGTGCACAACTCACGGATGCCGCGGCGATTGCAGCGGCTTGTCCGGCCTGGTGCAAGGTTCGATTCAAACAGGTTGGCATTCAGGCAGTTCACGCGCTCAGGCCAGCCTGCGACCCATCTTCCTGGCCACCAGGAGGTACTTGTACGCCGATTGCCCGTCGCTTGGCGCGTCGTTACAGACGGCGGTCGGCCTTGCCTGAGCAGCCTGCCGTCACCTGGCCTGCCGGCCAATGTCACGCTGAAGCAGGAAACCGAAGTCGTGCGCAGCGATATCGCGACCTTCCTTGGTGCGAAAGCGGCTGATATTAGCTTCACCGACGGCGCCCGCACCCGGGGCGGTGCCCGGGCCTTCAGTCCGAAGTGCGTGAGGATCGGCTCTATTAGCTGTGCCTCCAGTAAGGCAGCGATGATCTCGGGCTGACCACCGCAGTTCAGGCGGCACCGCATTGTTCGGCCGGCCTCGGTGCCTTGAAGTGGCCAGGCGCTTGGCGGCGCTGTTGCTTTACACACACTTACCATGAAGGTCGTCAAGACGAGGGATCGAATGGGCGCATGGACCGGGCGCCGACGATGACCAACCCTTGGCGTTAGCCCTATACGATCTGGCCGGCTCACCGGCGTGGCACGGCTTCTGTCACTGACCCTGCACTACTCGGTGCGCTGTCGATGACCTTGCCGGGGTTGAGCAGCGCGTTCGGATCGAGTGCCGTGCGCAGGCGTGACATCACGTCGCGCTCGGCGGCGCTGCGCATGGTTACAAGAGCTTGCTTCTTGAGCAGGCCCACTCCATGTTCCGCGGAGATGGTGCCGCCCAATCGGACCGCGCATTGCTCGATGGCGTCAGCGAGCGTGGGTCGGTAGCGGGCAAATTGCTCCGCTGGCATGCCCTGCGGCCCGAGTACGTTGAAGTGGATGTTGCCATCACCCACATGGCCGAATGGAATTGGCCGGCAATCGGGTAGCACCTGGTGCACCGCGTGGCCGGCCTCAATCAAAAAATCGGGTATACAGGCGATGGGTACGGCGGTATCCATCTTCAGGCAGATCGGACTGTCGATCATTACGTGGGCAATACGTTCGCGCAGAGTCCAGAATTCCTGGCGTTGGTTTTGCGACGCGGCCAGATTGCCGTCGTTCACCTCGCCGGCGGCGTTGGCCTGTTCGAACAAGTCGCCCATCGCCGTCTCTAGATCACAGTGGTGAACGGAACTTTCCGCTTCCAGCAGTAGCATCCATGGCGGCGTCTGCGCGAATGGCGCGCGCGTCGCCGGATAAGCCATTCGCACCAGGTCAAACGCCACACCGGGCATCAGTTCGACCGCTGTAAGGCATTCGCCCAGGGCTTGTTGCGAGCGGGCGAAACAGGCCATGACGGCCGTGGTATCCGTCAGCGCCAACAGCATCGTGGCTCGGGTCTTGGCTGCGGGGCGTAACCGCAGTGTGGCCGCCGTGATCAGTCCTAACGTGCCCTCGCTGCCGAGAAACAATCCCTTGAGGTCATAGCCGGCGTTGTTCTTGCGTAAAGGGGCGAGAAAATCGAGCCTGCGACCGTCCGCCAAAACTACCTCCAGGCCCAACACCTGCTCGCGAGCCATACCGTAACGCACCACGTTATTGCCGCCGGCGTTGGTCGACAAGTTGCCGCCGATCTGGCTGGAACCCGCGCCACCATGGTCCAGCCCGAGTTGGCGCTGCACCTGCTGTGCCGCCTGTTGTGCCGCCTGCAGCGTCACGCCGGCTTCGACCACCATATGATTGCCCACCGGATCCACGGCGCGGATGGCACGCATGCGCTCGAAGCACACCACCAGCGACGTGCCTGACACCGGCGTGGCTCCACCGCTCAGACCGGTGCCGCCGCCACGGGGTGTGATCGGAATGCCGACACGCGCGCAAGACTGCACTACCCGCACGACGTCGGCCGTCGATGCTGGTCGGGCCACCGCGATGATGTGGCCGGCAGATGCGCCCGATAGGTCATTGCGGTAACCGTCGATGTCGGCCTGCGCCTGCAGCAAACCGACTGGACCCAGATAACCGTACAGATCGTCCAGCAAATCCTTGCGTAGATCGGACGAGGACATCATTGCGCCCGCTCTGCTCCAGGCATGGCGGCCAGGGCCGCGATGACAGCTTGCATGGCTTGTGCCGAGCCGATCGAAATGCGTAGCGCACCAGGCGTGTCGGCCCAGGGAAATGCGATCACCTGGATGCCGCGCGAACGCAGCCAGGCTTGTGTTCCGGTGGCATCGGACGGGGTCAGGAACGCGACGAAGTTGGCTGCACTGGGCATGGCCCGATAGCCCATCGGTGACAATCCGGCAATCAGCTGTTCACGCCGCTCCCTATTGTGTACAAGCAGGGCTGCCAGTGCGGCGTCGTCGGCGAACGCAGCCTGCGCCCCGGCCAGTGCGACGCTGCCGAGCGAAAAGTTGATACGCGCCGACAGATAGGCACTCGCCAGCTCCGGCGAGCTGGTCAGGCCGTAACCGATTCGGGCACCGGCCAGCCCATAAGCCTTGGAGAAGCTGCGCGTGCTGATCCACGGGCCTTTGCGGAGGCGCAGCAGCGGCAGGGTTTCGCAGCCACCGGTATGGCGTCCAAATTCATAGTAGGCCTCGTCGAAATGCAGCAACACGTCGTCGGGAACGCCCTGGACCAGTCGGCTGATCTCGGCAGCCGACAATAAGCCTCCGGTTGGGTTGTGTGGGGATGACGCGAACACAAGTCGGGTGCGTGGCGTGATGGCTGCCAGCAGCGCCTCTACGTTGATGCGGCCCTCCGCCAGACAAGCCACCGGCACCAGTGTGCCCGAGCGCATCTGCGTGCTCTTCGCAAAACTCGGGAACCCTGGCGTGGGCGCAACAACTTCATCGTCGGCGTTCACCACGAGGTCGGCGCTGATGAACAGCAACTCGTTGCTGCCGGCGCCTACCACCACGCAGTCGGCGGCCATGTCGTTGCGTTGTGCGATCAGTTCGGCCAACGCGTCGCCCTTGTGATCCGGATACCGGTGGGCAAGCGGCAACGCGCGCGCCATGGCATCCACCACGCTGTCGGCGGGCCCCCAAGGCGATTCGTTCAGATGCAGCGCATGGATCACGGGTGCCGCCGGTATGCCGGCCGGCGCGGGCAGGGGCGGCAATTGGACGATGTGCCGTGCTAACTTCAACATGTGGCGTTCCCGGCGATCATCGGTGGTTCCAGTCGTCGGGTTTGTCCGAATTGTTCGGTGACAGTCCGAGAATGTCGCCATGGGTGCTGATACCCAGTCCAAGCACTGTGCGATTGGCATAGTTGAAGTAGGCGACGACTTGGTTCACCTCAAGGATGCGTCCATCGTCGTAGCCGGCTTCCCGCATGGCCAACAAGCGTTCGTGCAGCAGCGCCTCGTCATGGGGCGTCAGTGTCAGTGCGCCGGCATACTCCAGGGCCGCCACCTGCTGCGCGTCAAATGCGTCGTCAGGTGAGCCGTTCTCCAGCGCCCGGCGCATGGCTGTGGACCGGGGTTCATCGCCGAGCAGGCGCTGCAGGCCCGCGAAATGGTGTTCCACGCAGTAGCTGCATTGGTTGAGCATGCTGGTTTTCACACCGAGCGCCTCCAGAAACCACTTTGGTATCAGATTGCCGGGGTGATGGAGCACGTACTTGTACAGCGTCATGTGCCCTTCCATCGAATGTGGCCGCAGACTGTGCGCCAGCATGATGTTGTCGACGTTGTTGTCGTGTCCCTTGACGCGGTCGTACAACTGCTTCAGGCGCCCTTGCGCCTCTTCATAAGGAACGTGTGAAATCCACATGGTTGGTCTCCGGTGGTTGGTGGGTGGGTGGGTAGGTCATGGCATGAAAGGGCGGGTTGGCCATCGCCCGGTATTTTTCTTTACAGGGTATCGACGCAGGCCTGCCAGCATCGTGGCCCAGTTGCGCGCAGCCGGTCGCACCCGTAGCGTGGCGGCCGTGATCAGGCTCAGCATGTTTTCGCTGTCCAGAAAAAACCGTTTGAGGTCGTTCGAACAGTTACGCGCCCTATGCGTTTTAGACCAGGCGGGCAATACCATGATGATCGCTTGCTCTCAGGCAAACTTGCTGGCGAACAAGGGCTGGGCAACGAGCGCATCAAGTGCTCTCGCCTGCATCAGAGCCACAGCGGCCGCAATGTCGGGTGCCATAAAACGGTCTTCGCTGAAAAAGGGAACGGCTTCGCACAAACGGCTCACTGCTTTGGAAAGCAGCGGCGCGGGCTCCAGCGGCGCATGAAACCCGACGCCCTGGGCAGCACACAGCCATTCCAGGGCCAGTATTGGTCGACAAGTTGCGCGTCATGGCGCCCAGGCGGTAGGCCCCATGGCAGGCCATCGAGACATGGTCTTCCTGGTTGGCCGAGGTAGGGATGGAGTCAATACTGGCGGGATGGGCCCGCATCTTGTTTTCGCTGGTCAGCGCCGCAGCCGTCACTTGGGCAATCTTGTAGCCGGAGTTCAATCCTGAGCCCTCGATCAGAAACGGTGGCAAACCAGACAGCGACGCATCCATCAACAAGGCTTGGCGTCGCTCTGACATCGAACCTATTTCTGCCACGGCCAGCGCAATTTGATCAGCCGCAAAGGCCACAGGTTCCGCGTGAAAATTTCCCCCTGACAACACGGTGCGATCGTCTCCAAATACCAGCGGGTTGTCGGACACCGCATTGGCCTCTATGGCCAGTACACTGCCCGCATGGCGCAGCAGCTTCAGGCACGCTCCCATCACTTGGGGCTGACAACGCAGGCAGTAGGGGTCTTGCACCTTCAGGTGCGCGCGGTGTTTTTCTCGGATGGGGCTTGCTTGCAGCAAGTCGCGATAGACAGCCGCCACGTCGATCTGTCCTGGGTGTCGGCGCACGGCCTGAATGCGGGCGTCGAAGGGCGAGTCGTTGGCTTTAGCGGCCTCTACCGACAGCGCTCCGGAGGCGGCCCGCAAGGCGTTCTCGGCCTCAAACAAACCGCGCAGGGCAAACACCGTGGATACCTGGGTGCCATTGATCAAGGCCACCCCCTCTTTGGGGCCGAAATCCATGGGTTTCAGGCCTGCCGCAGACAGACCTTCGGCGGCAGGCATTATTTTTCCGCCGTAGCGAATATCGCCTAGCCCCAACAGTGCGGCGGCCATGTGTGAGAGCGGCGCCAAATCGCCCGACGCCCCCACGGAGCCCTGTGCCGGAATGCAGGGGTAGGCACCGGCGTTGGACAGCGCCAGGAGGGCATCGATAACCTCGGGGCGAACACCAGAAGCCCTGCGCCAAGGCGTTCGCCTTCATGACCAAGATCAGGTGAACCAGGCGGTCGTCAATCAAGTCGCCCGTTCCGGCGCTGTGCGAGAGGATCAGCTTGCGTTGCAAGCTTACCAACTGGTCGGGCGCTATGCGCTCGCTGGCGAGCTTGCCAAACCCGGCGTTGACGGCATAAATGGGCCGATCTTCTGCCAGCGGGCTCAATATCGTGGCATGCGAAGCCGCTATCTTTCCGCGAGCGATTTCTGACAACTGCACGGAGATGGGGGATTCGTAGAGGCGACGCCATTGCGCTGGTGTTACCTCCCCCGGGTGGAGCATCATGATTTCAGCCACTGACTTTGCCTTAGTTGTAGATGATCGTTTAGGAAAGCAGCAGGGCATCGTCAGTGATGTCTTCGCCTTGATCACGCTTGAACAAGGTGAGCAGGTCTTGCACAGTGAGTTCTTCGCGTTCCGGTCCGGCGGCATCGAAAATGATCTTGCCGCGATGGAACATCACTGTGCGGTCACCGAAATGCAGGGCCTGCGCCATCGAATGGGTCACCATGACCGTTGTCAACTTGAGTTCGCGCACGATCTTCTGCGTCAGGCCGACGACGAATTCAGCGGTCTTCGGATCCAGCGCCGCGGTGTGTTCGTCCAGCAGTAACACGCGCGTTTCGCCAGTAGTGGCCATCAACAGGCTGACTGCCTGTCGCTGACCGCCCGAGAGCAGTCCTACCTTGTCGTCGAGGCGATTTTCCAGGCCGAGGTCGAGCAACCTCAGTCGCTCGGCAATCTGTTCGCGGGCACCCTGCCGAATGGCGAAGCGCAGTCCGGTCGGTTGCGTGCGTCCCTGTGCCAGCGCAAAGTTCTCGAGAATCGTGAGGTTCTCGCAAGTACCCATCTTTGGGTCCTGGAATACGCGGGAAATCAGGCTGGCGCGTCGGTGCACCGGCCAGATGGTGATGTCTGTCCCGTCCACTTTCACGGTGCCGCGCTCCACCGGGGCAAGGCCGGCAATCACGTTAAGCGATGTGGACTTGCCGGCGCCGTTGGAGCCGATCACGGTCAGGAACTGCCCACTCGGAACATCGAGCGAGACATCGCGCAATGCGGTTGTTTCCAGCGCCGTGCCCTTGTTGAAGGTCACGGCGACCTTGTCAATCTGGATCATGATCAGCGTTTCCGGGTAAAGAGTCGGCCGAAACCGCCGCTTTGCTGCAGGATCAGCGTGGCTACGACAAGAACAGCGGTCACCAGTTGCACGTCCGAAGCCTTCAGACCCAGGACGTCGGCATTGAGCGCTGTACTCACTGCAAAACGGTAGAGCAAAGCGCCAACGATGCACGCCAGCGTCGCCTGATGGACCAGGCGCGACGGAACGATCGCCATGCCCACGATGACCGACGCCAGGCCGACGATGATCACACCGATGCCCATATAGGCGTCAGCCGCACCGAACAACTGGGCAAACAAGGCACCTGACAACGCACACAACGCGTTTGCGATGCCGACGCCGATCAGGCGCATGCGTCCAGTGTCGATGCCGTTGGCCGCCGCCATAGCCGGGTTGGCGCCGGTTGCGCGCATCGAAAGGCCGACGCCGGTACGCATGAAGGCATCGATCAGCAACTTGGTGACCAGCAGAACAACGCCGAAGAAGATTGGCGTAACCATGTAGGTGGGGTAACCCAGCCCCTCGAAACTCGACAGCACCGTGCGGGTGCCCAGCAGCGGTTTGTTGGGCCCGGCCATAATGCGCAGGTTGATCGAATACAGCGAAATCGCGACCAGGATGCCGGCCAGGATATGCAGGATCTTGAAGCGCACGTTGAGATAGGCGGTCACCCAGCCGGCGGCGAAACCGGCGACTGGAGCGGCCAGCGTCGCGATCCAGGGGTTCCAGCCGCCGGTGACGATGCCGGCGGCGGTCACGGCGGCGCCGAGCGGGAAGCTGCCCTCGACCGTCAGGTCCGGGAAATCGAGCACACGAAAGGTCAGAAACGTGCCCAGTGCAACCAGGCCAAAGATGAAGCCCACTTCCATGGTACCCAGGAACTCATAAAGTGACATAGGAGAGCGAGCCTTTCGAACTGGCGGGTGATAGCTGCGGACCGGGACAGGCCCGGACGCAGGGGGATCAGTCGATCAGCTTGGTGGCACGCTTGAGCACGGAATCTGGCACCGTCACGCCCATCTTCTGCGCCGACCCGCGATTGATGACGACCTGAAAATTGGTCAGCATCTTGTAAGCAAGAACCGGTTCTATATCGCCGGCCTTCTTGCCACCCAGAATGTCGGCGACCATGTTGCCTGCGACCTTGCCGATTGCGACGTAGTCCAGTCCCACGGAGCCGATGACACCACGGCCGACCGCGCCGGTTTCTCCGGCGAAAACCGGCGTCTGGGTTTCCTGGCCGATCTTGACGATAGTCTCGAGTGCAGACACGACCGTGGTGTCATTGGGCACGTAGATGGCGTCGACCTTGCCAACCAGTCTCTTGGCTGCGAGGATGACCTCATTGGTAGTCGGCGAGGGCGACTCGACGATCTCGATGCCCTTTTGCTTGAGCAAGCCGCGCAGGGTCTCCAGCGTCGACACCGCATTGTCCAGGCCCGGGTTATAGATGAAGCCGACCTTCTTCATCTTGGGCAAAATCTCCAGCATCAACTCGATCTGCGAGGGCAGCGGTGCCGCGTCGGAAACGCCCGTGATATTGGTGCCAGTCTTGACATATCCGGACACGAGCTTGGCCTTGATCGGATCTGTCACCGTTGCGAAGACGATCGGGATAGTCTTGGTGGCCGAAGCCATGGCCTGGGCCGTCGGAGTGGTGATGGCGACGATGACGTCGGGTGCGTCCCCGACGAATTTCTTGGCGATCTGCTGCTGCGTTGGCATCGCACCATTGGCGTTCTGGTAGTCGATGATCAGGTTTTTGCCGTCGGTGAAGCCGCGGGCCGCCAATGCCTGGATGATGCCCTCCTTGGTTTCGACCAGGGCCGGGACTTCGACGATCATCGAGATGGCGACCCGCTTGGGGCTTTGTGCCATTGCCACGCCAGTTGCCGCCAGCAGAGCGGCAAGCGCCAGCGTCAGGCTCTTTTTGTTGACCATATTGACTCCTCAATCAAGATTGCATCGATGACGATGGGTCAACTTCAGGGCGGATGACGCGATCGGTTTTAATCGCGCCCCGTCAGTTGACACACCAACTGCGCCGCTCATATGATGAGACATGCGAACCACATTATGGTCACACAAGGAAACCGCTGTCAACATGTCCATTTCGGTTTCTGCGAAGCCAGTGAAGCGCCAACGGGCCGCGGCTGTGCCAGCCATTGACACCTTGCGCGCGCCAGCGGCCGCGCAAGGTGTCGGTCTGCTGGTCAAGGCGTTCCAGGTGCTGGACCTCTTCACCCGGGACCGGCCCAGCTGGACCCAGGTCGAGTTGCAAAGCGCCACGGAATTGTCGCGCTCGACCTTGAGCCGCCTGGTGCGGTTCCTGCACGGCCGCGGCTACCTTGCGTATGCGGCCGACACCGGCCGTTACGCACTGGGGATTGCCGCCGTCGATCTGGGGCGCCGTGCTGTGCGCGCCTCCAATTTGGTCGAGTTGTGCGCGTCGACCCTGGCGCAGATTGCCGAGGAGACCGGTGAGACTGTCATGCTGACGGCCTACGATCCGCGCCAGAGCAAGGTGATCTGCCTGGAGCAGATTCCGAGTGTCAAGGAAGGCCTGCGCGTGTTCGAACGTATCGGTGCGGCTTTTCCGCTGTACCGAGGTGCCTCCTCAAAGGCAGTGCTGGCGTTCCTGTCGCCGTCGGACGTCGAAGTGACGCTGGCGCAGATGGCCCACGACGCGCCCGACCGTGATGCGGTGCGGTTGACGCGCGAACTCGCGACGATTCGGGTATCGGGGCTGGCGACCTCGCTGGAAGAAACCTATCCGGGCGTGGCCGGGCTGGCGGTGCCGGTGCTCGGCGACGACGGCGTACCGCTGGGCTCAATCGCCGTGGCAGCGCCCATTCTGCGCATGAATCAGGAGGCGCGCACAAAGATCGGAAAAATGCTTACTGCATCCGGCCGGAAGTTGTCCGCCTCGCTTCGGAGTGCACCGTGACTGCCGCTGGGGCCGATCCGGCTGCGTTCGCACCGCGGCCCACAGGGCGAGGTGTTCCAGTGAGCCGCCGGGCCGTTCCCAAGGCTCACAGCACCGCAGCGCATTGCGCGAAGGTTACCGTATGAGCGCCGCGCCGACCTGCCGCGCCTGGTTGTCAGACCAACCCGGTGTGGCTCACATGGCACTGGTCGAACGCGCGCTACCGGTCGTGGGTGCGGGCGAGTTGCTGGTGCAGGTCGCCTGCGCGGCGCTGAATTTCTCGGACCTGTTGATGCTGAACGATACCTACCAGGTGCGACCCCCGCGTCCCTTCGTGCCCGGCCAGGAAATTTCCGGCACCGTCGTCGACGCGGCGCCCCAGACCGGCTTCCAGGTCGGCGACCAGGTCGCCGGCAAGGTGGAATGGGGCGGGTTCTCCAGCCATGCACTGATGCGCGCCGACATGGCGATCAGGATACCGCCGGGTGTCGATTTCGATGTTGCCGCGGCGTTGCCGGTTGCCTACATAACGGCCGTCGTCGCGTTGACCGAATGCACGCCGATTCGGCCCGACGAGACGGTGCTGGTGCTGGCCGGCGCCGGTGGCGTGGGGTTGGCGGCGGTCGACGTCGCGCGGGCACTCGGAGCGCGGGTGCTGGCCGCGGTGGGTGGCCCGGCCAAGGCGCAGTTAGTGCTGGAGCGGGGCGCACATGCGGCGGTGGACTACGGCGAGCCGGACTGGCTGGGCCAGGTGCGCGCATTCGATGACCGGGGCGGTGTCGATGTGATCGTCGATCCGGTGGGAGGCACGTTGGCGCGTGATGCGCTGCGGTGCCTGGGCTGGATGGGCCGCTACCTGGTGGTGGGTTTTGCGTCGGGCGAGATCCCACAGATTCCCGCCAACCGCCTGTTGCTCAAGCGCGCCTGTGCCATCGGCGTCTACTGGAACCACGATAAGGACGCAGTGATGCTGCGTGCCGTCTGCGAACGTATCACCGGGTGGCTGGCAAATGGCGTCATCCACCCCCATGTTGGCGCGCGTTTCAGGTTTGCGCAGGCTCCCGAGGCGATTGCCGCACTGCAATCGCGTGGCACCACCGGCAAAGTCGTGCTGATGGTCGCGCCGTGACAGAACAATCCGGAACCGGAGCGAATTCACGTATGCACAGCACGACCCGCAACATCTTCGACGGCCTACGCATTCTGGACCTGACACGCGTCATGTCCGGACCGTATTGCACCGCCATGTTTGCCGACCTGGGGGCCGACGTCGTCAAGATCGAGCTGCCGAATACGGGTGATGAGGCGCGGTTCTTTGCGCCCCACGTGCAGGGGGAAAGCACCTACTTCGCCTTGCTCAACCGTGGCAAAAAAAGCGTCACGATCAATCTCAAGTCGGATCAGGGTCAGGCACTGGTGCGCGATCTGGCGCGGCAATCGGACGTCGTGATCGAGAACTTCCGCCCCGGCGTGATGGATCGACTCGGCCTCGACTACGACAGCCTGTCGCGTGACAATCCGCGTCTGATCTATGCATCGATCTCAGGATTCGGCCAGGAAGGTCCCTACCGCGACTGGCCGGCCTTCGATCTGGTGATCCAGGCGATGAGTGGCCTGATGAGTATCACCGGCGAGCGCGACGGCCGTGCAATGGCGGTCGGCGAAAGCGTGGCCGATGTTGCCACCGGCATGTTCGCCGCGTTTGGCGTCGCCGGCGCGTTGTACGACCGCGAGCTGACCGGCGTGGGGCGGCGCCTCGAAGTGGCGATGCTCGACTCGGTGTTCTCGATGCTGGTCACCAGTCTGTCGCGCAAGCTCTTCACCGACCGCAAGCCGGGTCGCGTGGGAAACCGCCATCCCGAGACCTACCCGGTCGACAGCTATGACACATCGGATGGCGTCGTGGTCCTGGTTGGATTCACCGACGCCACCGTAGCCCGCATCATGACCGTGATCGGTCGACCGGAGCTGGTCACGGATCCGCGTTTCCAGGACAATCCGGCGCGCAATGCCCATGAATCCGAACTGCGCGCGCTGATCTCGGGCTGGACCCGGCAGCACACGCGTGCCCAGGTATTGGAAGCGTTGCGCCAGGCCGATGTTCCGACCGCACCGGTCTGGAGTTTCGACGAGTTGTTCGCGTCGGGTCATCTCGAAGCGCGCGACCTCGTCCGGCCCGGCCGGCACACGACGCTTGGCGATATCCGCATCGTGCCCCAGCCGGTGAAATTCGCCGCCGCGCCTATGCCAGATAAGCCGCGTTCACCGACCCTGGGCGAGGACACCGACGCGATCTTGTCCGAGCGCCTGGGCCTGGACGCCGACCAGATCCGGGCGCTGCGCGCCGCCAAGATCATCTGACCCTCAACTGTGTCCAACCTTACATCATCTGCCATGAACACCAGAACCTCTGACCGTGTCGTCCGCGCCCCGCGTGGCACCCAACTCAACGCTCTGAGCTGGCAGACCGAGGCCCCACTTCGCCTATTGATGAACAACCTCGATCCGGAAGTTGCCGAGCGGCCCGGCGACCTCGTCGTCTACGGCGGCATTGGGCGCGCCGCGCGCAACTGGGAGTGTTTCGATGCCATCGTCGCCGCGCTCAAGACACTGCGTGACGACCAGACGCTGCTGGTGCAGTCGGGTAAACCGGTGGGTGTGTTTTCCACCCACGCTGGTGCTCCGCGCGTGCTGATCGCCAACGGCAATCTGGTTCCGCACTGGGCCACGCTGGAGAAGTTCAACGAGCTCGACCGCATGGGTCTGATGATGTACGGCCAGATGACCGCTGGCTCGTGGATTTACATCGGCAGCCAGGGCATCTTGCAGGGAACCTACGAGACGTTCTCCGAGATCGGACGGCTCCATTTCGACGGAAATCTGGCCGGGCGCTGGATTCTCACAGCCGGGCTGGGCGGCATGGGTGGCGCACAGCCGCTGGCCGCCACGATGGCCGGATTTTCGTGCATCGCGGTCGAATGCCAGCGCAGCAAGATCGAGTTCCGCCAGCGCACCGGCTACCTGCAGGAGTTCGCTGAAACGCTCGACGAAGCGCTGCTCATGCTGGAGCAGGCCCGCGCCGAAAGCCGATCCGTCTCCATTGGCCTGCTGGGCAATGCGGCCGACGTGTTCGCCGAGGTGCTTACGCGCGGTATCGTCCCAGACGTGGTGACCGACCAGACCTCGGCCCATGATCCCGTCAACGGTTATTTACCCCAGGGCTGGAGCGTAGCGCAATGGGAAGAACGCCGCGTCAGCGATACGGCCGGCATCGCGCTGGCCGCCAAGCATTCGATGGCACACCAGGTGCGTTCCATCCTGGCGCTCAAGGCCATGGGCTCGATCGCGCTGGACTATGGTAATAACCTGCGCACGATGGCGCTCGAAATGGGTGTGAAAGAGGCGTTCGACTATCCCGGCTTTGTCGAAGCCTATGTGCGCCCGCTGTTCTGTGTCGGCAAAGGGCCGTTCCGCTGGGTTGCGCTGTCAGGCGACCCGGAAGATATCTACAAGACCGATGCCAAGGTGCGCGAGTTGATGCCCGACGACAAGTTCTTGCACAACTGGCTCGACCAGGCGCTCAAACACGTGCGCTTCCAGGGACTGCCGGCGCGGATTTGCTGGCTCGGTCTGGGAGACCGCGACCGCGTCGCCAGTGCCTTCAATGACATGGTCGCCAGTGGCGAACTGTCGGCCCCACTGGTGATCGGGCGTGACCATATGGATTCTGGTTCGGTGGCCTCACCGACGCGCGAGACCGAGGGCATGCTCGATGGCTCGGACGCGGTTTCTGACTGGCCCATCCTCAACGCCATGCTCAACGCCAGTTGCGGCGCGACCTGGGTCTCGTTCCACCATGGCGGCGGGGTCGGCATCGGTTATTCGCAACATGCTGGCATAGCGTTGGTGGCCGATGGCAGTGCGCAGGCAGGCGAGCGACTGCGGCGCGTGTTTTGGAACGATCCGGCCACCGGTGTGATGCGCCATGCCGATGCGGGCTACGAGCTGGCCATCGAATGTGCCACGCGGCACAGGCTCAATTTGCCGATGTTGCGCTGAAGGCAGCGAAAGTTTCGTCCATACCACCGGTATCCGAAGCAGCAAAGGAGACAACACATGACAGCCTACATCATTTCACGGGTTTCGATCACTGACCGCGACGCCATGACAGCCTATATGGCCGCTGCGCCCGAGTCAGTGCGCGCACATGGCGGCGAGTATCTGGTGCGGTCCGATGACATCAGTGTGCTTGAAGGCGAAGCAGACTACGAACGGGTCGTGGTATTGCGCTTCCCGGACAAGGAGAAGGCCCTGGGCTGGTACCACTCGCAAGATTACCGCGCATTGCGCGATGTGCGCTGGCGTTCAGCGCAGGCGCATATCATCTGCGTCCCGGGCGAGGCTGCGTGAACCGGTTGTGCGCATCAAATTGATTGAGGTGGACATGCATTGGATCGAGCGATGCACCGGAGCCCCTACTTCTTGGCGGTCGACTGCGCCAACAACACCGCCTTGCGCTCCGAGTAGTCAGTAGTGCCACCAGAATGCCATGACCCCACCTCACCCAGTCGTGAACGACCCGAGCATCAGCAGCAGCGCCTTGTCGTCCTTCACCTTGAGGACGTCAAACATCCTGCGGATCAGGATCGCGAAGCAGCCCACGGGAACCGACAGCTGCGCTGGCACGTTGTTGCGAACGATGACTTGCATCACACGCGCATCTTTGCCATCCCCGGCGGCCATTGCTTCCAGATCCGCGACCTGCCTGTGGGTACGGACAATCGAGACCGGTGTTTAGAGGTGGGGTTGGAGCACAGCGCTGCTGGACCGCCTTCGCCGCAGCAACGAAGCGTAGCTGCCTTGGGAGCTGGGTGTCTTGGACAAAGAGGCGGTACTACTAGAGGCTCGTCGCCTGGACAGGCGCCGCCTCTGTTTGATTGAGATCTATGCGGAGCCGAGGTCGGGCCTGCTGCCCAACTGCCCTCAAGGAAATACCCGTCCTAGTTGGAAACTTCGCATAGTTGAGATCTATACGTAGAGGTCGAGAACAGGTACTCGAACTGGTGCCCAAAACCTGCCCCTGTTTTTTTGGGCGGCAGGCGCCGGTGATGGGGTTGATAACTCAAGCATGCGCGAGATACCAGTTCGGCGCTGGCCTTAACCCAGACTACCCACGTACGCCACGTAACCCTGTAAGGCAAGCCCAGCGCAGTCCCCTCGGCATCAACCCTGCGCTGCGCTTGTTGAAGTGCGCCGCCATCCTGCGGTGGAGGCGGTAGATCGCTTAGCTGGGAGGCTTCGCGCGTGTCGCTGTTGGGGTGGGAAGACGGTCTGTGCGCTCAGACGCTCGGGGTGGTTGATCTGCTGGATCTGCCGTCGGGCCCGCCTCTTCCCGACGCATAGCGGCATCCATTCATGCCCCAACGGTGAAGGCTTCGCCCACGTCCTCACCCGGTCTCTGTGCTGCGCGTTGCTGTGCTCCGAGCTGCGGCTTGCGGGCGTGCCCTTGTGTCCTGCCTGGCTGTCGCTGTTCATGCGTCGAGGCGAAACCGACGGGCAGATTTTTCAACCACCACACGAGGCCAATAGCATGAACGCACAGACCAACCACCCCATCAACAACACCACCGATCCGCAGTTCCTCGGCCCCGAGGCTGGCCAACAGGCAAATGGAAAAGCAGATTGGAAGGCAGAATGTAAACCAGGGGGCGAAAAGGCGCAGACCGAGACGCACGAGCTGGGCGACATGCGGACAATTCTTCAAGCAGCGCTGACGCAACCCGGCGTGATGAATCAGGCCTACCGGGCGTTTCACAACTACAGCATCGGCAATCAGTTGCTGGCCGCGCTGCAGCTGTTCGATAAGGGCTTGCCGCTGGCGCCCATCG
>Ga0105047_10010067_pt1 | contig 15485 bp, 13 predicted proteins | sample MAT04_FD_78384 | JGI IMG/M metagenome (GOLD analysis project Ga0105047, IMG submission 78384) | Freshwater microbial communities from Lake Fryxell liftoff mats and glacier meltwater in Antarctica - MAT-04 (megahit assembly) | ecosystem: Environmental > Aquatic > Freshwater > Ice > Liftoff... | reverse complement strand
GGCACCGTCACCATCCAAGCCACCATCACCTACCAAGTCACCCTCTGGGTCAACAGCTACCTCGAACCCCAACCCAGCTACACCCTCACCGGCCCCACCACCACCTACAACACCGGCGAACTCACCGCCGTCAACACCCTCGACTAGCGCGAATCGGGCTCGGCTACAGGCAACAGAAGTCGCGAGCTACCCGGTCGGCGAAGCGCAGCAGGTGGGCGGTCGCCAACAAGGAACACCCCACCGACGGCCATCAGGTGCTGATGAGTCCACCGCCCTGTTTGGTTGTGCGCAGCAAACCAACGGCTCCCAACTGACGGGGGTGCTAACGCGACCTCCGTACGGTGCCGCCATGCACGACACCCTTCGACCTGTCCGGTGTGTCGCCCTGCTCATGGTGGCGGCCTTGGCCCTCGCAGCGTGCGGTGGAGGCGGCGACGACTCGGCGACCGAACCGACCGACGCGAGCGTCCCCACGTCCCCGGCCGCCACCGAACCCCCGCCCGCGGCACCGCGCTGTGGCGTGGAAGCCGGTGAAGGGTTCGACGAGGTCGAATGCACCGAACCCCACCAGGCCGAGTTCGTCGGTCTCGTCGCGCCGCCGGCGCAGGCCGATGTCGATGCAGAGACCACGGAGGGCGCGGCGGTCGTCGCCGCGTGCATGCCGTCGGTGGAGGCGTTCGTCGGACGGCCGCTGACCGCCTTTGCGATCGACATCGCTCACATCCCGGGCGCCACCCCGACCGACGACATCGAGTGCTGGGCCAAGGCACCCGTTGCCGACATCCTGGTCGGCTCTATCGCCGCCGCCGGGTTGGAGGCTGCGCTCGGCGACATCGTCATCGTTGCCGAACTCGAACCGGGAACCTGCTTCACGTCCGCCTCCGACGACTACTTCGGCCTCGGCCGGGTCGCTGACTGCACCACCCCGAAAGTCGACATGGTCATCGGCATCGCCCAGTCGGCGTTCACCGGCGACTGGCCCGGCCAGGACGAGGTGGTCGAGGAGTACGACGAACTGTGCGCGGCACTGCAGCAGGAGGCCGACTTCGAGTTGATTGCCGATACCACGGGCTTCATCTTTGGCTCCGAAGAGGAGTGGAACCTGTACGGACGCACCTACGCCATCTGCACCGTCTACCGCCCCGAAGACTTCGAGTCGGCAGACGGTGAGGAAGCGGCGAGCGACGTGTTCGTCGGGCCGGAGTCGTACCTCCCCGGCGTCGACGCGCCGATCTGCCTGCAGCAGATCGAGGAGGGCGGCTCGACGAACTTCTTCCAGGTCGAGTGCGACGAGCCGCACACGTCCGAGCTTGCTGCCGTGGTCGAGCTCCTCGAAGGTGCCCTTCCCAATGACTTCGATCAGGCGGTGGAGCTGCTCGAGGACCTGTGTGCTTCGTTCGTCCAGGCGTACACGCGCTACGACTTCAGCCGGTCCGGACTGTTCGTCTCGACCCGCGTGAGCGGGTCGCTCGGCACGCCGGTCGAGTCGCCCGTCGACTGCATTGCCTCGGTCACCGAGCCTGTGCTCGTCGGCTCGTTCCAGGAGGCCGATCTGGCCACTCTGCTCGGCGATGTGCAGGTGATCGGCGACCTCGCAGCCGGCACGTGCTTCCGCTTCGTCGGCGATGCCACGTCGCTTGGCACCGTGGCCGGCTGCACGGAGCCCGGTGCCCTGCTGCTCGTCGGCACGTACCAGATGGCCGAACGCGACCCGTACCCCGAGATCGACGTGTTGCGCGCCGAGCGCACGGTCGAGTGCGCCAGGGTGCTCGCCGAGTCGGGCCTCACCGGCGACCCGGCCACGCTGTCGGGCACGTTCATCGGCGCCGCCAACTTCCGACTGTTCGGCGCCCGCGCGGCCACCTGCGACATCTCGCCGATGTGACAGCCAACGGCGCCACTACTAGGAGCGCTCGTGCTGCAAGTACGAGCCCTCCAGGCGCCCGCGCAAGAAGGCGCCGAAGTCGACAGGCTCGAACACCGGCGGCTGGCCGTGCTGCACACACGAGGCCAACGGGGCGATGATCGTCGACACGTGCGGGTCGAAGAAGAACGGGCACGAAGAGCGCTCGACACCCGACACGTTGATCACCCGGTGTGGCGTCGAGCGCAGTACACCATTGCTCCACTGGTGCAGCATGTCGCCCACGTTCATCACGAACGCTCCTGGCATGGGCGGCACGTCCAGCCAATTGCCCTCGGCGCTCATCACCTGCAGGCCACCCACCGTGTCCTGCGCGAGCAGGGTGAGGAAGCCGAAGTCGCAGTGCGGCGCCGAGCCGTAAAGGTCGTCGGGCGCGTCGACCGGGCGCACGGGGTAGTGCAACAACCGCAGCCAGGTGGTGGGCGGGTGGAAGTGAACGCCCAGCTCGCCCGGCGGGCAGGCGAGCCCCTCCTCGACGAGCGCAACCAGCCGTAGGCCGAGCTGCACCATCAGGTCGTGGTAGCCGGCGACAACTGGCCGGAACTCGGGTAGCCACTCGGGCCACTGGTTCGGGCCGGCGAGGTAGTGGCCAGCCTGCACCTCCGCCGAGCCAGGCTCGTCCTCGCGCATCATCATGAACGACTCGCTCTGGTTCGGTTTGGTGACCTTCGCCAAGGTGGAGTGCCTGGTGGTCGAGGTGTTGATGGGGATGAACCCACGGTGCGAGGTGCTGAGCGCGATGCCGTCCTTCAACTCGCGGGCCGACGCGTGGAACTGATGCGAGGCCTCGAACACGCCGGCGACGACTTCATCCGGCACCCCGTGCCCCACCAGGTAGGCGAAGCCGACCGTGGAGTACGCGTGGATGATCTGCTGCGCCGCGTTGGGCGAGGTGATGTCGATGACGGGTATCGATGTGGGTGCAGCTGACACGGGCGCTCCTTCGAGACGATGGCTGTGCACGATCATGCCGCACAGCTACTCGCCCTGCGACACCCACACATCGACGGTGACCTCGCTGACCCCTGCGGCGACTGTCGCCGCCGAGCCCGACTGCCAGCGGATGGGGGTCATCAAGAACAGGTCGCTGAGGACTTCACCTGACAGCGGCAGCGTGAACTGCACACGCTCGGCAACGGAGGCCTCGGGTGGTGCCACCGCTCGCCGCTCGAGCCGCTCGGCATCCTTGCGTTCGCGCTCGCCGGCGAGTTGCGGACGCAGCTCACGCAGGTGCAGTGGGCCAGGGGTGGCAGCAACCCAGTGCCCACCGGGCTGCAGCACGCGGCGGAACTCGTCGAAGGGGTGCGGCGCGAACACCGACATGACCGCGGCCACCGACTGGGCCAGCACTGGCAGCCGGTACGCAGAGCCCACCACGAACTGTGCGTCGGGCAGCAACCGAGCAGCCATCTGCACCGCGGCCTTCGCCACGTCGAGCCCGAAGCGCTGCCCCACGTCCAGTTGCGACAGGTAGTACCCCTCGCCGCAGCCCACGTCGAGTAACGGTCCGGCGGGCTGGCCGACGGCGGCCACCAGCGCCGCGACGATGGGCGCGTAGTGACCGGCGCCCAGGAACCGCCGGCGAGCTGCCAGCGCATCGGGGGTGTCGCCGGGCGTGGTCGTCGACCCCAGTCGCCCACCCACCAGCAGGTTCAGGTACCCGCCGCGCGCCCGGTCGAACGAGTGCCCGTTGGGGCACGTCGCTCCCGCCGAGTGCAGCTCCAAGGCCGAGCCGCAGTGGGGACAGGCGAGGACAGACATCGTCGCGAACCTACTGCCACTGCTCAGTGCTTCGGCCGCTCTCGGTCGCCGCCCAAGGGGTCGTTCGACCCTACGAGCAGAAGGTCGCTGGGCATACGGTGCGGCCCATGGCCATGAACTGCAAGCCCGTGCCCACGCTCGACGAGCGGATCAACGACATCCGCATGCGCACCGCGGAGATCGTCAACACCGACATCCTCCCCAACGAGAGCCGGCTGTGGGCCGAGCGCCGCGAAGGGGAGACGTTCCACGAGCGCACCGAGGTCCTCGAGCTGCGCGCGGAGATCAAGGAGAAGGTGAAGCACGCCGGGCTGTGGGCCCCGCACCTACCCACCGAGTACGGCGGCATGGGGCTCGACTTCCTCACACACGCCTACATGAACGAGGTGCTGGCCTACGCCATCGGCGCCGCCTCTCTGTTCGGTGTCGTCGCGCCGAACTCGGGCAACCAGAGCATCCTGGTGAAGTACGGCACCGAGCAGCAGAAGCAGGACTGGTTGCTGCCGCTCATCGACGGAACGATGGAGAGCGGCTTCTCGATGACCGAGCCGCACAACGCCGGCAGCGACCCACGTTCGCTCTCCACCGCAGCAGTCATCGACGGCGACCACTTCGTGATCAACGGGCACAAGTGGTTCACCAGTAACGGCATCGACGCCGACTTCTTCATCGTCATGTGCCGCGTGGTCGACAGCGAGTCCACCGACCCCCGCAGCGGGCCGATGGTGCAGATCATCGTTCCCGCAGCCACCAAGGGCGTCAACATCGTGCGCGGCATCGGCGTGTGGGGCCGCAAGGAGAGCGACCACTGCGAGGTGAAGTACGAGAACGTGCGCGTGCCGGTCAGTAACGCTCTGGGCCGCGTCGGCGAGGGGCACCAGGCCGCTCAGGACCGGCTGGGCGCCGGCCGCATCTTCCACTGCATGAACAGCGTCGGCCAGATGTGGCGGGCCTTCGACATGATGGTGCAGCGCGCCGCCAGCCGCGAGGTGCACGGCGGCCTGCTGGCTGACAAGCAGTTCACGCAGGGCGCCATCGCCGACAGCTACATCGACATCCAGACCGCGCGGCTGTTCACCATTCACGCCGCCGAGAAGATCGACCAGGGCTTGCAGGCTGCCCGCACCGACATCTCCGCGATCAAGGTCTACGTGCCCAATGCCTACACGCGCGTGGTCGACCGGGCCATTCAGATCTGGGGCGCTGCCGGTGTCAGCAACGACCTGCCGCTGTGGGGCATGTACCAGGGTGCGCGCACCCTGCGCATCGCCGACGGGCCCGACGAGGTGCACAAGATCCTCATCGCCAAGAACGTGCTCGGCCAGTACGCCAAGGGCGACGGCTGGGACTTCGGCAACTGACCTACGACCGCACAGCCCGCCGGTGGCTCGGTGAGGTCGGTCGCTAGGGTGCCGCTGCGCGCTGCGCACTGAAGCCGCCCGACAGCAAGGAACACCATGCTCTGGGGAGTCACCTCCTTCTTCAACCCGGTCGGCTATGCACGACCGTTGCACAACATCCAGACCTTTGCCGCTCGTGTGCGTGCGCAGGGCCTGCCGCTGATGATCGTCGAGCTCGCGTTCGGCGACGCCGACTTCGAGATCGACGACTCCCTGAGCGACATCGTCGTGCGCCTCCGTTTCAATGACGTGATGTGGCACAAGGAGGCCCTCATCAACGTCGGCCTCCGGCACCTTCCGGCGGACTGCGACGCCGTTGCCTGGCTCGACTCCGACCTGTTGTTCGAGAACCAGGAGTGGGTGGCTGACACTCGGACCGCACTCGAACAGCACCGAGTGGTGCAGCCGTTCTCGCAGTGCATCTGGCTACCGCCCGATGTGGAGTCGGTCGACATCGCACTCACCACGTACCCGACGCACGCCAAAGAGTACGCGCGCATTCACAGCTTCGGGTTCGGCTGGCATCACTTCGGACCACACGCACTGGAAGCCAGAGTGCTCTACGGCCACCTCGGCTTCGCGTGGGCCGCGCGTCGCGACCTCCTCGACGTGATCGGACTCTACGACTCGTCCATAGTGGGCCCGGGCGACAGCCTGATGGCGCACGCGTTCGTCGGCCGCGAGGCCATGCTGCGCACCGACGGCCGGCACATGCCCGCCGGACTGCTGGCTCACTACGGCGAATGGGCCGATCGCGCGTATGCCGCGGTGCAGGGTGATGTCAGCTACGTGGACGGCACCGTCAACCACCTCTGGCACGGCAGAATGTCCAACCGCGGCTACGACGAGCGGCACCGCATCCTCCTCGACGCGGGGTTCGACCCCCGAGTGCACCTCGAGCGCGACGAGAACGGGCTGCATCGGTTGCGCAACGTCACACCACAGTTCGCCGAAGCCCTGCGTCAGCTTTTCCTGAGCCGCAAGGAGGACGAGCCGGCCGACGCCACTGCGGTCTGCGTGTTCGGCTCGGGGTTCTACGACGACGAGGGCGCGTTCCGGTGGGCCGCGCAACATGCGACCGCTCGGGTGTCGCGACAGGCTGAGGACTGGTCGATCACAGTGTCGAACAACGCGCCACATCGCCTCGCTGGCCCTCAGAGCGTCACAGCCTCCGTGAACGGAGTCGTCGTGGCGGTCGCCGAACTTCCCGACAACAACAAGGTCGAAATGATGATCGGCAGCGTCGCGCCCGGCGACGAGATTCGCTTGCAGGCCGAGCACACGTTCCGGCCGAGTCGGTTCGGTGGCAACGACAACCGCGACCTGTCCTTCATTCTCTGGAACAGCTGAGAGCGTCAGCCGGCCAGAGAAGCCTTCACGAGCGCGGCGATCTTCGCGCCGTCGGCCGTGGGGCCGGCCTTGCCGCGCACGGCTGACACGACCTTGCCCATGGCCTTCATGCCCTGCGCGCCGGCCACCGCGGCAGCTGCGATCTCCTCGCCGATGATCCGCTGCAGTTCATCGTCGCTGAGCGCGGACGGCAGGTATGCCTCCAGCACCGTGGCGTGCGCGCGAGCGTGGTCCGCCTGCTCGGGGCGACCCGCCGTGACGAATGCGTCGGCCGTCTCGTGGTGCTTGCGGACTTCCACCGCTAGCACGGCCAACACCTGCTCGTCGGACAGCACCGCAACCTCGTCGCCCGCAGTTTCGACGACCGCGATCTCGGACAGCACCTGACGCAGCGCTGCCAGTGCCACCTCGTCGCGCGCCTTCATCGCAGCAGTCATCGCGGCGCGTAACTGCGGCTTGATGACGGGGTCGGTGGTCGCGTTGCTGGTCGTGTTGCTGGTCGTGTTGCTGGTCGTGTTGCTGGTCGTGTTGCTCATCGTGCCCTCCAGAAAGTGCGTGGCACCAGAGTACGGGGTGAACGCCGAACGCCGCCGTCCGTTTCCGCAGTGGCCCGGTCGCGGCGTAGCGTCCCCGTTCATGTTGGGCTCGGTGGGCGATCTGGTGGAAGACGTGGTGGTGCGCTTGCACGAACGCGTCAACGAGGCCAGCGACACCCGAGCCACGGTCATCCGTCGGCGAGGCGGCAGCGCTGCCAACGTGGTTGCGGCAGCATGCCGAGCGGGCGGCCAGGCGCGCTTCATCGGCCAGGTCGGCGACGATGCAACCGGTCGCGGCCTCACCGACGCACTCACCGCCCAGGGCGCGCAGCTGGTGGTGCGACGCGCCGGCCGCACCGGCACCGTGGTGGTACTGGTCGACGTGCTCGGCGAACGCACCATGCTGAGCGACCGCGCTGCCTGCACCGAACTGAGCGACCCCCTGCCCGAGTGGCTCGACGGGCTGCACACGCTCCACATCCCTTACTACTCGCTGGTGACCGAGCCGCTCGCCACCACATCGGCCACGCTGGCCCGATGGGCTGTGGCAAGGGGTCTTTGCGTGTCGATCGACGCGTCGTCGTCGGCCGTGCTCGAACACGTCGGCCCCGGACGCGCGCTGGCCCACATGGCCTCGCTGCAGCCGTCGGTGGTGCTGGCCAACGAGCTCGAAGCCGCCACGCTGGGGCCGCACCTGCACCCCGACCACCTCGGCGGCGCACTGGTCATCGTGAAGCACGGCCCCGACCCCGCAGTGGTGTTGCAGGCGGGCAAAGCCCCCGTGCGGGTGGCGGCGCACGAGGTGGCCGCCGTGCACGACACCACCGGCGCCGGCGATGCGTTCGCCGCAGGTTTGCTGCTGGCCCTGGCCGACGGTGCCGACGCGATTGCTGCCACCGAACAAGCCCACGACGTGGCCGCCGCCGCCGTGCGCCACGCCTCGGCCGGCCGGCCTGACTGAATGGGCTGGAGCGCAGAGTGCAGAGTGCACTCGACCTCTGGTCACCTGTGTTCGATTCCGATTTTGGCCCCTGGGGCAGTGCAACCCATACCAAATCGAAATCGAACACAAGTGACCGGCTGCCCTATTGCACCACTTGCCCGGCTGCCCGGCTGCCCCGCTGCCCCGCTGCCCGGCTGACCGGCTGACCGGCTCGTCAGGGTTGCAGTTGCTGTGTGGGGCTGACCGACGGGTCGTGGGTGACCAACCTTGCCAGGCAGTTGTGGCGGTCGCGGGCCGCGGCGACGCACCAGTCGAGCGCTTGCTGCGCAGTGGCGAAACCCTTCGGGGCGATGCTGACCCACAGGTCGCCGTTGTCGAACTCGTACTCGCCGCTCCAGACCAGCAAGGCACCGAACTGCGCCTGCAGGGTGGCGTGGAGGGCGACGATGTCAGCCAAGGTGTAGGTGATGCCGTCGGCCACCACTCCTACCCGCTTGGCGCTGAGCTGCGGCACCCACTGGCCCACGAGCGCCTCGACGGTGGGCCGGTCCGTGTCGCGGCGCAGGGCCAACTGCGCCGCCGGGTCGAGCGCCGGCACCGTGGCAGGCACCGTGCTCGCAAGCAGCGTGGTGCCAGGCAGCGAATCACCGGGCAAAGTGGTGACGGGCTCGCTGCCCGTGGAGCCAGTCGGCTCCTCGCCCGAGTCGCGCAGGGCCAGGAAGCTGACACCCCCGGCCACCAGCGCAAGCGCGATCAGGCCGGTGATCAACGCTGGCCAATTCCGTTGCTGGCGAGCGGCGCGCAACGGTGGCAACCCGGCAGTCGTGGGCGCGCCCGCTGACGCGTCGACAGGCGCGGGCGCTGACGCGTCGACAGGCGCGGGCGGCGCGGTGATGGCGGCACCGCAGGCTGGACAGAAGCGGCCGCCGTGCAGTGGTGCACCGCAGGCTGCACAGAACTTCATCGGCTCAGCGCGCGTTGCGCTGCTGGGCCGCAACCAGCAACCCGGCGATACCGGCGAGCAGCATGATCACCACGCCAATGCCGGTGACCGCGTGCTGTGCTAGTGGGTCAAAGCCTACGTTGCCGCCGGCGAGGCCGACGGGGAAGTCGCCCGACTCGGTGATGGCCGTGATCCACTGCCACGCCCCCACGCTGATGGCGCCGAGCGCAAGGCCGAGCCCCCAGCGACGGTTGGCGACGAACCCCACCAACCCGCCGATTCCGATGAGCACCAGCACTAACAACCGCAGGTACAACGAGGCCGGCGGGATGAAGTCGTTGCTGAAGTTGTCGCCGAATGCGCCGCCGTTCATCGGGATCAGCGGCCCCACCATCACGGCCAGAGTGCCCAGCGCCCCGACCACGCCGATCGCCGGGTTCAAGGTTGGGTACTCGTCGGCGCCGCCGGAGGTGAGCGAGAGCGCGAACGCGACGCCGCCCAACACGGCCGCCACCACCGCCAGCCAGAAGCCGATCTCCTGCGTGGTGGTGAGCGTGAAGCTGCCTTCGCTGCCGAGCAGGCGGAGTTCAGCCTGATCGAAAGCCTGGATGGCCTGCCCGACGACCATGCCCATCATGCCGGCCAGTGCCAGCCCGGCACCGCCGGCGAGGCCGGTGCCCACCCGTCGGCCGGTGGCCCCCAGCGACGCGCCAGCCACCAAGAGCACCGCGGCAATGATGGCCCCCACGGTGTAGTTGGAGGCGAAGTCGTTGAGCTTGTACGACAGGTCGGGTGGCAAGCCCTGCGGCTGGACGGAGTACGACGCGACCGCCACGAATGCCGACGCAACGGCGAGCACCGCGGCGAGCGCCGACACGGCCACCAGCGGGGTGATGCGGAACGGCTGGGCGCCGACGGCCAGCGTCTGGTCGGTGTTGCCGCCGGCGGGCCACTCCCCTGTCGTCTGCCCTGTCGTCTGCCCCGGCGCTTGGGCTGCCGTCTGGGCCGTCGTCTGAGTCGTCGTCTCACCGGTGTCGGCCGCCCAGGGTGCCGATTCGTAACCCGTGGGCGAGGTCTGCTCGACCACGGTGAGCGCAGCGGTCGGCTCGAACAGCTCGTTGCCAGGCTGAACGGCAGCAGCCTGCGTGGGTGGAGCGACTGGCGGGGGCGGCAGCGACGGCGCTGGCGGCGCCGTTGCGGCCAGACCGGCCAGCGACGCACCGCACTCGGTGCAGAACTTCTGGTTCGGTTGGACGCCGGCACCACACGTTGGACAGAACATGGCCACTCCCTCTCGAACTCTCGATCAGAGATTAGGCGAGATCGCCGGTCTCCCAGGTGGGATACGGGTCGGCGGCCTGCGCGTAACGTTCCGCCATACGGGCCAGCAGGTAATCCTCGAACTCACCGGCGGGAAGTGCCGGGGCGTACAGGTGACCCTGCTGACGCACGCAGCCCAGCGCGATCAGGGTGTCGGCCTGTGCCCCCGTCTCGACACCGTCGGCCGTGACCGCAAAGCCGATCTCGCGCACCAGCGAGATGATCGACCGCACGATGGCGCGGTCGTGCGGATGGGCAGTGATGGTGTCGATGGAGAGCCTGTCGATGCGCACCTCGTCGAGCGGCAGCCGGCGAAGCAGGCTCAGCGACGAAACACCGCGAGCGAAGTCGTCGAGGCACACTCGTCCGCCGCGAGCGCGGAACGCAGCCAGGTTCGCCGCCGCCGTCGGCAGGTCACCGTCGACCGCACTCTCGCGCACGTCGATGGTGATCAACGACGGGTCGACGTTCGCCAGCATCTGGTCGATGGGGTCGTCGCGCCACCGCCGTTCGGTGGCCTCGGGCGCCATGTTGATGCGGAAGCGGAAGTCGTCAGGCAGGCCCAGCATGGCCAGCCGACGGATCTGGGGGCGGGCACTGGCAATGACTCGATCGGTCACCCGTTCCAGCAGCCCGGCCGACACCGCAGCAGCCATGAACTCCTGCGCGGCGGTCACCTGACCATCGCGATGCACCCAGCGAGCGAGCAGCTCGGCGCCCACGATGTGCCCCGTCGAAGCGTCGATCTCCGGCTGGAAGAACGCCACGATCTCACCGTTGTCGATGGCACGGCGCAGCGCCTGCTCACCTTCCAGGCGGCTCACCAGCTCGCGTTCCATCGACCCGTCGAACAGCTCCACCCGGTTACGCCCGCCGGCCTTGGCGCGGTACAGCGCGGCGTTCGCGTGACGCAGCAGTTCGCTGGCGGCCACGCCGTGCACGGGCGAGGCGGCCACACCGATGCTGACCGACGACGGCACCTCGCGACCCTCTGCATACACCGGCTGCGCCAGCACTCCCACCAGCCGATTGGCAATCGTGGCGGTGCCACCGAGATCGACGTTCGGAACCACCACGACGAACTCGTCACCGCCCATGCGCCCAGCAATGGCGCCGGGTTCGAGACTGCGCAGCAGCCGATCCGCGATGATGCTGATGAACCGGTCGCCACCGCGGTGACCGAGCGCATCGTTGACGGCCTTGAACCGGTCGAGGTCGCAGAACAGCAGGCCGATCGGCTGGTTGGGCGACGACGCGGCCAGCACCTGGTCGAGCAACTCGAGCGTGCCGCGCCGGTTGTACAACCCGGTGAGCGGGTCGTGCGTGGCCTGGTGCGCAAGCCGCTTGTTGGTGCCAGCCAACTGATCGTTCACGCCGGTCAGCTCGCTTCGCTCGTGGGCCAGGTCGCGCAGCAGCCGCTCGCTGCGCCACTGCAAACGAATCGCATCGAGCGTGTTGCGGCTCACCACATGGTGAAGTACGACCAGCGCGAGCCCGTAGAACGCGGCCAACACACCCAGACCTCGGAGTCGACCGTCCTCGTCGGCGATCATCGACCACGACGACGCACCGATCAGCGGCACCAGGTACGCCAGGTACATGTCGCGTCGCCCGGCGGCGACGATGCAACCGACCGCGCTGGCGGTGCTCGGAAACAGCGCAAAGAGCAATACGAGCGCAATGTCCTTGCTGCCGTTGGCCTCGGTGTTCGCCGCGCCGCTAGCCACCCAGGGGCCCATGCCGAACAACAGCCCGATGGTCGCGAACGCGAGGCCGATGACCAGTTGGGTCAAGCGCGGGGTGTTGCGCCCGTCACCGCGCATGTAGTAGCGATACATCGCGAACAGGGAGGTCGCGGTCGCGATCACCGCGACGAGCACCCACCAGCCCAGCCGCGAGGGCGACAGGTTGTTGCTGAGCAGCGAACTGACGAGCAGCGTGAACGGCAGCAGCAGGAACGGCGCCGGCGCCAAGTTGGCGGCCACGATCGACAGTGCGCGTTCGCGCACGAAGACCCCGGTGACCTCCTCGGCGATGTGCCCCCTGGACTCCGTCACCAGATCGCCCTTCTCGCTCGCGCTAGCCCGAAGCGGACTCGACGAACAGTCTTCGGCAGAACCGGACCGGCACTTTACGTTCCTGTCAAGAACGGGGATTTGCCCACGACAACCACCACGGAGGGTGGTCGCACCTCGAAACGGCGCCACACGGGATACTGGCCGACATGCGTGGCCGCTTCGCTCCGTCGCCCACCGGGCCCCTGCACCTGGGCAACCTACGCACCGCGCTGGTGAGCTGGCTGATGGTCAAGTCGCTCGGCGGCGAGTGGCTGGTGCGGATGGAAGACCTCGACCTGGTCACTGCGTCGGTCGCGCACGAAGCCGACCAACTGGAGTCGCTGGCAGTATTGGGGCTGGAGCCCGACGGCCCGGTGCTGCGCCAGTCCGAACGCTTCGAGCTGTACCGCGAATCGATCGCCACCCTGGCCCGTCTCGACCGCGTCTACGAATGCTTCTGCACTCGGCGCGAGATCCGCGAGGCTGCGCATGCACCGCACGAGCACCTGCCCGAAGGCGCCTACCCGGGCACGTGCCGGCAGCTCTCGCTCGCACGCCGCACCGAACTGCTGGACCAGGGCCGTCGCCCGGCGTTGCGGCTGCGCGCCGAGGGCGAACAGTTCACCGTGCACGACCTGCTCGCCGGCAGCTACACCGGCGACGCCGACGACGTGGTGCTACAGCGCAATGACGGCGTGCCCGCCTACAACCTGGCCGTCGTGCACGACGACGCCGCACAGGGCATCACGCAGGTGACACGTGGGCTCGATCTGCTCAGCAGCACCCCCCGGCAACGCCTGCTGCAGCAACTGCTTTGCCTGCCTGAGCCGACGTACGCGCACGTACCGTTGGTGCTCGCTCCCGACGGCGCCCGCTTGGCGAAGCGCCACGGAGCGGTCACGCCAGCTCAGCTGGCGGCCCGCGGGGTGACGCCGCAGCAGGTGTTGGCGCGGCTGGGTGCCAGCCTGGGGCTGTGCATGCCCGACGAACCGGTGACCCTGCCACTGCTGCTCAGCCGGTTCGACGTGCACCTCGTGCCCCGCGCGCCGTGGTCGTTGCGGCCCGACGAACTCTGACACGATCGAACCCATGAGCCACGGCGAGTTCGACGACCTGCAACAGATCTTCGGGTACCAGGGGGCCATCGACTCGCGCGAGAGCGTGCACGTCATCGGCCATGAGATCCTGCAGTTGCCGTTCTGGACGCCCGAGTTCTGCGGCACGGTCATCCGCGCTGCCGAAGCCGTCGGCGCGTTCGAACCGCAGCCGCAAGACCCGGTGCCCGGCCACGAGGTGTCGCTCGCCGTCATCAGCCCACGCCTGTTCGAGCGGGTCGAGCTCGACCTCGGCCGGCGCATCTGGCCCCAACTGCGTACCGTGTGGCCCTACATCGACTACCACGGGCTGCGCGACGTCTTCGTCATCCGCTACGCAATGGGCGAACAGGAACACCTGCGCATGCACCACGACATCGCGCAGGTGTCGGCCTCGGTGAAGCTCAACGAGGGCTACGACGGGGCCGTGCTCGACTTTCCGCGCCAGGGGGTCACCAACGAGCAGATCCCAGTGGGCGAGCTGGTCGTGTGGCCGTCGCTGGTCACGCATCCGCACCAAGCAACCCCGCTGCGGCGCGGCGTGAAGTACGCGCTGACTGTCTGGTTCGAGCTGCCGACCTTTTCATAGGGGTACTGGCTAGATTGGGGCCTACTCGGCACATCTCACAAGGGCGCGCTCACGCAAATGAACACACTCCGTACCGGTCTTTCCTGGTTGTGCGTCTCCAGCGCGCTCGTGGGCCTGTCTGCCTGCTCACAAACCTCCAGTGCCGCAGAGACGCCCACCAGTCAGGCGGCGGTCACCACCTCGGCTGTCGTCACGACGGTGGCACCCACCACCACACTGCCGGCCACCACCACCGAAGCACCCACCACCACCGAAGCACCCACCACCACGGCTGGGCCCACCACCACGGAGGCCCCCACCACCACGCTCGACCCCAAAGTCCAGATCGTCGGCACGGCGCCCATCCCCATCAAGCCGCTCGGTCGCTCCAACGGTCCCGACACGGTGGTGTTGCAAGACCGGCTCACCCAGCTCGGGTTCTGGACCGGTCTCAGCGACGGCCAGTACGGGTTCGCCACGCTGCAGGCGGTGATGGCATTCCAGAAGTACCTCAGCCTGCCCACCGATGGTCGCGTCGACCAACTCACGGCCGACTGGCTCACCGGCTTCACCGAGAAAGTTCGCGGCAGAGCCGACAGTGGCACCTTGGTCGAGGTCGACAAGGGCCGGCAGCTGCTGTTCCTGGTGGTCGACGGAACGACACTGTGGGCCTTCAACACGTCCACCGGCAGCGAAGTGCCGTACGAGGCCATCAACAAGAAGGACCCCACCAAGGTTGAGAAGGGCGACTCTGTCACCCCCAGCGGTCTGTGGGAGGTCACTCGCGAGCGTCCCGATGGCTGGTGGGACGGCGACCTGGGCCAGATCTACCGACCCAAGTACTTCATCGGTGGCGTCGCCATCCACGGCATGACCAGCGTGCCGAACTACCCCGCCTCGCACGGTTGCGTCCGCGTCAGCACGCAGGCAATGGACTTCATCTGGGATACGGGTCTGGTGCCGGTGGGCAGCCCAGTCTGGGTGCACGAGTAACAACCATGTTGCCCCACATCGGTGCTCTCGCGCCGTGGGCCGACCCGGAGATGGTGTCGTTCGGCAGGCTGCCGATGCACGTACCGCTGCCGCTCGGCCCCGACGCACGCAAGTCGCTCGATGGGCACTGGGCGTTTCAGCTGTTCGAATCGCCTGAGGCGGTGCCGGCCGCTGCGGTCACCGGGCCCACGCCCACCGATGCGCGCATGGTGGCCGTGCCCGGTAACTGGACCGTGCAAGACGTCGGCGATCTGCCCCACTACACCAACGTGCAGATGCCCTTCCCCGGCCCGCCGCCCGGGCTGCCTGCACACAACCCCACCGGCGTGTACCGACGGTCGTTCACCACCGGCCGTGGGTGGAAGCGGCACCGCATCGTGCTGCACGTCGGTGGCGCCGAGAGCGTGCACGCTGTCTACTTGAACGACCGATTCATCGGGTACGGCACCGATAGCCGCCTGCCCAGCGAGTACGACATCACCGACGCCCTCGTATCGGGCAGCAATCACCTCGCCATCGTGGTGGTCCGCTTCAGTGCGCAGAGCTACGTGGAAGACCAGGACCAGTGGTGGATGGCGGGCCTGCACCGCAGCGTG
>Ga0105047_10010066_pt1 | contig 15485 bp, 10 predicted proteins | sample MAT04_FD_78384 | JGI IMG/M metagenome (GOLD analysis project Ga0105047, IMG submission 78384) | Freshwater microbial communities from Lake Fryxell liftoff mats and glacier meltwater in Antarctica - MAT-04 (megahit assembly) | ecosystem: Environmental > Aquatic > Freshwater > Ice > Liftoff... | reverse complement strand
GCCTGTTCGACGGTTTCCAGGGTAAGTTTCATTTTTGCGGTAACAGAAAGAAGGCTCTTGTAATTCTGGCTTACTTCAAGATCAATATTATTTTCTGTTAATTCTTTTACAATTCTTGTTTGTTCCAGGCTTGCTTCTGCCTGCTTTGTCTGATACGAGGTAACTTTCCAGTTCCAGATATCGTACGTCAGGGTTAAGCCGACGTCCCATGTACCCTTGAATTTTTCAACAGCGGGAAATGTTCTTGCGTTTGGATTTGCATATAAATAATTAGCATTAAAATTTAACTGCGGATACCAGCCAGCCTTAGAAAGTGTTACACCTGCCTCGCCTGATTTAATCCTGTAATCAAGGCTCTTCAGGTCAGAACGGTTACGCTTAGACTCTTTTATTAAATCCTCCAACTTTGGTATTTCGGGCTGCTTTAATTCTATAACAGCTTTTGGTTCCAGTTTTGTATTAACAGGAATACCAAGTATATTATTTAAATTATAAAGTGAGATATCGATATTGTTTGTTGCATCGAGTAAAAGAATTTCAAAGTTAGAAAGCTGAACTTTAACTTTTAAGACTTCGTTGTTTGTGGCGAGTCCATTATTGTAAAGATTTTCAAGGTCCTGCAATCTTGCTTTTACCTGAATAATATTCTTTTCTAATGTTTCTTTAACCTTTAAAGACTTTGCGTAATTCCAGTAGGAAACTTTTACATCAAGGATTAGCTGATTTTTATCTTTTGAGTAATCGGTTTCGGCGGCTAAAGAATTAAACTCCGTTAAATCTGTATTGCTGCTTAAACGAAACCCTGTAAACAGGGGCTGTGACAGAGTTAGTCTTGCCGAATAGTTATTAAGAATGGAGGGGGATATCTGCATACTTCCAATCTGAAAGGGGTCGACGGGGCTAAGCCTTGAATATGAGCCATTCAACCTTAGCGTTGGTAATTCTGCGGTTTTAATTTCATTAAGTCTTTCTTTGGCAGAGATTATTTTAGATTTAGATATCTTCAAAGTCTTACTATTATCCACTCCGATTTTAATACAATCTTCAAGGCTTACAACTTTTACTTCCTGCCCGAACACAAAGGCAGAGAAAAGCGTAACCACTATAAGAAATATTATTTTCATTTATTTGAACTCCTTTTTTTAGAATTGGATGATTTAACAAAACCACTCATACCATCGAGAAATAAAGCAGAGATGGTTTCACAATATCTTTTGCAAAAGTCATCGTCCAATTTATTGTTAGAAAATTTCTTAATTAAATTACCAAACATAAATCCCGAAAATATTAAGCTGAGAAAAGCAGGTCCTATGATAATATGTTGTTTTGGGTCTTCGATTTTAAAACCGACAGAAAGGTTATTGCTCATTAACTTCATATTGTTTTTAAACAATTCAACTTTTACTGCGGTAATTTCGGGCAACTCAATAGGCATTTCATTAATCGCAACCTTACAAAGAGCTTCTTTTTCTTTTATAAGATTTACCATTTGACAAATATACTCTTTTAATGATTCCCGCGGTGGAAGATTCATTTGCGAAACATTAAGAGCGATATTGTCTACGTATGAGAAATACTCGTTAATTATTGCTTTTAATAGTCCGACCTTGCCTCCGTAATAATAAGAGACCATTGAAATGTTTACTTTTGCCTTAGCGGCTATTTCCCTCACTCCTACACCCGAATAACCTTTTCGGGAAAAGAGATAAGCAGCGGCGTTAATTATTCTTTTAGAAGAACAGGTTTTTATTGTTTTGCTCATAAATTAAATCAAACGATCGTTTGATTTAATTTAATAATAAAGTTATATATTTTCAATGACAAAGCCGGATTAATAAAAGAGTAATTAGTGTTTTCCTCACTTATATCCGATAAAAGAAAAGGATAGATGAAAAGGGCGGGTCTGTGACCGATCTACGGTACATAGAGGCAAACAAATTTCTGGCTAATTTCTCTAATTCAATTTTATTATTTTAATAGAATTATTAAACAGAAGAACAATTACCTGTATGGCAAAGAATATAATTACGTTGAAAGACAGAAAAGTTATTCAGAACAATAATATTGCAATGTGGTTTGACAGAGGGGGTTCGGATTTTACATTTGAGCCAGGGCAGTATGCTAGAGTTAATTTAATTGAACCTATTTTTAATGATAAAGACGGTAACACAAGGTTGTTTTCGATTGCGAGTTCACCAAAGAAGGATTATGTGATGTTTACAACCCGTGCGCTTGACACTGCCTTTAATAAAAATATTCTTGAGATGCCGATTGGCGCAAAGGCAGAGATTAGTGATTTTGGAGGAAATACTGTTTTGCATAGTGATACTTCTGTGCCTGCTGTGTTTTTGATTGGAGGAATTGGTATAACCCCTGTGAGATGTATGGTGGAATATATTGTAACAGAAAAACTTCCTTATAAAGCTTATTTGTTTTATTCAAATCCGAATGCGGGGTCAATGGCTTTCTTTGATGAGTTTGAGGCTTGGGCAAAGGAATATGACGGGTTCAGGTTTATTCCGACGATTGATGACAGAGGCGATGCTGGCTGGAAATATGATTATGGTTATATAAATAAAGAATTAATAATGAAACATGTTGATGATGCTGCGAAACCGATTTATTATCTGGTTGGACCAACAGCAATGGTTGAGGCTATGGAGAAACTTTTAATAGAATTAAACGTTAATTCAAATAATATTAAACTGGAGAAATTCGGATGAAAAAATTTGTAGGAAGTTTTACCGGAAGGGCTGAGGAGTATGCAAAATACAGACCTGGTTACCCTGAACAAATTGTTACTTTGCTTGAGCACAAGATTGAGTTTGATCAATCGAAAGATATAGCTGATGTGGGATGCGGAACAGGAAGGCTGAGCAGGGTGTTTTTGAACAATGGCAACCTTGTGTTTGGCGTTGAGCCGAATGAGGAGATGAGAACTATGTCTGAAAAACTTTTAAACAAGTTTATAAATTTTATTAGTGTTGAGGGAACGGCTGAAGTGACAATGCTTGCGACGAGCAGTGTTGATGTGGTTACAGTAGGTCAGGCGTTTCACTGGTTTGATTTGAAGAAGACAAAGAAAGAGTTTAAGAGGGTTTTAAGAAAAGACGGGTATGTTGTGATTGTTTGGAATGAGAGGAAGAATGGCTCGCAGGTTATGAAGGCGGTAAACAAGATACTTCTGTCTTTGGATCAGGAGCATGAAGAGGCAGAGAAGAATTTGGTTGATAAGAATTTGCTGAATACTTTTTATGGTGTGGAGAAAGTGAATACGAGTACGTTTCCGAATTTTCAGATGCTTGACCTTGCGGGGCTGAAGGGAAGGATTCGGTCTATTTCTTATGTGCCGAGCGAGGGCGAAGAGAACAAAAGAGTGATGAACGAGATTAAGGATGTGTTTGAGAAATTTAATAATGGCGGGATGGTGAAGATTGAGTATGATACAAAAGTGTTTTGGGGAAAGCTGAAGTAGTAAATTAATTTAAATATATTAAATAAGATTATGAGAAAATTATTTCTATTGGTTGTTGTATTTCTGTTTGGGGCGGCTTTAAATGCGCAGACAGATATAGGCGGGGATTGGAGCGGGGCGATTAGTATTTCGGGGGTTGAGCTTGGGATTGTTACGCACTTTAAGAATGACGCAGGTGTTTATTCGGGGACGATTGATATTCCTGAGCAGAGTGCAATGGGTTTGCCGCTTTCGAAGATTGATTATAGTTTTCCAAAGCTGAAGTTTGAGCTGGAAGTTCCGAATAGCGCTGCTAAGTTTGATGGGGAGTTTAAGGATGAGGTGATTAGCGGGGAGTTTACTCAAGCGGGTTTGAAGGGGGCGTTTACATTAACGAAGGGTCTGAAGAAGGAGGTTGTGGAGGAAAAGAATTTTAAAGAGGAAGAGGTGACTTTTAAGAATGGTGATATTACTTTTGCGGGGACACTTTCGATTCCGCCGAAGAGCGGGAAACATCCTGCGGTTGTGATGATTACGGGAAGCGGTCCGCAGAACAGGGATGAGAGTGTTGCGGGGTTTAAGATTTTTAAGGTGATTGCGGATTATTTGACGACGAACGGGATTGCAGTGTTGAGGTATGATGATAGGGGCGTTGGTAAGAGTACGGGGAAGTCGGTGAATGAGAGTACGTCGGAAGAATTTTCAACTGATGTGATTGAGGCGATTAAATTTTTGAAAGGGAGAAGTGATATTAATGAAAAGCAGATTGGTTTGATTGGACATAGTGAGGGCGGTTTGATTGCTCCGATGGTTGCGGCGAAGACTGATGACGTTGCGTTTGTTGCGGCGATGGGTGGTCCAGCGGTGAATGGTGCAGAGATTATTATAGAGCAGTCGAAGTTGATTATGCTTGTGAATGGTACTGATAAAGAGAAGGTGGAGAAGGATATGGTGGATACGAGGGTTGTGTTTGATATGTTTTTGAACGGGGTGAGCGATGAAGAGATTAAGGGCGAGATGAGGAAGCAGAAACTTGTGGAGTTTGAAAAACTGAGCGAAGATGAAAAGGCAAAGATAGCGGATAAGGATAAGTGGGTGGAGGATGATGTGGATAATGTGTTTAACGTTTTTAGTTCGCCTTGGATGAGGTATTTTTTAAAGTATGAGCCTGTGCCTGCTTTGGAGAAGATGAAGTGTCCGGCGCTTATGCTTTTTGGTGAGCTGGATTTGCAGGTACCGCCGAAGCAGAGTGAGGGTGCGATGAGGGATGCGTTTGTGCGCGGCGGGAATAAGGATTTTGAGATTAAGGTGATTCCGAAGGCGAATCATTTGTTTCAGGAGGCGACAACGGGGAGTCCGATGGAGTATGGGACGCTGAAAAAGGGTTTTGTGGATGGGTTTTTGGATTATATGGTGAGCTGGATTGTGAAAAGGGTTACGGTTGTGAAGTAGGGGGGTTGGGGTTCGGCAAAGGACTTTACGGGATTTGTAAAGAATCTTTGGTGGTTGATAAAGGATGTTGCGAGGTTGATAAAGAATCTTTGGTGGTTGATAAAGGATGTTGCGAGGTTGATCAAGAATCTTGTGTGGTTGATAAAGGATGTTGCGAGGTTGATCAAGAACCTTGTGTGATTGATAAAAGATGTTGCGAGGTTGATCAAGAATCTTGTGTGGTTGATAAAGAATCTTGTGTGGTTGATAAAGAATCTTGTGTGGTTGATAAAGAATCTTGTGTGGTTGATAAAGAACTTTGTGCTGTTGATAAAGGTTCGTGCAATAAGTAGGAGGTTTATAGCAAAATGGGCAAACTTTTTTGCAGGATCGATGGGAAATTTTTGTACTCCAAAACTGGAGAGGGTGTTTGAAAAGGAAAATTTGGCTGGGGAGCCGAATTGAGAAACCTCAAAATCATATTGCGCGAGATCCCCGCCAGAAACATACGGGGATGAGACATTTTCGGAGTATTTTCGCACAGCCTCTGGAGCTTGGGAATGAGGAGTGGGGTTTGAAGATTTTGGAGATAGCATTTTAAAATTATAATTTATTGGGAGGGTTTTATATTATGTTGTATTATAACTTTCAACGGATGTTTAAGTTAAGGGGGGTTGCGAAGGGTACAACCTTTCTTGCAAAGCGCGGGCTGACATACGATCAGGCTTATAGGTTGATTAATTATAGGTTGTCGGGGGCGTATTTTGATTTGATGGAGAAGGCTTGTCTGGCTTTGAATTGTACGCCGAATGATTTGATTGAGTGGAAGCCGAGGACGGCGGAAGATGATATTGCGGGGCATCCGCTGCAGAAGATTAGGGGGAGGGATGATTTGGATTTGTTTGGGATGCTGAAGGATGTGCCGATGGATAGGATGGGCGAGTTGAAGCAGGCGATGGCGGAGGCGGTGGAGAAGATAAAAAATTCGGGTGATAAATAATTTTATTGGATGAAGAGGTTTAATACAATTTTAAATATGGAAAAATATTTTGAGAAGTTTAGAAAGAATACGGTTGGGAATAACAAGAAGTATTTAAGTCCTTATGGGAGGAAGAGGATTATTTATGCGGATTGGGTTGCGAGCGGGAGGCTTTATAAACCGCTTGAGGATAGGGCGGCAAAGGTGATTGGTCCTTACGTTGCGAATACACATACGGAGGCGAGTGAGACGGGTACGCTGATGACGAGGGCTTATCATTTGGCACAGAAGAAGATTAAGGAGCATTGCAATGCGGGAAAAGATGATGTGATTATTACGGCGGGGTTTGGGATGACGACGGTGATAAATAAGTTTCAGAGGATACTGGGTTTGAAGGTGAATGTAAAATTAAATTTGGCGAGGTTTAAATCGAAAGATGATAAGCCAGTGGTTTTTATAACTCATATGGAGCATCATTCGAATCAAACGTCGTGGTATGAGACTGCGGCGGATGTTGTGGTGCTTGAGCCGGGGAAGGATTTGCAATGCAGCCTGAAAAATCTGGAGAAGGCTTTGAAGAAATATAAGAATAGGAAAATTAAATATGGTTCGTTTAGTGCGTGTTCAAATGTTACGGGTATTCAACCGCCTTATCACGCGATGGCAAAGTTGATGCATAAGTATGGGGGGTATTGTTTTGTAGATTTTGCGGCATCGGCGCCGTACGTTGATATTGATATGCATCCGAAGGATAAGGCGGAGAAGCTTGATGCGATTTTCTTTTCGCCGCATAAATTTCTTGGCGGGCCAGGGACTTCGGGTGTGATGATTTTTGATAGGGCGCTTTACACGAATTACACGCCAGACCAGCCAGGCGGCGGTACGGTGGAGTGGACGAACCCTTGGGGCGAGTATAAATATATTGAAGATATTGAGATTAGGGAAGACGGCGGGACGCCAGGATTTTTGCAGGCGATAAGGGCGGCGCTTTGTATTGAGCTGAAGAATGAGATGGGTGTGAAAAATATTTTGAAGAGGGAAGAAGAGCTTTTGAAGATTGCTTTTAAGGAGCTTCGGAAAATTCCTCATTTGCATATTCTGGCGGATGACATTGAGCATCGGCTTGGGATAGTTTCGTTTTATATAGATAAGATACATTATAATTTAATTGTGAGGCTGCTGAGCGACAGGTATGGTGTGCAGGTTCGCGGGGGCTGTGCGTGTGCGGGGACTTACGGGCATTACCTTTTGGATGTTGACCATAAACATTCGAGGGAGATTACGGAGTTGATAAATCACGGAGACCTTTCGCTGAAGCCGGGATGGGTGAGGCTTTCGCTGCATCCGACGATGACGAATGAAGAGTTGTATATAGTTTGTAATGCTTTGAAAGAAATACAAAAGAATTATGAAACGTGGAAAGAGGATTACGATTATAAAAATCATACGAATGAGTTTTATCATAAGTCGGGGAAGAAGTATTCAGTGGATGTGAATGAATGGTTTGCGGAATTAACGACGGTATAGGGTGCGTTTTTATGTTTATTCTTTCTACAAACATCCACTCTTAAGGGGCGGGTTTTTGTTTACAGGGTTTCTTCTTTTGGTAAAACGATTGTAAATGTACTGCCTTCTTTTTCAACGCTTGAGATAAGGAGTTCGCCGTTATTCTTTTCCATAAATTCTTTACAGAGTATTAAGCCAAGCCCAGTGCCCTTTTCGCCCATTGTGCCTTTTGTTGTGGTTGATTTGTCGATTCTAAAAAGATTTTCTAAAAGCGATTTCTTAATGCCAACACCTTTGTCAGTGATAGAGATGTGAAGGTTTTCTTTTGACTCTTTTGCGATAATTTTAACATAGCCGTCTGGCTGAGAAAATTTTATTGCATTAGTGAGAAGATTTCTGATAACTGATTTAATCATTTCTTCGTCAGCAAAGGCATAGGTTTCGTTTTGAACGGTGGTGATGATTTTAATATTTTTGGTATGCGCAACATCTTTGAGAGATGTGATAGATTCGTTTATCAGTATGCTAATATCTGTTTGAAGAAGGTTTGCTTTTGCTACGCCAATTTGTATTCGAGACCATTCGAGTAAGTTTTCAAGGAGTTTGTTCGCGGCTTCGGCGGATCTTTTAATAAACGAAATCATCTTTTGTTTTTCTGCATCGTCGTATTGCTTAAAAGAGTTACTAAGTATTTCAGTAAATCCAAGGATCCCCATAAATGGGTTTTTCAGGTCGTGGGCGATAATAGAAAAGAACTTATCCTTTGCGGCATTGAGGTTGCGGAGGTTTTGCTCGCTGTCTTTTAACTGCTGCTCTATTTGTTTTCTTTCAAGAGTGTTAGCAATGATTTCGCCGAATAGTTTTACAGAGAAGATCTCTCTTTCGTCCCATTCTTTATTAGAAACAATAGAGTCGAAACCAAGAATGCCGTTTATTTTATTGTTGAAATTTAAACCAACAGCTGTGTAAGACTTAATGCCAAAGGATTTAACGAGGTCTCTTTCTTCAAAAGCTTCTTTTGGAAAATCTGACAAATTATTAATGGTAAGGATTTTATTGTCGGATAGTTTTTCGAGTGACCACTTAATTGTGCTTATAGGAACCTTCTTCACACGTTCGGTTACAGAATATTTTTTATCAAAACACCATTCATAAGCGGAGTCGTAAGTTTTGGTTTCGTCATTAATAATAAGTATAAAAGATTTATCAACACCTGCGTACTGGCCAAACAATCTGAGGGACTCGAGGATAACAGAGTCGAGGTTGCCGGTTTTTGTTGCTAAAAGCTGCGTAGAGATCCGTGAAATTAACTCCTCGCTTTTTAACTGCCGCTCAAGACGTGCCTCCATAGAGTGTTTGTAGATTGCAACCTCAATGGCTGTCTGAAGTTCTCTTTCTTCAAACGGTTTAATAATGTACCCGAAGGGTTGTGTTAATTTAGCCCGCGAGAAAGTTTTATCGTCGGAATAAGAGGTAAGATAAATAAGTGGTATACTATAATCTTTATTAATTAGTTCGTGAGTTTGTATACCGTCCAATTCTCCTTTTAACATAATGTCCATTAAAATTAAATCGGGCTTGTGCTTTTTAATCGATGCAAGTGCGTCTTCCCCGGAAATAACTTTCTCGGTAATTTGATAGCCCAAAGATATCAGACGAAAAGCAATGTCTTCGGCAACGAGAAGTTCATCTTCTACAATAAGAATTTTTTTATTATTATCCGCGGGATTCATTTTTCATCAATAGTTTAATTTCAAAAAGTGCGCCATCATTATTTGAGGCCTTGTACTCACCCTGATGCTGCTTAACAAGCATTTGGACAAGTTTAATGCCAAGGGAGTCACTGTGTTCTAATGCGGAAATATTTTCTATTCCAACACCATCATCTTTAACAGAAATATTTAACGAGTCGTTTTCCTGCTTCTTTATTTGAACAAAAATAGTTCCTTTAGCATTGTTAGGAAAGGCATATTTAAAGGAATTGGAAACAAGTTCGTTTATAATTAATCCGCACGCAATTGCAGTGTCGATGCTAATAAAGATTTCCTGAATGTCTAAGTTAACTTTAATGTAAGCAGTGTTTACCAGAAAAACACGCTTTAAATATTCAATTAAACTGCTGACATAGTTAGATATATTAAGCTCAGAAAACTTTTTAGACTGATAAAGTTTTTCGTGAATGAGTGCCATAGAACGAATACGGTTCTGGCTTTCCTTAATAACTTCGTTTAAGTGTGGGTCGGTTTCTTTGTTAGTCTGAAGACTTAACAGGCTTGAAATAATCTGCATGTTATTCTTAACTCTATGATGAATCTCTTTAAGCATGGTTTCGCGATAGTTTGTTTCTGTTTCTTTAAGTTCCTTCGTAACTCTATCAATTTCCTTTTTAAGAAAGTAGTTATATTTTTGTTGTTCAAAATAATGTATTACCAAATAAACGACTGCGCCAAAAAGAATGATGGAGAAAAGAATAAACCACCATTTTAAATAGACGGGTTTATTAATTGTGAATTCCGAAGAAACGGCAACGGGTCCCCAGGTGCCGTGTGCATTTTTCATTTGAACGAATAGTTTGTAAGTACCGGGGGTAAGGTTGTCGTATAAAATTTCGTTAGAAACAAACGGACGCTCAGATCGCCACTGATAATCAACGCCTTCAAGCTTCCACCGGATTTTGTTTTCTTTCTCGTCAATAAAAGAAGTGCCATAAACCCGGAAAGTGATGTCGTTATCGTTATTTTCAAATTCGGGGTTTTTGTCCGCTGAATATTTATGATATTGGCTATTTATATTTTTAATAAAAACGGGTGAAGAAATGTTTGTGTCGAGCTTAGAGTCATATTCTTTATAATAACAGGAGGCTCCATTGTTAGTCCCAAACCAAACCCTATTATTATTATCAACTAAACCAGCAGAACGATTTATTTCGTTACCCGCGAGTCCGTCTTTAGTGGTGTATGTGTACAGTTTCGTTCCGTCATATCTTATAACGCCGAGGTCGGTTCCAAACCATAAATTATTGGAGCTATCTTTTAATATTAGATAAATTGGTCTGTCAATTGTTAAGTTATTATTTAAGGTGCATTTTACAATAGAGTCATTTTTAATTTCACAAAGACCGCCAACTGTACCTAAAAGAATTTTTCCGGTTTTTTCCTGATAGGCAGAGAAAACATTGTTAGCGTTTATATCAGAGGATGTATACCTATATAGAATGTTTTCATCTTTAATTACAACCCCTGAGCCGACAGGGCAAAACAGTAACTTGTTGTTATTAAGCTTAAAGATTTTTCTTGCGTTAAAATCAAATGGAAAATCTTTTGCGAGACTGGTTTCTTTTCCGTTGTATGTATAAAGATGTTTTGTTGTTGCCAACCAAACAATTCCTTGTTCGTCTTGTAAAACAGAGTTGGCAAATCCGTCTATTTTTCTTTCTTCTTTAAGGGATTGCTTCTGCAAATTTTTATCAATAATAAAAAATCCTTTAACGTTTGCGGCAACCCAGATATTTTCATCTTTATCTCTGTTAAAATCTAATACCCTTATAAAGCCGCGAGCCTCCCCTAAAGAGTCGGTCAGTTTCATATAATTAAATTCGCTCCCATTATAAAAAGATAACCCAAAATTACCTCCGAATAAAATCTTTCCCGGTTGATATTCAATTAAGGCAGAACTTTCGTTTTCGTAATTATAAAAGGCGTTCTTATAATTCATAAATGTTCGGGAAGAAATTTTACTTGCCCCTCTAAATGTAGAAATCCAAGCGTTTTTTTCTGCGTCAACCAAAACAGAAGTTGAGCCGGCAGCAATCAGTCCGTTAACGATTCCTAATGTTTGTAAAGAGTTATCATAAGTAGAATAAAAATTAAGAGAAAACTGATTACCTAAAAAATATCCTCCTCGCATATCAGAAGTAATAACTAAAACAGGGTAACCCTCGTCATAAGTAATAACGAGTTTGTCGGTTAATTGAATAAATCTTTCCTTTTCAACATAACCAAAGAAAGACTCTCCGCCTACAAATAAGCGTCCCTCAGAATTATTAGCTTCAAAAAAAACTCCTCTTGGAATAAACGGAAGGTTTAATTGTAATTTAGAAATGCTTCCATCAGGAGTAAAAATATATAACCCTTTATCTGTTGCAAGTATAATACCGTTGTCTTTTCTTGTTGCAGAATAAATTCGCGATATTTTGGTTTCCGCAGATACAATAATCGTTCTCCAGGTTGCATCGTAGCAATAAAGTATTTCACCTAAAAAACCAGATGCAAAAACAAACCGTTTTGAATTAATTGTATCTACTATAAAAGAAGTAATAAGGCTTTGAGAAAAAAATGCACTGTTAACTTTTTCTTCAAATAATTCTCCGTTGAAATGTGATATTAAAACCTCCGACTTTCTTGCAAATGCCCATATTTCACCTTTCTCGTCAGTGGTTAATTTAATATTATAAAACCCTGCTTCCTTGTTTTTGTAGTTATAACTATTCCAATTTATACCATCATAAACAGAAACCCCGTTTTTCGTTCCAAACCATATTTTCCCTTCTCCGTCTTGAGCAATTGACCATATGTTGTTATTAATTAATCCGCTTTGCTCATTATAATGTGTGACGTTATAACTTTGGGGAAATGCTATGTCTGATTTTGTTAATATTAATACAAAAAGTATTAATATTAACTTAAGAGTTTTTAGGGAAACCATATTTTAATTTTTAAATTCTCTTAGTTCTTTTGCCGTGACTTTAGATGACTCTGTTATCTTTTCTCCGCTTAATAATCGTGCGACTTCGTTTATTACTTCTTCTTCTTTTAATGATTTTATTTCGGCAATTGTTTCGCTGTTAATATCTTTCTTGCTTACGTAATAATGATTATCGCTCATAGCAGCTATTTGCGGTAAATGAGTTATAGATATTATTTGATGTGACTTTGCCAACTCTGATAATAGTTTGCCAACTTTTCCTGCTATACGTCCGCTTATTCCCGCGTCTATTTCGTCAAAGACAAGTATAGGAATATTATCTTTTCCTGATAGAGCCGCTTTTAATGAAAGCATTATCCTTGATATCTCTCCGCCGGATGCGGTTTTTCTTAATGGTGTAAAGTCACTCCCTTTATTTGCTTTAATTAAGAATTCAATATTATCTATTCCGTTGCTTGTTATTTTGAAGTTTTTATTTCCTTTTTTAAAACTGAAATTATCTTCCTGGTTTGTTACAACAGGCTCAATTGCTGTTTTAAATTCTGCAGACTCCAGCCCTACCTCCTTAAAATATGCATTAACCTTTTTCTCAAGTGCTTTATTTGCAATCGCCCTTTCTTTTGAAAGTTTATCCGCCCGCTCAAACAGTTCTTTTCTTTTACTTATTAATTCTTTGTTCAGCTTTTCTAATTCGAAATCAAAATTCTCCGAAAGGTTTAATTGTTCTTTCAGGTCTGCTGCTTTTTCTATTAACTCATAGACTTTTAGGTTATACTTCTTTTTTAAAAATGTTATTTGGCCGAGACGGTTTCTTACGTTCTCTATCACTTGCGGGTTGAAATTTATGGAATTAATGTAGTCACGAATTTCATCTGAAGAAGTTTTTAATGATAAATAATTTTCCTCTAAAGAGTTTAATAATTTATCTAATTCAACATCATACTTTACAGTACGCTTTATTTCTTTTATTGCAAATGACAAACCGGCTATTACATTATTTTCGTTCTCGTATAAATAATTATTACTGTTGGTTAGTGATACACTTATATCCTCAGAATTTTCCATTTTGTTCAGCTCTGCCTCAAGTTCCTCATCTTCATTCGGCTTTGGGTTTACGTTGTTTATTTCTTTAAGCTGAAAATCTATATAACCTTTCTTTTCAACCAGTTCATCTTTCTTTTTAATAAGCGACTCATAACTTGCATTTAAAACTTTATACTCTAAATATTTTTTATCAAAATTATTTTTCACCGCACTATCGATCAAAAAATTATCAAGAAAGGCGCAATGTGTTTCCTTTCGCAGAAGAGACTGATGCTCGTTTTGAGAATGTATATCTATTATTAAATCCCCAAGTTCCCGAAGATCTGTTGTATTAACGGGTGTATCATTGATGAAATTTCTGCTTACCCCTTTTTTATTCAACTCTCTTCTGACTATTACATAAGTATTGTTTTCATCATCTATAAGTAACTGCTTTTCTTTTAAAAAAGCCCTTACTGTTTTACTGTTTGAAAAATTGAAGTGCCCTTCTATAACCAATTTTGCATTTTCATCTTTGATAATCGAATAATCTGCTCTGTAGCCGAGGATAAGCCCAAGTGCATCGAGTATAATAGATTTACCTGCACCTGTTTCGCCTGTTAAAATGTTTAATCCCTTTGAAAAATTTAGCTCAGCCTCTTTAATTATTAGGTAGTTCTTTATAAAAAGTTTTTCAAGCACTTATATTCTCTTTAAATTATATATTAATTAAGTAATAGTAATAGCGTTGTTAATAACCGTAAAAAATATCTAAATCCTGTGAAAATAGAAAGCAATTAAATAAATCCGTGTTTATAGAATGTTATTAACTTATAACTTAAAACAGGGTTGTTATTAAAAACTTTTTCTATCCCCACAATATTGTATTAAAATGTTTATATTATGCCGTTATTAAGAAATTATAAAGAAGTTATTAACGCCCTTAATATGACAAATGATTATTAAGTGTGCTTTTTAAATATATGTTGAATTAATATATTTAAAAAGACTATTCTTTGGTTGATTATTTTAATAAATATAGCTGACAAAATAGTGCTTATTAAATTATATTGATATTAAAACTTATTATATAAAACTTTAGGTAAAATAAATGATTGCTGGAAAAGATTAAAAACATATTAGAGGCGAAGCTGAAGAACCTTCCGAAAAAACCGGGAGTCTATCAGTTTAAAGATATAACAGGAAAGATTATCTACGTTGGTAAAGCAAAAATGCTAAAGAACCGTGTGAGACAATATTTTCAGTCAAGGCCTCAGTCGGGAAAAACGGGAATGATGATTTCAAAAATCAACGATTTTGAAATCATCTCAACAGATACCGAGGTAGAAGCCTTAATACTTGAGTTTAACCTAATCAAGGAATTAAAGCCAAGATATAATGTTAGTCTGAAAGACGACAAAACTTACCCGTATATCGTAATTACCGCAGAGCCTTTTCCACGCATCTTTCCAACAAGGAGAAAGCGCTCCGATGGCGGCAGATATTTCGGCCCTTATACTGATGTTAAGGCGATGCGTTATGCGCTGAAGTCAATTCGGGATATTTTTATGATACGTTCGTGCAGTTTAAATTTAACAGAAGAAAATATAAAAGAGGGGAGGTTTAAAACCTGTCTGGATTTTCACATACATAAATGCGAAGGGCCTTGTGTAGGTTTAGTTTTACGTTCAGATTATAACGAAATGGTAAATCAGGTGGCGAAGCTTTTAAACGGAAAAACTACAACCCTGGAGAACGAACTGAGGGAAAAGATGGAAGAGCTTTCAGGTAATATGATGTTTGAACAAGCGGCGAGGCTTAGGGATAAAATTGAGGCGCTACAGGTATACAACTCAAAACAGAAAATGGTTGATGAAGAAATAATCGACAGGGATGTTTTTGCGGTTGAACAGGAAGACAACGATGCGTGCGGTATGGTACTTAAGATAAGAGACGGCAGAGTAATCGGGAAATCACATTATTATTTTACGAATGTTTTAGAACAGCCACAGGGGGAAATATTAGAAAACCTTGTTACGAACTATTATGCAAAAGCGGAATTTGTGCCCGAAGAGATATTCTTTCAGACAGAGACAGAAAATAAGGAGGCAATAAAAACGTGGCTGACCGAAAAAAGAGGCGCAAAGGTGGAAATACATGTTCCGAAGATAGGTGACAAAGTAAAACTTATCCGAATGGTTTCGGCAAATGCCAGGCTGATGCTTGAGGAGTTGAAGCTGGCAAAGATGAAGCGGGAATTTATAGCCCCGTCACTGGATTCACTGAAAAGAGATTTAAAGCTGAACCGTATTCCAAGAAGGATAGAGTGTTTTGATATTTCTCACATACAGGGAACAGATACAGTTGCCTCAATGGTTGTTTTTCAGG
>Ga0105047_10010064_pt1 | contig 15487 bp, 12 predicted proteins | sample MAT04_FD_78384 | JGI IMG/M metagenome (GOLD analysis project Ga0105047, IMG submission 78384) | Freshwater microbial communities from Lake Fryxell liftoff mats and glacier meltwater in Antarctica - MAT-04 (megahit assembly) | ecosystem: Environmental > Aquatic > Freshwater > Ice > Liftoff... | reverse complement strand
GGTTTCCACGGGCCCCCCAGAGGCAATTGAGACGTCAATTCCAGGATACGCCGTTTCACACTACGTGCAATGACTTTGTCCGAGGGGGTCGGCCGGTTCGCTACTATCTGACGGTCCATCAGAAACGCGTTCCGGAGGCTTGATCCATGGGTGTGCTCGACGGCAGGGTGGCGATCGTGACGGGTGCCGGCCACGGCATCGGCAGGGGCCACGCGCTCGAGTTGGCCAAGGAGGGCGCCAAGGTCCTCGTCAACGATCTGGGTGGCTCGCTCAGCGGTGAGGGCACCAGCCGCGATGCCGACCTCACGGTGGAGCTCATCCGCTCGCGTGGCGGCGAGGCCGCCTCCAACTACGGCGACGTGGCCGACTTCGCCGACGCCGAGGCCATGGTGGCCCAGGCCGTCGAGGAGTTCGGTCGGCTCGACATCCTCGTCAACAACGCCGGCATCGCTCGCGACAAGACGATCTGGAACATGACCGAGGACGACTGGGACTCGGTCATCCGCGTACACCTCAAGGGCACCTTCGCGCCGACGCAGCACGCCGTGACCTACTGGCGCAACCAGCACAAGGCTGGCAACGACGTGTCCACCGGGCGCGTGATCAACACGACGTCGGGTGCCGGTCTCGTGGGCAACTTCGGGCAGGCCAACTACACGACGGCCAAGGCCGGCATCGCCGGCTTCACCATGACCGTCAGCCTGGAGGTGTTCTCGATGGGCATCACCGTCAACGCCATCGGTCCGGCCGGCGCCACGCGCATGGCCGCCTCGATCCCTGGTGCCGGCATCCAGGCCCGCGAGCCCGACGAGTTCACCGAGTGGGACCGCATGGATCCGTCCAACTCCTCGCCGTTGGTGGCGTGGCTGGCCAGCGACGGAGCCGCCCACGTGACGGGCCAGGTCATCCGCGCCGTCGGTGACGAGATCGTCCTCATGCAGCCGTGGAGCAACGGACGATCGGTCTCGTCCAAGGGCAAGCGGTGGGAGCCGGGCAAGCTCACGGCCGTGATGAACGCCGACGTGTTCGGCACCCGCGCCCCGGGCCTGCGCTACTGAGCCTGCGGTACCGGGCCCGCGGCCCGAGGGTCGCCGTCCCTCCGCCGCCTTCGGTCTCACCGAGGCCGGCGTGGCAGGGTGACGCCATGAACGCCGTGCCTGACGCCACCGACGAGCCCGACGCCACCGTGGGCGGCCTGCTCGGGCGCTGCCTGCTGGCGGCCGGCGCCACCCGCGTCGTGGGTGAGCCGAGCGGCAGCATCTCGGGGATCCCGGGGTTGCGCCACCTGCGCGTCGAAGAGCCCGGCGTCGCCTCGCTGATGGCTGACGCCTTCGGGCGGCTCGGTCGGGGTCCCGGCGCCGCGCTCCTGCCCGGACGCCGCCTGCGCCTGTCGTCGGCCATGGGCCTTGAGGTGGAGCCCGAACGGATCGACGATGCGTCGGCCATCCCGGCCGCAGTGGCGGCGTGGAGCTGGGGTGCCGTGCACGCCGCCACCGAACTGGTGCTCGATCTCGACCTCGAGGCGCCGGCCCCGGACGACCTGGAGCCGTTGTCGATCGACCCGGCGGGCGGGACGGCGATGGTGCTCGGTGTCGACGTGCGAGATGTGGGCATCGTGATCCTCGCCGGGCCCGGCGTGGTGCGCGAGCGACAGGTCGACGCCCTGCGCCGGTTCGCCGAGCGGGCGGGCGCTGGGGTGGTCAACACCTGGGGGGCGAAGGGCCTCTACCGATGGGACGATCCGCGTCACCTCGGCACCGTCGGCCTCCAGCGCGACGATCTGGCCCTCGCCGGGCTGCTCGACGCCCCGCTGGTGCTCGCCGTCGGCGTGGATCGAGCCGAGGTCGACCTCGACGCCTGGCCCGGCGGGCAGGTGCTGGAGGTCGAGCCCTGGCAGTTGGAGGGCCTCGCCATGCGCTGGCCCGAGCCCGATCCCGCCGGACCCGATGCCAAGCCGCTGCTGTTCGAACTGCTCGCCGACGCGCTGGCCGACCGCTACGCGTCGAACCTGGTGCCGCTGGCACCGGCTCGCGCGGTCGCCGATCTGGCCGTGGCCGCATCCCGTGGCGCCCTGGTGGCGGCAGATCCGGGGCCGGCCGGGCTGTGGGTGGCGCGGGCTCTGCCCACCACCGAGCTCGACGGTGTGATCGTGTCCGCCACTGGTGGGCGGGGGTCGGCCGTGGCTCTCGGGTTGGCCGCCACCCTCGACGGGCGCGACGCCTTCGCCGTCACGACCGAGCCGTTCGACCCGGCCACGGAGGCCGTGCTCGACCTGGCCCGGCACTGGTCAGGCGTCACCACCGGCGCGCTCGTGGTGTGCGCCTGGGGCGGCGACGAGCCGTGGGCCGATGCCGACGCCCACCTCGTGGCCCTGCGCACGGCCCGGCGTGGCGGTGGCCTGTCGGTCGTGCCCGTGCCGGTCGAGCTGTCCGAGACCCGACTACTCGTCGAGGTGGCGGGCGAGGTCGTGGCCTGGCAGCCGGCCTGACGCGTCGTCAGGAAACCGCCCGTAGACTCTCGCCGTGCCGACTCCGAACAGCTTCCACCTGGCCGACCTGTGGGAGGCCGTCCTGCCCCAGCTCGCCGACCGCACGGCCATCGTCTGCGGTGACGACCGCCGCAGCTACGCCGAGCTCGAAGCGCACGCCGAGGCGCTGGCGGCGTGGCTGTGGGCACAGGGCATCAGGCCCGACGACCACGTCGGCGTGCACCTGACCAACGGCTGCGAGCACATCGAGGCGCTCCTGGCCGTGTGGAAGCTGCGGGCCGTACCCATCAACATCAACCACCGCTATCAGGCCGACGAGCTGCGCCACCTCTACGCCGACGCCCAGCTGCGGTGCACGATCGTGCACCGGTCGTTCCTGGGCCGGGTGGCGGCCGTCGCCCCCGAGCTCGAGCGCCTCGGGTGGGCCGTCGTGGTCGAGGACGGTGCCGAGGCCACCGACGTCGATGCCGGCGGAGGTACGTCGTTGCGGGTCGTGGCCTACGCCGACGCCCTGACCGCCGGAGCCGAGGTGGCCCTCGACGACGGGGTGGCCGCCCTCGTCGGCCCTCGTTCGAACGACGACCACTACCTCATCTACACCGGCGGCACGACCGGCTTGCCGAAGGGTGTCGTGTGGCGCCACGAGGATGCGTTCTTCTCCTGCATCGGGGGTGGGGATCCCATGCGCCTGCAGGGGCCGATGGCCACGCCCGGCGAGATCCTCGAGCGGATCGTCGACGGCTCCTTCGTGTACTTCCCAGTGGCACCGCTGATGCACGCCGCCGGGCAGTGGACGGCCGTGTCATGGCTGCTGGCTGGCGGCACCGTCGTGCTCCAGCCCGGCTCGCTCGACCCGGTCGAGGTGTGGCGCACGGTGGAGCGTGAGCACGTCAACGTGCTCACGGTGGTGGGCGATCCGGTCGTACGACCGCTGCTCGACGCCTGGGACGCCACCGGCCCGTACGACGTCAGCTCGATGTTCTCGATCGGGTCGGGCGGTGCGCCGCTGTCGCCGGTGCTCCGCGAGCGCCTCATGGCCACGCTGCCTGCCGTCGGCGTGGTCGACGGGTTCGGCTCGTCGGAGACGGGCGCCCAGGGCTCGCAGCGTCTCGCCGCGGGCGAGTCGTCGTCCGGCGTCACCCAGTTCACCGCATACGGCGAACAGACTGCGGTGCTCGACGAGGTCGACCTCACCCTGGTGGCGCCGGGATCGGACGTCGTCGGGCGGGTCGCCCGCCGCGGGCACATCCCGCTCGGCTACTTCGGCGACCCGGAGAAGACGGCCCAGACCTTCGTGGAGGCCGCCGGTTCGCGTTGGGTGCTGACCGGGGACATGGCCACGGTGGAAGACGACGGGCGCATCACGCTGCTCGGTCGCGGGTCGGCGTGCATCAACACCGGCGGAGAGAAGGTGTATCCCGAGGAGGTCGAGGCCGTGCTGAAGGCGCACCCGGCGGTCTACGACGCCGTGGTGGTCGGCGTCGACGACGATCGGTGGGGGCAGGCCGTCGCCGCGGTGATCTCGGTGGTGCCGGGATACGGCCTCTCGATCGACGAGGTCGACGTCCACGTGCGGGCCTCGCTGGCCGGCTACAAGGTGCCGCGCCGCCTGACGATCGTGCCCGAGGTGGTGCGCTCGCCCGCCGGGAAGCCCGATCACCGCTGGGCGCGTAGCGTGGCCGTCGACACCTGACCGAGGAGACCCCGTGCATCGAGTGAGTGGGATCGACGCCGCCTTCCTGTACGGAGAGACTCCGACCTGGCACATGCACGTGTCGGCCGTCGTCATCATCGATCCCACCAAGGGGTCCCGCCCGTTCACCTACGCGCGCTTCATGGAGCACGTGGCCGGTCGGTTGCAGTTCATGCCCCAGTTCCGCTGGCGTCTGGTCGAGGTGCCGCTCGGTCTCGACCGGCCCGTGTTCGTCGAGGACCCGGACTTCGACCTCGAGGCCCACGTCCACCGCGTCGGTGTGCCCGCGCCGGGTGGGAAGGAGCAGCTGGGCAACCTCGTCGGCGAGCTCATCAGCCTGAAGCTCGACCGCCGCAGGCCGCTGTGGGAGTTCTGGCTCATCGAAGGGCTCGAGGGCGGCAAGGTGGCGTTGCTGGCCAAGGTGCACCACGCCATCGTCGATGGCGTGTCCGGCACCGAGCTGGCCACCATCCTCATGGACGCCGAGCCCGACCCGCCCGAATCGCCACCCGAGCCCGAGCGCGTCGTCGAGCCCATGCCCGATGGCCTCGAGCTGCTGGCCCGGGGCGTGGCCAACACCATGTTCACGCCGTGGCGCGTGGCCAAGTTCGGGATGCAGACCGTCCGCCAGGGCGTTCGCTTCGTGCCGTTCGTGCAGCGAACGGCCACGCCACCTGTGCCCTTCCAGGCCCCGCGCACGTCGTTCAACGACGCCATCTCTCCGAACCGGCGGTTCGCCTACACGTCGGTCTCGCTCGACACCGTCAAGGCCATCCGGCGGGCCACCGACACGAAGGTCAACGACATCGTGCTGGCCATCTGCGGCGGCTCGCTGCGTCGCTACCTGCTCGAGGGTGACGAGCTCCCGGGCAGTCCGCTCATCGCCCAGGTGCCCGTGTCCCTGCGGGCCGACGACGACAAGACGTCGGTCGGCACGAAGGTGGCGGCCATGTTCGCTTCGTTGGCCACCAACATCGACGATCCCCTCGAGCGGCTCCTCGCCATCCACGAGAGCACCCAGGGCGCCAAGGAGATGCAGAAGGCCCTGGCCGCCGAGAAGATCATGGGCATCTCGGAGACGACGCCGCCGGGCATGATCAACCTGGCGGCGCGCATGTACACCGCGACCGGCCTCGACCGCACCGTCCCGCCCATCATGAACCTGATCATCTCCAACGTGCCCGGCCCACCCTTCCCGCTGTACTGCGCCGGCGCCCCCATCGACGCCCTGTACCCGATGGGTCCGTTGCTGTACGGCACCGGCATCAACATCACGGTGTTCAGCTATCGGGACTCGGTCGACTTCGGCTTCATGACCTGCCGCGAGCTGGTGCCCGAACCGTGGCGCCTGGTCGACGGCGTGCACGAAGCCTTGGCTGAGTTGGCCGACGCCATCGGCGTGTAGCGCGCCGGGAAATCGCTGGACGGTTCTGGTGTCGACGGCTAGTTGACTCACCTATCCGTCGACACCAGAACCAGTGGCGGGGGTGGGGGTGTAGGTGACGGGCATCGAGGTGATGCCGTGCACGAAGTTCGAGCGCAGGATCTGCACGGGGCCGGCGAGGGCCAGGTCGGGCATGCGGTCGAGAACCTCTTCGAAGATCAACCGGAGCTCCATGCGGGCCAGGTTGGCGCCGAGGCAGAAGTGGGCGCCGCCGCCACCGAAGGCGATGTGGTCGTTCGGGGCGCGGGTGATGTCGAACCGGAAGGGGTCGTCGAACACCTCCTCGTCGCGGTTGGCCGACGTGTGCCACATCACGACCTTGTCGCCGGCCTTGATCGTCTTGCCGCCGAGCTCGACGTCGGTGGTGGCGATGCGACGGAAGTGGTGCACGGGCGTGGCCCACCGCAGCACCTCCTCGACCGCGGACGGCAGCAGGCTCGGGTCGGCCCGGAGCTTCGCCATCTCGCCCGGGTTCTCGATGAGGGCGCGGACGCCGTGGCTGGTGGCGTTGCGGGTGGTCTCGTTGCCGGCCACGGTGAGCACGAGGAAGAACATGTCGAACTCGGTCTCGGTCAGCTTGTCGCCGTTCAGCTCGGCGTTGGCCAACGTGGACACGATGTCGTTGGCGGGGACCGCTCGCTTCTCGGCGCCGAGCGTGTTGGCGTAGAGGTAGAGCTCGGCGGCGGCGGCCTGGGCGTCGGCGGGGTCGCCGTTGTAGGTGGGGTCGTCGGCGCCGATCATCCGGTTCGACCAGTCGAACAGCTTGTGGCGATCTTCCTGGGGCACCCCGAGGAGCTCGGCGATGGCTTGCAGCGGCAGCTCGGCGGCCACGTCGGTCACGAAGTCGCACGATCCCGTCTCGCACACCCGGTCGACGATGGCGACGGCTCGGGCCCGGAGATGGTCCTCGAGCAGGCCGATCATGCGAGGCGTGAAGCCCTTGTTGACCAGCAGCCGGTAGCGCGTGTGGCGGGGCGGATCCATGTTCACGATCATCTCGGTGAGGATCTGGCCGTCTTCGCCGAGGTCGGGGATGTTGGTGCCCTCGGCCGACGAGAACGTGGTGGTGTCACGGTTGACGGTGAGCAGGTCGGCGTGGCGGGTGACGGCCCACCAGCCGGGACCGCCGGGCTCGTCCTGCCAGTGCACCGGGTCCTGGCGACGCAACGTGGCCAGCATCTCGTGATGGCGTCCGTCGACGAAGGCGTCGAGATCGTTCAGGTCCACGTCGGCGATGTCCATGGCCGGAGTGTAGGGGTGTCGCTCGGCTCGGTGGCGGGCGAATCTGACGACCCGTCAGTGATTCGCCTGCTAATCTGACGGTCCGTCACATTTCACAACGACTCCCTGAGGGGGACGCGTGCGACTGGCCTACACGCCAGAACAAGAAGCCTTCGCTGGTGAGCTTCGCCAGTACTTCGCCAAGATCGTGACCCCCGAGGTCGAAGACGAGATGGCCCGAGGCGAGATGGGTGGTCCCCACTGCCTCGAGGCGGTCAAGCAGATGGGTCGCGACAACTGGCTGGCCGTGAGCTGGCCCGAGGCCTACGGCGGCCGCGACCTGTCGTTGGCCGAGCAGTTCATCTTCTTCGAGGAGGCCCACGGCGCCGGCGCGCCGGTGCCCTTCCTCGGTGTGAACACCGTCGGCCAGACGTTGCTGCAGTTCGGCACCGACGAGCAGAAGGACCGTCTGCTGCCCGGCATCCTCAAGGGTGAGACGCACTTCTGCATCGGCTACACCGAGCCTGCCGCCGGTACCGATCTGGCCTCGCTCACCACCAAGGCGGTGAAGGACGGTGACGAGTGGGTCATCAACGGTCAGAAGATCTACACGTCGCTGGCCGGCTACGCCGACTACGTGTGGCTTGCCGCCCGCACCGACCCTGATGCCCCGAAGCACAAGGGCATCACCATCTTCGTGATCCCGACGAGCTCGGAAGGCTTCTCGCACACGCCGCTCATCACGCTGGCCGGCGCCGACACCACGACCACGTTCTACGAGAACGTGAAGGCCACCGACGCCGACATCGTGGGCGGGCTCAACAATGGTTGGTCACTCATCGTCAACCAGCTCAACTACGAGCGGGTGTCGCTGGCCATCCCGTCGTGGGCCGGCCGCATCTACGACAAGGTCGTGGCCTGGGCGCGCGACGAGAAGGACGCCGACGGCACTCGCCTGATCGATCTCCCGTGGGTACAGATGAACCTGGCCCGGTGCAAGGCCGACATCGAGTACCTGAAGCTCCTCAACTGGAAGGCGGCCACGTCGGGCACGCTCGATCCGGCGCTGGCGTCGGGTACGAAGGTCTACGGCACCGAGATGTACCTGCGGGTCTACCGCGCCCTGCTCGAGGTCCTCGGTGAGGCCGGCTACCTCAAGCGGGGCTCGCCCGGCGCCGTGCTCAAGGGTCATCTCGAGCGATCGAGCCAGGGCACACTCATCCTCACCTTCGGTGGCGGCACCAACGAGGTGCAGCGCGACCTCGTGGCCATGTTCGGCCTGTCGATGCCCCGCACCCCCCGCTTCTAGCTCTCGCCGACTCCGGATCAGGAACGACCACCCATGGACTTCACCCTCAGCGACGAGCAACAGGCCATCATCGACCTGGCGGCCCGCATCCTCGGCGACAAGATCACCGACGCCCGGCTGCGCGAACTGGCGGCGGCGGGCGACCTGTTCGCCGACGACGCCTGGTCAGCGCTCGCCGAAGCCGGGATCCTCGCCCTGTGCCTGCCCGAGGTCGACGGTGGCTCCGGCTTCGGTGTGCTCGAGCTGGCGCTGGTGTGCGAGCAGGTCGGTCGCCACGTGGCCCCCGTGCCGTTCCTGCCCGTGGCCGCTTCGGGCCTCGTGCTCGGCGAGTTCGCCAGCGACGACCTGCGGAGCCGTCTGCTGCCTGGCCTGGCTGCGGGCACCACGTTCGTGATCCCGGCCGTGGCCGAACCCGGCTCCTACGGAGCACCGACCCGACCGACCACACGGCTCACCGCCGCCGTTGCAGGATGGACGCTCGACGGCGAGAAGCAGTTCGTGCCGTGGGCCGATCGGGCCGACGCCCTGCTGGTGCCGGCCACGTCGCCCGACGGCCGCGTCGTGCTCGCCGTGGTCGACCCGACGGCGACCGGCGTGTCGAGCGAGGCGCTCGTCACCACGTCGGGCCTGCCCGAGTCCCACGTGCGCTTCGACGGCGTCGTCGTGGCCGATGTGATCTCCGATCCGGGCGCGGTCGGTCGGCTCCTCGACGTGCTCACCGTCGGCGTGTGCGCGGTGCAGGCCGGGGTGAGCGAGGGTGCCCTGCGCCTGACGGCCACCTACACCAGCGAGCGCAAGCAGTTCGGGGTGCCCATCGCCACCTTCCAGGCCGTGGCCCATCGTGCCGCCGATGCCTACATCGACGTCCAGGGCATCCGCTTCACGATGTACCAAGCCGCGTGGCGCCTCGACGAAGGCCTGCCGGCGGCCGAGGAGCTCCACGTGGCCAAGTTCTGGGCCGCCGACGGTGGGCACCGGGTGGCCATCGCCGCCCAGCACCTGCACGGTGGCATCGGCGTCGACACCGACTACCCGCTGCACCGGTTCTACCTCTGGACCAAGCAGTTGGAGCTGACCCTCGGCGGAGCGACGGAACACCTCCGCCGCCTCGGGGTCCTGGTGGCACAAGGCAGCTGAAGACGTTCGACGGTCGAGCCCGGCCGTCGCCGACATGACCGATGTCGGGCAACCCTGCGGGGTACCGTGCCCGACATCGCCAAACCTGGGGGTACTGGTGAAGAAGAGCTCGATCGGCTTGTTGGTGTGCGCGGCGTTGCTCGTGACCGCGTGTGGTTCACGAGTCGACAACGAGGACGGCGGCGGTCTCGCCGCGCCCACGACGACGGCGGCACCCGATGCTGGTGGCGGCGAGGGCATGTTCGGCTCGTTGGCCGTGCCGTGCTCCGACGCCGACACCTCGGCCTACCCCGACTCGTCGGATCAGGGTGTGACCAAGGACTCGATCACCATCGCTACCATCTCCGATCCCGGTGGGCCCCGACCCGGCCTCAACCAGGGCTTGTTCGACACCATGGTGGCCTTCGCCGACTGGTGCAACGACCTGGGCGGCATCAACGGCCGTGAGGTCAAGGTCGACCTGCTCGACGCCAAGATCCTCCAGTACAAGGAGCAGGTGCTGATCGCCTGCGACTCGGCTTTCGCCCTGGTGGGCGGCCTCGGGGTGCTCGATGACCTCGGCGCCCAGGACGCCGTCGACTGCGGTCTGCCCAACATCCCGGCGGCGGCCGTGAGCGCCCAGGCCACCGATGCCGACCTCACGTGGCAGCCGCTGCCCAACCCGTCGGACGTGTTCCAGGCCGGGATGGGCGAGTGGATGGTCGAGAACTATCCCGACGCGGTGACCAAGGCGGCGACGGTGCGCGGCAACCTGCCCGTGATCATCGGCCAGGCCGACCGCGTCGTCGCTGCCAACGAGCAGATCGGCTACGACTTCATCTCCACGCAGACGGCCAACGTGGCCGAGACCAACTGGGCCCCGTTCGTGCTCAACATGAAGAACGACGGCGTCGAGCTCGTGCTCCCCACGGCGACCTACGAAGAGGTCCTGCCCATGCTCAAGTCCATGAACGAGCAGGGTTTTGCCCCCGAGGTCCTCGAGCTCGAGACCAACTACTACAACCAGCAGTTCCCCGAGCAGGCGGCGGCCCAAGGCGTCGACGTCGGCAACACCGCTTTGCGGCTGACCATCTGGCCCTTCGAGGAAGCCGAGGCCCGACCGGCCATGGCCGAGTACCTGGAGCTGCTGGCGGCGTCGTCGTCGGACTACGACACCGATCCCCAGCAGCTCGGCGTGCAGTCGATGTCGGCCGCTCTGCTGTGGGCCACCGCCGTCGACAGCCTCGGCGCCGACGTCACCCGCGAGGGGCTCGGCCAGGCCCTCGACGACATCAACGAGTGGGACGGTGGCGGCCTCCACGGCGTCAGCGATCCCGGTGGCTTCGGCCCGTCGCCCTGCTTCATCGTGATGAAGATCACCGGGATCGGCTTCGAGCGGGTCTACCCCCTCGAAGACACCGATGCCGACGTCTACGAGGCCGGCAACGGCATGGCCTGCCCGTCCGACGCCGCCGTGTCCATCCCCGAGTTCGGCGGCAAGGGCGCCAAGGTGGGCGGCTGATGCACGTGCCGTCCGGCGTGCGGGGGCGCGCGGCATGAGCGAGTTCGTGTCGTTCACGATCCTGGGGTTGGTGCTGGCGTCGGTGTACGCCATCGCCGCCAGCGGGATGGTGGTCACGTACACGACGTCAGGCATCTTCAACTTCGCCCACGGCGCCATCGCCATGGTCTCGGCCTTCGTCTTCTGGCAGCTGTCGGAGGGTTGGGGCATCCCGTGGCCGATCGCCATGCTCCTGGTGCTGTTCGTGCTGGCCCCCGCCTTCGGGGTGCTCGTCGAGCGGGTCATCCTGCGTGGCCTCGAGGGCGCGTCGGAGGTCACGAAGGTGGTCGTCACCGTCGGGCTCCTCTTCGGTTTGTTGGCCCTCGTGCCCATCGTGTGGCCGTCCAACGCCAACCGGTCGTTGCGCCCGTTCTTCGGCGCCGACCGCTACGCCGTGGGCGACGTGTTCGTCACCCGCCACCAGCTCGTGACCATCGGTCTGGCCGTGGTCGTGGCGCTGCTGCTGCGCCTCGTGCTGTTCGGGACTCGTGCCGGCGTGGCCATGCGCGCCGTGGTCGACAGTCGCACCCTGGCCCAGCTCGACGGCGCACGACCCAGCCGGTCCTCGGCGCTGTCGTGGGCCATCGGCTGCTCGTTGGCCGCGCTGGCCGGCATGCTGCTCACGAACCAGCTCGAGCCGCTGCTGCTCACCCTGCTCGTGTTCAACGCCTACGCCGCCGCTGTCGTCGGGCGATTGACCAGCCTGCCCATGACGTTCGCCGGTGCGGTGATCCTCGGACTCGTGCAGTCGTGGGCCATCGGCTACCTGCCCGACAACCCGAGCTGGTTGCCCGACGGCGTCGACATCGTCACGCCGCTGAGCCTGGCCGTCCCGGTCATCCTGCTGTTCATCGCCCTGCTGCTGCTGCCGAACGCGCCGCTGCGCGCCGGGGGGATCACCCGCAGCCGCGAAGCCACCACCCGCCCCACGATGCAGCGATCGGCGGTGGGCTTCGGTGTCGTGATCGCCGTGGCTGTGGTCGCTGCCCTCGTGCTTTCGAACGCCGACGCCGTGGCCTGGGGCAAGGCCCTGGCCTACGCCATGATCATGCTCTCGCTGGTGCCGCTCACCGGGTACGGCGGGCAGATCTCGCTGGCCCAGATGTCGTTCGCGGGTCTCGGTGCCTATGCCGTGGCCACGTGGGGCGGCGGCGGCAATCCGCTCGGCCTGCTCGGCGCGGCCGTGTTGGCCGGTGCCGTGGGCGCCCTCGTCGCCCTACCCGCCCTGCGGTTGCGCGGCATCTACCTGGCCCTGGCCACGTTCGCCTTCGCCGTGTTCATGGACAAGGTCGTCTTCACCCAACAGGCCATGTTCGGCAGCGGGTCCAGGCCGGTGGATCGACCGTCGATCGGACCGTTGTCGTTCGAGAGCGACCAGGCCTACCTCGTGCTGCTGGCCGTGATGTTCGCCGTGCTCGGCATGTTCGTCATCTGGCTGCGCCTCGGCCCGTTCGGTCGTCGGTTGCAGGCCATGAAGGACAGCCCGGCGGCCTGCGCCACCCTGGGCATGAATCTCACCCGCACGAAGCTGCAGGTGTTCGTGCTGTCGGCGGCCATCGCCGGGATCGGTGGCGCCGCCCTGGCCGGGCTCCAGACCGTGGCCTCGCCCACGCAGTTCGAGGTGCTCCAGGGTCTGCCCATCCTCCTGCTGGCCGTGGCCGGCGGCATCGCGATGGTCAGCGGTTCGCTGTTCGGTGGTGTGCTGTTCGCGGCGTTCGCCATCATCCCGACATGGATCCCCGACACGTGGGAGATCGCCGGGTTCGAGGCCAAGACGGCCGTGGCCAACCTGCTGCTCCTCATGCCCGCGTTCTTGGGTGTCAGCCTCGGCCGCAACCCCAACGGTGGGGCCCACGAGATCGCCACGCGATTCAACGAGTTGTTCGCTCGGCGCGGCGAGGCCGGCGTCCCGGAACCGGGCGACGAGGTCCACCTGCACGACGTCGAGATGCTCGGCCTGGACCGTCCGCTCACGGCCGTCCACGCCCACGCCATCGATCGCCGCATCGGCCTGGATGAGGAGGTGATCGGTGCCGTCGCTGGAGGTGCGTGAGGTCACCGTTCGCTTCGGCGGCCACACGGCCGTGCAGGAGGCGTCGTTCGTCGTCGAGCCCGCGGCCATCACCGGGCTGATCGGTCCGAACGGCGCGGGCAAGACCACGCTGTTCAACGTCATCTGCGGGCTGCAGCACCCCGAGCGGGGGACCGTCGCCCTCGAGGGGCAGGACATCACCGGCCTGGCCCCGCACCTGCGAGCCCGTCGCGGCCTGGCTCGCACGTTCCAGCGACTCGAGCTGTTCGGTTCGCTGACCGGCCGGGAGAACCTGCTCGTCGCCGCCGAGATCCGCGCCAGCCGTTCGGACGCCGGCCGCTCGGCCGAATCGCGTGCCGACGACATCGTCGACCTGTGCGGCATCGGCGCCTTCGTCGACCGTCGGGCCGACGAGATGAGCACCGGCCAGGCCCGACTCATCGAGCTGGCCCGGGCCCTCATCACGGAGCCCACCGTGCTGCTGCTCGACGAGCCGGCCTCGGGACTCGACGCCGACGAGACCGACGCCTTCGGCGAGCTGCTCACGGTGTTGGCCGGCGCGGGGCTGGCCGTGTTGATCGTGGAGCACGACGTTTCCCTGGTCATGGCCATCTGCCATAAGTTGGTGGTGCTCGACTACGGCCGCATCATCGCCGACGGCCCCCCGGCGCAGGTGCGCGAGGATCCGGCGGTGATCGGGGCCTACCTGGGAACCAGCGCCGGCGGCACGGCTGCGGGGTCGGGGCAGTGAGCGGCGTGGACGCGGTGCCCATGCTCGAGTTGCGCGGCGTGCGCGCCGCCTACGGGCGCATCGAGGTGCTGCACGGCGTCGACCTGGTCCTCGGCCAGGGCGAGGTGCTGGCGCTGCTCGGCGCCAACGGTGCGGGCAAGTCCACGACGCTGTCGGTGTGCGCCGGGGTGATGGCGCCGACCGCGGGCGGTCTCTACCTCGCCGGCCGGCGGGTCAACGGTGCGACGCCTGACTCGCTGGCCCGGGCCGGGGTGTGCACCGTGCCCGAGGGTCGGGGTGTGTTCCCGAACCTGACCGTGCGCGACAACCTGCGCATGGCCACCTACACCGGGGTGTCGCTGGCCGACGTGGAGGCGGCGGCCTATGGGCGCTTCCCGCGCCTGGCCGACCGACGCCAGCAGGTGGCGGGCACCATGTCCGGCGGCGAGCAGCAGATGCTGTCGCTGGCCCGGGCCCTCGCCGCCGACCCGGCCGTGCTGCTGCTCGACGAGCTGTCGATGGGCCTCGCCCCGATCGTGGTGGCCGAGCTCTACGAGGTCGTGGCGCAGATCGCTGCGTCGGGTGTGTCCATCATCGTGGTCGAGCAGTTCGCTCGCACGGTGCTGGGCGTGGCCGACCGCGCCTGCATCCTGGCGCACGGCGAGGTGGTGCGCACCGGCGCACCACAGGAACTCGAACACGAACTTTCAGCGGCCTATCTGGGTGAATGACCGCTGCGGCGGCAAGGAGATCATGACCATGGAACAGAGCAACGAGCGCGTCGAGCAGTTCAAAGAGGAGATCGCCGGTCTCGGACTGCGCGCCCCCGGCGACGCGGCCGAGCAGCGGTGGAAGGTCGGTGGAGTCGCCCTCGTCGTGGTGGGCTTCCTCGTGATCCTCGTCGGCTGGTGGGGCGCGTCGGGCTCGACCCAGCCGTCGGCCCAGTTGCCGTACCTGCTGTCGGGTGGCTTCCTCGGCCTCGGACTTGTGGCCCTGGGCGCGGCTCTGCTCGTACGAGCGTCGCTGGCCGGGTACCTGCGCTTCTGGTTCATCCGCATGGTCTACGAGGAGCGCATCCAGACCGACCGCTCCGTCGCCGTCCTCGAGCGCATCGAGAAGAACCTGAAGAAGTAGCCGTCACCCGGCCAACGGCTCGACCACCTCGGCGCGGCCGAAGGTGGCGGTCATGCGGGAGACGGTCATCGACAGCAGCGGCTTGCGGTGGGCGACGCCGAGGGTGCGTAGCTCGGTGGCCAGCGGATGGCCGTCGCCGACCTCGATGGTGGCGCCGCCCTTGCGGAGCTTGGCGCCGTGGCTGACCGTCGTCCACGGCGTGCGTCGCAGCACCCCGTCCATTGACGTGTAGCAGGTCATGTCGAGCGGTCGGCTCGGGATCGGGATCCAACCCTTGGCCACGTGCAGACGCGCCACCAGTTGGCCGTCCTCGATCAGCGCGGCATGGGTGCCGTCGGCGTCCTCGTCGTAGGTCACCTCGGTGACCCACTTCGGGAAACCCCACAGCTGTCGCCCTGCCGCGCAGGTGAAGGCCTGATCGACCGGGAGCTGGTGGATGTAGGTGATCGGCTTCATCGGGCTCGGGCGCTGCGGGGTGGTGGCGTCGTGGGGCTGCACCACGAAGGCCAGGGCCAGCTCGTGGTACGTGCCGAGGTCGTTGTCGATGTAGTCGACGGCGGCGATCGAGCACGTGGCCAGACCCTTGCGGTTCCGGGTGACCCGCAGGCCGGACGGGTCGACGATGGCCTGGGCGGCATCGCCGTCGACCATCCACGTGGCGCTGGCCTGGCGGGCGGCGCGCACCTCGATCGGGTACGTCAGCTCCGTCCCTTCGACGACGGCGACATCGGCGTTCTGGTCGTTCGACACGTTGGCTCC
>Ga0105047_10010063_pt1 | contig 15490 bp, 8 predicted proteins | sample MAT04_FD_78384 | JGI IMG/M metagenome (GOLD analysis project Ga0105047, IMG submission 78384) | Freshwater microbial communities from Lake Fryxell liftoff mats and glacier meltwater in Antarctica - MAT-04 (megahit assembly) | ecosystem: Environmental > Aquatic > Freshwater > Ice > Liftoff... | reverse complement strand
CCGATGCCGATGCCGACTCCGACCCCGATGCCGAGGCCGACTCCGAGGCCGCCGCACGCTGGACCGTACGCGCGTCGTTCTCCGTGTTCGAAACCCTCAGCCGGGAGCCCACCCACATTCTTGCCGTGGGGGAGTACCGCGGCGTGGTAGTTCCGTCGGGAGAACACACCGGCGGGCGGGAGCCTGAGGGGCAGCATTTGCCGGCGGAAATCGGGGCACTCGTCTTCGACGAACTGGTGGTGGTGAACGACACCGACCTCGTGCCGAACTCGCTTGTCTACCCTCTCTGACTGTCGATGCGTCGGTAGCATCGGGGCATGCGAAGAATTCTGATAGGCGTGATGGCGGCGGGAATCCTGGCGGTCGGGTGTTCCGGATCGGGATCGACCGGCGCGGCAACCGGCGGAGCGGGATCATCGTCGGCACCCACCATGGCGGCCACGACGGGATCTACCAGCACCAACGCCGGGGGAACCACGGTGGGCGGCACTGCGGTGGCTCCCGGGATGGATGGCAAGCCCAGCGACCGGTACTCGGATCTCACCTACTGGCATTGTCACCCCGACAAACGTGACGACGTGTGCGACACCGCCGACCTTGCGGCGACCGAAGTGTCCGCCACGGGACGGAAAGTGCTTGAGCACAAGCCGGCGGCGGCACCGACCATCGATTGTTTCTACGTCTACCCCACGGTCGATACGAGCCCGGTGGCCGGCGTGCGGAGCTTCTCGCAACCTGTGAACCCGCTCGAAGCGATCGTGGTGCAGAACACCTTCGCCCGGTTCGACGAGGTGTGTCGCCCGTTTGCGCCGCGATACGAGCAGATGAATGGTGCTGGTTATCGAGACGGCCGCTCGGCCGAGTTGCTTGCCATCGGCGACGCCCAGGTCGAGGAGGCCTTCGACCACTACCTCGCGACCCAGAACAATGGTCGTCCGTTCGTACTGATGGGCCATTCGCAAGGAACCCATCACCTCATCGCGGTGATGAAGAAGCGGTTCGAAGGCGACGCGGGCGCGGCCCTGCGTTCCAAGCTCGTATCGGCGCTCCTGCTCGGCCCCGTCGGCTACGTCGTGGTGCCCACCGGCAAGTTGGTAGGCGGCACGTTCTCGTCGCTCCCGTTGTGCTCCCGGCCGGACGAGACCGCCTGTGTGGTGGCCTACGACTCGTTCGCGGTCACCCATCCCCCCACCGCAGGAGGGCTCGCGGCGGGCATGGACCGAGCCTGCACGAATCCCGCCGATCTCACCGCGGGCGACCGCGCGGTGCCGCTCGCCGGCCCGTATCTCACGCAGTCCACGGACGGTGTCACCACCCCGACCGAGGTGTGGCCCAACTTCTACACCGCCCGTTGCACACGCGACTCCGCCGGCCAGCCGTTCCTGGAGATCGCCGCCGCCCCTGCGCCGGGGGATCCCCGTGAGGAACGGCTCTTTGACCGATTCGTGCCCACGCTGCATCTCGTCGACCCCAACTTGGCCATGCGCGATCTGCTCGACCTCGTCGCCCGCCAGGCGAAGGTCGTCACCTCCGCACGGCCGAGATAGGGCACGGAGGCTCCATGTCTCTGGGCCTGTAAGGCCGCGGGAAGTGAGCGGTCGGGAGGGGGCGGGACGGAACGGTCCGCCCCGCCTTCATCTCGAAGGAGCGTCCCCTCATGACTTCCCCCCGTACCTCCCGTTTCCGCCCGGGCTCCGCGCCCACCCTGCCTGCGCCCGAGAACAGTGCAGGTTTCGTCGACGCCAACCCCGTCGCATCCGTCGACGAGGGGCGGCGCCAGATGCTCCGACGCCTCGGCACGGGCGCCGCCGGTGCGCTCGCCGGGGGCGCGCTGTTGGCCGCCGGTCAGGCTTCACCGGCCGCCGCCGCCAACGGCAACAGCCTGGTCATCGGCAACCACGGTGGCGGTTCGAACACCGGATCGGCCACCACGGAGCTTCGTTCCAGTGGCCGCAGCGGCACGATGGGGCTGTTCGTGGTGCAGGACGGCTCCATCGGACTCACCCTCTTTCCCGCCGCCGTGCAGGGTTTCGCGACCGAAGGCGTGGTGTCGAGCGGCGTGTACGGGTATTCGTCGATCGATGAAGGCTTTGGCGTGGTGGGGGTCGGCTCCGGTGCCGGTGTGTATGCCAGCGGCGGGCGCGCCGACATTGCGCTCAATCCGAGCGGCGCCGCGCCGTACGCCAGCGCAACACCCCACAACGAGGGCGACATGATCGAAGACACCAACGCCGACCTCTGGGTGTGCGTGGCCAGCGGGACACCCGGCACGTTTCGCAAGGTGGCCGGGCCGGCCACGGCGGGCCAGTTGCACCTGCTCCCCACCCCGACCCGGGTGTACGACAGTCGGCCCGGCAATGCCCCCGCACTCGGCACGAAGTCACCCCTCGCCAACGGGGCGATCCGCGACATCGATGCCAAAGGCAACGGCTCGGGCGTTCCCGAACACACCACGGCGGTGCTCGCCAACTTCACGGTGGTGAACACCTCGGCCACTGGCTTCCTTGCGGCGTATCGTTCCGGCATCCCGTTCCCAGGCACGTCGACCATCAACTGGTCGCAGCCGGGCACGATCGTGGCCAACACCACCATCGTGGCGGTGAGCTCCGCCGAGACGTTCCGGTGTCACGTGCCCGCCACGTCGAGCACCGACTTCTTCGTCGACGTGATCGGCTACTTCCTCTAACTCGGCCTGAGCGGTTTGCGGTGTCGTGGCGCACCGCATGTCGCGAACTGGTGTCGTGGTGCACCGTAGGAAGGTGCGTGGCGACACCAGTTCGCGGGCCAGGGTGCGTGGCGACGCCGGTTCGCGAGGAGGGTGCGCCCGCTGGAGATCGGCGCGTGGGACCCAGAACACGTTGGGCCTCAACGGGTGAACGCGTTCGGGTGGTTGAGAGGCGCGCTCGTAGACTCCGGCGATGATTCCTGACCAGCTTGTCGAGGCCCTGCGGGATGCCCTCGTGGTTTTGGGGGTCGACCCCATTCCTGAGGTGATCAACATCGAGCAGCCGGCCCGCCGCGAGCACGGCGACTGGTCGAGCAACGTGGCCCTCGCGGCGGCGAAGAAGGCCGGCCGCAACCCTCGTGAGCTGGCCCAGCAAGTGGCCGATCACCTCACCTCCAACCCGCCGGCTCATGTGCGTCAGGTCGACATCGCCGGCCCAGGGTTCGTGAACTTTCACCTCGATCCGTCGTGGCTTCATTCGGTCCTCACCACAGTGGTTGGCGAAGGCACGGGCGGCTATGCCCGACCCGACCTCAACGCCGGCCGCACCGGTCGGGTGAACGTGGAGTTCGTGAGCGCCAACCCCACCGGCCCACTTCACCCGGGCCATGGCCGTAACGCCTGCTACGGCGACTCCGTGGCCCGGTTGCTCACCCGTTGCGGCTTCGAGGTGAGCCGCGAGTACTACCTCAACGACCGTGGCGTGCAGATGGAGAAGTTCGCGCAGAGCCTGCTCGCTCGGAAGAAGGGTGAAGACGTCCCCGAAGACGGATACCGCGGTCAGTACATCATCGACTGGGCGGCCGAGATGCCCGACGACGCCGACCCCGGCGAGTGGGGCGAGGCGCGGGCCATCGCCGATCACCGTGCGGTGCTCGCCGCCATGGGCATCGAGTTCGACATCTGGTTCAGCGAGCGGTCGTTGGTCGACAGCGGTGCGATCGATGCCACTCTCGCCGACCTCCGCGCCAGCGGCCACGTCTACGACGACGGTGGCGCAGTGTGGTTGCGCACCACCGACTTCGGCGACGACAAGGACCGCGTGCTGGTGAAGAGCTCCGGTGAGTTCACCTATGTGCTTCCCGACATCGCCTATCACCGCGACAAGTTCGGCCGAGGGTTCGATCGGTTGATCGACGTGTGGGGCGCCGATCACCATGGCTACGTCGCCCGCATGAAGGCGGCGCTGCAGATCTTGGGGCACGACCCCGACGAGTTCCACGTGGCTCTCACCCAGTTCGTCACGCTGCTCCGCGACGGCGAGGAGGTGAAGATCTCGAAGCGCACGGGCGACCTCGTGGAACTGCGCGACCTCATCGACGAGGTGGGGGCTGACGCCGCCCGGCTCACGTTCCTCCTGCAGAGCGCCGACACCCAACAGGGCTTCGACCTCGCCAAGGTAGCGGCGCAGGGCATGGAGAACCCGGTGTTCTACGTACAGATGGCCCATGCCCGGCTGCACGCCATCGGACGCAAGGCCGCCGAGGTGGGCATCGTGCGTCAACCGCTCGACGCCGTCGACCTGAGCCTGCTGATCCACGAACGGGAAGTGGAGATCCTCCGCACGCTGGCTGAGTTGCCCGACACGGTGGCGCTGGCCTGCCGGGAGCGGGCCCCCCACAAGATCGCCACCTGGGTGCGTGAGCTCGCCGGCACCGTCCACGGCTTCCATCACGACTGCTACGTCATCTCCGATCAGACTCCGCCCGAACTCACCCAGGCCCGGCTCTGGTTGGTGGATGCCGCCATCGTCGGCCTCGCCATCGGCCTCGACCTGCTCGGCGTGAGCGCCCCCGACGCCCTATGACTCCCGAAGCCCTATGACTCCCGACGCCCTGTGACTCCCGACGCCAAACCATGCTCGAACTGGGCACACTTTTCGCCGTCCCAACGACGAAAAGTGTGCCCAGTTCGGCCAATGGCGGGGACGGCATGACAGCCGACGCGCATCGGGGTGCCCCGTTGCCGTTCGGTTTGCTGCCGTCCACCGCTGCGGTCGACACCGTCACCGGCCACCTCACCATCGGGGGCTGCGACACGGTGGCCCTCGCCGCCGAGTTCGGCACCCCGCTGTTCGTCTACGACGAGGCCCACCTCCGCGCCCGGTGTCGAGAAGCGGTGGCGGCGTTTCCCGACGGGGTGCACTACGCCACCAAGGCGTTCCTCTGTCTGGCCATGGCGCGCCTCGCCCACGATGAAGGCATGCACCTCGATGTGAGCACCGGAGGCGAGTACCACGTCGCCAGAGCCGCAGGCGTTCCGGCGCACCGACTCACGCTGCACGGCAACAACAAGAGCGAAGCCGAGCTTCGGCGCGCCCTCGAGGAAGGGATCGGGCGGATCGTGGTCGATTCGTTCGACGAGTTCGACCGGATCGAACACCTCGTGGCCGCTGAGGGCTTCGCAGTGCCCAAGATCCTGTTGCGCATCACGCCCGGTATCGAGGCCCACACCCACGAATACATCATGACCGGGCAGGACGACTCCAAGTTCGGCTTCGGCGTGCATACGGGCGCGGCCCATGCCGCTTTCGGGCGGGCGGTGGCGTCGGCGGGGGTCGAACTGGTCGGGCTCCACATGCACATCGGCTCCAACGTGTTCGACGCCGACTTCTTCGCCCAAGCGATCGCCGTGCTGGCACCGTGGTTCCAGGCCCACGAGCTCCCGGAGCTCTCCGTGGGTGGTGGCCTCGGCGTGGCGTACGTGGCGGGGGAGGAGGCACCGAGCTTTGCCGACTGGGCCGACGCCATCCATCGTGCGGTACGGGCCAACGACATCACCGCCAGGGTCACGGCGGAGCCGGGACGGGCCATCGCCGCCCAGGGCGGTGTCACGCTCTACACCGTTGGCACCACGAAAGAGATCCCCGGGATCCGCACCTACGTATCGGTCGACGGAGGCATGAGCGACAACCCCCGTCCGGTCCTCTACGACAGCGGCTACGAGGCCTTCCTTCCGGCCCGTCCGCTGGATCGTCGGCCCGACGTCGTCACGATCGTGGGCAAACACTGCGAGAGCGGCGACCTTCTGGTGCGTGACGCCCAGGTGCCGTCCGATATCGCCGTCGGCGACATCCTGGCCACCCCGGTCACCGGCGCCTACGGCCACTCCATGGCGAGCAACTACAACAAGGTGCCCCGCCCGGCGGTGGTGTTCGTGGCCGACGGCGTGGCCCGCCTCGTGGTGCGCCGCGAAACCTTCGACGACCTCATCGCCCTCGACCTCCCGTAACGCCTAGCCCCTGGGCGTTTTGGTCTCCGAAACGCTTCAGAACTGAGGCGTCTGGGAGACCAAAACGCGAAAACGGGGGTGCGAAGTAGTCGGTAGCGTGGCGAGGTGTCCCCGTCTCCGCTCGAGCCCGACCCGCTGGCGCCGTTTTCGCCGCCGGTGGCCGAGTGGTTCCGCACCACGTTCGGCTCGGCCACGCCACCCCAATCCCAAGGCTGGCCGGCCATCGCCAAGGGCGACCACACCCTGATCCTCGCTCCCACCGGATCGGGAAAGACCCTCGCCGCCTTCTTGTGGGGCCTCGATCAGTTGGTCACCACGCCGCCGCCCGAGGACCGCAATCGTCGTACCCGCATCCTCTACCTGTCGCCGTTGCGGGCGCTGGCAGTCGACGTGGAGAAGAACCTTCGGGCGCCGCTCGCCGGTATCGGGCTGGCGGCCGAACGGCTCGACCTCCCGTTCCATCCCCCTACCGTGGGCATGCGCACGGGCGACACCAGCAGCCAGGACCGTCGTCGCCTGATCCGCCACCCGCCCGACCTGCTCATCACCACGCCGGAGTCGCTCTACCTCCTGCTCACGTCGCAGGCTCGAGAGACGCTGCAGGGGATCGAGGCGGTGATCATCGACGAGATCCACGCACTGGCCGCCACCAAACGGGGCGCGCACCTCGCCCTCAGCCTCGAACGGCTCGACGCCATCACCGACCGCCCTGTGCAACGCATCGGACTGTCGGCCACCCAACGCCCACTCGAGGAGGTGGCTCGTTTCCTCGGCGGGTTCACCCCCGGCTCTGGGCCAGGCCGTGCCCCCCGTCCGGTCACCATTGTCGATGCGGGGGTACGTAAGCCGCTCGACCTCGAAGTGATCGTTCCGGTCGACGACATGGGTGCCCTCGGCGAGCTCACCGACGTCCCTCTCGGCGCCGACGGGGAGCCGTCCAATCCGTATGCCGTTGGTCCCGTCCGCCGCAGCATCTGGCCGTCGATGCATCCTCGGTTGCTCGAACTCATTCACGAGCACCGGTCCACGCTCATCTTCGTGAACGCCCGTCGGTTGGCCGAACGGTTGGCCACCCGGCTCAACGAGCTGGAGCTCGAAGGGGTGAGCCGGGCCGCTGAGGCTGAAGGCACGTCGCCCCTCGAACCCGAGCACGCGCTCGTGAAAGCCCATCACGGCTCGCTGAGTCGGGAGCAGCGCCTGCAGATCGAGGACGAGCTCAAGCGGGGCGACCTTCGGGCGCTGGTGTGCACCAGCAGCCTGGAGCTCGGTATCGATATGGGCGCCGTCGACCTCGTCATCCAGGTGGAGAGCCCGCGTCGGGTGAGCAGCGGTCTGCAACGTGTGGGCCGGGCCGGACATCAGGTGGGGGAGCCCAGCCGCGGGAAGTTGTTCCCCAAACACCGCGCCGACCTGGTGGAAGCCGCGGTGGTGGTGCAGCGCATGCGCGATGGTCTCATCGAGCACACCAAGTACCTGCGCAACCCGCTCGACGTGCTGGCCCAGCAGATCGTGGCGATGTGTGCGATGGACGACTGGCCCCTCGCCGATCTGGCGGCGCTGGTGCGCGGGAGCGCCACCTTTGCCGACCTCTCCGACGATGTGTTGCACAACGTGCTCGATCTCCTGGCCGGGCGTTACCCCAGCGACGAGTTCAGCGAACTACGGCCTCGTTTGGTGTGGGATCGGGTGGACGATGTGGTGCGCGGGCGGGCCGGTTCGCAGCGACTCGCCGTCACCAGCGGCGGCACCATTCCCGACCGCGGTCTCTACGGCGTGTTCCTCCCCGACGGCGCTCGGGTGGGCGAGCTCGACGAGGAGATGGTGTACGAGAGCCGTCCCGGCGAGACGTTCCTGCTCGGTGCGTCCACGTGGCGCATCGAAGACATCACCCACGACCGCGTCATCGTCACACCGGCGCCCGGCATGCCCGGAAAGATGCCGTTCTGGCATGGCGAAGGGCCCGGCCGTCCGCTGGAACTGGGGCAGGCGGTGGGTGCGTTCCAACGCGAGATCCGGCAGTTGTCGGCCGAGGGGGCGCACGAACGCCTGCGCACCACCCATGGTCTCGACGAGCGGGCGGCCAACAACCTCACGGCCTATCTCGATGAGCAGGCCGAAGCCACCGGGGTGGTGCCCGACGATCGCACCATCGTGGTGGAACGTTTCAAAGACGAGATCGGGGATTGGCGCATCTGCATCCTCAGCCCGTTCGGAGCGCAGGTGCACGCGCCGTGGGCGATTGCGCTGCGGGTGAAGTTGGGGGAGCGGCTCGGGTCGGAGCCAGAGCTGATGTGGAGCGACGACGGGATCGTGCTGCGGCTTCCCGATGGGGTGGACGAGCTCCCGATCGACGAGCTGCTGGTACGGCCCGAAGAAGTCGACGAGTTGGTGATCGGGCACCTGCATACGACGGCGCTGTTCACCAGCCGATTCCGGGAGGCGGCGTCGCGAGCGTTGTTGTTGCCGCGGCGCAACCCTGGCCGTCGCACCCCGTTGTGGCAACAACGGCAGAAGGCCGCCAACCTCTTGCAGGTCGCGGTGCGCTACCCCGACTTCCCGCTTCTGCTCGAGGCCACTCGCGAGTGTGTGAACGACGTGTTCGATCTTCCGGCGTTGCGGCACGTGTTGGCGTCGCTGGAGAACCGCACGATCCGAGTTGCCGCAGTCGACACCGCCAAGGCATCGCCGTTCGCGCAGTCGCTGCTCTTCGGGTGGGTGGCCGTCTACATGTACGACTACGACTCGCCGGTGGCGGAGCGGCGGGCCACGGCACTGTCGCTCGACAAGGACCTCCTCCGCGAACTGCTCGGCTCCGAGGAGCTGCGCGAACTGATCGATGCCGACGTGTTGGCCGACCTCGAGCTCGAGCTCCAACGCCTCGCCGACGGTCGACGGGCCCGCGATGCCGACGAGCTCCACGACCTGCTCCGGCTCCTCGGTCCGCTCGATCGATGGGAGCTCGACGCCCGTGCGGACGCCGAGTCGGCCGAGGTGCAGGCCTGGATCGCCGGGCTGGTGGCCGAACGTCGGGCCATCGTGGTGCACGTGGCGGGAGACGAGCGGATCGCCGCCAGCGATGACGCCGCTCGCCTGCGCGATGCCTTGGGGGTTGCCCTTCCGCCGGGCCTGCCGGCGGCCTACACCATGTCGGTCGACGATCCCCTGGGCGACCTCGTGGCCCGGTTCGCCCGTACCCACGGGCCGTTCGTCACCGAGCAGGTGGCCGCTCGGTACGGCGTGAGCCCGGCGCGGGTTGCTCCGGTGCTCGGGCGGCTCGAAACGGCCGACCGGCTGGTGCTCGGGGAGTTCCGTCCCGGCGGCTCATCGAGGGAGTGGTGTGACGCCGACGTGCTTCGGCAGCTTCGCCGCCGCTCCCTCGCGGCGTTGCGGCGTGAGGTCGAGCCGGTCGACGGGGTGGCGTTGGCCCGCTTCCTGCCGGCGTGGCAAGGCATCTCCACGCCCCCCCGTTCCGGTGTCGATGCGTTGGTCGACGCCATCGGTTCGCTGCAAGGCACGGCCATCCCGGCATCGGTGCTCGAGACCGACGTGTTGCCGGTCCGGGTTGACCGGTACCAGTCGTCGATGCTCGACGAACTGCTCGCACGCGGTGAGGTGGTGTGGACCGGCGCCGGTGGCATCGGCGCGAACGACGGTCGGATCCGACTGTTCTTCCGCGACCAGATCGGCCTGCTGCTGCCCGGCGCCGAGCCTCCCTCCGAGCCTCCCTCCGAGCTTTCACCCGCGGCTGATCATTCGGGTGCGGGGGCTGGAGACGAGGCGGCAGAGCACGACCGTCACCTCGACGTGCTGCGTTCCTGCCTGCACACCAGCGGCGCCGTGTTCTGGCCTGATCTGGTGGCGGCCACCCACGCCGCCGACCTTCCCTACGACGATGCCGCGGTGCTTGCCTCCCTCTGGGACCTGGTGTGGTCGGGTGAGGTGACCAATGATTCGTTGGCTTCCCTCCGAGCCCTGGTGGCGTCGGGCCGAGGTCGCGGGACACGCCGTGCCGTGGCGAGCCGGGGGAGCGCCGGACGGCCGACCGGGCGTGGTGGCGGTGGCCGTTCCGGCCTTGGTCCCCGCCCCAACCTGTCGCGCGGCTCGTTGCGCGCCGGGGCTCGCGCCGCGGCCGGCACAACTCGACTCGGTCCGCCCGCCGCGGCGGGCCGATGGTCGCTGGTGGCCCCGTTGTTGCGGCCTCCGGCGAGCACCACGGAGGTCGCACACGCGCGGGCGCTTCAACTGCTCGAACGTCACGGCGTGGTCACTCGGGAAGGGGTGCTGGCCGAGGGGATCGATGGTGGGTACGCCGGTGTGTATCCGATGCTCAAGGTGCTCGAAGAGCAGGGGCACGTACGGAGGGGCTACTTCGTGGCGGGGCTCGGTGCCGCCCAGTTCGCGCTTCCCGGAGCGGTCGACCGTTTGCGGCGTCAACGCGATCAGCGCGAGGAAGCGCGGTCGGTGCTCGCCCTCGCCGCCACTGATCCAGCGCAGCCCTACGGTGCCGCGCTGTCGTGGCCGTCGGGTTCGGTCGACCCGGCGAACCTGGCCGTGTCGGCGCGCCCGGCCCGCCGGGCCGGCGCCCAGGTCGTGATTGACGACGGCGCGGCGGTGGCCTATCTGGAGAAGGGTGGCCGCAGTCTGGTCACCTTCGTCGTCGGCGATGATGCCGGCGAGGATCGGGGGACCGATGCGGAGGTGGCCGGGGCGCGAGCCGACCGGATCGCGGGAGCGTTGGTTGGCCTGGTGCGCAGCGGACGCATGCCCAAGATCGAGATCGGCAAGGTCGACGGCCGGCCGGTGGCCGACGCGCCGGTCCATCTTCTGGCGGCGTTGCGTCGAGCCGGGTTCGGCGACGGCTACCGCGGTCTGGTGCTGCGTGGCTGACCCACGGGCCAACCGGAATCGAATGCGGTCGCCGGGCCCGTTCTTCGTGGTGGCGTGTTGCTCCTCCCTCCGCCCACGCGTGCCGTGGGGACGCGGCGCCAACGGCGTCATGGAATGCGGCGCGCCAACGGTGGTGCCGCGGCCAGGCCGCTCGTCATGACCGGCTCGAGCAGCCCCGCCGGTCCGAGCACGGTGGCGTCCATGCGGTCGGCGGTGACCGCCATCCGTTCGGGCGATGCCACACGCGTCGATGGGTGGATCGATTCAACGCCCACCCGCTCGGGGCACCGCCTTCGCAGCCATGCGCTCGTGCTCGTCGTGAGCGTGGGCGTGGCGCTGGTCGACGGCGTCCGGCTGCTCTACCGCAACTGGCGATTGGCGCTCATCGAGGTGATCCCGGCGCTGTGGATCACAGCGGTGGTGAGTGCGGCGATCCTGGACCTGCGGCGATGGGAGCAAGCAGTGATCGATCCCGCCGAGCGGCTCGGCGCCGCCGGGTGGACGGCCGGCGATCTCTACCAGGTCGCCGTGTTCGCGACGGTCGGCATGTTCGTGTATCTGTGCAATCTCGTGTTCGGACTCGCCGCCACGAATCCTGATCGGCCGCGCATCCGGTTGGGACTGCTGCTCGTACGCGACGACCCGGGCCTGGCCGTGCGGGCCATGGCATGGGGCGGATTCGCCGGGCTGTTGCGACTGTTCCCGGTGCTGCTGCCGCTGCCGCAGGACCAGTATTCGGTCACCGCTCGTGTGGGCGTGTTCCTCACCGTGCAGGTGGTGCTTTTCGTGGCGGTGCCGGCCCGCCTCGCCGGGTTCGACCCCAAGGCGCTCCCTGCTCGGGCCCGACTGGTGTTGGCCGGCATCACCGTCGCCATGAGCGTGGTCGCGGTGGTCCCGGCCGTGGTGGTGGCCCGGCTGGGAGGTTCACTCGTCGACGACAGCCGGCCCGGCGTGGTGCGCTCGATCGGCGTGGTCCTCCTCATCGCAGCGCCGATCCTGCAAATCGCCGGCATCTCCGTCACCAAGTCGGTCGCGCTCGCCTCCCGGCTCAACCGCACCCCCTCCTGACGTCAGCCCGCAGGAAGCCCATCGAGACCGATCAGCGATAGATGGCGGCGAGATCGACGATGGCGTGAACGTTGCCGCTGTTGTTGCGCACCTGGACCGTGCCGTCTTCCCCCACACCTACCAGCACCATGTTGGCCAGGGCGCGGCCAGGAACGATGTTGAGTGCCGACGTGGCGGGAAGGGGCTGGCCCCCCGGATACACCGTGAGGTGAGTGTCGGCCGAGGCCTGCGTGGCGGTGACGTTGAGGGCGACCGATTTCGTTCCCGGCGCCACGGTGAAGGTGCGTACCTCGCCCGGACCGAGCGGCGTGGAGGCGCGCGTGTCGAAGATGCGTTGAGGTGACTGCACGGCAGCCCGGCCGGAAGACGGGGGAAGGGGCCCATCCGCAACGAAGTAGCCGACCACGTCAAGGATCACGTGGAACGTGCCGGCGTTGCCTCGGAGCAGGATCCCCGGCTTGGGGCTTTGGGTCCCCTGGTTGGTGATCAACGGCACGATGGCGAGGTTGCTTGCCGTCTGTCCGGCTTTCCAGTTCACCGACGACGTGGCCGGCGGTGCGCCAGAGTTGGTGGGGTAGGCCGTGAGAAAGCCGTCGGCCGAGCCATCGGTAACGGTGAGGTTCACTGCCACCGCGGTGGCGTTGACTGGCACACCGGGGACGGGCGCCACTTGAGTTTCGGTCGTTCCCGCCAGAGGCAGTGGACCTTGCCCGATGCCGGTTCCGGTGCGGCTGTCGGCCACGCGGTTCGGGGCGATGGGCACGAAGGCACTGCCGCACGGGCAGGGGGACGCGGGGAGCCCCACGCCGGCGGTGCCGTCGTCGTACCACCCCACGACATCGACGATGACGTCGGCGGCGCCGGCATTGGTGCGATAGCTGATCGAGCCATCCACGCCGAGCCGGACGGTCACGAGGTTCGCTCGGGTTTCTCCCGCGAGGAAATTGATAGAGCTGGCGTTGGGCATCGGCGTGCCGGACGGCCACACCGTGAGGTGCGAGTCGGTGGTGGCATTGGTGACGGTGACGTTCACGACCACGCCTTCGGCGCCGGCGGTCGTTGATCCGACGGCCCCGCCGATGTGCAACTGGCGGGGGCTGGTGTCGGTGGCTTGCACGGGCATCGCGGGGCCACCGACGCCGGTGCGGGTGTCGCCTATCCGTGATGACGGCGCCGGGTGGTAGCCGTCGAGCGCCCGCTCCACCGCGCCGAGGTCGCACGATCCCCCTTGGGGACGGTCGGTGCCTCGTTGATCGGTGCCGGAGCAGGCGGAGGTGACGGCCGGAACCACGTCGAGCGCGGCCGACCCGAGGGAGGGCATCCGGGTGAGGGTCAGCCCGCCGTTGGCCTGCAACGGCCCGAGCCGGAGGTCGTCGGCCACCGTGGTGGCGTTTGCGCCCGTCCCGAATCCGCAGGAGCCATCGCTGGAGAGGTTCGGCCCGCTGGCCGTCCAGGTCCAGGCGGCCGGCAGCGAACAGTTGGTGGTCGATTCTCCGTGGGCGACGCTCGACCCGATGATCGACCCACTGATGTCGAACGGGCCCGGGACCGCAGTTCCGCGGGTGTTGCCGGCGAGATCCTGGCCGAGGGGGTTGCCGGCGGAGTTGTCGACCACGGTGCTGTTTCGTAGTTCGAGTGACCCAACGATGTCGCCGCTCGAGTAGATGATGACGCCACCACCAGCAAGGACGGCCGAGTTCCCGGTGATGGTGGAGTCACGCACCACGAACGGTCCGCTACCCGACGACAGACCGCCGCCGTAGTTCGCCCGGTTGCCCACCACCGTCGTGCGGGCAATCGTGCCGTCGCCCTCGATGCCGCCGCCGACCAGGCCGCCGTCGTTGAAGGCGATTACCGAGTCCGCGACGTCGACGGTGCCGGCCAGTCCGCCGCCGAGATACCCCATGTTGCGGGCAACGAACGACCGTCGGATGCGCAGATTTGTACCGAATGCTCCACCACCTTTTGCGCCGGCATTGTCGGTGATCTCCACCCGGTCGGCGTCAACGCGGGTTGCGGCGCCGATGGCCGTGATGCCACCAGCGTTGAAATCGGCCAAACCGACGTTGCCCACCACCGATGAGTCGGAGATGGCCAAGGTCCGCCCCTCGATGGAGATGCCACCCTTGCCGTAGCCGTTCGATGCGGGCACAGCCACGCCGTTACGGGCGATGGTCGATCGGTCGATGGTGACGGGCGAACCGGCGCCCCTGTCCCAGAGGCCACCCAACTTGACGTTGTCGGAGATGGACGAGTCCACGATGGTGACGGGTGACGGACCGCTGGTGGCCACGGCGGCGTCAGGGCTGAGCGTGTTCCCGTTGTTCCCCGAGACCGTCACCTGGTCGAGGGTGAGGGCGGCAACGCTGCGGACGGCGGCGCCGAACTGCGCGGCGGCGCCACCGGTGATCGTGACGGCCCGGAGCACGACGGCCTGGGGAGCCACCCGAAGATCGAGCACTCGCTCTCCTCCACAGGTTTGCCGGATGACGGCACCGTTCCCTTCGATGGTGATCGCCGCCGTGCCGGTGAGGTCGAGGTCGCCGGAGTCGTTGAGGTGCTCGTCGACAACCACCGGCGGGCCGCCGCACCGGTTGAGCTCGTAGGTGCCGCCGGTGGCCAGCACGATGGTCACGGGCTCCGAGGCGGCGTTGGCGGTGGTGATGGCCGAGCGGAGCGACGCGCCGACTGGCGGCGAAGGGGTGTCGGCGGTGGTGGTGACGACGATCGTGCTGGCGGCGGCGGCTGGTGCGGCAGTGACGATCGCCGAAGCCAGCGAACCGCCCAACGAACCCGTCAGGGCCAGGAACGCCCAACCGGCGCGTGCTCGTGACATTGCGCGCACCCTACCGCGCCCCCGTTGCCTGCCGTCTGGTCAACCCATCCCCGTCCGTCCTGTTCGGGATACCGTGCGGTTCGACCGAGAACAAACACTTTACAAACGTCGATAGATGTAAGATACTGCCGTGAGCGGGCCGCCAGCACTGGCGGCGCAAGGTCACGAGATCCTGAAAGGGCGTTCGATCATGACAAAGGCACCCGAGGTCAGCAGCACCTCCGATGTTCGCATGGGTCCCCCGTCGGTAGCGAGGCCGCGCGGTGGCTGGGACGGGAACCACAACGAGCCCTTGGTCCCGATGGCCGATCCGCTGCCATGGCCCGATGCCCCGGCGGTGGCGCGGCCCGGTGGCGGGTGGGACCTGAACCACAACGAGCCCATCGTCGCCCAGGCCGCCACCCGCCCACGCTGATCGAAGGTCAAGCCGCAAAGTCGGGTGGTGGGGACGTGTCGCCCGACGGCGATGCCCGGCTGACCAGCAGGAACGGCACGTCGAGCGGCTCGGCGGTTCCGGAGGTCGTCCCGGCGGTCGTCGATCAGATCTGCTTTCTTGGTGGGCTCGGCGCCGGAGCGCGTGTCAATGGCGAATACGCCGATGCCCGGGTTCACCTCCGGAGTGCTCTTGCCCTCGTTGACGCTCACCTCGCGTCGACCGACGCCACACCGCCAACGACGCTGACCCACCTCACCGTCGATCTGCTGAACGAGCTCGGGATCGTGGGAAAGTTCGCGGGGTGGTT
>Ga0105047_10010060_pt1 | contig 15494 bp, 14 predicted proteins | sample MAT04_FD_78384 | JGI IMG/M metagenome (GOLD analysis project Ga0105047, IMG submission 78384) | Freshwater microbial communities from Lake Fryxell liftoff mats and glacier meltwater in Antarctica - MAT-04 (megahit assembly) | ecosystem: Environmental > Aquatic > Freshwater > Ice > Liftoff... | reverse complement strand
CTGCCGAGGTGAAGACGTTAGGCCGAGATCCGTCGGTTTCCAACACTTCCAGAATCGTCGGCACACCCGGTGGGGCCATAGTCGCGACGCGGAAAATGGTTCCAACAGAGTGTGTGACATCCCCCTTTGGAACCAATTGGACGAGTTGAACGAATCGCAACGAGGTGGGCCGGATGGTCGAATATCGAGAGAAGGCAAGGACTTGCGCCGCTCGGCGACCGGCGGAGCCGAAGAGGGAGTTGGACGAATCGGATTGGACGAACCGGAGCAATGCCGTGCGGAGCATGGTCGCCTTTCGCTCCGCGAAAGGCCGGCTTTGGCCGAGCGGTGGATTCCGGTCGCCCCCTCTCTCGGACTTTCGCGGAGCGAAAGGCGACCATGCTCCGCACGGCATTCGATATTCACCCTCAGTAACGCCATCCGGCTCGGGTTTCTCCCGAGTCACTTCATCCGCTTGCCGCGGGTGATGATGAATATTCCCAAGGCCCCGGCGATGAGGACGCCGACGACGATCGTGTTCCGCTTGGCGAAGGCCGATGTCCAGTGGTCGACGAATCCGTCGGCGTAGCTCTGGGCGAAGGGGGAAGCTTCGGCGCTGCCGGCGAAGAGAAACACGAGGGCCAAGGCGGCGAATGTGCGAGTCATGGTGAATCTCCGTGTGCGTGCCGAAAAACGAAAAAAACGGAGTGCCCGTGCACTCCGCCGAAGTCTCCGACTTCGCCATCGTGTTAACGGGGCGTGTTATTGCCGCCGGTGGGCGCCGTCGGGGTCCCCGGTGCCGTGCCGCCGCCGGCGCCCGACTGGGTGCCGCCGGCACCGCCGGTGCCACCGGCCGAAGCGCCGTACTGGTTGGCGAGGCCGCGGTAGGCGTTCGTCGGGCCTTGGACCGGCATCGACGGATCGACCGCGTCGTGCGCTTGCACTTCGTAATGCATCGCTTGGCCGTTCGGTTGGGCGCTGAGGTACGCCAAGACCGATTGGCAGCGCTTGACGTCGAGGTCAGCTCGGGCGTTGACCAACTTCTGCGGGTTGGCTGCGTCGTACGGTAAATCGCGCGACGTTTGGATCCAAACCTTACCCGCCGGCGCCGGCAAGCGGCGGGCGATGTAATCGATTTTCTTCAAGCCGGCCGCGTTCAGCGTCTCTTTGCCGGACTCGAAGTGCGTGTTCCACAGGGTCACGTCGAGATTGTTGGCGTTGTTGGCCATCGCGTCGAACGGCTGCACCACGTTGTCGCGCGCGCTCGCATTGTATCGCTCTTGCTGGCACGGATCGACCACGTTGCTGTAGCGGCTCTGCAGGCCGGGGCCGACGCAACCGATGGCCGCCACACCGCCCACGAACAAGGCCGCGAGACTCGCGGCGCGAACGAACTTCACCATCGCACTTCCTCCATGAGTTAGGCGGGGCATCCTGCCCGCTCGAAAGTCATCGTCACCCCATCTTCGACAGCAGATTCTTCTGGATGAGGATCGCCGCGGGGCCGACCAACACCACGAAGATTGCCGGGAAGATAAACAGCACCAGCGGGAAGATCAGCTTCACGGCCGTCTTCGCCGCTTTTTCTTCGGCGATCTGCCGGCGCCGCGTCCGCATCGCGTCCGATTGCACCCGGAGGGCTTGGGCAATACTCGCCCCGAACCGGTCGGCCTGGATCAGAATCGCCGCGAGGCTTTTCACGTCATCCACGCCGGTCCGCACGCCGAGGTCGTGCAACACTTCCCGGCGCGGCCGGCCCATTTGCAGTTGCAGGTTCGCCAAGGCCAACTCTTCGCAGATGGTCTTGGCGTGGTCTTTCATCTCGTCGGTCACCTTCCGCAAGCCCGCGTCCAAGCCGAGGCCGGACTCGACGCAGACAACCAAGAGGTCGAGCGCGTCGGGGAGGGTCAGGAAGATCTGCTGCTGGCGATCGTTCACGAGCAGCTTCAAAGCAATCATCGGCAAATAGAACCCAGCACACCCAGCTAATCCGATTTTCCACATCGCAGCCAGTGTGAAACCTTGCGCGACTAAACAGATTAGGAGGGCTGGGAGGAGAAATCCGAGTAGGCAAGCGACCCGGAGGCCTTGGTAGATCATCGGGGCGGTTTCGCTGCGGAAGCCGGCGTTGGCCAACTTCACCCGCAAGGAATTCTTTTCTAGATCCGACTGGGGCTGCATCGTCGCCCCGAGATTCGAGAACGCCTCCTTGAGCCCGGAGAAACGCTGCCGCGATTCCATCTGCGACAGCTCCAGATCGACCAGCGAGCGCGGCCGGCCGATCCGGTCGAGGCGGCTTTCGGCTTGGCTGTTGCGGTTGGAGATCAACTGCAGCAGCCAGAATGTCCCGATCATGATGGCGGCGAACACGAAAATCGGTGCCAGCTCATCCGCGGATAAAAACGCGAACAGGTCCACGGGTGGGTCTCCAGGGTGCGAAGAAGCGGTGTGCGAATCTCAGACTTTGATGTCGATGATTTTCTTGATCGAGTACGTACCGACTAGCATTAGGACGATGGCCCCGATCGACATCTTCACCCCCATCGGGTCCTTCCAGAGGGCCTCGATGTAGTCCGGCTTCATCCAGAGCATGAGCAAGAAGAGGCCGATCGGCAGCGCCACGAGCACGATCCCGGACAGCCGGCCTTCGGCCGTGAGCGCTTTCACTTGGCCGAGGATTTTAATCCGCTCGCGGATAACGTACCCGATGCGGTCGAGGATTTCCGCGAGGTCACCCCCGGTTTGCCGCTGGATCGCTACGCTCGTGATGAAGAATTTCAAATCGAGGTTCGGCACTCGCTCGCACATCCCCTTCAGGGCTTCGTCCAGCGTGATGCCGAGGTTTTGCTCCTCGTAGACGCGGCCGAATTCCTTCGCGATCGGCATCGGCATTTCTTCGGCGACCACGTGCAGCCCGGCCGCGAGGGAGTGGCCGGCCCGTAGCGCGCGGGCGACGAGTTCCATCGACTCCGGCAATTGATTGGCGAACTTGTTCAGTCGGCTCTTCCGCTTCCAGAAGAGCCAAAGGAACGGGGCCGACAGGCAGAACAACGCGACGATCGGCGCCACATACAGGTTGACCATCCAAGCCGTGGCGACGCCCCCGACGAAGGCCGCGACGAGCCCGACGCCGACCAGGGCGCTCGGCTTCACGTTGGCATCAGCTTGCTCGATCATCTTCTGGAGGTTCAACACCTTCGGCGTGATCTTGTCGAGCAAGTTCTTCTTGTCGACTTCCTGCAGAGCCTGCTTCAGCAGCATGTCGGCCGAGGAATCTTTGCGATTGTTGCGGCCGACGAGGACGTCGAGGCGGACCGACGCCCGACCCTCCTTCGAGCCGGTTAAGGCGAAGGCGATCGCGAGGACCATCCCGATGACCAACCCGCCGATCAATAAAGCCAATACGAGAGGACTCATGGTGCACGACTCGGGCGAGGGAGGAATGTTTTCGGGCAAGCCGGCCGCGTCGGCGGTCGGAGCGGAGGACTTTCAATCGCGGGCCAAAACTCGTTCGGTGAACATATTCGATGGGAGTTTGATCCCCTTTTGCTCCAAGCGCGAAACGAAAGAGGGGCGGACGCCCGTCGCTTCGAACTGGCCGAAGGCCCGGCCGTTTTGATCGACGCCGACTTGCCGGAAGCGGAAGATTTCTTGCATGATGATGACGTCTTGCTCCATGTTCATCACCTCCGTGATGCTGACCATTTTCCGCGGGCCGCCCTGCAAACGGTTGACTTGGATGATCATGTCCACGGCGGAGGCGATCTGCTGCCGCATCGCTTTGATCGGCAACTCGGTGCCGCCCATCATGATCATCGTCTCCAAGCGGGCGAGGCCGTCGCGCGGGGTGTTGGCGTGCAGCGTCGTCATGCTCCCGGCGTGGCCGGTGTTCATGGCTTGCAGCATGTCGAGCGCCTCGGCCCCCCGGCATTCGCCGACGATGATCCGGTCGGGTCGCATCCGCAGGGCGTTCTTCACGAGGTCCCGGCAGCTCACCGTGCCTTTGCCTTCGATGTTCGGCGGCCGCGTTTCGAGCCGGACGATGTGGTCCTGTTGCAGTTGGAGTTCCGCGGCGTCTTCGATGGTCACGAGTCGTTCGTCGCCGGGGATAAATGCCGAGAGCGTGTTCAACAGCGTGGTTTTACCGGAGCCGGTACCGCCCGAAATCAGCACGTTCATCCGGGCTTTGATGGCGCCTTCCAGCAACATCGCCATTTCCGGCGTGAACGCTTTGTAGTTGAGCAAGTCCTCGAGTTTCAGCGGCGTTGCCCCGAAGCGGCGGATGCTGAGGCTCGCCCCGTCGAGCGCGATTGGGCCGATGACGGCATTCACCCGCGATCCGTCCGGCAACCGTGCGTCGCAGAGTGGGCTCGTTTCGTCGACGCGCCGGCCGACCTTCGACACGATGCGGTCGATGATCTGCAGAAGGTGATCGTTGTCGCGGAAGACGACCTCGGACCGCTCGATCTTGCCGCGGCGTTCGACGTAGATCTTCTTCGGACCGTTGACCATGATTTCGCTGACGGTCGGATCTTTCAACAGCGGCTCAAGTGGGCCGAAGCCCAGAGTCTCGTCGAGGATTTCCTCGATGAGTTTCTCGCGTTCGATCCGGTTGAGCAGCGGGTTTTCGGTGTCGCACAAGTGCTCGATGGCCCTGCGGATGTCCCGCCGCATGGCGTCGCTGGCGAGATCCTTCACGCGGGACAGGTCGAGCCGTTCGACAAGCTTGGAGTGGATCTGCCGCTTCAACTCCTCGAAATTTTTGCCGCCGCTGCCGCTCGATCCGCCGAAGCTCGGGCTCGACAGCCGCGACAACCCGGAATTACTCCCTTGGTTGCTGAGGTTGTTGAGCTTCGAAATACCCTGTTGCAGCCGAGACATATCCGCGTTCCTCGTGGGTCAAACCGGGTGCGATCCTAGGGGCGACTACTTGCGGCCGAACAAACTCCAACTCGCTTTGACTTTCGGATCAGCGGCGGCGGGGCCGGCGGGTTTGCCCGCGAGGGCCTGCGCCAAACCGACGATCGCCATTTGCACCCGGCACTTCGGGTTGTGGCAGACCAACGGCTCCCCGGCGATGCGGGCCGCGATCAGCGACTTCGGGTCGTTCGGAATCTGCCAGAAGATCGGCTTGCCGATCACCTCTTCGGCCTTCTTCATGCTGATGCCCTCTTCGACCGTATCCGAGCCGACGCGATTGATGACGATGCGGACTTTTTCGGCGAGGTTGTCTTCGCTGCCGAGCAGATGGATCAACCGGACGACGTTGCGGAGACTGCTGAGTTCGAGTTGGGCCGTCAGCAAAATCGTATCGGCCATGCGGAGGGCCATCATGTCAGTCGGCCGGAGCGACTTGCTCAGGTCGAGGATCATGTGCGAGTAGCTCATCTTGAGGAGGTTCAAAATCCGCTCGATGTGCCCTTCGTGGAGGATGCCGATCTCTTGGATTTCCATCGGGTGCCTTAGGATCGACAGGCCCGTTCCCTCGTGGCGGACGAGGGCCCGCCGGAGAAAGTTCATGTCGAGCCGCTCGATGTTGCGGGCCAAGTCGGCGATGCTGATGTTGTCCATCCCGTTGACTTCCATGGCGATGTCGGCATCGCCCAGAGCCAAATCGAGATCGACGAGCGCCACACTATTGTTCGGGTCGGTCGAGAGGGTGGCGGCGAGGTTGACCGACAGGCTCGTGGTACCGACGCCGCCGCGCGAGCCGAGCACCGCGATCATCTGCGTCGAGCCCTGCTGGCGGGTCATCCCTCCGAGGCTCGGTTGATCGCCGAGATTGCCGCTGCTTTCGCCGAGCGCCCGGCGCAAAGCGGCGAGCATGTCTTCGAGGCCGACGGGGTGGGTGAGGAAGTATTTGGCCCCACGCTGGAGCGATTGCAGAAGGGCTTGGTGATCGTGGCTGATGGTGAGGATCGGCAGTTTCGGATATTTGCTCGACAGTTCGCCGATCATGTGCAGGGCTTTGTTCTTGTCCGCGTCGAGCGCGACGATAGCCAGATCGGGCATCGTCTCTTGCTGCTGGATCACGTCGAAGAAATATTCGTAGCGGGCGCACTCGGCTTCGAGCCAGACGAAATCGACCCCCAACAAAAGCGTGCGGAGAGATTCGCGCGACGACTCGGCCGGATCTACGATGGCGACTCTTTGCATGGCGATCACCGAAGTCGGGGTGTGCGTCGGGGTGTGAGAGTGGCCGGGCGGTCCCTTCGGATCCGCCCGGCGTTTGCGTTGCATTCGTAGCGTAGCGATCGTCACTTGCCTTCGGGTACCGGCAGCGGCAGCGGAGCCGGCACCGTCGACGGCAGATTTTGCGGGATCGCCGACGGCTCGGCAATGATCGGGGCCGACGAGAGGGCCGGGGCAGAGAGTCCGGCTCCGGCGGCCAAGCCTGTCCCGTTGTTCACTGCGTTCCGGTAGGCCGGTACGTACTGCTTGCCGTTGAAGATCTTCCGGGCACCGCGGGGCGCTTCGAGCAGTTGTTCAACGAATAGCTCATAATCGTCCGGGCTGCGCGTTTCTTTGCCGGGAACCCGCCGTGGCACTTGGTCCGAGTTCAGCGGTTCGACCAACCGCGGCGTCACCAAGATCAGCAATTCGGTCTCGCGTTCGTCGTGGGTCATACTGCTGAAAGCCGCCCCGACTAAGGGCAGGTCGCCCAAGTACGGAACCTTCTGGGCACTCGCTTGTACGGTCGTTTCCAGCAAGCCGCCGATGGCGTACGTCTGGCCCGACTGCAGCGTGATCGACGAGCGAGCTTGCGTTTCGTTGAAGCCGGGCGTGAAGCCGAAAGCCGTCGTGATGCCACGGCCGTTGTTCACGGACGAAATCCGCGGGTTGACTTCGAGGTAGATCCGCCCGTCGCCGTAAACGATGGGGAGAACTTCGAGTTCGGTACCGACCGGGGTCAGCAACACGCCGGGACCGTTGATCCCCGCCGCCGGGCTGAGCACGGCTTGCTGGCCACCCGCCCGGAAGAAGGCGGCGCGGCCGGTTTGAGTGACAATCTTCGGTTCCGAGAGGAACTTTGCAACACCTTCGGTTTTCAGTGCCCGCAGGGCGCCCGTGAACTGCCCGGGGACGATTCCGGCGATGATGTTGGCGTTGGCCCCGGAGGCCAGGACCGGCAGGGTTCCCGAAATCACCGACGAACCGGCCAAGCCGCCGAGAATGGAGCTGATGCCGAAACTCGTGCCTCCACCTTGGAACGAGAAACCCCGTTCGCGGAGCATGGTGCGGTCGACTTGGGCCACGACCACGTCGATCATGACCTGCTGGGTCCCGCCGATTTGGATCGCGTTGATGACGTTCGCCGCGCTCCCGCCGACCGCACTGCTAGCGATCCGCACGATGATGTCGGCGTCGCCCGGTTGGCTAACTGAGCCGCTGAGGACGATCACGTTACCAACGCCCGGGATGATCTCGATGTTCGCCGTCGGCACGGCCTGCTTGATGACGAACTTGAGCTGTTCGTAATCGGGCTGGACGACCACAGTGTAGATGGCCTTCGAACGGTCTTCGAAGGTCACGGTCAGTTGCGTGGCCCCGCCGAGCTTGCCGACAAGGTCGATTTTCTTGAGGTCCGGGGCGATCGGCTTCGCATCCAAGACGTCCCCGTTGCTCAGGGTGATGTCGGTGATGAGCTTGTCCCTTTTCGGGTCGAACTTGGCCAAGCCCCCGAGCGGCACGAGCAGAGCGCCGCTCTTGGCGTCGATTTTCACATCCACGCCGCCCGCGGTCGGCTTGTTCGGTTGCTGTCCCACGGCGACGGTGCTGCCCGCCAAACCGGTGAGCACGGCCAAGCCCGCCAACCAGCGGCGGCGTCGATTATTGATCAGGTGCATCCGTTCACCCTCCCCTTGGGACTTGGCGGATCGGGACGATCCGCCGTGTGCGTTCACCGAATCGGGCCAATCCCCGATCCGGAATTCTGTCGTCGTCATGCCGTCCCCCTTTAATTGAGGGGGAACTCTTCGTGCTTCACTCCGCCGTGATCGGGCCCTTCGGGACGCCCGATTCCGCCGGCTTGCTTTCGCCGGCCTTCGATTCCTCCGCGTCGGTCTCCGGGCGGACGACACCCACGTACTTGTGGTCGCCGTTCGCCATCTTCTGGTAGCGGTACTTCACCACCCCTTTGGCCGTCTGGATCGTCACATCCACATACACCGCCTTCGGCGGCACAGGCTTGGCCGCTTCGGCCGGCTCGCCTTCCTTCGGCACCGAGCCCGTGTCGTTCGGTCCGACGCGGCCCATCTTCAGTTCGACCGGCTTCGCGCCCAAGAACGACTTCGGGATGAAGTAGTTCGCGGGCAGATCCTTCAGCAGATAGTCCCCGTTCACCACGTAACTCTTCAACTCTTTGACGGCCGTTTCCGGCACCAAACTCAGCGGGTATTCCGCGTCCTTGAAACTCTTCGCGATCAAGTCGTCGGTGATCGCGGTGCCTGCGGGCAAGTCGATCGTCGGCACTTTGACCTTCACCATCTCCACGGTTGGCATCGTCGGCACAATCGGCGGCGCGATCGGGTCTTTGACGTCTTCGACGCGATCCGAGAGGATGTCCCAAATCTCTTCGGTCTTCAGCACTTTGTGTACGGCCGGCTTGTCCGGGTGCCGCAGTGCCATCCGCATGGTGGCCCCGCGGGAAATCGCCCCTTGCAAGAGCAACTGCTGTTCGGCCGTCACGGCGAGCGATACCATACCGACGTTCAAAGTGGCCCCGCCCGGAGCAGTGGAAGGCGACGCGTCGGAGTTCACCGCCAGCACGAGCATGTCGAGGAACATCGGGAAAACCATCGATTTCTGGGACTTCTTCATCAGCACAGAAGCGATGATGTCCACGTGGGCGCCCGGCCCGATAAACCCGCTCGCCGCCTCGACCGTCGACATGCTGGCCGACATCACGCTGTGATCCGGCGGCGGATTCAAAAATCCGTTGAGCGTCAAGTCCTGCGGGTTGAACGGCTCGCCGGCCCGGATCTGCCGCGTCAACCGCTTGTCTTTAAGCACTTCCATTTGCTCGACGTAATTCGCCGGCACCGAATCCTTAGGCATTGCTTTCATGACGACGAACTTGTCGAGTTCCTCGCCCTTCAACTTCGTGCCCACCGATAGATCGGCGGCCGCCACGGGCACTTGCACCGTTTCGACTTCTTGCTTCTTGGTCTTCGCCCCCATTTGCAAGGTGAGGAAGGCCGCGATCAATCCGCAACCGACCGCCACTGCCGCGAGCACGATGTTCTTCTGTTTCACTGGTGCCATCCCCCGGAGACGATTGCGACTGCGGCCCGATCCCCACCGCTCCGAAGTGGAACTCCGGAATGCCTCGGTGTGGGGAGCGTCGTTCCTGCGGCTGGGCCGACGATTTCCGCAGGGTGGTGTCTCGGATGGGGCCGGCGCAGTTTTGAGGCGCGCCGATCAATCGAGCAACCAACCCTAGTACGAAGTTCGCATTTCGCAAGAAGTCCGCATCGTTTCGTTTTTTCCCGCCGCGCGGGGTTTACATTCGATGATGGTGGATTGACACACCACTACCTTCGACCGAAATCCTCCGGTCGCTTCAATTATTCCGGTCGGTCCGATCGCCCGGATTTTCACCAAGTTCCCAAACGCAAAACCCCCACCATCTCGGCAGGGGTTTTTGGAAATTCCTTCGATATCCGGATTTATTTCGTCAAGATCAACGCGTACCACAAATAGCCGAGAAACCCAACGCAGAGGGGCACGCCGTAGGGCAAACGCACCCAAGCGGGCCGGCGAGTGTTGGCCCGGGCCGCGGCTTTCGTCGGCCCGTCGGTGACGAGCGTTTGCAAGTCGCCCATGATGGCCCGGAAGTTTTCCGAGTTTTTGCCGAACTGCCGGCGGGCGAACATCATGATGATCCCGAAGACACCACCGATGATCGCGCCCAAGCAGAAGGCGCAGAGGATGACCAAGCTGCCGTCACCGAGACCGAAGTAAGCACCGACCCAAGCCCCAAAGCCCATTTGCATTTTCACGTCCCCCTGCCCCATCCCTTGGATGAACAGCATCGGGAAGAGCAAAATGAACCCGAGGAACGTGCAGAGTAGCGCCGAGGCGAAACCACCGGTCGCTTCTGGGGCGAAGCCGGGGACAATAGATACGCCGCAATCGTGCAAGATGCCGATGTACCAACCGCTGACGACGAGCGAGAGCGTGCACCAATTGGGAACCTTGAACGCCCAGCCGTCGATCGCGGCGGCGAGGATCATCCCGCCGGCGAGCACGACCATCGGCCCGAGGTTGCCATATTCGAGCGGGCCGAATTGTTCCCACGCGGCACTCGCGAGCCAAGCTAGGCCGAGCCACGCGAATGCCAAGGCGGGGATGCGGGCCATGGACACGACGAAATCGCGGTCGATTCCCAAGGAATCGCCGGCATTCGCGGGGGCGGCCATCACGGAGTTGGACATCGGCGGAACTTCCTCGGAGGGGGATGGTCTGTAACGAAACTTAGAACGCGAAAACGAAAGAAGCCGGGCCAAAAATGGCCCGGCTTCCGGTTCGGTTGGGCTAGGCCCACTCGATTCAGCTCGGCTTGATGGCCGAGCCGACTTGGCTGAAGGTTTGGTTCGACGCACCGCCGATGGCGGTGATGGCGGCAATGCACACCACCACGATCAGGGCGAGCATAACGGCGTACTCGACCGCGGTCGGGCCGTCTTCACGCTTCAGGAACTTGACGATGGACTTGGTCATGGAACGCATGGATCTGGCCTCGAAAGGTTGTGAAAAAACAGCCGCCGAACGGAACTCGGGCGAAAGGCCCGGAGCCGTGTACGATCAACCCGCGACCGAATGGATCACGAGGGTTTCAGTCCGGACTTCAGAATGTCGTTGCTGTATACCGCCGTCGTGTTTTGCCCCACCGTGCTGATGGCGACGACGCACACCACCACGATCAGTGCGAGCATGACGGCATATTCCACCGCGGTCGGTCCGTCCTCGCGTTTGAGGAAGTGGACAGCGCGGCGTACCGCCGTGCGTACCATGGTCGTTTCTCCGTAGCGACGATGGCCCAGCGGTTCGTTTGCGGCGGCGACGGCAACTACCTTAGTGCCCGGGCTAGGTTCGCTCCCCCGCATCGCTGCGGCGAAACTGGGCGGCTGCGTCGATCCCGTACCGAACCAACTTGCGATCATCTACACCCGAAACCTAGATCGCCATTCGCCGGGCGTCAAACGGAGAATCCGCAGAGTTTCCCCATCTGGCACAAGGTCGCGCCCCGATTCCCGACAATGGGCAGTTTTGTGTCTTCGGGTTTACGCGCGGCTGCGACGCGGACTGAAATGGCTGCGAAACCGTCGCAATCTTCAATCCGGATTCGCATCGGCTGGCAACGGCTCGGCCCCCGCCGGCGGAACTTTTTTTTCGACTCGGATGTAATCCGCGCGTTGGCGCGCGTATTCCGCCGCCGACAGCGCCGAAAAACTCGGGTCGATGGCTTCGGTCATTTCTTGTCGGTAGAGCTGCTTTAAAAAGGGGATGCACCACCCGCAGCCGGTGCCGGCCCCACCGCATTCGGACAATTGGCTTGGCACGCGCGGCAATTCCCGCCGCAGGAAGTTCACGAGCTTCCGCTTCGTAACCCGGAAGCAGAGGCAAACTTTGTCGTCCAAATCCATGGCCGGTCTTTCCGAATGGCTTGTCGGGCACCGACAGTTGTGTTGATTATCCGAACGAACTGCCGCCGGACGCAATGGAGATTCACCGATGACCCGCACAGTCTTGCTCTGCGGCTTGGGCCAAGTCGGTTGGCGCGTCCTCGATTCACTGAAGGCCGCCGGAGCGACCATCAGCGTCATCGACTTGAAAGCCGAGGTCGGCGATCCCCGTTTGAAGGGCGTCGACTTCCACCGGGGTGATTGCAAGCAACTCGATCTCCTCCAGCGGGCCGGGGCCGCGACCGCCACCGGCATTCTGATCGTCACCAGCGACGATTTGCTCAATGTGTCCACGGCGATGCTCGTCCGGCGGATGAATCCGGACGCTCGCATCGTGGTGCGGATGTTCAATCAAACTCTAATCCCGCGGCTCGGCGCCGCGCTGCGCAACACGGTCGCGCTGTCCGTATCCGCGCTGACGGCACCCCTCATGGCACTGACCGCCGTGAGCGGGGAGGCGCTCGCCGCATTCGCCATCGGGGAGGCCCCCCAGCAAATCGCCGAAGTCACGGTCGATGCCGATTCGAGTTTGAAGGGGGAGCGCCTCGCGGACGTGGCCGGGCGATTCCGCGTCCTCGTGATTTCACAAGAGATTCCTGCGGATCGCCGCCTCGCGGCCGGGGACCGCTTCGTCGTTTGCGGGGACCCGAAAGCCGTCGGCGAATTGCTCGCATCGGCTTCGGGCACCTTCGCCTCCACGGTGCAGTGGGCCGGGAAACTGCGACGCTTCGCCCGCACGGCGCGGCGGACGCTCGGCGAAATCGATCTCGCGATGAAGGTCGCCACCGGCGCTTTATTCGCGGTGCTCTTAGCGAGTTCGCTCGTTTTCCGGTTCGGCACCGCCTCCGGCTGGGGTGACTCGCTGTATAGCACGGTGTCGGTCGTCGCGACCGGGTCGGACCTCCGTGGCGACGGCCAAGGCGAGGAGATCAAAATCTTCATCAGCGTTTTGAAACTCCTCGGTGCAGCCCTGATCGCGGCCTTCACCGCGATCTTCACCAACTACCTGTTGAAAGCCAAACTCGGCGGGGCGTTCGAAATGCGCCGCATCCCGGATGCGGGGCACGTCGTCGTCTGCGGCCTCGGGAACATCGGTTTCCGCTGCGTCGAGCACCTTTTGAAACTGGATTGCCAAGTCGTCGTCATCGACCGCAACGCCGACAACCCGTTCGTCGCCACGGTACGCCGTATGGGCGCCGCCGTGCTCGTCGGCGATGCGACCGTACAAGAAGTGCTCAAGCAAGCCGGGGCGATCCGCGCCCGCGCGATCATCGCAGCGACATCGTCCGAATTGGCCAACCTCGAGATCGCGCTGTTGGTCCGCGAGCTGAACGCGGATCAGCGGGTTGTCGTCCGTCTGGCCGACCCCGACTTCGCCGAGGCGATGCGCGACGCGGCCGAGTTGAAATACGCGATGTCGACACCGGCCCTCGCCGCCCCGGCGTTCGCCGCGGCGTTGCTCGGCGACCGCGTGCAGTCGATCCTCACCGTCGGCGGCAAGACGATGGCGATTTGCGAAGTCGTCGTCCAAACCGGCGACTACGATCTCGTCGATCATCCGCTGCAAGAATTGACCGTCGATTTCCGCTTCCTCCCGGTCGGCATCGCGGGGCAACCCGCCTTCGCGGAGAACGGCGTGCCCAAGAACTACCGTTTGAAACCGGGCGACCAATTAATGGTGATCGCGGAATTGCCCGACCTCGAACGGCTCGTGCGGCGTGCCGCGCCGGAGAAGATTTATTCGGTGATCGTCGACGATTTCCCCCTGACGGCGCGGGAGGTGTTGACGCCGATTTTGCGCGCGAGCCGGAATTGCACCGCAGAGGAAGCCGCGACGCTGTCAGCGGCGAAGCCGTTCGTGATCGGCGAAGGGCTCAGTCGGGGACAAGCGGAAGAACTGCACGCGCGCGTGACCCGCGAGAAAGCCCGCGCGCGAATCGATCAGCCCCACAGTTGACCCATCAGCACCCGGCCGAGCAAGCGGGCTTTGCGGATCTTGCCGATGCGCGGTCGCCTCGTGAGTATGTCGTAGTTTTGTTTCTCGATAGCCCGGAGAACCGCTTCCCCCCCGAGGGTGAAGAGTCCGACATCGACGCGGGCCTTTCTGGGAAGTCGCGGGAGAAGTCCCTTGCCCCGCTCGAAGAATGCCCGAGTCCTTCGCACTTCGAACGACATCAGCTCGCGGAAGGTGGCGTCGAACTTCTTGTCGCGAATTTGATCCTCAGTCACACCGAAGCGAACGCGATCCTCGAGCGGGAGATAGATCCTACCCATCTCGAAATCGCGTGCGACATCCTGCCAGAAGTTCGCCAGTTGCAATCCGGTGCAAATGTCATCCGACAGTGCGGCCTTCGTTTCGTTGAAGGTCTCGAAGAGGTACAGCACGAGATGCCCGACTGGGTTCGCCGAGTTCTTGCAATACCCTAGGAGTTGTTCGAAGGTGTCGTACTTTGAGACGCGCTGATCTTGCTCGAAGGCGACGAGCAAATCGAGGAACGGTGAGGCGGGGATGGCGAACGCGCGGATCGTATCTTGCAGTGCGACAAATACGGGGTGGATGGAACTGCCCCCGTAGCATTCCAGCAAACCCCGTCTCCACCAACCCAACAGATCCAAGGCCACGTCTCCGCCGCCGGTTTCGTCGGCGAGGTCGTCGGCCCAGCGGCAGTAGGCGTAGACGGCCTCAAAATGGGGCACCAGTACCTTCGGCAGCAACCACGACGCCACCGTGAAGTTTTCGTAGTGCGAGCGCGTTACGGAGGCGCAATAAGTGCGAGCCGTATCCGGTGACACCGCGATGTCACCAGTACCCGGCCCGTACTTCCGCAATTCCTCCGCGAAGTTCCACGGCACTATTTCTTCGCCGGTTCGAGGATGCGAATTTGAGTGCTGAGGTAATACTTCAACCCGTCGAGGTCGTACTCGCACTCGGCGAAGACCGCGCCGAAGCCTTCCTTGGGGCGTTCGAGTTGGCCCGACCAACCGCCATCTTTAGCTTTCAGTTCGACGCTCACCCATTTCGATTTCCGGAAATCGCGGGTCTCGGATTGCGTCGACCAAAGGCGGTACGCTTTGGCTGCATCGCCGCCCTTGACGCTGAATTTGTCTTCTTCGTGCTTCCAAGTCATCTCGGGTGGCACCTTATCTTCGATGAACCACCGCGCCGCCGCGGACAGAGTGTTCAGCACGCGGTCGCGATCCTTCTTGCCATCGTCTTTCGTTTCTTCCAAGCCGTGCCCCGCATTCGGCACGTACAAAATCCACTTCGGCCCTTTGAGGTTGTCCCAATAGAAGTTGAGGGCGTCCTGCGCCCAATACGGGTCGTTGGTACCGTTGATGATGACCTTCGGCAGTTTCAAGTTCTCCCGGTAACTGTACGGGTCAACCATCTCCCAAAGCTTCTTGCTGATCGGCGTCTCCGACTTGTTCGGGTCGATCAGGCCGCGCTCGACGTAGTCGTTGATCTGCTCGCTGTACTTGCCGAAGCTCTTCAACTGATTCGGCATCTGATCCTTGAAATTCAGCGTATCGATGACCATCGGGATGATCGCCTTCACCCGCTTATCGCCGCTCGCGGCCGTCAACCAACTCGTCCAGCCACGCTTCGAGGCGCCAGTCACGACGAACGATTTCACCTCCGTCTTCCACTCCTCTTTAGCGAAAGCTTGCAGGGTGTCCATCGCCCGGATCAGGCTCTTGGCCATCGGGAACAACAATGGCCAACTCGCGTCTTCGGTGGCGAGGTATTTGGTGAACGTCTCGGCGATCAGCGCGTCTTCCTTCTTGCCGTAGATCGGTTGATTCGGGATGCCGTACAGAAACGCCACG
>Ga0105047_10010057_pt1 | contig 15495 bp, 12 predicted proteins | sample MAT04_FD_78384 | JGI IMG/M metagenome (GOLD analysis project Ga0105047, IMG submission 78384) | Freshwater microbial communities from Lake Fryxell liftoff mats and glacier meltwater in Antarctica - MAT-04 (megahit assembly) | ecosystem: Environmental > Aquatic > Freshwater > Ice > Liftoff... | reverse complement strand
CGTATTTATATCTGGATTTATGATTAATTTGTTGCAATCAGGTACTTCCTTTATCTCATCAAGATTTTTAATTTTTTCCGTACGAATATTCAACAGATTGTTTTCAAGTTCAATAACTACATTATCTCTTACAACTTTTTCACCAACCAGATATTCGTTGTATGCCTGTTTATATACATTTTGATTCCCGTCTTCCTGAAATTGCTTTGAAATCCCTTTGCCATCAAGTATTGGCTTTGAAGTAAGGTAACATTTCATATTATCAGAGACTTCGTCAATAAGGGTAATATAATCATTAAGAATATGTTTGGAATAATCTTTTTCTGGGTTTAAGAAATCCTCTGAAAACATTTTCTGTTTGAACTCATTCAATTTGCCTGTTGCCGACTCGATTGTCTTCCCAAACTGTAGTTCACCATTTTTCATTTCTTCAGAACTAAACAATGAAAACCCAGCGGCAAAATTAAGTTCATAAAGAAAATTATCAGCAAGATATTTCTGAATTTCCGCAAGTGTATCTTTAAACACTTTCTCAAATTCTCCTGAATCAGGCACCAGTAAATAGAACTTGCCGCCTGCAAGCATTATCAGGTTGGTTTCCGGTAATTTGAAATTATGAAGGAAAAGAGTTGCAAAATTACGTGAAAGAATCTGAACAAATATGGAACGCCCTCTTAGCATCTTTGCGGCACTGCGATTTTCAACTCCAAATATATATTTTTGAATACCTGGAATATCACCCACAACGAGGTTCATATTTTTTGTGTCAGAATCAGATTTATAAAGACACAACGCAATTGCGGTTGTATCTTTAATGTGGTTGTATAATGATATATCCGTTTCTTCGTTTCCTGTAAAATCAGGAATACACCAGAAATATTTCTCGAACAAAACAAGCAGGATGTTTATCAAAGAATCGAAATCTTCTTCTTTTTCGTAAAACGACAAAACACTCTTTAATTCATATTTGAAATCTGTAAGAATCTTTTCTGTATATTTAAAAGTATGTGATTTAGCTTCTTCTTCAGAATCAAATCGTGGAATCATAACTTTATAGTTATCATTAGTTAAAACCTCCTGCTTGTAATACTTTAAGTCACTATTGTTATCAGAGAGAATTCTAACTTTTGAGAATAGTGAAGATAGATATATATGACTCCACTTTTCTTTTGGTTCTTCATCATATTCAAGGTCAACTCTTTGACTTGCAGAGATATGGTCGGACTCCCTTAATATTTTAATTAAGTTATCCGATTCATTTGCATTATGATGCTTTAAAACAAGATCACAAACCCTGTTAAAATCTGATTCATCTCTTAGGATATTAATAAAACTATCCTTAAATTCTTTCATAACTTCAATTCCAATTTCTTGATGGGTTTTGTTTTTTGAAGTACATCGTTGTACAAATTTACCAACATCGTGAAATAATGACCCTATGATTAATACTTTTTCTTCTTTTGAATACATTAATTTTTTAATTTTACTTTCAATTTAATCAATATATATATTAATTTGTATTACTGAAACATTTTGAAAACATTTCCAAGAACAGTTAAATCTTTTTATTCAATATGTATATCATGATTATTTACTTTTATAGTTTCTAATTCTGATTTGAGTCTTTCGATTTCGTTTTCAATTCTGCTTATTTCTGATTCTTTTTTGTCCTGTGTATGTTTGTGTTTTTGTTTCGATATTTTTCTGTGACTGTGTTGTTCCGTAAATCCGAACCCTAATGAATTATTAATTCCAAAACCTGTTTCGTATCCAAGCTTGATCATTTCCGAATTTCCTACAATTTCAAATGTACAAAAGTAACCTTTTACGCAGGTTTCACTATAATCTCCTTCGCGTATTTTAATGAGTTTACCTTTGTAATCACCAATTATGTTAATCTCTTCAATACCTTCTGTTGATACAGCCATATTATCCATTATGCATTTTGTAACATATTTTTCTTCAAGATTTTTCTTCAATAACTCCGTAAATTTGGGGTGGTCGGGTCCGATGTATATATCTTCATTCGCGGATTCCCTGTTTTGTTTTATAGCAATTGGCGATTTAGCACGGAAAAACATTTGTTCGTTAAATTCAATTTCAGGAACAGCTTCAATGGTTTTAATTTTAAAGTTAGCTCGGGTATTTCTGTCGAATATGTTCATAGTTTTATCCTTAAACATTCCTGCAACAAATTTTTCTGCCATTTTCTGGGTGTAGAGACTGATAGTGAATTCTATGCGCGGTGATTTTATTTTTATGCTTGTACCCTGAAGTTCCCAATCTCTCAGGTTAAGTAATGAGAAAGTGAAAAATTTAAATGCTTTGTTTCCGCTTTTATATCCATTGTCGTGAAGCCATAGGCTATACTCTGAATCTGCTGACTCAAGTGTGCTGTATATAAATGACGATAGATAATACTGATAGTTAATTGGGATTAACTGTTCAGGTTTCGATTGCTCGAGAATTATTTTAAGACGCATACTGTATTTTGATTTTCAACAACTGATTTTGTCAACTCTCCGTTGTGATTTGCGTCACAAAAATAAATTAACAAATTTTGTTATTAATAAAAACTTAAATTTATAGTACTAAAAAATAAAAAGCTATTTTGTGTAATATTTTTTCACGTGTGTCTTAATTCACAAATTTATAAACGGTGAAAGTGTTTAGAAGCAAATATCAGGCAGAGTCAAATTTTATTGTATGCTTGTTTCTTTCACATACTCTATTTGAAGCCCCAGTTACTTTCAGATAACTTTCTCAATTACAATGGATAAATCACCATTATTGCATTTTTTTACACGTCTCCCTTGGACATATTTTTATTAATACACAGTCTTTAACCACACTCAACCAGCGGTCATTTTTTCTTCTTGACTGCATTATGACTACATTATGACTGCATTATGCCTGCATTATAGCTACAATATATATACATTTTACTTTCATTAAATAAATGTTAAAAATTAATCAAAATATAGTGAAATATGACTCAAATGTTTGTTTTTTTGGGGTTAATAATAGAAATGTCGATGGTTTAGCATATAGAGGTACTTAAACCCATAAAATATTCAAAGGTTTATCCCGCACTTTCCATTTTGGTATGAAAAGTGCGAAAACATTCCAAAATTAAATTCTTCTGTTCGGACTTTTAGAACGGCATATCATCACCTGCAACCAAATCATCGGGTGGTTCTGCACCACTGGCTGCTTTGGAAGCAGAAGACCCAGAGCCCGACCCTTCACCGTCAAGTTTCCACGCGACTAAAGAGTTAAAGTAAACAACTTTCCCTTCGGGATTGGTCCATTCTCTGCCGTTAAGGTTAAAGGCTACTTTTACAGTATCGCCTTCGCTGAACTTATCAATCAACGAACTTTTATCTTTTAGAAGTTGAAAAGTTATATACTGCGGGAACTGATCGCTCGAGTCATCAATTAAGACAAACTCTCTTTTTGTAAAGTTATTCTTGAATTCCTGTACCGGAAATACCTTGTGTAATTTTCCTGTTATATCCATTTTATGTGTTTAATTAATTTATATTAAATCGAACTTTGCAGTGAAGTGTTTTAAGAACTTCGGTTCTTCTACTATCTTCACTCCGCGAATCTTATCTTTATTCTTGCTTATTTCTATTAATATTTCTGCCACGTAATCGATATGGCTTTGAGTGTAAACGCGTCTCGGAATAGCGAGTCTCACGAGTTCCATATCAGCAGGAATCAGCTTGCCCTTATCGTCATACTTGCCAAACATAACACTGCCTATTTCCACAGCTCTTATTCCGCCAAGCCTGTAAAGCTCTGCAACAAGTGCTTGCCCCGGATATTGCTCCGAAGGTATCTTCGGCAAAAACGCCTTCGCGTCTAAATAAATCGCGTGGCCGCCCACAGGCTTAATGTAAGGAATTCCGTTCTCCTCAAGCTTGTCGCCAAGATACTTCGAAGAGTGAATCCTGTAATGCAGATAGCTCTCGTCAATAATTTCTTCCAGCCCCTGTGCAATAGCCGCCATATCGCGGCCTGCAAGACCACCGTATGTTTCATAACCTTCGGTTATAATCAAAAGATTTTTGCAGTTCTGATACCAGTCTTCATTGTTCATAGAAAGGAAACCGCCTATGTTTGCGAAGGCATCTTTTTTTGCTGACATCGTGCATCCGTCGGCACAAGAAAACATTTCATTGCAGATTTCAAGTATCGTTTTATTCTCGTAACCCTTTTCCCTTATCTTTATAAAATAAGCATTCTCTGCAAACCTGCATGCATCAATGAAGAACGGAATTTTATATTCTTTGCAAATCTTGCTCACTTCGCGTAAGTTTTCCATCGAAACCGGCTGCCCGCCGCCCGCATTGTTCGTAATCGTATGCATACACACGGGAATATTTTTCGCTCCATACTTTTCTATAAATTCTCTCAGCTTCTTCGTATCCATATTTCCTTTAAAAGGATGTATCACCTCGGGATGCTTTCCCTCTTCAATCACAAGGTCAACTGCCTCAGCACCGTTAAACTCTATGTTTGCACGTGTTGTATCAAAGTGATTATTGCTCGGAATATACTTTCCCTTTCCCGAATTTACATACCTGCCGTCTTTATCTATATCACTAAGTAAAAATGTGAATAGTATTCTTTCTGCTGCACGTCCCTGATGAACAGGCATGCAATGTTTAAACCCGAATATTTTTTTGGTAGCCGCTTCAAACTGAAAAAACGACCTCGAACCGGCATACGATTCGTCGCCGTCCATCATTGCAGCCCACTGTTTAGAGCTCATTGCAGATGTTCCGCTGTCAGTTAAAAGGTCAATCAATACATCTTCCGCATGAATCAGGAAAGGATTATAATGTGCTTTTTTAAGAATTTCTTCCCTTTGCTCAACGGTCGTTGTCTTTACATATTCAACAGACTTAATCCTGAACGGTTCAATTATAGTTTTCATTATACTTAATGTTATATTTATTAATCAATATCAAATAACTAATTTACTAAAAAACTTCAATAGAGTTAATTCATAAATTAGGTATAATTATGTTTTACCTTATATCTATTATTAGTAATTTCATATCGGAGTGAAAGCCAAAACATTAATCATAAATACATTATGACAAAATCTATCATCGTTTCCCTTTTTCTTTTTGTTATCTGTTCTAATCTTTATTCTCAGACAGTCGGTCCTGCGGTATATTATGGTGATTTGACTATTACACAAAGTCTGGATTACTATTCCCTGAACTATTTATCAACAGTTAATGCAGGAAAAGGCTTTACATGCATTGCTTCGGACAGTGATATAATGTCGTCTTCGCTTAACCCCGCATCTTTAAAACTGAACAAGAAATATCAGGTTTTTGCATCCTTTGTTCTTAAAGACAACGTTTCGTTTGATGTATTCACGAATGTACACGAGTTAATAAAGCAAAACCAGCCTGCCGCTTCCTTTGGTTTCGGATATAAAATTAGTAAAGATTTTCAGGTTGGCTTCGTTTACAATAACGTGCGAAATGTTGATGTGCATTATGATTTGGGAAGCGTAAACAATAACGGAAACTTTATTTTTAATCAGCAGACTTTTTCTGTACCTGTAACATACGATTATAAATTTCTGCGCTTTGGAACAAACTTAAACCTGATCCTGTACCACGGCGGTTTTGACGGCTATTCTTCAACCGAGTTCAACCCTGAAGCAAATTATACAACGGGAAAAGCAAACACTTTAAAGTTCGTTCCTGATTTCGGAGTAAAAGTTACTCCCAGTAAAATATTTTCATTTGGATTGTCGTTCACACCGGGAATCGAATTTGATAATGAATGGACTTACAGCAGCCAATTATTCAATCCCCAAATACTTAAATCCAGATTCCCTATGAAATTAGGTGCAGGCATTGAGTTTCGGACAATAGATGAAAGATTAAAGTTTACGGGCGAATACAGGTTTGTTCAAACATCCGTTCTTAACAATACAAAAGACAGACACAATGTTCATTTCGGTGTCGACTTTAAAGCGGCAAATAATATTTCTGTCAGAGCAGGTATGTTCACTCTTCTTGAAAACGAAGAGACATTATACAACGATTTGCAAAAAAAACCAGTATTATTTAACTATCGGCGCAAGTTACTTATACAACAACGTTGGTTTCCATTTTTCGGCAATGTCAAGTTCTGTCATTTAAAAGACGGACTTCTCTCATTCAAATGTAAATATAGGCGCGAGCTATTACTTTTAATATTTCATATTTAATATAGCTTCCCCATCGGCATTATTATTTGTATTACAATATTATTTTAATATTATTATAATCTAATCAACATAACAATAAGGAGTAATTATTATGAATAACTCATTCAACAATCTGAAAATTAATATAGAAAACTCATTTCCTTTTATTACCGAATCCGATATTAACTCTATTAAACAGGAAACACAAAAATGCTATAAAGACCTTTTAAATCTGTCGGGCAAAGGAAATGAATTCCTTGGATGGCTTGACCTTCCATCCGACATTACTAAGGAAGAGGTTAAGAGTGTTGAGGAGACAGCTTATTATTTAAGAAGAAAATCAGACATAATTATTGTAATCGGTATCGGCGGTTCTTATCTTGGCGCAAGAGCAATCATTGAAGCCCTTCAGCATAGTTTTAAACACTTGCAGAAGAAAGGCGAACACTCACCTTTTGTTATATTTGCTGGTCAGAATATCAGTGAGGATTATCTTTCCGATTTAATGGAAATTCTTGAAGATAAAAAATTCTCTGTCGTTGTAATTTCTAAGTCAGGTACTACAACTGAACCGGCAATCGCCTTCAGGCTTTTAAAAAATCTTCTTGAAAAGAAATACGGTAAAGAAGTTGCCGCAAATAAAATCGTTGCAATTACCGATAAGGAAAAGGGTGCTCTGAAGAAACTTGCCGATAAAGAAGGATATAAATCATTTGTTATCCCGGATGATGTTGGCGGAAGGTATTCAGTACTTTCAGCAGTTGGTTTATTGCCGATTGCCTGTGCAGGATTCAATGTTAAAGACTTCTTGAAAGGTGCAGAGGAAATGGAAACAGCATTAAAAGGAAAGGAAAGTTTCGATAGCAACCCTGCGATGCAATATGCAGCAATTAGAAATCTTCTTTACAGAAAAGGAAAGACAACAGAAATTCTTACAAGCTTTACGCCTTTCCTTTATTATTTTATCGAGTGGTGGAAACAGCTTTACGGCGAAAGCGAAGGCAAAGAGGGTAAAGGAATATTCCCGGCTGGAACAATATTCTCGACAGACTTGCATTCAATGGGTCAATACATACAGGATGGCACAAGAAACATATTCGAAACAAACCTCTGGATTGAAAAAACAGGAAAGACATTGACGATTCCTGATGATGAAACAAACTTAGATGAACTGAATTATATAGCAGGTAAAAATATTAATTTCGTGAACGAGAAAGCAATGCTCGGAACAATGCAGGCTCATAAAGACGGAGGCGTTCCATCAATAACGATAAAGCTCTTTAAGCTTAACGAAAGAAATCTTGGCGGACTGGTTTATTTCTTTGAGTTTGCCTGTGCAATAAGCGGATATATGCTCGGCGTAAATCCTTTTGATCAGCCTGGCGTGGAAGCATACAAAAAGAACATGTTTAAACTGCTTGGTAAGTAATGCAGAAAAATTGCTTGTTTGGAATTTCAGTCTTAAATGGAGTCGTTCCATGCTTGGCGGAACCGTTTCCTGTTTGTTATTCCCGCATGTTTTTACCGGGAATCCATATTTCTGTAATTCATTCTCCATTAAGAACATTTAAAATTAAATCCTTATGAAAATAATACCATTACTCTTTCTTCTTTTGATTCTTTCTTTCGGTACAACATATTCTCAGGTATTCACTCCCGAAGAATTACAAATAATTAAACTTCAGGACGAGAGAACATTCGGCACAAATAACGAGCTCTTCAGCTTCCTTGATAGTCGCAATGATGCCGTAGTTATCAGGACTCTATTAGCAATTGGAAACATCGGCAATAAAGACGGCATTAAAGTTGTTGCCGAAAAACTCTTCTCAAGCCGAACAGAGGAAATAAGGGTTGCCGCCGCTTACTCACTTGGTCTGCTTTCTTTCGATGAGTCGGGTAAATCTTTGATGGAAGCACTAACAACCGAAAAGAATGAAAAGGTAATATCCGAAATTTTAAATTCTCTCGGATACGTTTGCAGCAAAGATAATTATGAGGAAGTTATATCTTACAATCCGGAAACAGATAATGTACGTACCGCACTTGCTATGTCGGTCGCACGGTTTGCAAGAAGAAATATCAAATCTGGTAAAGGCGTGGAAAAGTTATTAGAACTATCATCATTCAATAATGAAATCACGCTGCGTATTATTTCTTACGCACTTGCAAATATGCGAAGCAAAGAACTCCTGACTCCCGCAAAAACTTTAATCTTGGGTTTGTTGAATTCTTCAAATGCAGATACTCGTATGTGGGCATACCTTGCAAACGGTTATGTGTGCACGACCGAAGATGTTAAACTCATTATGGATGCTTATGAAAAGGAAACTGTCTGGCAGGTAAAGACAAACATGCTAAGTTCATTAAATGCGATTAACCGTTTTAATCCTGAGTTATCGGAAAACAAAACTCTTGCAGAGTTTCTTGTAAACAAAGGAAGCGGCGAAGATGTTTATCTGGCAACAACAGCGTTGAAGGTATTAGGTAACGTTTTTAAATTAACAAAGAATGAGTCACTAAAAAGTGATTTATTGCCCTCACTTGAATGGTTTCTGATTAAAGGTAAAGCTGTTGATATACCTGTTATTGCAGAAGCAATAAACGCTATGGGGATGATTTATAAAGATAAAGTTAAAGATGAATTAATTACTTATTACGCCGATGTTGAAGGATTTGAGCTAAAGGAAGCCATTGTATCTTCTTTCAAATATTTCGATGACGCTTCAGTTTACAATAATCTTCGCGATATGATAACAAAGACCGTTCAGGATTACGTCGATAAGAATAAAATCGAGTCTGGCGATATGATTGCAGGAAAAGAATTAAATGGTCTCTACCGTTCATTCGTTGAAACACTCGCAGAATTAAAGTACAAAGCAAACGAGAAAGATAAAAATACAATGCGCTTAATCTTCTCTGAGTTTGTCAGTTCTAAAGACCCTTCAATAATAGATGTGTGCCTGACTTCATTGAGCGACAGCATATACATTCCGAAACTTTCCGAAACCCGCACAATCATAGCTCTTGATTATCAGGACTTGTCGTATCCGCAGGATAAAGAAGCTATGCGTTTGATTATCAGAGCACTTGGAACTCTCAGTGCATCAAACAGTGTAGACCTGCTAAAGAAAGAATTGAAAAGCACTGATTATGAAATAGCCAGGGAGTCGGCAGAGGCATTAAAGAAAATTACAGGCAAAGAATTTACGTTTACTGCAAAGAAGAAATATTTTACAAATCTGGAAGAAATTAACGCCCTTGATAAAAAGTCTTATGCAATATTAAAGACCAGTCAGGGAAACATAAAGCTAAAACTTTATCCTTACTATGCTCCTTATTCTGTAAGAAACTTTGTTTCTCTTGCAGAAAAAGGATTCTTTAACAAAACCGTTTTTCATCGTGTGATTCCAAACTTTGTTATTCAGGGCGGCGACCCGCTTAATAACGGATGGGGAGGACCCGATTATTCAATCCGTTCAGAGTTTGCACCTCTGCATTATGAACGCGGAATTCTCGGCATGGCATCCGACGGTAAAGACACAGAAGGAAGTCAGTTGTTCATAACTCATTCGCCGTTTTATCATCTTGATAATTCTTATACAATATTCGGTGAAGTTGTAGAGGGTATGGACGTCGTTGATAAAATATACATAGGCGATGTTCTGGAAAGTGTTACAATCGTTTCCCAATAGAAGAAAAATATGTAAATTGATTTTACTATTAGTTAACCCTAATTTTGAAACTACTCACCCGAAATATACGTTCTGTATATTGAAGGTAAAATTAAAACATTTAATGGAGATATAATATGTTAACAAAAAAACTTGAAGACGCAATAAATGCACAAATCAACAAAGAACTTTACTCTGCTTATTTCTATCTTGGAATGTCGGCTTACTGCAATACATTAGACTTAGACGGCTTTGTAAATTTCTTTCATGTACAGTATCAGGAAGAAACATTTCACGGTATGAAAATGTACAACTACTTACTCGAAAGAGGCGGCAATGTTGTACTGTCAAAGATTGACACTCCTCCGCAGGATTTCAAATCACCGCTTGATGTTTTTGAACAGACACTTGCACACGAAAAAATCGTAACAAAGTCTATCAATGACCTTATGGATTTAGCACTGAAGGAAAACGACCACGCAACAATCAGTTTTCTTAAATGGTACGTGGACGAACAGGTAGAAGAAGAATCGACTATTACAAAATTAGTGAATAAAATGAAGCTTATCGGCGATAACGTTGGTGGTTTATTCATAGTGGATTCTGAGTTGAAGGCAAGAGTATTTACTCCTCCTGCAACAGCATAATAATAATTAATTCCTAAAATTAAAAAAGGCTGATGAACCCATCAGCCTTTTTGTTTATCCAAATCTTTCAAATTTGCAATTTAAAATTTCAAATAAGTTAGCATCCCTCTTTCTTCTTCTTCGGTGCGCCGTCAGGTGTCTTGTTCCCTGATTGATTGTCAAGCTTCGGCATTTCCATTTTTGGTGTTTCAGACTTCACATCAGCCGAACCGCCAACCGATGGAGTTCCTCCGAAGAACTTTGATATTTCCTTTGTCTTTTCAAACTTTGCAACCTGTTCTGGCGTAAAACCTTCGGGTAATTTCGGGAAAAGAATCTGATCTTTCCAGTCCTCGAGCCCTCCAAACAATATGTACACACCCTTGTAACCCTTTGCTTTCAGCAGCATCCAGGCTTGTGCGGAATGTATTCCGCCTTCAGAATAAATCACAATCTTCTCGCTCTTTGGTATATCGGCCTTCTCAAGACTGGTCATGGTAATATTCTCCGAGTTAGGTATATGGTATTCATTATATTCCTGCTCGGTTCTTATATCGATTAACTTAAAATCCATTTTTGACTGTATTATCCAATCGGCAAGGTCCTGCACAGTAACGTGGTCAACCTTTGTTTCAACTATCATGCTAAGTTCCTTTGTGTTCATAGACAGCAGGTTTCCTTTATACGGATTACCAAGAAACAATCCGATGAATCCAAGAGCAATTGCAATGAATGCAAGCTTTTTATTGAGTGTCAGGTTTTTCATTTCTTTGCCCCGGCTTTCTTTGCCATATTTTTTTCTCCCCATTCTGCTGCTACGAATGCACCGACAGCCATCAGCACAACAAGAAAGACTACAACACCATAAGGTAAATTAAAGAACTGCGGCAAAGTTACCTGTCCCATAAAAGTTGAATTGTAAAATCCGCTTACCATCGGAAATATTTCTCCGAATCCAAATATTCCAAATACAACTCCAAGTAAATAAACCATTCCGTCTATTCTGCCTGTCGAAGCCGATACACAGGATGTTCCCGGACAGTACCCTCCTATCACAAACCCAAAACCAAGTAATAATCCTCCGACTATCTGAGGCATTATGTTTGTCGGTGTTAGGTACACCATTGACAAATCCATCCATCCGATAACGCTTAGGTAATAGACACCGAGCATAGACGTAAGGATTGCAGTAAACATTACTTTCAGAACAGTCATATCAGTAAAATAAAACTGTGCGGCTAATTTCTTTCCGCTTCCGAATCCTGCTCTTTCAAGAATAAAACCAAATCCAATACCAATAACGAATGCAACTATTAAACTTACCTCGTCGCCAAACATTCCATACTTAAAGAAAGGCATATTCATAACCATTGCCTCCTCATAAAATAAGCCAGTGCATAAGCACCTGCAAAAACGCACATCATAAACGCCCAGCTTCCTAAATTAAGTACCGAGCCTCCCGTTAATGCCTGTCCGCTTGTACAGCCTCTTGCAAGTTTTGCCCCGATACCCATCAGTGCACCGCCGATAAATGCGAACATTAATCTTTTCCTGTCAGTGATGTTCGGACCTCTTTCAATAGTTTTCTTTATTCTTCCGCCTAAAGCACCCGATATAAATCCTCCGACAAAAACTCCGAGCACTTCAAACACAAGCCAGTCCTTTAAAGGACTCTTTGTACCGTCGCCTAAATACTCTTTGTAAAAATTATTTGCATTCGTATGAGCGGGCGCTATCTTTTCCAATACAAAAGCTATTCCCGATGAGAATGCTCCCGATGCACCAAGCCCTCTGCCCATTATCACGAATGATAATAGTAATACCAGTCCTAAGCCTATACCGGATAGATAAGGATTCCAGTACGGTTTAGGAACAGAAACAGATTTCACTTTTTCTGTTTCCGATGTTTGAACTAATGTTGACATTATTCTTGCCTCATTATAAATTATAAAATTATTTTATTCTAATCCAATTACTTTTGTCCAGTGACTCAGGAGTCCTGCATTGACAATCACAAACCTTAATATTAATCCGCCGACTATCACGAGTATCGGTGCAACTATCGTATGTTTTATTCTATGTGATACTGCCAGCGACTGTATTAACAGAGGTACGACAAGTCCAAGCCCCACAACGAACACCCAGAAACCTGCCGCATACGGTCCGTTTAAAATTATCTTCACTGCATTTATATGCGCCTGCGTCGAACTCAAAAGATTTATTATAAACAATCCGAGTATTACCAATTCAAACAGTATGAATAAATTATCCGCTCGCGCTAGCAATCTGCTCTCTTCTCTGTCTTTTGCAATCATATGAATCCACGCAGAAGCTGTAGATAGTCCCGAGACTAAAAAGAGTATTCCAAGTATTGAACTATTCCATAAAGGTCTTGCTCCGTATGAACTTAATAATATACCTGTGTAAATACCTAATCCCACACCAACTGTCATATTCGCAATACCTATTCCTTTTATAAATTTTGTATTGCTGTTAATATATTCCGACCATTTGAAAAGAAAATTATATTTATGTGGAATGAAGCTTGGCACTTTTATTAACATAGCTGCAAACAATAAAGGATAGACCAATACCAGTATCCAAGCCCCCCACGACATTGGTGATGTGGGCTGGAACGTCGTATACATTCTCCATGTATATAGTTTGTGCTCAAGGTCAAGGAAAAGAGTAAACATTCCAATACTTAATAATATAATACCGATTAAAGGTACTGTGGTGCAAGTAGTGACAAATTGCTTGTGTCTCTCTCTGTATAAAAAATATCCCGATAATATCATCATTCCCGCAACCAGACCACCGATAAACAGGTAAACAGAAATTTCCCATCCCCATATACTCAGTATCGGGTCTATTAAATGATTATTTCTTGTATTTGTAATTTCATTCATGATTCTCTCCTAATCTAGATAAAATATTTGCGGTTTTGTACCTGTCTCGGGTATCAGTGCTTTGTACTTTCTTGAATTTAATAGTTTATTCAGTTCACTGTTCGGGTCATCCAGATCACCGAAATACATGCAATGAGTCGGACAAACAGAAACACACGCTGGGTCGAGTCCGTCCTCTACTCTGTGAATACAGAAAGTACATTTATCTGCATAACCGTCAGGATGTATAAACCTTGCATCATAAGGACACGCTGCCATACAGGCTTTGCAGCCGCTGCATTTATCGTGATGAACAAGCACTACTCCGCCCAGTTCGTGTACGTGGCTTGCTCCGCAGGGACAACAGTAAACACACGGAGGATTATCGCAGTGATTGCAACGCTCCGTTCTTATCTGCATATTCAAAGTCGGATATGCACCTTTAACGTCCTGAACAATCCAGTCCCTGTTCAGACCTTCGGGTACATTATTCTCGGTCTTGCAGGCTACAACACAATCCATGCATCCAACGCATTTCTTCGTGTCAATCACCATTCCGAATCTTGCCATAATTTGTTATATATAAAATTTTTAAATCGTAACTTAAATTTATTATCTATCAGCGTAAATCCGTTTAATCCGTGAAAATCTGCGTTCCATTTTTTTATCAAATCAGTGAAACCGTTCTTTGGTTCGCTCTCTAAAATTATATTTCTTTCAGTTTATTGTTGTGCTAATCTTTTTGTTTGTAGCCCAGCTACTCTGTGCCCTCTGTATTGAAAAATCTATGATATTTCAAAACTCACAAAGTTAACACTCATACCATTCCCGCCCATCAACGGATCCACCGCATACCTTGTCATCAGACCTGCATCACTCGCTCCCTTGCCATACGCAAGGGTTTGTTTCTTTGCATTGTGCCCGAAGCCGTGAACCATATAAACACAATCCGTTCTGATTCTTTCCGTCGATTTCACTTTTATCTTGTTGCTTATCACACCGTCCTGATTCTTAAGCTTTATATAATCACCTGACTTCAATCCGTATTTGTTTGCAACATCTTTATTAATCCATATCTCATTTTCTTTCATCATATCATTAAGAATCGGATTGTTCTGTGTCTTGCTGAATGTATGCACAGGAGAACGTCCGAACAGCAGTCTGAAACTTCCAGCAGGCGGTTCCTTTTGTTTATTGTATTTCGGAACAGGGTCAAATCCCTTTTCCTGAAGTTGCAAAGAATAGAACTCAATCTTGCCCGATGGAGTCGGGAATTTATCCGGCACACCCTCATCAAAATAGATAGGCTGTTTCTTTCCTTTAATAATTCCTTTTTTCTTAAGCTCATCAAAACTTAATCCAGCCGCAGTCAACCGTGTTTTATAATAATCCTCTATGTCATTCCATGGGAAATAATTTCCAAGTCCGAGTTTCTCGCCGAGTTTCTTCGCAATCCACCAGTTTGGTTTCTGTTCATTAGGCGGTTCAACCACAGGTTGCCTGATAGAAACAAACGGTTCTTTGAAAAACTCAACGTTCATATCATCATACCTTTCAAGGTAAACAGGCTCTGGTAGAACAACATCAGCCCATCCCGCTATCTCGCTCGGAATAACATCAACAACGACCATCAGGTCAAGGTTCTGAATTGCCTTAATCGTCTCATCCCTGTTAGGCAATGCCTGCATAAGGTTAGTACCGTACACGAGCCATCCCTTTACAGGATAGGGTTTTCCGGTTATCGTAGCTTCTCTTATCCCTGTTGTTAAAGTCTCGTGTGCGAAAGGATATTTCTTGTCAGGGTTATCAACTTTAGGTTTATCACTGTGCGGATACTCTGGATAAGGATATGCGGGTACATCCATACTTACTGGATAGAAGAATCCGCCTTTCCGTCCCCAGCTTCCCATCAGTGCATTAAGCAGTGCAATCGACCTGCTTCTTTGTGCATCGTCTCCGTACCACGTTGTATGCCGTCCCGGATGAATCAATGTTGCAGGCTTATACTTTGCCATCTCTCTTGCAGAGTCTCTAATTAGTTCAGGTGCAATCCCTGTTTCAGTGTAAGCCCATTCAGGGGTGTATTT
>Ga0105047_10010056_pt1 | contig 15495 bp, 17 predicted proteins | sample MAT04_FD_78384 | JGI IMG/M metagenome (GOLD analysis project Ga0105047, IMG submission 78384) | Freshwater microbial communities from Lake Fryxell liftoff mats and glacier meltwater in Antarctica - MAT-04 (megahit assembly) | ecosystem: Environmental > Aquatic > Freshwater > Ice > Liftoff... | reverse complement strand
TAAGCATGTTCTCGTGCTCTGCAGAATGGATGCACACAGCGGCGCAGAAAGTCTGTAGCAACACGTCCAAGAGTGAAAACGCTCGACATGTCGCGTGTGACAGAGTGGGGAATCTTTCGCGCATTGTCGATTCACATGCAATGGGCCCGAGTGGCCCACAGCATTACTTATATGAAAGGAAAAACTTATGCGCATAACTCGCCAATGGTCTATGCCGTCGCGGAATACTTCCCGCGAACCACTTCAACGTGATCGTAATATCGGGAGGAAAGCAGGCTGTCACGCTCCCGATTCCCGAGCGCCGATAAGTTGGAAAATCAAAGCAGGCAATACCTCGCCGAACGCTTTGACGCTCGGGAATCCGCGGGATGGTGCCTGTTCTGACCAAAAGTCTCAAAATCTCAGGTTTTGGGATACTCGATGCAATTCAGAGCCAGCGAATGAAACTGAAAGAGCGATCTGGTGCCGGTGAGCCGAAACGCTGCAAATTCGCCTGAATGATTGACGGAACCGCACCGGAGACAGCCCGGATCGCACCAGTGCAACCCTGTGCGATTGTGGGCAAACGCCATGCATTCCGGGCGCACAAGGTGGCGTGGGAAGCACACAATGCGTCTGGTGCGGATTCGTGGCTCAATCGAATTCATTCAGCTCGCAAAGGACCGGAACCGCAATCAACAGCGACATAAGGTCGGCATTGCCCTCTTTCGAATGCTGGGTGAGAAACCGCGCCAGCGCGGGTCGGCGTCTCTTGGCGATTCGTTCTGTCTCTTCAACTGACAACGAGAACCGTTCCTGTGCCCATTGCAGTGCCGAGACATCGTCGTCGTTGCTTTTCCCCAGCAAAATCAAATCTGCCAAAACTAAACGGCGACGATAGAAAAAGTACACAATCGCCGCTGATGATGAGTGTTGCCAAACTGTTGTGATCCCCAAGAAATCCTGCGCCCGGAATGCATGCGGTCCATTGCCGCTGCCTACCAAATTGGCGACCTCAGAGTGACTCGACAGGAACGGCAGATCATCTGGTGGCTGCTGGGCAAGCCGTGCGATGTCAGCGATCCGCAGTTCACGATCGGCGAGGTCAAAAGCGAGAGCGTTGATCGTCGGCACAGTCTCACCCGCTTTCTCTTGGAAGGTTCAAATCGAAAGATAACGGCCCGATGAATCACCCGGACGAACATGTAGATACCGTCCCGTCGTCGCGATACTGCTGTGCCCAAGCGTTGTCTGCACCAATGACACCGCCGCACCTTTTTCTAATGAATGACTCGCGTGGCAGTGCCGCAGGTCATGGTTTCGCACATTCTTGGTGATTCCCGCACGACGCGCTGCCCGTTTCGTGATCCGCAGAACATGCCCGGGATCGAGATGCCCTTGCTTTCTACTCTTGAAGACAGGGCAATCTTCATCCGCTCCATGGCGCAGCCCGATGATGCGTGCGAAGACGCTTGCGGACAACAACACTGTCCGCGTCTTCGCACCTTTACCGAAAACCGTGGCTTGGCCTTGGCCACCTGACCGTGCCTGCAAATCGCGCCATCGCAATCCCACCAACTCCGACACCCGCAACCCGCCGCCGTACATTAGGGCAATCATCGCCGCATTTCGGGGATTGGATTCCAGTTCGATCATCCGCAGCAGCAACGGTTCATCGATCAGCCGCTCCGCAAGGTCATCACGCATTGGCGGAACACGCAGTGGCCGCGCCGTATCAAACGGAAGGAACCCAAGCTTGTGGCCAAAACTGAACAGGCTCTTTACGGACGCCAGGAGCCTTCTACGTGTCGCTGGTTTCAACCCAGCATCGTCCAGTGCATCGGCATAGCCTTGCAGCTCAGCCAAGGTCACCTGTCGCAGGGTGCAAGCGATGTGCGTCTGGAACCGCTCGATCCCGGCGCGATAGGTTTTCTGGGTGGTCTGACTTCGCCCATGCAGCCACAGTTCGATGAGTCGCGCATCGTGGCCCTGCTCCGAAAGAAGAAGTGCTGACTCGGGCATGTGTGTGATTTCGTTGCTCATAGCCATCCCATCCGAATGCCAGAGAATAGGTTTTCTCTGGCGTTCAATCGATGCAGGTTCATTACGCAGATCTGACAGTTTCTCGACGGCTTCAGGTCCACTTCCATGCGGTTTGTGAGCACTTGGGCGGCAGTTTCGAAGCAGATTGTGATCAACTTCATACAGTTCCTTGTTGACGGAGGTGACGAAACAGCACCCGAAGGACTTCTGTCTCCGGCTGTCCCGCCGTGCCGTTGGGAAAACAAGTCATCATGGCTCCGCTGACAGACTGCTCGGTGGCGGCGGTGATGCCCAACGCCTGAAGATTGGCAACCAACTCCGAATATCTGCCGCCCGACGACCGGCTGCGGCGCGGTGTGTTGGCTGTGGACGCGATCTGGCTGGCCGCGCAATGCCGGCGATAGAACACAACTGGCTGTCCATCAATACCCAATCCCGTCTGCCGCACCGCCAATGCCTGACGCTGCTGCTCTTCATTGAACACCGGGCGTCGTGTGCGAAGTTCATAGCAGGGATGGGGAAGGGCTCCGCGTTTCATCAGTTCGTAGACACGGGCACGGCTCAGATTGAGGATGTCCTCCGCCAACATGCTGAGGCTGACAAACGCGCGGATCGATGGATGTTCAGTCGGGAGGGGCATTTCATTCTCCTGCAAGGTGTTCTGTTCCGCGGAGGGTGAGGCAGCGTCCGGATTCGGCTTTCTCAATCAATCTTTCGCGGATCAGGTATGGCTCAATGGCGCGCTCCAAGGTTGCGCGAGGCAGTCCCAGACATGATGCGATGACATTGACCCGCAAAATGCCCCCCGCATCATTGAGCAACTGAAGATATCGCTGTTCAACTGGATCCAATCCCAAGCGGTCGATCTGATCAAGTTGGCAAGTCCGTTCAAAGATGGCAATGCTGATGGCGTTTCCATTCTCCGCCTGCATCGTCCGGACACAGGATTCCAGAAGCCTGATTCCGATCCGTGGCGTCCCTTTTGATCGCTGGGCAATGCAACTGGCAACGCCGTCCTCCAACGCAACGCCGGAAGATCGGGCGCGACGGGTGATCAACTGGGCCATTTCATCGGTTGTATAGAAGTCCAGTCGAAGGATGAGACGGAATCGATCCACCAGCGGACGGGTCAATGCCCACTCATCGGTGGTTGCGGCCAGCAGACAGAACGGCTTGAGGGACATCGTGGCGACGGCCCCTGCATTACGAGCGGCGCGGAGAAAGATCATTCCCTCCTGCAACACCTTCAGTAACGAAACCTGCATGTCATTGGATAGCGAATGGGCCTCGTCGATCAGCAGGCAACCTCCCTCGGCTTGAAGCAGTGCCGCATTCAGGTCTGCCGTGGTATGAACAGATTTGCCGAGGATCTCGAATAGCTCGACACCCATTTCCCTTGAGATGATCCGGGCGAGTTCGGTTTTCCCAAGCCCACCGGGACCCACCAGAAGCGAATGGGGGAAGACGCATCCATTGCCGATGTTCCAAGCAGCTTCCAAGGCCACTTTCACACGATCGACGATGGGTTTTGCTCCGACAAAGTGGTCGATGATCTGCGGTCCCAGTGTTTCTGAGGGCATAGTGGCTCCAAAGTTCCCTACTCAGGACAAGTGTGCCCCAAGTCGTCAAGTGAACGTGCTATCCACTTCGCAGGGTTTTTCGGCCAGTGATTTCCGGAGCGGCATTACGTGTCGGTCGGCGGCGCCATCAAGCGTGATGACCCATCAGGATCAGCGATGGTGGAGCAGTAATCGGGTTGATGTGAGGAGGAGCAATTCCTGATGGGTGAGCAGGTGTGGTCCACATCTTCAGGTCTGGTCGGGAGTTGTGCGGGAGATCCGTGTGATGCGATGGGGTGTGATGGCGCTGGATGCAGCCGTGCGTGCCGAAAAGACGCATGGATGCTGATGAAACCGAGCGTGATTGGATGCAGTGGTGTGAGTTCCTGTAACCGGTTTGGCGATGGATTTTGGTTCTGGTGCAGGGGATAGGGAATTCATCCAAAGCGTGATGGCCTACTGACATCGCTGTGTCACTGCGTCAGGAGGTGGTTTGCGATTAAAGTTTCCGTGCTCGTGAAGGGGAGCCGAGGAGGCGATCAACAGAAACCAATGCCAGTCCATTTCGTGTAACCCCGCCTATCGCCATTTCATTTCGTCAAAGTCAAAGTTCCATTCCTCACGAATCTTGAAGACCGTCACCGAGGCTGGAAGACCGACGATGTTTTCATCCATGTCGTCAAAGTAGATCTGAATCGCATGCTGCTCAATGTACTGGATCTTGTCGCCGGTGATCGCGAGGTGGTGATAGGCGATCCCAAGTTCACGCAGATCCGCTTCCGTGTTCTTCCGTGAAGCTTCAGTCTGCTCGCGGTTAGTGATGATGTGGATGTCTGCAACCCCCTTCATTGCATTGGTCATCAGAGAAAAGAACCTCGGCGAGTTGGTGATGGTGTCATCCAAGTCGATGCCAATGCGAAGCTTTTCTGTCTTGTTCATTCCGTACCACCTGTCTGCAACGTCACGACCTCGGACGTGCAATTCGAACCCCATCTGTCAACGATCCGGCATCTCGGCATCTTAACACCATGAAGTCTGCCGGAATCCGGCTGTCAGGATTATCTTAAGAGTATGCTGAGCATCGCCAAGCGATAATCGTCAACACCGCACGCAATTCGGGCGAGTTGGAGGATTCTTATGTCGGAACAAATTGGGGAGATCGTTTTCTTCAATCGTCAGCTGAACCGCCTGAGGTATTTGCCGCCCCTTCCATTGGGCGAAGTCATGGCATCCGCGTAAGAGGAGCCAACACAGACCATGATCGCGGCAGCAATAGAACCATCCCGCAACTGTGCATCGAGTACGGCGGTACGACATTATGGTTGAGATGCGAGTTTCTGCCCCTTCAGTTCCGCGCTCCGGAAGCAGCAAACACTCCCTCCAGCGACAAAAGCATTGGCACCATCTCAGGAATGGGCGCGAGATAGTCCACGCGATAGTCGATGCTTTCACCCATCACGTTTCTCATCGCCGCGATCAGAATCTTTTCCGTTGAGCCAAACCACCACCGCCGATCATTGCGCAATCGGCAAAGCCACAGGGGCCGATCCCGCCGCGCCAGCCAGACCAACTGATTCTCTTCATCCAGCATCGCAATCGCCATCGTGCCCTTGATGCGATGAAGACACAGATCCAACCCCTTCAGCGGATTCCCAACCTTCTCAACCAATCGCAGCAGAACTTCCGAATCTGTCTGCGACCGCAGGCGCAGGGAGAACTCATCCGCCACATCTCGATCATTGTCCAGGCACCCATTGTGAACCAGATGAAGCCCGCTGCCCGAAAAGGGATGTGCATTCACCCGCAGTCTCGCATCTCCCCGCGTGGCCATCCGCGTGTGCCCAATCACCGCAATGCAACGCTGACGCTTCATCCGCCGCCATGCATCGCCTTCAATGAACCGACCTGCCCGCAACGCCGCCTTGTTCGTGACGATCCTGACTCTGGAACGCTGGTCATAAGGCTGAGCCAATGCCGCAAACCCAGTTGCATCGGTGCCCCTGCATTCAGCGATCTTCAGCAACTCCGTCAGAATGGAATAGGTTTGACGCCACGCGCCCTCTGGGACATATCCCACCATGCCGATTATTGCGCACATGACTCGCCCCCTTCGGCTTCGCGTGGGGGTTGTTTCTTTGGCAGAGGATGATTCCCATTGAACTTCTTCCACGTCTTGAGCAGGTATTTGCCGGTCTCCCGCAGTTCTGGAACAACCGTTGCGTAAACTCGGGTATTCACCTTCAATCCAATGGTCACCAGCAATGCTTCGAGCGATTTACGGTCATTGGGCAGCGGAGCGGGGGCGGCATGACAGGAGCGGGTGATGGCGTGCTGTACCAGCGCCAGCGACAAGTTCAGCCATTGGCGTGCCTTCTTTGCATCCAATGTTCCCTGATGGTGCCGCAACTCAATATGGGGCGATTCTTCAAACAGATGGGTTAGATTGAGGGCTTGATATCGGTCAAAACGGCTTAATACCTGCCGGATGGTGCGTGGGCTGTTGGCACCATGCAGCAACTTGGTGATCGGCGGCATCGGTCGGCAATAGCTGGATTGACGGCGGGAGGGGGCCATCAGACCGAAGAGAACCTGATCAAAGCGGTGAAACAGGTTCCACAGGCTGCGTACCACCCTTGGATCCTGCTTGAATTCATCAAAACTCAGGTGCAGGTGGTATCCACAGGATGCGGTGATCCGTCCCCCGCAGTAACGAACCACTTCCAGCATCCGCGGCACAATCGCTTCCCAGTCTTCAACACCCGCAAGAATACGGGTCTTGACCTCAACCTGTGCCCAGCGGACGCCTTGAAAGCGTTGTTCGCCTTGGATGGAGGCGTCGAATTCCACCGCCACATCGCAATTACGTGGTACCGGGGTATGTTCATAATGACGGCTGCAGGCGCGGATGCCATTGGCGGAGAGGATACCGGCGATGGTTTCCTGAACCGCCATGGCGTTGCCAGAGCCGATGATGGGGACGGCGCATTCGAACTCGGCTCCGATGCCGCGATGACGATTGAGTTCAGCAGTAAGACCCATACTTACTTCGCAGCAGTTTTCGTCCTGTGACTTTTTCGCGGGCGAAGTGGGCGGGGATGAGGCGCGGGAGGGGCAACCGGATCAAGAGGAGAGGGCGAGGAATCTCCTGCTATTGGAACGAGATGTGGGTCACGCCCGGAAGGTCGAAATAGTCGGAGTGCAAGACCGACTTCACACACCTACCTGACACACACTTCTCGCCAATGCAAAACTAAAGCATCTGTCGTGAAACACGGCCCCACATGCTGCGGGTTTCGTGTCCCCATGAAGGATACTCAACCCACGAGCCGAAGAGTGTAAGTGGTTAGTTCGCAGGCCGTCTGCGGAATTGTGGACAGATGTTGGAAGGATCAGAAGCGATCCGATAATAAAATAAGAGAAGCGATCTGTTCACATAGTCGCCTTGCCGTTCGACGCGGCAATCGCCTCCGCAGACTAACCACTGCGGAGGTTTTTTTATGAAGGCGACTATCCATGCCCCAAACGATCTCAGAAGAATTGCAGGCGGCGATCCAGCTTGCAACCGACCGTGGCTTCGCGGTGTTTCCCCTCTGGCCGAACAGCAAGAGCCCGGCGACCCCCAACGGATGCACCGAAGCCACCAGCGACCCCGAGAAGATCCGCGAACTCTGGCAGGGTCGAAAAGGGTTCAATCTCGGTGTCGAGGCGAAGCGGAGCGGACTGGTCCTGATCGACGTGGACACGAAGAAGGGACGGGACGGGTTCACGGCCCTGGCTGCACTGACCAAGCGACACGGAAAACTTCCCAAGACGCTACGGGTGCTGACGACCACGGGCGGCCTGCACATCTACTTCCGCAAACCCGATGGCGTCGAGCTTCACAACCTGATCGACGATCCCATGCTGGGGGACGGTCTGGAGATGCGATGCGATAACCAATACCTCGTGGCCCCGCCTTCAGTCCTGGACGGCAAGGCGTATGAGTGGCTTGACCCGAATGCGCAGATCGCGAGGTGCCCGCAGTGGCTGATTGACCTGAACCACGCGGCAGCAAAGGAGGCGGAGCGACCCTCCCCAATCAAAAGCGGATGGGAAAAAGTCGATGCGCTGGTGTCGAAAAGGTTCAAATACACTGCCCGTGAGGCAATCGACCGCTTCAACCAGCAAAACGGGATCGCCGGCATCCTTGGCCGATACGGGTACACCGAGGCGGGCGACGACTGGATGCATCACCCCAACGGCAGCGGATCAAGCGGCAGTGTCCATATCATCCGGGATCGTTCCTACCATTTCGGGGCAGGCGATCCGCTTCGGGGCAAAGGAGTGGGGAAGGATGGGTGCTGTTTCTTCCCTTTCAACGTGTTCGTGGAGATGGAACACCGGGGGGATGCCAAGGCCGCGATCAAAGCGGTGGCGGCGGAGCTGGGGATGAATGGGACGGCGGAGCAGCTACCACCGCAAGAGGACTTCAGCGCGTTGCCACAGTTCGTTCGACGTGACGAGCTGAAGAACGTGGAGTGGCTCTGGAAGGGAAGGATACCGCTGAAGAAGCTCACCATGATTTCGGGGGAGCAAGGGCACGGCAAGTCCACCATGATGGCCGACTTCATTGCCCGTTTGGCCAGCGGCAAGGCGATGCCCGATGGGGTCACAGTCGAGCCGTGCAAGGTCTTGATCCTCTCTTGCGAAGACGATCCGGAGGATACTGCGGGGCCAAAACTCGAAGCCATGGGGGCGGACCTGTCACGAATCTTAAAGTGGCCGCGACCATTCACCATGGATCAGTTGCCCCTGCTGGAGAAACACCTGCTCCGCGATCCTGAAATCAAGATGGTCATGATCGAACCCATCTATGAGCAGGTGAAGGGGGACACGAACGGCATCACCAACGTCACCGTGCCTTTGGGGCAGTTGCAGGATCTGGCCGCTCGGTGTGGCGTGGCAGTCGTGGGCATCCATCATTTCGGCAAGGGAAAGGCCGACAACGCGAACCAGAAGACCCTTGGAAGCATCGGTTTTACCAGCAAAGCCCGCGTGAACTGGGGGGTCATGCTCAAGAAGGATGACCCGACGATCCGCGTGTTCGCACCGGGGAAACGCAATCTCAAGCTGTCACAAGCCCTCCAGTTTCGGATCGAGGACGCCGTGATCCTTGGCACGAACGGGGAGGAAATCGAAACCTGTCGGGTGGTGTGGCTTGATGGGCAGCTCGATACGGACTTGGACACCCTTTTGCAACAGGGAAGCGGCCAAGTCACGCCAGCAGACGCACAAAAGTGGCTGACGGAATACTTGTCGCAAGGGGAGAGCGAAAGTAACCAGATTATGACGGAAGGGGCTGACGCTGGTTTCAGTCGGAACCAGTTGTGGCGAGCTAAAGAGAAACTCGAAGTGCTCGCGGTCAAACGCGGCCTTGGGAATGGCAGCAAGTGGATATGGAAGTTGCCACACAGCGAGCCAGAAACTCAAGCCCCGGAAGATGGACCACCCTTCTAACCACTCCACACCCGCAAGGGTGAGGTCTTCGAAGACCTCACCCTGAGATCTTTGGATTATTAACTCAATAATCCAAAGATCCCGCTTTTTGAGGTAGGTGAGGTCTTCGAAGATCCCGCGTCCTATTTGTGGAGCATCTGGAAGGTTTCGTGGCACTTCCTACCTGCAAGACGCCCATCTTTGACCGTGACCCCTTGATGCAGTTCAGGATCGTGCAAGACCGGCGACGGCAGCGGTGGTCTATCCGCATGCCCTCGAAATCCACGAGGAAACTCCGAACGCCAAACCAGTCTTAAAGTCTCACGATTCCAAGGTCGCTCGCAGGTATGGCGAACGCGAGATCACCGGAGCCAACCCGGTTGCCACCAGTGCGTCACAGAACGCTTGAAGGCCGAGGATCCGCGTTTCCCCCTCACGGCTTGCCAGCGAAGCCCACGAAGCGGCGGGTGTCGGCGCGGTAAGGTTTGCTGGGTATCGACCACCGTTTTCGGATGGGTGAGGACATGCTCTTGAAACCTCGCCGTGACCGTAGGAACGCGGCGTGACAGCTTCCGTGCTCGTCGTCAATTAAGTTCAGCAGTAAGGCCCATAGTCACGTCGCAGCGGATTTCCTCCTGTGATTTCCGGGTCGAAGCGGGCGGGGATGAGGCGCGGGAGGGGCAGCGGGATCAAGAGGGGTTTGCAACAAAAGGCGGGGAATCTCTACACACCGTGGCCGGCTTGGTCAGCTATGCAAATCACGCTCGGAAAGTGGGCCAAATCTGCGTTAATTGGCAGATATCAACTCCACACTTACCTCTTCAGGCCCACCACCTCAAGCATCAAATGAGTTTCCAGTGGGAGCGAATGTCTTTCCGGTGTACCTTTGAGTTCGCCGGAGTCCCAACCAAGTGACTGCCCCCTACGGATACCCCTATCCCCTGAAACGAAAGAAACATCCTGATGGGTCAATTGATGTGCTGCCGCCGGATCAGTTCCCTGCACAGCTTCCGCCTGCAAATCCTGATGGGTGGTTTTGCATCGAGAACCTCCTCAGCTCCTCTTCGACGGCACAAGCGCCCATCAAAAATAGAAAATCTAAGTTCGTGATGCAGCAAGACCTTCCGTAGAAACCAGATTAGATAGGGCAGGTGGGGGCTTTGTGTGGGGGCCAGATGGGGATCCTGACAGCCTTTGGACAGCCCAACGGCAGCTCCCTTCAGCCGATTTTTTCCCCACCTGCGCTAATTCTATGCCAATTCCTGATGGGTGTGGAACCTCCTGCCGGGCACCGTGATCTCGTCCTCTTCAGCTACAGGTGCCTATTTGAGTGAAGGAGGTGCCGCGGGGTCCATCGAACTTCCTGTATATGGAAACAAAACCGAAGGCAGTGTTCATCCTTCATGGCATGCGGTTCATCAAGGCGTCTGACTATGTCGTGCCCACAGTGAAACCTCGCCGTCCCTACAACTGGTCAGATCTGTGGCGCGACTTGTATCACGATTACCTACGCTCATGGGAATGGCGGGAGAAACGACGGATCGTGTTGGCGCGGTGTAACGGAATCTGTCAGTGCGGTGCGCCTGTTCAAGATGTTCATCATCTCTCTTATGACCATGTCTTTCAGGAAGAACTGGTCGACTTTTCTGAGTTGGTTGGCTTCTGCCGCCGGTGTCATCAGCGTGCCCACGGAATCGATGTCGACCACTTGCCACCATTCGGATCCTGATGGGTGATACTGGGACTGTGGAAACGCGGAACAGGATTGTCAGTCACAGGCAGAGAATGAAAGCCCATATTAGCAGTTGCAGCCTTGAGTCCCATCTATTTGCCTATCTTCGACCGTATCTTCGATAAATACCCCATATTTATCGAAGATAGGCAATGCCTATCTTCGATGCCCACCTTCGAGGAATCCGTACCTTCGACATTGGTGACAAACCACTTTGTTCCGCCCCGAAGGTGGGCATTGCCGATCTTCGAGAAAATGCCCATTTTTCTCGAAGATACGGTCGAAGGTGGGGTTTTGACGGGGACACAGGGAACAGGCACACCCATCAGGAAGTGGTTCCGCGTGACAGCATGGGGAATCTGTGCATGAGACACTTCGCGGCATCGAACACTGTGTCCGCGCTTGGGACGCCGTTGCGCTGTGAATCTGTGCTTTCCCTTTTGGTGACTTCGTACTTCTTGCCGCCGTTCTGTTCTTCGCGGTCCGTCATTGCAGTTGCGTTACTGTCTCACGGAACACCCATCAGGGAGTGACTGCATGTGACGGTATGGGGATTCTTCATTGACGGCCACGACGGTCGAAAAAGAGTCATGGAACGCTGCCGAAATCGACGACAGGCCGTTTTGAGGGAAATGCAGAAAACCCGCGAAAAACAGCCAAAGTACGCTCAAGTACACTCATTCCCTAACTTTTTTATATCCCTCTCGTGTGAAAAGTTTGGAACAAGCGTACTGCTGCGTACTGCCCAATGTCTCAGAGAGATTTGTGTCTGGCCGTTGTTTCCGTTTAGTGGCTTGTTTCAGGGTATTGGGAATCTGTGCATGAGACACTTCGCGGCATCGAATACTGTGTCTGCGCTTGGGACGCTGCTGCGCTCTGAATCTGTGCATTCCCTTTTTGGTGAGTTCCAACTTCTTCCAGCCGCTGACGTGCTGTTCGTCGCCGCCCTTCGAAGCCTGTGCCGAAACCGATGCCGTTCCTTGGTGCGTCCAGTCTTTGCATCACGGCGTTGTGGTTGCCGTCTCGTTGGTCAGCGGTTGCCTCATCACCTATCATCCCACCATGACAACCATTGGAATGCATTACGACGTGATCCCCGGCAAGGAAGAGGAATTTGAAAAGGGATTCCTGGGCGTGCTGGAGGTGCTGAAGACCCTTCCCGGCCATGTTGAGAGTCACATGTATGAAGATGTGGCCAGCGTGGGGAGCTACGTCATCCTGAGCCAGTGGCAGAACAAGGAAGATTTTGATGCCTTCCTGAAAAGCCCAGCGTTCGGCAAGGCCGTGGCATGGGGCAAGGCGGAAATTCTTCGTTCCCGCCCGCGACATAAAGTGTATACAAACGAGTGATTGCCGAATGATGATTGGGTTAGCATCCGGATGCTCGAATCTGGCGGGCTGCGCCGGATTCTCGTTCGATCATCTGTCTGCCATTGGTACGGTTTAGCCATTTTTGACGCCCTCAAAACCGTGAAAAACAGGGCGAAACTGAAATCTGGCAACTCAGTCTTGAACCCCAGAGTTCACTGTTTTACCGAATTGCCTGACAGTGTCGGGCAAACTGTCGGACAAATGGCTAAAGTTCACCCATTGGAGACAGATGATCAATTACTTGGGCAGCATCGGTCTTTGCCCAGCGTCTCTATCGCCTGCGTCTACCGAGCATTCCGATGGTCAAAGCAGATGCGAGAGCCAGACATGTCGGTTCGGGAACTTGTGCTCCGGTTGTCAGCCAGAAAATCGGCTGCGCAGGATCGATCGGAGCCGAGCCGTCGTATTGAATCTCAACAAAGATGTCGAAGAAGCTTTGGCCTGAGGGACTGAAGGAAGGCATTGGCTGGATGTGCAGGTTCGAGAACAGCAACCCCGGTTGATCGGTGTTGGTCTCGCCGATCAGCGTGTGCAGAGACGCGGGACTGCCGGGCAACTGGATCAGTGAGTCGGCTTCCCAGTATTGTCGGTCCAGCGTCGCTGGGTTAGACGGGCCATTTTGGATTTCGCCAAGGGTCGCTGTGCCGCTCTGAGGCGTTCCGGTCGCGGTAAAGTCCAGCGTCAGGTGATAGAAACTGCTGGGCGGAAAACTGCCTGGTGCTCCGTCGTGGAAGACATCCATCGAAGCGGCGATCCCAAAACCCAGTGGATCCGGATTGATCACGCTCAGCACTTCGTGATGGGGAAGTGTGGGGCCGGGATTGTTCGGATTTCCTGCGTTGGCCGCAATGACGAGCGGAGTATAGTCTTCAAGGGCAATTCCATTGCCTGGATTGGCTGTAAATCTTTCGCCTACTTCAACCTTCCATTGGTATTCCACGCCGCCCGTCCTCTTCGTGGCGGCGGTGCCTTCGTCTGGGAACGAAATGAAAAAGGCAGACAGCAGAAATGCAATCAACATCGTGCGGGCACTCAAGAAGCGAAGCATAAATCACTCCGACAAAAAGCAGAGACATGAGTTGTTCACTCGACAGACGTGAAATCAAAGTTTGACTATCACACTCTTCCGCCCACCTGTCAAAGAAAAACCGCCTGACTCGAAAACTCCTCACCCCGGGCCATCCACCCACGTCAACGCGGAATCAGATTACCTCAACCCGCTTCCCCGCGCCGTCGCGCCATGTGTCCATCAAACTCCAGCCGCTTCCATTGCCGAGGAAAGACACGCTTGAATAGATTCAAACTCCAGCGACAAGCGTCGAATTCGTTCTTGCCAAGTGCGTGCGCGTATTCATGGAGGGTCGTAACCACTGAGAGCCTGCCGTGAATATAGATGCAATGAGTCATCGGCATGTAATAGCTACCGTCGCTGCACTCGTCAGCATCAACACCTGTGCCATCAAGATACGGCGCTGGAATACCGTAAACGATACTGAGGTCTTTGATGAGCACTCGGAACTTCTCAATTCGCTCCACCTGACTGCCGCGCCACGGTTTCGCTGCTTTGAACTTTTGCATCGCGGCAAGCGTGTCCGCTTTGAAACGCGTTCGTGGAGAGAGAACTTCTTTGGGAGAGAGCGGGTATTCATGGTCGAAGTGGAACATGACCATGTTGGGGTTGGGTGTTTACCGCGAAGAATTGGATTGCGAAAAGCCTGAGCGCACTTGGGGTTTCGCCTTGGTGACAGCGGTTCAATGGTTTTATCAAGAATCGACAGCGGGGATGGCAACAGCAGATCAAGTTGGTCAATTTAGGTATGTACTCGCAGCATCCACGTGGCAGATTCGAACCAATTACCTACGGCATCGGCGCTGCACATACTCATCAACTGCCTTTTCGCCAGATAGAAGGAATTTCAGGAAAGACTTGTCTTGAAAGCGGCAGGTCTGCGAAATGCCGAGCAAACGCAGGTATTCGTCCGCACCGGTCGCCGAAAACGACCCAGAGATTTTTCTCTGGATCGCAAGGTGCCGGATTGCCTGCTCAGCGGTGTTATTGTTCCAAGGCAGACCGTCCACATTAAGGAACCGGAAGATCGACTCCCTGAACCGCAAGAACCGCTTCTGGTATTTCGCCACGATCTCGCACGTGGACTCGACGCCTTCAATGGTCGTCCGATAGAATCGATCTACTTCCTTCTGGTGCTTATGCAAGTGCCGTGCTTTCAACCCGTATCTGTCGATGTCCGTGAAGATCGACACAAGCAAATCTCGGACAACGCCGACGAACAACTCGTATTCGCGATTGAACGGATTCTTCCAGAGATCATCGTTCAGATCGCGGATCAGATGCACAAGACATTTCTGCTGCCTGCACTTCAGGGCGTCGTAACCGCCATAGAAATCCGAAATCAGCACCCCTTCATAGCCAGCGAGCAACTGCTGGACAAGCGTGCTTTCCCGGGTTTCTGTTCTGCGGAGAACAACGTGGTTCCCGTTGGTAAGCACCCAGACGTATTGGTTCGTTCCCTTGATGTTAATTGTTGTTTCGTCGGCATGGAGGAATGGACTGCTGAGAATTCGTTGAAGCAGCGAGCGTTCAGTGGACGCATAAATCTCCGCAAACTGAGTCAGGAATTTCGAGATGACGGCTACCGCCAAGTTCTCACCGAACAGATCGTCACTTACAGATGAAATTGCCCTGTAAGGCAGACGCAGCGCGACGTGCTGGTAAACGACCCACGATTGAAAGCCATGCCCGTACACCCGCGACTGCATCTGCCTGATCGCGGGCGGCAGATAATCGAATTTGCACAGCGGGCAGTGCGCCCGCACTCCGACATACCTAACTACCGTTTTTCTCACTCCGCTTCTCGTGAATTTGAGGTCCAGTAGCGGGTGTTCTGCGATGCGATCTGTCTTGGTTAGAAAATGAGTGGGGTGTCGTGGACACTTCCTCTTGCGCGGCACATGAACGGTCTTTCCGATACAAGAAGGATATTTCCGCAAATCCGATGCACGCCCCGATTGCCGCCGTGGTTTGGGCTTAGCCCCCTCTGTATCACCATCCGCCGGGCGAATGCAGATGCGTTTCTGTCGGTATTCGGTGTGGGCTGCTTTGAGGATGTCCTCGAAAATGCGATGGATGCCCTCGCCAGTTGACGTGGCTTGCTGCTTTGGGTTGTTGGCGAAATCGACATCCGTCCTTGTCTGCGACGTCTTCCCGATGCCCTGCAATTCGACGGTCAGCAGGCGCAACGCACGGCAATCGGCACGGTTGTACGCCAAGAGTAACTCTTTGTATTCACTCTTGTGCGAATCTTCCCAGCGCCACCG
>Ga0105047_10010054_pt1 | contig 15499 bp, 16 predicted proteins | sample MAT04_FD_78384 | JGI IMG/M metagenome (GOLD analysis project Ga0105047, IMG submission 78384) | Freshwater microbial communities from Lake Fryxell liftoff mats and glacier meltwater in Antarctica - MAT-04 (megahit assembly) | ecosystem: Environmental > Aquatic > Freshwater > Ice > Liftoff... | reverse complement strand
GTCCGGGCCAGCACCCTGGCCAAGGATAAACGGCCGCACGAAGAGCGTCTCGGCGAATTGTATGTGGTCGCCCTGGCCCGCAAACCAAGTGCCGAAGAAATGAAGAGCCTGCTGGCCTACATCGAGAAGAACAAGGGCAAGGAACAGACGGCCTACGAGGACATCCTCTGGGCGATGATCAACACCAAGGAGTTTCTGTTCAACCATTGATGTGATGAGATACAAGCCCCGAGGTGAGGCTTTGCGAACTTCTGGGGGTATTCTCCATATCCATCCCCGAGGTTCTCAAAGCCTCACCTCGGGGCTTGTATTGAAGTGAAAGGGAGTGACCGATGTTCAACATCCGCTCCGGTTCCCACATCTTCCACACGCTCTTCGATGTCGGTGAAGTCCGCGTCGCCCCGGCTCTGCCAAAGCCCCTCGTCTCGGCCATCGCCGATGGAGCTCTGATTCGGGAGTTGTTATAACGGAATTCTCGTATTCCGATTCCCTGTAGCCCCCATTCATGCGAATCGACGCGAGCGGAGCGTCCGAGGCACTTTACTTCAGCTTCATGACGCTGACGACGTTGGGTTACGGAGACATCCTGGCTGTGACTCCTCTTTCGCGGATGACGGCCACGCTCGATGCGATTGTCGGATGGCGTTACTTCGCTTCCGCCGGGTGGAACACGAGGACCGGCATGCTGGCGCCGCGGATGAGTTTGTCGGCGACGCTTCCCAGAAGCAGGCGTTTCAGACCCGACCGGCCGTGAGTGGCCAAGCAAATGACGGGATTGCCGTGTGTGGCGGCATATTCCAGGATGGCCTTGGCGGCTGAGCCGTGCTGGATGACTTCGGCATGCACTTCCAGCGAATGCCCGCGCAGGCGATGGGCGATCTTCTCGACATAGCCGGTCGCCTTCTGTAATGTCGCCTCCGGGAACCAGCCACCCGGAGCCTGAATCTTGCGGCTGGCCAAGGCCTCAATGTCTTCGACGGCTTCGAGCACCAGCACGAGTGCCACGGAGGAACCGGTAACTTTCGCGAACGCGATCGCGGGCTCGAGCATCCGCTCGGCCAACTCCGAGCCATCGAGCGGAACGACGATCTTGTTGACGAATGGTCGAACGGACAAGTCGGCCGCGACATCGTCTTGCGGCCGGACCAAAAGAGTCGGGATTGTGGAATGTCTGATGACTTCATCAGCCGTGCTGCCGAGCCAGAAGCGAGCGAACGCCCCGCGCCCGTGCGAAGTCATCACCATGAGATCGGTCTTCAATGAATAGGCATGGTCGCGAATGGCGCCGGCAACGAGGCCGCCTTCGAGAACCGCTGTTTGGATCGGTATCGTGGAGATCGCGCGCAGATGTTTGGTCAAGTTTTCCAGGTACTTGATCTCGCTTTTCCGGAGCGCATCGTCAACTACCAGGTCATTCGACAGTTCGCTTCCTATGGTGATGGGCACCGGCGGAACATGGACCCGCACCAGGTGAAGAGTCGAGCTATCTTGCTGGGCCAGGCTGAGCGCCCAGGGCAGCGCGTACTCCGCGGACGATGAACCATCAAGCGGAACGAGAATGGTGCGGTACATGGTCGTGACTCCGGTGAAAGAATGGCCGATGCCGGGATATGGATATTTTACATGCTTCGTCTATGAATGTCGAAAGATCGCCGTCTTCGCTCCGGAACCATATCACGAACGTCATGGTACAACCGTTGAAAATCGGCGTTATTGGCGGCGGCCTCGGTGGTCTCGCGGCTGCGTGCGTGCTCGCGGCTCGCGGCCATCGCGTCGTTCTTTTCGAGAAGAATGCCTGGATGGGCGGCAAGGCGGCGGTTCTCGAAGAAGCAGGCTACCGCTTCGACATGGGGCCGACGATCTTGACGATCCCGGAAGTGCTGCGGCGCATCTTCGCCGAGGCGGGCCGATCGCTGGATGACGAACTCGACCTGGTCCGACTCGATCCGCAATGGCGTTGTTTCTATGAAGACGGCGCGGTGCTCGATCTGCAAGCGAACGTCGACCAAATGGCGACGACGCTCGAACGATTTTCGCCCGGCAGTTCCGCCGGGTATCGGAGCTTTCTGACTTTCTCGGAACGCATGCACTCCATTTCCGACCGCTTCTTCTTTTGGAAATCGGTGGGCGGCCTGCGCGACATGATCGATTTCAAGGCAGGCTTTCAGCCGAAGATGCTCGCCGACATTCTGGCGATGCGGATGGGGCGATCGGTGGCCGGGACCGTGCGAAAGTACGTTCCCGAGCCGCGGATCGCCCAAATGCTCGATCATTTCACCCAGTACGTCGGTTCGTCGCCCGCCGGCTCTCCGGCTGTACTATGCGGCATCGCTCATATGCAGACGGCGGAAGGGATTTGGTATCCGCGCGGCGGCACCCGCGCGGTGCCGCAGGCCTTAACGCGGTTGGCGGAGGACCTGGGAGTTGATCTTCGGCCAGGAACCGGCGTGCGCCGCCTTCTGGTGGAAGGACGACGTGTCACTGGTTTGGAAACTGATGCGGGCGAGAACATCGCGTTTGATCGAATCGTCTCGAACGCGGATTCGGTGCGTACGCATGCGGAACTACTCGACCCGCAATCGCCCCCCGCGAAGCGATTTCGCAAACGGCGCACCTATGAACCCGCCTGTTCGGGCGTCGTCCTCTATCTTGGGCTCGATCGCGCTTACGACCATCTGTTGCATCACAACTTCGTCTTCTCCCGCGACCCAGAGGCGGAGTTTCATGCTATCTACCAGAACGGCGAGCCTGCTCCCGACCCGACATGCTATGTGTGCGCCCCGGCACGAACCGAGCCCGAGGTGGCCCCGGCGGGCGGCGAGGCGTTGTACGTTTTGGTCCACGCGCCCTACCTACGGCCGCATCACGTTTGGAAGGAAATGTATCCCGCCTATCGGCAGGTGATTCTCGATAAACTAGCACGCTGTGCCGCCATGCCCGATCTCGAAAGCCGCATTCGTTTCGAATCATACCTGACTCCGCAGGACATTCACGATCGCTATCATGTGCTTGATGGGGCGATCTACGGCCTGGCCAGTCACGGCAAATGGGTGGGCGCCTTCAAGCCGGCGAACCGCAGCCGCGATCTGGAAGGGCTTTACTTGGCCGGCGGCTCCGCCCATCCGGGGCCGGGGATGCCGATGGCGCTGATGTCAGGCTGGATCGCGGCGGATACTCTCGATCGCGACGCTCCGACGAATTCCTTGACCCCGCGCCCGGCATCGCCGACAATGGCCGGTCGTTAATCCCACCCGTTGCACTTCGTGAACCGCGACATGGCTGATCCCGAAATTCCCTCGCATTCGACCTGGCTCTTCAACTGGTTCCGTTGGTACTCCATCCGTTACGCCCGCAAACACTTTCACACGGTGAGCGTTTCCCGTTCGTCGGCTCCGTTGCCGCCGGCGGACGGCAAGCCGTTGATCTTCGTCATGAATCATCCCTCGTGGTGGGACATCATCATCGGCGTGGTGCTCTGCGATCGCTTCCGTGCCTATCGGCATTATGCGCCGATCGATGCCGCCATGCTGCCGAAGTATCGCTTCTTTGTCAAACTCGGCTTCTTCGGCGTGGAACCGACACCGCGCGGGGCCGCCCGTTTCTTGCGAACAACCGAGGCCATCTTTGCCGAGCCGTTCCGGACGCTCTGGATCACGGCCCAAGGGCGGTTTGTCGATCCGCGTGAACGGCCGATCGAACTTCGACCGGGCGTCGGTTACGTCGCTTCTCGATTGAAAGAGGGGTGGATCATCCCCATTGCCGTGGAATACCCGTTCTGGGAGGAGCGAACTCCGGAAGCACTGGTGCGATTTGGCGATGCCCTGCCGTTGGGCGACACGGCTCGCGACGGGCGCGAGTGGACCTCGGCAATCGAATGGGCGCTCACCCGCTCTCAGGATGTGCTCGCGCAAGAAGCGATCCGCCGGGACCCGGCCGCGTTCGAGGCGATGGTCTCGGGCAAGACCGGCATCGGCGGGTTCTACGACTTCTGGCGGCGCTGCAAGTGCTGGATCCGCGGGCGTTCGTTCGATGCCGGTCACGCATCGCCATCGGTTGATGCGATCAAGCCGAAGGGGAATGCATGATCCTTCTGGCCAGCTTGGCGTTCTTCTGCTCCGTCGTTCCCGCGATTCTCTACGCCCGCAACGTTCGGCTTTATCGACGGCCATCACTTCCGGATGGTCCGCTGCCGGCCATCTCGATTCTGATCCCGGCCCGCAACGAGGAGAAGTCGATCGGCGCCGCCATTGAGGCGGCCTTGCAATCGACTTTGGTTGAATTCGAGATCGTCGTGCTCGACGATCATTCCGAAGATCGCACCACGGCCATCGTTCAAGAATATGCGGCCCGCGATTCTCGAGTGCGGCTGGTTGAATCTCCGTCCCTGCCGCTTGACTGGTGCGGTAAACAACACGCCTGTTACGTCTTGTCGAAGGCGGCACGGCATCCGGTGTTCTGTTTCATTGATGCCGATGTTCGACTGGCTCCCGACGGTCTGGCCCGCATGGTCGGTTTTATGGAATCATCGAAGGCGGATCTCGTCAGCGGCATCCCCTACCAGGGGACAGGCACGTTTCTGGAGCAACTGCTGATCCCGCTCATCCATTTCCTGCTGCTGGGCTTTCTTCCGTTCGGGTCCATGCGAAGAAGCAACCGGGCCAGTTTCGCGGCCGGGTGCGGGCAACTCTTTGTTATCCGGCGGGAAGCGTATGAGAAGTCCGGAGGGCACGAACAAGTGAAATCGTCGCTTCATGATGGCCTCACGCTCCCTCGGGCCTTTCGCTGTCGCGGCTTCCGGACCGATCTGTGCGATGCGACCGAAGTCGCAAGTTGCCGGATGTACCGGTCAGCATCGGAAGTGTGGTTCGGCCTCGCCAAGAACGCCCGCGAGGGCCTGGCGGCGGGCAAGCTGATCGTGCCCATGACCTTGGTGCTGCTTCTGGGCCAAGTGCTGCCGCTGTTTCTGCTCGTCGTGTTCTTAATTTTATTCAGCCTGGAGATGGCCCTCGGACCGAATTCAATCGGTGAACTCATGAGCGGTTACGAATATGTCCATGGGGGCGCCGGTCTGGTTCTGAGCCTGTTCGCGATCGCCGCGATGTATTATCCCCGTCTCGATGCCGCACGCCGATTCCGGCAACCGCTGATAGGGGCGTTGCTGCATCCGGTTGGCATTGTGGTGCTCTTAACCATCCAGTGGTATGCATTCTTATTTCGGGGTCGATCGTGGAAGGGGCGGCGGTATGGTTGAGCCGCGAAGCCGATCGATTTGAGTCATTTTCGTTCACACTGGGACGATTTGTCTGGTATCTTCGTGCTCATGGAAACCGATTCCTTTTTTTGGCAACTCCTGAAGCAGTTGCCTGAGACGCTCTTCGCCTTGCTCGGGTTGCCGATCGAGCGGGCGAACGCTTATCGGTTCGATGCGGTCGAAATCAAGAAGTCGTATCGGCTCGATGGGTTGTTCATCCCACCGCAAGCCAATTTGCCGGTTCTGTTCGCCGAGGTGCAATTTTATCATAAGCGACGATTTTACCCGAACCTGTTTGCCAAAGTGTTTTCTTATCTTGAAGCCAACGATCCCGATCAGGATTGGTTGGCCCGTCGCGATCTTCGCTGATCGAACTTACGAGCCGAAAGAACAAGCGGCCTATCGGGACCTGCTCGCTTCGCCACGTGTTCGGCGCATTTATCTCGAAGAAGTGAAGGTTTCCGCCCAGGATGCGCCAGGGTTGCGAATTCTTCAACTGATTACCGCTCCCCGAAGTGAGGCGCAACACTTGGTCACGGAGTTGTTGCACAGGCCGGATTGCGAACCGTCAAAAGTCGTCGTACAATTAGTGGAAGAATTGTTGATGCGACTCTACACCGAACTAAACCGCGAGGAGATTCGCCGCATGTTCAAACTCAACGACATCCGCGAAAGCCGTGTGTGGCAGGAAGCCCACGAGGAAGGCCGAGAAGAAGGCCGAATCGAGGAACGCGGGGAATTTGTTAGACTGTTACATCAAGACGGTCAATCGCTAAAAGAGATTGCCAAGACGCTCAAAATTCCTCTCGCGGAGGTCCGCCGATTGGTGCGTGGTTGATTCGCTAAGCCGATCCAAATCGGAGATTCGCCGAATGTTCAAACTCAACGACATCCGCAAAAGCCGCGTTCGGCAGGAAGCTCACGAAGAAGGCAGAGTCGAGGAGAGACAGGAACTTGTGAAGTATCTGCGTAAAAAAGGGTGGCCGTTCAAGCAGATCGCGGAGTGGGTGGAAATAAGCGTCGCGCAAGCCAGCGTCTCGCAACGACAAAGTTACAGTGAAATCACTTTCCCAACCGCTCCAGAGAATCGCGGGCATCGCGTGCGGCGATGCCGGTTCCACGACTTGCTTTCTTGAGTAGTTCACGAGCCTCCGCCGTTCCGATACGTTCCAGAATCTCGATCGCCCGCAACTCACGCAAGCTTTTCCCGTTGAGAATGGGCTGTTCGATCGACTGCAAGATTCGCTCGACACGCCGTTCCGTCTCGGGGCTCGCCCGCTTGAGAGCGAGTTCCAGGGAATCCTCGACTTTCTCCGCGATCGCTTCCAACTCGCGGGTTGCTGTCTCACGGACAGCGTAACGGTCCGCTTCCAGATCTGCCAACAACGCCGTCAACCGATTCAGCGGAACCGGTCGGACGATCGTGAATTTCTTCTTGAGCAGTTCGATCGCTTCCTTGGGGGAAGCGAGAAACCGACCGATGGCATTGAACGCGCGAGGGGCATCATCATTCGCCAGATCTTCCCAGGCGGTCGCTAACTCGATGGCCGTCGATTTCTTCAGGGTTGGGCGAGTGTCCCACAGCAGAATTGTCCCGTTACCGTGTCCCGAAGCCACCATGCGGCCATCGGGTGAAAATAGCAGGATATGAACGCCCTCGTTGCCTAGATCCCATTCTCGGACAATCTTACCCGAGGCGACTTCCATCATGATGAAGCCATTGTTTTGCGCTTGGGCTAGATAACGCCCATCCGTGGTCAAGGTGAAGGTAGGCTGCGGCACGGCGAACCGCCGCCAGACGCGGCCTGACGAACGATCGAAGATCAAGAGGGTCGAATCCTGTTCAACGTAGGTTGCGGCAAAACGCTGCACTCGCCCCTTCCCCGGTGTGGCCGTGGGTCGAAACTCTTTCCCGGTGGCCAGATCCCAGAACTGGATGAGACCTTCTAAGGTACAGGTCGTCAGGGTGCGTCCGTCATCCGCGAAGGAGACGTGATCAACAATGCCTTCAGTCTTCGGACCGTTCGGGCGCGGCTTGCCGGTCTTGGTGTCGAGAAGGGATATTCCTGATTCCGCGAGCGATTGGGCGATCAGTGATCCATCGGGCGAAACCGCGAGAGCGGTACGGCTTATTTGATCCTGGGTCAAGATCCTGGGTTTGCTTCGTTGGCCCGTCTCCCACGAAAGAACCATGCCGTCCTCGGAGGCAGCAATCAGTTGACGGCCTTCGTTCGCGAAGATCACGTTCTCGATTCCACTGCGATAGGGGGTTTCGAGAATCGAGTGCTCGAGGCTGCGGATGCGATCTTCCGCGATCGTCCCTTGAAGATTCAGCAGCGTTCGCCGCGGCGACAGATCCCACGTGCGCAAAGAACAATCTTCAAAGCTTGCCGAAGCCAGCATTTTTCCAGAAGGGTGAAAGGCCAGGTCGTTGACGACCCCGCGATGTCCGGTCCGAGGAAAGAGCTCGGCGCCCGTGGCCGTTTCGAAAAGGCGAATGGTGCAATCGGTCTCGTTGACGACCGCCAGAGTTCGCGAGTCCGGCGAAAAGGCCAAGGCTCGCAATCCGCCGGTAGGGAAGCGAACAAACCGTTTCCGCTTGCCGGTGGCTGGATCGGAGAGGACGAGAAAGCCGTTCATGCTTCCGCACGCCACAGTTTTTCCATCCGGAGAGACCACGACGGACGAATTGTCGCTAACGAGTTCGATGTTCGGATCAATCGCCTCGAAACGGCAGCCGACGACGACCTCCGGCGGTCCATCCTTGCGGACCGCCGGCTTGATGTCCCAGCGGATCACTTGCATGCTGCCGGCCATGATCAGCGATTGGCTATCCGGCGTGAACGCCACATTCAACGAGACCTCGCCTTCGATGGGCGGCAACGACCAGATGCGATTCGTCTTCGTCTCGATCAGGTACAACCTGCCGACTAAATTCGGATTTGATTCGCAATACCCCACAGCGATCCAGCGGCCGTCGGGCGAGACATCGCTCCGGTATGAAAGGAACTGCCCTTTCGCGGGCAAATTGCTCATGTTTTTCGGAGCGACGTCGCGAGCCAGGTCGTGCAAGCGAATCTTGATTCCACTATCGATGAAAGTGTGTGCGACCGCCCAGCGGCCGTTGGTCGCGAGTTGAATCGTGCGGGCATCAGAAATTTGACGATTCGTGAGGGGCCGGCGCAGCTTGCCGTTGGCCAGGTCGAGATAGACCGGAGCTTCCATGCCCGGACCGCCCAGCACAAGGGTATTGTTGTCCGCGGTGAAGACGATCGAACCGAGTTGATTGACGTTATCGATCGGAATTTGCTTGAGGAGCAGGCCGCTCGGGAAATCGAAAATGCGAATGTGGGAATCGACACAAGACGCCGCGACCAATCGGCCATTGGACGAAAAAGCCACTGACTGCATCGGATTACTGGCGCGCCAGCGACTCGTTCCCAATCGGGCGATCGCTCCGCGCGGCAACGGATCGCCGAACGAATCGGTCCGAGGAACACGCACCTCGAGCGGTTCCGCCGCCCGGAGCGGCCAGGCACTCAGCGACATCAGCAGGAGTGCGATCGCTGTTCGAAGCATGCCAATGAGCCCTTCGGGGGAATCCAAGTACTCTCATTAGAATAGCGGACCGACCGCCATTGTGCCACATACATCCCCAAACACGTGACATGAAAGAAGCGTTGGCGATTGCGAGCGAATCGCTCGATCTGCTACACTTCCATCACAAGGGGCAACTACATGAAGACACATGAAATGGGTCGATCGACTCTACTTCGCCCCAATGCAATAAAGGTACTTCTCACCTCGCAAGAAGAGTTGCTTGCCCACGATCGCCGGCGACGCGTCAATGGCGTCATCGAGCCGATTCGTCGCCAGCAAGTCGAGCGTCGTTCCGTCTTTCAAGACGAGCGTGATGCCGTCGCGATCGGTCAAGTAGACACGGCCGGCGGCCGCCGAGGGCGAGCCGTAGAAACTCTTGACCGACGGCAGACGCTCCTGATCCAAAACGGGCTTGCCGGTCTTGATGTCGAGGATGGTAAGCACCTGCGTATTCGCCTGGGTGAACCAGAGTCGGTCGCCCAGCAGCAACGGCGAGGGGACATAAGGCGTCCCCTTCGCGTAACGCCAGCCGACCTTGCCGTTATCCTTGAGATCGCCGGTCGAATCGAGCGGAACCGCGACGGCAGCGGCCCCGCGATAGCCGCTCATGATGTAGGCCATGCCGTCTTTTGCCACGGCCGAGGGGATCGCGTTCGTCGTCATGCCCGCGCATTCCCAGACGACTTTGCCGTCCGACAGATCGTAACCCCGAGCCCGATTCGTGCCGTTCAAGATCACCTGCGTCTTGCCGGCGTGCTCCACGATCAAGGGCGTATTCCACGAGGTTTTCTCCTCGCGCGGCATCCGCCAGCGCTGGTTTCCCGTCTTCGTGTTCAGGCAAATCAGCGACGAATCGGCCTCCTGATCCCAATTCAAGATGAGCGAATCACCATGAAGGACCGGCGTCACCGCCTCGCCCCAGCCGAGGCGCGTGTTCAGCTTGCCGAATTCTTTTTGCCACGTCAGGTTTCCGTCGAAGTCGTAGCAGAAAATGCCGAACGAACCAAACGACACATAAAGGAATTGCCCATCGGTCGTCGGCGACCCCGCGGCATACGAGTGCGAGTTGTGCGTCCCTTCGTGGGGCACCGCTTCCGCAGCCACCTTCTTCCACTTCAGATCGCCCGATTGGCGATCGAAGCACATGACGATGAACTGGTGATACGTGTCCGGCGCCGAGGTCTTCTTCTCGAAGCGAGGATCGATCTTGCCCTTCTTATCCGGTTCGACCTTACGTTGGGTGTCGACCGCGGTCACCACGAAAACGTGGTCGCCCCAGATGATCGGCGTCGCGCTCCCTTTGCCGGTCAACGGTGCTTTCCACTGAATGTTTGTCTTGGCGTCCCAGGTCGTGGGCGGATCACCCTTCGGAGCGACGCCCGTCGCCAACGGCCCGCGCCACTGATGCCAGTTGTCCAGTTTTTCTTTCTCGAAGTCCGCCGCGACGAGAGAGTTCGCAAACACAAATGCCACGAGCAGAGAGAGGATACGCATGATGTTATTCTCCGTTGCCACATTCCCTTGCATCACTGATGTGATGGAGAGTGAGCCGACCGCGATTCTTGTTCCTTTTATTTTAGTGAGATTGACCTTCCGCCGTCTGCCTTGCCTGCCGCTTCCTAGAATAGGATGAGATCGGCCCCAACACTCTTAACCCACGACATTACCATGGTTTTCGCCGTACAGTGTCCGAATTCGTCCTGTCGAAAGTTCCAGCTAGTCGAAGAGCGAGACCAGGGCAAGGTCGTTCAATGTTTGATTTGTAAAACGGCGATCCGAGTGGCCGCTGCCCCGGCCACGACGGGAAAGCCCGATGCCGCAAAACGAGAACAAAAATGAAGAATTCATTGTGAATTTGTTTCTGGCGGCACGAGTCTCTATCATAATAGTCGAAGCATTGCCCACCTCTCCTCTCCACGGGCCGAAGCCCGTTGGATTCCATGGTTGGACATTCCGATGAATGGATCGCGAGTCTTACGACTCTGTGCGGCGGTCCTGTTGATGATTGAGGGACGAGGAGAGAAATGTTTTCGCAAACGGTTGAATATGCTCTGCGCGCGGTGGTCTACTTGGCGGGTCAGAACGACGCTCGGACGACCCAGCAAATCGCAACGGTAACCAAAGTTCCGGCAGCTTACCTGGCCAAAGTGCTTCAAATCCTGAGCCGTTGCGATCTGGTGCGATCGCAACGCGGCTTGCATGGCGGCTTCGCTCTCGGCCGAATGCCCGCGGATTTGACGATCTGGGACGTGGTTCAAGCGGTGGAACCGATCCGTCGGATCAGGTCATGCCCGCTCGATCTGGAAGCTCACAAGCTGAAGCTGTGTGCACTTCACAAGAAAATGGACGACGCCCTGGCTGAAATCGAGCGATCTTTTCGTGAAACGACGCTGGCGGACATTCTCGCGGAGCCAGACTCGGAGCTGCCGCTCTGCGCGTTTCCCCATTCAAAGGAAGTCTTGGCGAATGGCCGAATTGCCTTGAGTTGATTTATCCCGCCCGCAACGTGACGTAGCCGCGTAACGGATTGCGGGCTTGCACGATCGCCTGGTGGGCCGCCTCGACCTCGGGCGAATCCCATTGATCGTGCCGGACGACCAGGTAGACGGCATCGCCCAGGCTGGCCCACTCGGCCGAACCGCCGCTCCCCCATTCCGGGCCGTTCACCAGCAACCAATCAAACCGTTTACGTAAGAGATCGACAACTCCCGGCAACCGTTCCTCGGCCTCGTGCGGCACTGGCAGGTCGGGGTCGCCCGGCGGCAGGATGTAGAGATCCGGCTGGGCGGTCGCCTGAATCGCGACGCTCATCGGTACGGTTCGATTCAGCAATTCCCTCATACCCGGTTGAGCATTGACGCCGATCAGTTCAGCTAGAAGCGGCTGCTCGTGATTGGCCTCGATCACCAGAATGCGCTTGTTCTCTTCCCGAGCCCGGGTGATGGCGACGTTGAGGATGACTCGCGCCGCATCGGTCACGTGGCCGACCGTCGTGAAGGTGAGTAGGGGGCAACCCACGCCGGGATGCTGAGCCTTCAGCCCCGCCAGCATCGCCCGATACTGTCCACTAACGCCATGGTCGGGCTGATGGAACGCCAGCAGGTCTCGCGAGACTCGCTTCGGGTCGGGGACGATCCGATCGGAGAGAGGAAAGAAACCGACCGCGACAGGCGTGGGTGCGGTTGATGACGGCGTCGGCAGAAGCTGGACGGACGCCGGTTCTAGCTTCAACGGCCGTGGGTTGGGGATCGGCGTGTTGGCAAGATCGGGGCTTAAAAGCGGAGGCGAGCCTTTCGGGCCTCCCACTTCGATATAGGGCACCGATTGATCGTCCTTGCCCAATTCTTCAAGTGCGGTATCTTCCGACTCGACGTTTACCACGAAGTCGGAATCCTCCAGGAGACGGGCTTCGGACACGGGAGTTTCGGCTGGCGCCAGCGGATAAATCGTGGTCGGCGGGATCGGGCCCATCTCGGGCTGGGCGATCCGCTTCACACGGCTGTGCGACAGGGCATCGTAAGTACGGCCCATCCCGAACTACTCCCTCGTGTCCCCGTGGACAACTCGGTTCCCTTATCCCACCTTCGACGTCGGCACCGGCCGAGTCGGTTCAATCGATCGGACGACGCCGCTATGCGGGCCGTTATAAATGTACATGGGCGGCAGGTCTTCCCGCGCCATTTGAATCGTCGTAGTCGGCCCCTCTTCGTCGGGAGCCTGGGGCTTTACTGGAAACGTGTCGTTTCCCATGGGCAGGTTTGCCACTTCTTCGCTGCCCGTATCAAGTCCCAATCGATTGATCGCTTCCACCGCCGCTTCCGCGTCGACAATGCTCGACTCGGCCTCGGCCGCCAAGGTAAAAGCGAGGTGGGCGGTCTGATTTAACAATCGCGGAATGCCGCGGCTGGCGTGAGTGAGAATGTCGAGGACATCTTCACCCAGGATTTTCTCCGGCCGGCCGCCCACCCGGCGAATCTGGTGCATCAGATAGTCGGCCGCTTCTTCGTCACCGAATGGTTCCAGGCGGCAACAGACCGTGAGCCGTTGGCGTAATGATTCCAGCCCCGCTTGTTCCACCACATCCGCAATTCCCGGCAGACCCAAAAGTACGACCTGGACCGCCCGGCCGTCTTTCCCTTCCAGATTGCTCAAGAGTCGCAATTCTTCCAGCAACCGAGCCGGCAACGAATGAGCTTCATCCACGATCAGGATGGTGCGACCGTTCGTCCGGAAATGATCGAGGCAACTTTCCGTAAGAGCGAGGCGAAGTTCCTGATCGCCCATCTCTTGGTAAGGCAGCCCCAGGTCGAACAAAATCGCCTGAAGCAGGCAGGTGCGATCGGGGAACGACCCGTGAGTGAGAAAGACGGTACGGAAGCGCTCGGGCAATTCTTCGAGGAGACGATGGGCGGCGATCGACTTGCCCGTTCCGGACTCGCCTTGCAGGAGCAGGATCGCTTCGTCGTCGTCGATGCCGCGGCGCAGCTCGGCGAGAGCCGACTCGTGGGTCGAGGACGGATACCACGATTCCACGTCCGGCGAGGTGCGGAACGGTCGCGCGCGCAAGCCGAAATTTGTGAAATACATGGTCCCCACCCCTCCATGGATGGCTGCTACAGACGTTTTCCCCAAGTGCTTCTTCGTCATTTTCAGCACAGATCTTCAATCATCCGTGATCGAATTGCCACTTCGCGAATACGGCGACAGAAGGTGCGCCGACCAACCATTTGAGGTAATTGACCCTGTCAAGTTGACATTCTGTTGAATGTAATATTGTTATCCCTTTTTTGGCTCCCAAATGAAAACGAACGTAGGTATTATAACCTACACGAACAGCTGGATATTATGGGTATTTTGGCCAATATTCTGATTGTGCCTGAATTTACAGTTGAATCAAATCTTGCTTTCGCATCAAATCAAATAGTCAACTGATGTGTTGAGATGCGAATTTCATCGCGATCTCAAGAGTAGCCCGCTTTTTCAGCCTATACCTAGTTTTTTGAGGCGTGGCGCTAAGGACTTTCAGTCTTTGCAGAGAAATTGAGCTTTGAACATCTTTCAGAAGAGGCATGAACGGTTATACTTTCCTACGTCAAATGATTGTCACCCCTGATAATTCAGGCGGTGGCAGACCCCCCTCTCAATCTGTTCTCGGAGTGAATTGAAATGCGGAAACTGCGAAAATCGATCGTGGCGATTGGCCTGATGGCCTTCCTGTTCGGCTTCTCGGCGTCCAACGTGGCCCGGGCCGATGACGCCCCACCGAGCGACCCGACGCTTACCGCGTCAGGCGGCGGCAATCAAGGCCCCGTTGTAGCGTCACCCGAAGCCTGGGACCTCGCCGCCAATATCATCTGGTCCGTGTTCGATTGCCCCGACGACGAAATGGTTTGCTATTACGCTCTGCTCTGGTTCAACCTTCTGCCGCCCCAATACTAACTCCGAAGACTCGCGCACAAAGAAAGCCGGCGGGCTCGTCCCCACCGGCTTTACGTGTTCTCCGACCATCTCAATCGACAAAAATGAAGTCCTTCACGTTGAACAAGACATGAGCCAGTTCCGCCCAGCCTTGCGGCTGATCGGCTAAAAATTTCTCGCAACTCTCCTGTTCCACTTGAGACGGGTGTCGACCGAACGCCCGTTGATACATGGCGTCGATTCTCGCGGGCGCGGATCCCGATGCCATGGCCATTTTCTTGCCCCACAAGGCCGCCATCTGATGGACAAACGGATCGTTCATCAAAATGAGCGCCTGGGCCGGCACGTTGGAGACAGACCGCCGACCGACGGTCGAGAAGGGGCTCGGCGTGTCGAACGCCAGCATCATCGGCGACAGGAAGTTTCGCCGCACGGCGATATACAGGCTACGCCGCCCGTCCCCGTCGATCGGCCCGCTTGCCGGCCGACCTCGGCCGTCAAGAAACGGCGTCAGGTGAACAGGCACGGAAGGGCCATACATTTTCTCATTGAAACGGCCGGAGACCGCCAGCATGGCGTCGCGGATTGCTTCTCCTTCCAACCGGCGCAGACGCATCCGATGCAGCAACAGATTTTCCGGATCGGCCAGATCCGCACTCGCCTCGGGGGTTGAAGCCATCTGGTAAGCCCGGCTCAAGACAAGTTCGCGAATCAATGCCTTGGTTGACCAACCCTGATTAGTGAAGCGTAATGCCAGATGATCGAGCAATTCCGGGTGTGTCGGCCGTTCGCCCAGCACGCCGAAGTTATCGGTCGAGGCCACGATTCCCCGGCCGAAGAGATGATGCCAGACGCGGTTGACCATGACTCGCGTGATGAAGGGATTGATCGCCGGATCGGTCATTTGCGTCGCCAGTTCGAGCCGGCCGCTGCCGGTGCTGTCGATGCCCTTGGTTCCCGCCAAGGCTTCCAGAAAGCGGCGCGGAACCGTTTCACCCAGTGCCTTATGGGAACCGCGGATGAAGACCTTTTCGTTGTGCCCCGTGTTGTCAATTAGGGCGAGAGCCAGCCGAGATTCCTTGCGAATCTGCGCCGCCAGCTTCGCCTGTTCTTCAAGGAATGTCGCGGACGCCGCGCTCACTTTGTCCCAGTGGGTGACACCGAGCAGCCCGGCGTTGTCGAGCATCCAATTGGCGAGACGAGCGAGGGACTCTGTTCGCAATTCATCCT
>Ga0105047_10010053_pt1 | contig 15499 bp, 14 predicted proteins | sample MAT04_FD_78384 | JGI IMG/M metagenome (GOLD analysis project Ga0105047, IMG submission 78384) | Freshwater microbial communities from Lake Fryxell liftoff mats and glacier meltwater in Antarctica - MAT-04 (megahit assembly) | ecosystem: Environmental > Aquatic > Freshwater > Ice > Liftoff... | reverse complement strand
GGGGACATCGATGGGGACATCGACGGGGACCGAGGCGGGCGGCGCCGGCAGCACGGGTGCGACGGCCGCCAGGTACGACGCACGACCGCCGCCGGGCGTCGTGAGGGCGAGGCGCACGCGCGCGATCCCGCGGGCGAGCCGCGTGCGCACGGTCGCGACCGGCGCGCCGGTCCGCGCCGCCACGGCGCGCGGCGGCAGGCCGTCGTAGTAGCGGAGCAGGAGCGCGGTGCGGTACGGCTCGTCGAGCGCGAGCACCGCCGCGGCGACGCGCCGCGCCGCCTCGGCGCGGGCCACCACGTCGGCCGTCGCGGGCTGGGCCTCGCGTCGCGCGACCGCGGCCTCCCGTCGTGCCGCGCGACGCGCGCTCCGGCGCCGCCGCAGCCACGCGTGGCGCGCGACCGTCGCGCGCCAGCCCGCGGGGTTCGCGTCGTCGGGCGGGGGGCGCTCGAGGAACGCGACCCACGCGTCTTGCGCCGCGTCCTCGACGTCGTGGGGCGCCGCGCCGACCGCCCACGCCACGCGCGTGACGCCCGCGCGGTGGGCGAGGAGGCGCTCGACGGTCGGGGACGGCGCGGAGGTCACGGCATGAAGGTAGGCCCGCCGGGGCCCGAACCGATTCACCGCGCGGGGGCGGGGCGGACGGGCCCCGCCGCGGTCAGCGGCGATTTCGCCGCTGGCATTCGTGGCGGACCCGCCCGCACTTCGTGCAGAGCACCGGCGTGCAGATCGCCACGGCGAAGCCGAGCGGGTCGGACGGGTCCGGGTAGGCGTGCGTCCCGCGGGGCACCGCCTCCCACGCATGGGTGCATGTCGACGGGTCGGGCTTCGGCCGCGGCAGGCCTTCGTCGACGACTTCGGGGCGCGGGCCGTCCCGCGTCGAGTCGTAGTCGATCTTCGTCCGGACGACGGGCGGGTCGTCGGACGGCGACGCGCAGCCCGGCAGCGCCCCCAGCAAGACGCCCAGCAGGAGCCCCCGCAGGCCCCTCCCCAGGACCCCGCGGCGGAGCCCGGGCCGGAGCCCGGGGCGGAGGCCGAGGCGACGGGGCTCGACGACGGAGGCGGGGCGACGGGTCACTTCTTCGGCTCCTTCGGGACGGGGGCGCGGCCCATCAGCCGCTCGAGCACCGACGCGTGCGAGGGGATGAAGAACGCCGCGCTCTCGCGCAGGCCCGCGCCCTCGGCGACGTTCATGATGGAGCGTTCGTCGCTCACGTCGTGCCCGAGGCCCGCGAGGTGCCCGAGTTCGTGCGCGCCGGTGAGCGCGAAGGCGCCGGCGTAGCCGTCCACGAGCGCGCGGATCTGGTCGGCGCGCAGGTGCTCGAGCTTCACGCCCTGCCAGAGGTGGGTCCCGTTCACCCACGCGAGGTCGTCGTGGTCCACGCGCGGCGTCAGCGCGCCCGCCTGGAAGATCGTCCGCCGCAGGAAGGTCGCGTAGACCTCGGCCCGGCCGTCGCCGGGGAACGCGCGCCCGCCTGCTTCCGCGTCGTCGCCCGCGCAGACCATCGTCCAGACCTCGTGGGGCTTCCGGTCCGTCGGCCGCTCCGCCGTGAAGGAGACGTTGAACGAGATCCCCGGGATCGGCGTGCCGTCCTCGTTGCGCAGGAACAGCCGGTGCAACTTGCCGATCGCGCGGGCCATCAGCTCGTCGAGCAGGAAGGTGTCGAGCGACCCCTCGTAACCGCGCGTCCCGAGGCCGAGGTCGGCGAGGTCCTTCTCGATGGTGCGCGCGGGCTTGCTCTCGGCGTCGCCCCACGTGACCCACACGACCTTCGTCCCCGGCTCCGCGCGGTAGAGGGACGGGCGGCGCAGCCCGAGGAACGGGCCGAACGCGTCGTTCGCGAGCCGCCCCGCGTCGACGGGCTGCGCCCCCGCGTCGCCGAGCGTCCACAGGCCCCACCGGTACAGCGCCGCGCCCCCCGCGAGGTCGAAAACCGGCGTACGGCTCTCGTCGGCGCCGTAGCGGCGGTCCCGGAGCGACGCGAGCAACTGGGCGTCCGTGGGGGGCTTCTTCCCCTTCGCGGGGACCGCGGCGAGCGCCTCGACGAGCAGGTCTACGGCCGCGTACGCGGCGATGGTGCGCGGCAGGATGGAGACCGGCCGCCCGGCGGGCGTGGCCGCCTCCACGGCGTCGTAGAGGGGGCGGGGCGCGCCGTCGAGCGTGCGCTGCGGGGTGCCCACCACGAAGTACGCGCCCTTCGCCGCGCCCTCGCGGACCGCGGCGCTGCCGGCGGAGAGCGTGCCGACGCCGCCGAGCAGCGGCACGTCGAGCTGCGCGGCGACCACCGCGTCGAGGAGGTCGGGCTCGCCGGCGACCACCAGGCGGTCGGGCCTCGCGTCCCGGAGCGCCCGCACGTCGGCCTCGGCGAGCCCCGCGCCCGGTGCGACGCGCACGACCGCGGCGAAGCGCTTGGCGTGGCCGAGGTTGCGGACGAGGGCGGCCTCGCGGTCGCGCCCGCGCGGCGTGTCCTCGACGACGAGCGCCGGGGCGTTCGCCCGGCACGGGACGACGAGGACGTTCGCGACGTGGATCGCCTCGTCCACCGGCCCGGCGCCGAGGGTGAGGACGGGGTCGCCGGGGTCGAGGCTGCGTCGCGTCGGCGCGGCGCCCCCGACGAAGACCAAGGGCGGCGCCCACTTGGTCTTCCGCGCCCGCGCCGCGACCGCGTCGACCGTCCGGCCCGTGGAGGCGGCCACGATTGCGTCCACCTTCGCCGCGAAGGCTGTGAGGTGGGCCTTCTCGGCGGCGGCGGGGTCGTCGGCGTCGTCGAAGGCGACGATCTCGACGCGGCGGGGCGTCGCCCGACCGCCGAGGAAGGCCGCCGCGGCTCGCGCGCCCACGAGGGCCTCCTCGCCGCACGCCGCCAGCGGTCCCGACAGCGGCGCGATCACCGCGACCCGGAAGGCCGGGGGGCCGTCGTCGCCCGCCGCGACGGGGCGGGCGACGACGTGGGCGAGCGTGAGGAGCAGGAGGGGGGCGAGGCGCAGCCGCATCGGGGCTCCGGGGGCGCGCGGATTGTACGGACCCGTTCGTGGTCGCCGCCGGGCGGCCCCGGATGGGATGATCGGCCCGGGGGCCGCGTTGTTCTTCCGGTCCCGGGGGTCCCCTTCATGCCGCCCATCGTCACGTCCGCCCTCGCACGTTCGTCCCGCCTCCGCCTCCTCGCCGCCGCCGCGCTGGCCGCGGTGCTCGCGGTGCCGGGGTGCGGCGAGACGACGGACGCCCCCAAGCCGGCGGACGGCGGCACGACGAAGGGCGGGATGAAGAGCGGGATGAAGAGCGGGATGGCCGAGAGCGGGCTGAACGCCCCGCCGTCCAACGCCGGCGCGGCGCAGGCCCAGGAGCGACGGACCCCCCCGGCGTTCCGCTTCTCCGACCACTCGGCCGCGTCCGGGATCACCGCGGTGAACCACAGCGGCACGGCGGGCGTGAAGGAGTACCTGTTCGAGGCCGTCGGGCCCGGCTTCGCGTGCCTCGACTTCGACCGGGACGGGTGGATGGACGTCTACGTCCCCGACGGCGACGTCTTCGACAACTACGACCTCGTGAAGGAATCGGACCCGAAGGCCCCGGGCAAGGTCCGCCCCGTCCTCCGGCCGAAGCCGGACAAGCCCAAGCCCCTCGTCGACCACCTCTACCGCAACAAGGGGGACGGCACGTTCGAGGACGTCGCGCTGGCGGCCGGCGTCGCCGACGACCGGTGGTCGTTCGGCGCGCTCGCGTGGGACTACGACGGCGACGGCTGGACCGACCTGTTCGTCTCCAACCTGGGCGCGTGCCGGCTCTATCACAACCAGCGCAACGGCACGTTCCGCGACGTGGCCCCCGAGCTCGGCCTCGTCGGCGACGCGACGTCGTGGAACTCGTGCGCGTCGTGCGGCGACTACGACGGCGACGGGCGCCTCGACCTGTTCGTCGCCCGCTACGCCGACCCGGCCATGGAGATCGAGAAGCAGCGCGTCGCGCGGAAGCTCGCCGAGGGCACGCCCGTGACCGAGATCCCCGGCCGGGCGTGCCTCTGGCGCGGGCTGCCGGCCTACTGCGGACCCGTGGGGCTCGTGGGCCAGCACGACTCGCTCTACCGTCAGCAGGAGGACGGCACCTTCCGGGACGTGACCGAGGAGGTCGGGATGGTGCCGAAGGCGCCCAAGTACGGCTTCACGTCGTACTTCTTCGACTACGACGACGACGGCCTGCTCGACGTCTACGTGGCGAACGACTCGGAGGAGAACTTCCTCTGGAAGCAGTCGCGCGACAAGGACGGCAAGATCCGCTTCCGCGACGTCTCGGAGGAACTCGGCGTGAAGTTCGGGCAGAACCAGAATCCGCAGGCGTCCATGGGCTGCACGACCGCCGACCTCAACCGCGACGGCCTGCTCGACATCTTCGTCACGAACTTCAGCCACGACTACAACAACATCTTCATCGGCGTCCGCTACCCCGGCGGCGTGTCGTTCAAGGACCGCGGGCAGCAGACCATGGGGCAGGCGGTCTTCTACGACCTCTCCTGGGGCTGCGGCTTCTACGACTTCGACCTCGACGCCGACCTCGACCTCTTCGTGGCCAACGGCCACGTCTACAAGGAGGTCGACCTCTTCGACAAGACCGGCACCGCGTACGAGCAGTACTCGGCGGTCTTCGAGTGCCTCGATGCCGCCAAGCTGCGCTACCGCGAGGTGGGGCCCAAGCCGTTCAAGGGCCCGAGCGCGAAGCCCCCGGCGTGGCTGAAGCCCGAGGACGTCTTCGCGGGCGACGGGCTCGAGGTGAAGAAGTGCAACCGCACGGCGTGTTTCCACGACTTCGACAACGACGGCGACGTGGACGTGCTCGTCGGGAGCATGAACGAGACCCCGACCTTTCTCCGCAACGACCTCCCGGCCGACCCGTCCCGTCGGTGGCTGAAACTGCTGCCGCGGGGCGAGGCGGGCAACGTCGAGGGGATCGGCGCGGTCGTGCGGGTCGCCACCGCCGACGGCGTCACCCAGACGTTCCCGGTCTTCCGGTGCCAGTCGTTCCTCGGGACGGACGACCCCCGGATCCCGGTCGGCGTCGGCGCCGCGACCACCGCGACGGTGACGGTCGTATGGCCCGGCCCGGTCGCGACCCGCAAGACGACCGTCTACAAGGACGTCGCTACGAACGCCGCCTACGAACTCCATGTCGACGGCACGGCCCAGAAGTTGGAACTGAAGACGATCCCCAGCGGAGGGAAGTAACTCGCGTTAAGTTGTATTCTGCATTCGAGTGGGCCGATGCTGCCCGGGCTGGCCGAGGTTCGGCGCGCGACGGAATCCGACCGCGCGGCCCCCGGGGGAGGGGGACGCAAGGCCCGGGAATGGACGGGGAGCCATCCGGTCCCCTAGAGCGGTCTCTAAGGCTTTACTTGGCAACGGGTTACGACTGCGCTGGGCTCCGTCCGGCGTGGGATCTGTATTCGGTGGACTCCGTCGGGGGGCGACCGTTCAATGCGCGCCCGGCAGGGTGCTGCGGACCCCCGCACGACCTCGCAGCACCCTGACGGGCCCCGGGCCGCGCCCTCGCAGCTGTTTTGCCCTCGCACCCGTTCCGCCCTCGCACCCGTTCCGCCCTCGCACCCGTTCCGCCCTCGCACCCGTTCCGCCCTCGCACGTGGAGCCGCCGATGGTCCCCTTGCTCGCGACTGGCGACCGGATCGTGGACTACCTCCCGGTCCTCGTCATGCTCCTGTTCGCGACGGGCTTCGCGGCCGTCAGCCTCGTCGTCTCGTGGCTCGCGGGCGCCAAGGGCCAACACAACCCGGTGAAGGACGCGGCCTACGAGTGCGGCCTCCCGCCGATCACGGACGCGCACGCGAAGTTCAGCGTGAAGTTCTATCTGGTGGCGCTGCTGTTCGTCCTGTTCGACATCGAGGTGGTGTTCCTGTTCCCCTGGGCCGCGTACTTCCAGACCCCGGGCCGGCAAGTGTTCCTCTTCGTCGAGATGCTCGTGTTCGCGGGCATCCTGTTCTTCGGATGGTGGTACGTGATGCGGAAGGGCGCGGTCGACTGGTCGCAGGAATGAGGCGGCGGAACGGGGCCCGGGCGCCCGCCGCCCGGTAGCCTCGACGTCGTAGTCCCCCGCGGCGCCCGCCGCCGAACCGAACGAGGAGTTGCTCCCCATGGCCGACACCGCCGCGACCGCCGACGTCGTCTCCGCCACCGGCTCGGCCGAGGGCGGCTTCCTGCTCGCGACGCTCCAGTCCATGGCGAACTGGTGCCGGAAGAACAGCGTCTGGCCGTTGCCCCTCGGTCTGTCGTGCTGCGGCATCGAGTTCATGGCCACGGCGTGCAGCCGCTACGACATGTCGCGCTTCGGGATGGAGGTCGCGCGGTTTTCGCCGCGCCAGGCCGACCTGCTCCTCGTCGCGGGCACGCTCACCTACAAGATGGCCCAGGTGATGACGCGGCTGTACGACCAGATGGCCGAGCCGCGGTGGGTGATCGCCATGGGCGCCTGCGCCTCGTCGGGCGGCATGTTCCGCTCGTACCCGGTGGTGCAGGGCATCGACGAGTTCATCCCGGTGGACTTCTACATCCCCGGTTGCCCGCCGCGTCCCGACGCGGTGCTCAACTGCCTCCTGCAATTGCAGAAGAAGATCGAGCGGGACCGCTCGTACCGCCTCGCGCTCGACGCGGGCGACGCGCCGATCGCCCAGGGCGGGCTCGTGTCCGTCGAGGGGCGGGGGGAGATGGCGCCGCCGGCCCTCGCGCAGGCGGCAGACCGCTTCATCGAGGGCGTGCGACCCAAGGCCGGCGTCGAGACGGGCACGCCCCCCGTCCGGCAGCGGTGACCGAGGAGGCCCCGTGAGTTCGATCGGCTACAGGACGGACGCGCCCCCGACGGTGAGGACCGCGGTGGCGTACGCGCTGTCGGCGCTCGGCGCGCAGTGGTGCGACTACAGCGCGACCGGCGCCGCCCCCCGCTTCCGGGACACCCCCGCGGCGCTCCTCGACGCGGCGCGCTGGGTGGAGGCCTTCGCCGTCCTGCAGCGGGAACACGGCTTCGACCTGCTGCTCGACCACAGCGCCGTGGACTACCCCGACCGCGTGCCGCGTTTCACCGTGGTCGCGGTGGTCGAGGACACGACGACCCACGAGGTGCTGCTCCTGAAGGCGCGGGTGGCGGAGGGCGAGGCGTTCCCCTCGCTCACGCCGCTCTTCCGCTCGGCGGACTGGGCCGAGCGCGAGACCTACGACATGTTCGGGATCCCGTTCGCCGGGCACCCCGACCTCACGCGCATCTACATGCCCCAGGACTACGACGGCTGGCCGCTCCGCAAGGACTTCCCCATGGAAGGCCACCTGAAGTTCCGCGACTGACGGGCGAGGATCCATGGCCCCCGACGCTGCCACGAAGAACGCACAGGCCGTCCCCGGACCCGCGGGCCCCGTCCCGCCGGCCGCGCCCCCGACCGTCGACGCCGGCGAGATCCGGCTCGAGGTGGAGGGCGAGGTCGGCGAGCGGATGGTGCTCAACATGGGCCCGTCGCACCCGTCCACACACGGCGTGCTCCGCATCGTCCTCGAGGTGGACGGCGAGCGGATCTGCAAGGCCACGCCCGACGTCGGCTACCTCCATCGCGGCATGGAGAAGATCGGCGAGACGCTCGGCTACCACCGCTTCATCCCGTACACCGACCGGCTCGACTACCTCGCGCCGCTGTCGAACAACTGCGCCATCGCGCTGGCCGCCGAGAAGGTGTGCGGCATCGAGGCCCCGCCTCGCGCCAACGCGTTGCGGGTGGTGGTGTGCGAACTGGCCCGCATCTCGAGCCACCTGCTGGGGCTCGGCGCCTACTCCATGGACGTGGGCGCGATGACGGTGTTCCTCTACACCTTCACGGAGCGCGAGACCCTCTACAACTTCTTCGAGTTCCTCACGGGCGCCCGCTTCACGACGAGTTACACGCGCGTGGGCGGCGTGGCGCGCGACGCCGACGCCGGGTGGCTCGCGGAGGTCCGCGCGTTCTGCGAGGGGCTGCCGAAGAAGGTCGACGAGTGGGAGAAACTGCTCACCCGCAACCGGATCTGGATGCTCCGCAACGAGGGCGTCGGGATCATCGACCGGGCGACGGCGCTCTCCTACGGGCTCACGGGCCCGTGCCTGCGCGGTTCGGGCGTCGGCTACGACGTCCGCAAGGACCACCCGTACTTCGGGTACGAGCAATACGACTTCGACGTGCCGGTGGGCACCCGCGGCGACGCGTACGACCGCTACCTCGTCCGCCTGGAGGAGATCCGCCAGAGCGCGCGGATCGTCATCCAGGCCGTCGACCGCATGCCGAAGGGGCCGATCCTCGCGAACGCCCCCAAGTTCGTCCTGCCCGAGAAGACGCGCGTGCTGACGGGCATGGAGGAGTTGATCCACCAGTTCATGCTGATCACGGGGGAGATGAACCCGCCGACGGGCGAGGTCGTCAGCTACATCGAGAACCCGAAGGGCTCGCACGGCTACTACATCCGCTCCGAGGGCGGCGCGGCCCCGTGGCGCCTGAAGATGCGCGCGCCGTCGTTCGTGAACCTGCAGGTCCTGAAGGAGATCCTGCCCGGCCGGATGCTCTCCGACTCCGTGGCCGTGATGGGCTCCCTCGACTTCGTCATGGGGGAGTGCGACAAGTGACCCCGCCCGCCATCCCGCCGCCCCCGCCCGGGAGCGACCCGCGCCCGCGCGAGGCGCGCGACGCGAACCAGCCCGCCGCTCGCGGCACCCGCGGCGGCGGCTACGCCGACGCCCCGGGCGCGCCCGTCGGCGTAGCGCCCGCGGCCGCCGCCCCCGCGGCGAAGCCCGCCGCCGCCCCGGCGCCCGCGTCGCCGACGGACGCGTCGCTCCGCAAGACGCCCGCGCCGACGGTGACCCCGCCGGTGCCGGTGCCGTTCCCGCCCGACGACCTGAAGGCCGCCTGCGAGGCGCTGATCGCGCGCTACCCCCAGCGGGTCGCGGCGCTCCTCCCGATCCTGCACCTTGCGCAGCAGCGGTTCGACGGCTGGATCAGCCCCGAGGTCGAGGCCGGCGTGGCCCGGTACCTCGGCGTGTCCGACCCGCACGTCCGCGGCGTCGTGACCTTCTACACGATGTTCAACACGAAGCCGGTGGGCCGCCACCACGTCCAGGTCTGCCGCACGCTGTCGTGCTGGCTCCGGGGCGCGGGCGACCTGACGCGGCGGCTCGAGCAGAAGACCGGGCTGCGCCCCGGCGAGACCGACAACGACCGGCGCTTCACGGTGTCCGAGGTCGAGTGCCTCGGCCTCTGCGAGGTGGCCCCGGCGCTCTTCGTGAACGAGGAAGCGCACGTCAACGTGACCCCCGAGGGGCTCGACAAGCTCCTCGACGGGCTGAAGTAGGGGAGCGACGACGTGGCGACCGGCTTGTACCCCCAGACGAAGGTCCTCTCGAAGAACTTCGACGTCCCGAACGCGCACACGCTCGCCGTGGCGCGCCCGCGCGGCGCCTACCAGTCCCTCGAGAAGGCGTTGCGGACCCTGACCCCGGCCCAGGTGACCGAGGAGGTCAAGAAGAGCCGGCTGCGCGGCCGCGGGGGCGCCGGCTTCCCCACGGGCATGAAGTGGTCGTTCGTGGCGAAAAACACGGGCAAGCCCACGTACCTCGTGATGAACGCGGACGAGAGCGAGCCCGGCGCCTTCAAGGACCGCTACCTGATGGAGCGCGACCCGCACCTCGTGCTCGAGGGGGCGCTCGTGTCGGCCTACGCCATCGAGGCGTCGACGGTCTACATCTACGTGCGCGGCGAGTACCCGCACTCGATCCGGCGGCTCGAGGGCGCCATCGAGGAGGCCCGCAAGGCCGGCCTCGTCGGCAAGGACATCCTCGGCACGAAGTTCTCGTGCGAGGTCTACGTCCACCCCGGCGCGGGCGCGTACATCTGCGGCGAGGAGACGGGCCTGCTCGAGTCGCTCGAGGGCAAGCGCGGCCACCCGCGCATCAAGCCGCCCTTCCCCGCGGTCGAGGGCGCCTTCCGCTGCCCCACCATCATCAACAACGTCGAGACGCTCGCGCACGTGCCGTGGATCGTGGCGCACGGCGGGGAGGCCTTCGCGAAGCAGGGCCTCCCGCCCGACCCCGCCAACCCGCGCAGCAACGGCAGCACGGGCACGAAACTGATGGGCGTGTCGGGGCAGGTGCGCACGCCGGGCCTGTGGGAGTTCGAGCCGGGCATCACGCTGCGCGAGCTCGTCTACGGCTACGGCGGCGGGCCGCTCCCGGGCCGCAAGATCAAGGCCGTGATCCCGGGCGGCATCTCCATGCCGGTCCTGCTCGACGGCGAGCTCGACGTGAAGATGGGCTTCGACGAACTGGTCAAGGTCGGCTCGGGCCTCGGCACGGGCACGGCCATCGTCATGGACGACACGTGCGACATGGTGGAGGCGTGCGTGAACATCGCGCACTTCTTCGGCCACGAGTCGTGCGGGCAGTGCACGCCCTGTCGCGAGGGCTGCCACTGGATGGAGAAGGTCTTTCGCCGGGTCGCCGAGGGCGACGGCCAGGCGAGCGACCTCGACCTCCTCGAGGCGCTCTTCAAGGGCATCGAGGGGCGGACGATCTGCTTCCTCGCCGACGCGGCCGTGTGGCCGGTGCGCAGCATCGTCCGGAAGTTCCGCGGGGAGTTCCTCGCGAAGATGACCCCGGCCCCGACGCCGGCCGGAGCCTGACCCCGATGCCGAAGCTCACGATCGACGGGCGGGTCCTCGAGTTCGCGCCGGGGCAGACCATCATCCAGGTCGCCCAGGCGAACGGCATCGAGATCCCGCACTACTGCTACCACCCGGGCCTCTCGGTCGCGGGCAACTGCCGCATCTGCATGGTCGAGGTCGAGAAGAACCCGAAGCCGCAGATCGCCTGCTACGTGCCGGCGACCGACGGCATGGTCGTCCACACGAAGAGCGCCCAGGCCACCGAGGCCCGCGCCGGCGTGATGGAGATGCTGCTGGTCAACCACCCGCTCGACTGCCCGATCTGCGACCAGGCCGGCGAGTGCAAGCTCCAGGACTACGCGTTCGACTTCGGCCACCCGACGACGCGGACGCCGGTCGAGAAGACCCACCTGCCGAAGAACGTCCCCTTCGGCGCGAAGATCGTCTACGACGGCGAGCGTTGCATCAAGTGCACCCGTTGCGTGCGCTTCACCGACGAGATCACCCAGACGCACGAGCTCTCCATGGGCGCCCGCGGCGACAAGGAACTGGTGATCATGACGAGCAAGGGCGAGTTCACGACGCCCTACGCCATGAACATCATCGACCTGTGCCCGGTCGGCGCGCTCACGTCGAAGGACTTCCGCTTCGAGAGCCGCGTCTGGTTCATGGACTTCACGGAGTCGGTCTGCACCGGCTGCGCCCGCGGCTGCAACGTCACCGTGGGCGCCCGCGGCGGCCGCGTGCTGCGGATGACGCCGCGCGAGAACCAGGCCGTCAACCGCTGGTGGATGTGCGACGCCGGTCGGCTCGGGTATGGCTACGCCAACGCGCCGACCCGCCTGACCGGGCCCCGCGTGCGCACGAGCGCCCGGCCGGGCGAGTTCGCCGACGTGGGCTGGGAGGACGCGATCGACGCGGCCGTCGAGGCGCTGCGGACCACCGCGCGCGGCGGCGTCCTCGCGGACGCGTCCGCCACGCTCGAGGAGCTGTGGATGCTCAAGGCGGTGGCGGGCGCCCAGCGCGGCGAGCTCCGCTACGCCTCCCGCGTCGGCCACGACGCCGACGGCTTCCTGATCGTCGACGAGAAGGGCGCGAACCAGCGCGGAGCCGAGGCTCTCGGGTTCGCGCGCGCGACGGCCGCCGCCCCGGCCGCCCTGTTGTTCGTCGAGCGTGGCGACGCGGTGCCGAAGGCGCTCCGCGACGGGGCCGACCCCGTGGTCGCGTTCGTGACGGACGGCGCCGACGTGCCGCCGACCGCGCAGGTGGTCTTCCCGCTGCCTTCGTTCGCCGAGCGGGACGGCCTGCTCGCCAACGTCGACGGCATCGTGCAGCCGCTCCGGCGCTGCCGGGCCGCCGGCCCGCGCGACCTCCGCGCCCCGCTCGAGATCCTCGAGGAGATCCGGCTGGGCCTCGCCCCGGACGCCTCCCCGTGGACCCACGCCGACGTCGTCACCGCCGTCCGCGGGGCCGTGGCGCCCGCGGGCCTCGAGGTCCCCGACGTCGCCTTCGCCCCCGCGCCGGCCCGCTCCGTGGCCGCGCCGACCGCGAGGACCCGCTGATGACCGCCCCCGTCGTGTCCCTGGCCGTCTCGCTCGTCGACGTGCTCCTCATCGTCGGCAAGGTGCTCCTCGTCGCCCACGTGATGCTCGGCCTCGGCGCCGTGCTCGTGTGGGCGGAGCGGCGCGTCTCGGCCGGCATGCAGGACCGCGTCGGCCCGAACCGCGTGGGCTGGTTCGGCCTGGGCCAGTCCATCGCCGACCTCGGCAAGTTCATCTTCAAGGAGGACGTGGTCCCGGGCCACGTCCACAAGTGGATGTACATCTTGGCGCCGGCCATCACGGTGGTGCCGGCCCTCGTCACGTTCGCGGTGATCCCGTACGCGCCCGGCATGCAGATCGCCGATCTCGACGTCGGCCTCCTCTTCGTGCTGTCGATCGCGAGCCTCGGCGTGTACGGCATCACGCTGGGCGGCTGGGCGAGCAACAGCAAGTACGCGCTCCTCGGCGGCGTCCGCTCCAGCGCCCAGATGATCTCCTACGAGGTGGTGCTCGGCATCTCGACCGTCGGCGTGCTCCTGTCGGTCGGCTCGCTGCACCTCGGCGACATCGTGGCGGACCAAGCCGCGAGCGGCTGGTTCCTCTGGCGCCAGCCCCTCGCGTTCTTCCTCTTCCTGACGGCGTCCTACGCCGAGACGAACCGTCTCCCGTTCGACCTCCCCGAGGCGGAGACCGAGCTCGTGGCCGGGTACCACACCGAGTACTCGTCCATGAAATTCGCGCTCTTCTTCCTCGGCGAGTACCTGGCCATGATCGTCTCGTCGAGCCTCGTGACGACGCTGTTCCTCGGCGGGTGGTCGGCGTTCGGCCTCGAGCGGCTCCACTGGGCCGTGGGGCTGCTGATCTTCATGGCGAAGACGCTGTTCCTGCTCTTCGTCTACATCTGGATCCGCTGGACGCTGCCGCGGTTCCGCTACGACCAGCTCATGAACATCTGCTGGAAGTGGTTCTTCCCGCTCGCGCTCGGCAACGTGCTCCTGACGGCCGGCGCCGAGGCGCTCGACCTGCCCGTGCTCATGTGGGTGCTGCCGATCGTCCTCGTGGCCCTCGGGTTCGCCGCCGCCGCCCTGGCGCAGAAGCGCGACCTGGGCCCGCCGCCCGAGCTCGCCGCGGCCCCCGTCGGCGCCCCCGTCCCGTCCTCCCCGAGGTGACCCCGTGGCCGCCACCGTCAAGCCCATCGCCCGACGCAAGACGACGCTCAAGGAGCGCCTCTACTTCCCCTCGATCCTCCACGGCATGGGCATCACCATCCGTCACTTCTTCCGCTCCCTGAGCGGCAAGGCCGTGACGATGCAGTACCCCGAGGAGCGGTGGGAGGTGAAGGACAACTACCGCGGCGCTCCCGTGCTCGTGAAGGACGACGAGGGGCGGCCGAAGTGCGTGGCCTGCAGCCTCTGCGAGTACGTCTGCCCGCCCAAGGCGATCTACATCGTCCCGGGCGAGCTGGCCCCGGGCAATGTGGTCGAGCGCGGCCCCGAGGTCTTCAACATCAACATGCTCCGGTGCATCTTCTGCGGCCTCTGCGAGGAGGCGTGCCCGGAGGAAGCGATCTTCATGTCGAAGGAGTTCGAGCTCTGGGGCGAGACCCGGGCCGAACTCGTCTACGACAAGGAGACGCTCTACGCCTTGGGCGGCGTGCGCCAAGACCCGATCAAGAAGTGGTCGCACAAGTAGGAGCGGCGTAAGAGAGCCGGACCCGCCGGCCCCCGGCCGGGTGGCGGGCGGACCGCGGGGCCGGAGGCAGGTCGGGTCGCCCGGAGGGCGGCCCTCGGGCGGTTCGAGGGCGCGGCAGGTCGTCGGTCCGCTCGGGCGGACGGCCTCCCGGGCCGGGTCGGTTGGTTCGGACGTCGGTTTCCCCAGCACATTCGGTGTCCCTGGGCCTGTGGGTCGGCGCTGTCGCCGCCCCGCACGCCCCCGGACGCCGGGAGCGAGCGCACCCCGCGATGGAACAGGTCCTCTTCACCGCCTTCTCGACCCTGGCGGTCGTCGCGGCCCTCCTGGCCGTGACGCGCAAGAACGCCGTCGCCTCGGCCATCTGGCTCGTGGCGATGTTCTTCGGCCTCGCGGCCGTCTTCGTGCTGCAGGAGGCCTTCTTCGTCGCGACGACGCAGATCTTCGTCTACGCCGGCGCGATCATGGTGCTCTTCCTGTTCGTGATCATGCTCCTCGACCTCCGGTCGGTGGAGCTGGCCGCGCACGCGGGGCCCAAGCTCAAGTTCGCGGGGGTCCTCCTCGCGGGCGTCTTCCTCGCGGCGGTCCTGTATGCGCTGAACGACGCGCGCGAGAATCCCCGCGGCGCCGACCGCGTCGCCGTCGTCGTCCGCCGCCGCCTCCCGCCGCCCCCGGCCGACGCGGCCGCCGACCCGACGGCCCTGCCCCCGGCGCCGGTCGAGCCCCCGGCCGCGGAGCCGCTGGCCCTCGAGGCGGAGGCCGCCGGCGCGGCGTCGGCGCGCCCCGAGGACGGCGACGCCCCCGAGCCGGGCGACCGTGCCTGGGGCGGGCCGGTGGTCCTCGACCCGACGAAGGCGAAGGAGACGACGAAGCACCTGCGCGTCACCGTGGGCCCGGAAGGCGCCGTCGCCCTCCATCTCGGCGGCGTCGCGATCCCCGCGCCGACGTGGACCGCGGACGGCCGCACGCGGACCGGCAGCGTCGCGCTGCCCGGCGCCGCCGACGGCACCACCCTCGACCTCACCGTGATCCGTGGCGGGTTCGAGGCGGCGCCGGCCGGCGGGCCCGACGGCTCCGCGCGCGGCATCGGGCGTTCGATCTTCGAGCACAACCTCCTGCCCTTCGAGGTGGCGAGCGTGCTGCTCACCGGCGCGATCTTCGGCGCCGTCGTCCTGACGAAGCGGAGGCTGTCGTGAGCGACCTGGTCGCCCCCGTCGGCGCGGGGCTGCTCCCCGTGCTCGCCGCGGTCCCGCCGCACCGGCTCCTCTACCTCGCGGCGGCGCTGTTCGCCGTGGGGCTGGTGGGGGTCACGTGCCGGCGCAACGTGCTCATCATCCTGCTCTCGGTCGAGATCCTGCTGAACGCGGCCAACGTCGCGTTCGTCGCGTTCTCGCGCATCCACGGCGACATCGCCGGCCAGACGTTCGTCTTCTTCGCGATGACGATCGCGGCCGCCGAGGTGGCGGTGGGCCTCGCGATCGTGATCGCGGTCTACCGACTGCGCCACGGGGTCGACGCCGACGCCGCGGGCGCCCTCAAGGAGCGTGACGTGGGCGACGTCCCGCCGATCTCGCCGGAGGGCCCGGACACGCCGCACGCCGATC
>Ga0105047_10010051_pt1 | contig 15501 bp, 11 predicted proteins | sample MAT04_FD_78384 | JGI IMG/M metagenome (GOLD analysis project Ga0105047, IMG submission 78384) | Freshwater microbial communities from Lake Fryxell liftoff mats and glacier meltwater in Antarctica - MAT-04 (megahit assembly) | ecosystem: Environmental > Aquatic > Freshwater > Ice > Liftoff... | reverse complement strand
GTGGGGGCGTCGATCGCGGCGCGGGATGTCGACCTTACCGGTGGCCGCGCGCTGCTCATCGGGGCAGGCGGAGCGGCGATGGAGGCCGCAGTCGCGTGCATCGATGCTGGCGTCGCGCGGATCGATCTGTGGAATCGAACGCGCGCCCATGCTGAGGAGCTTTCCGAGCGATTGCGGATCATCGCACCTGCTCTGGTACTTCAGGTTCATGACCGGATGCCGATACGCGAACCGGTTCAGGTCCTCATCGGATGTGTTCCCGCGGATGCACTCGATCTGCGGTCGCTCTCCGCCGTGGATCCGGGCACGTTGGTCGTCGATCTTGCCTACCGGCGTGATGGTCGCCCGACGCCATTGATGGTCGCGGTTGAGAACGACCCCGAGCGTGGTGTCGACGGACGAGAGCTTCTCGTGCGTCAGGGCGCCGCAGCGTTTCGGGCGTGGTTTGGGATCGCGGCTCCGATCGAGGATATGACACGTGCAGTCAGCTAGCGGATTTCACGAGCAGCCGGAAGGTCACGGGCAGCAGCCGCCCGCTGCGCCAGGCATGCCTGTGGCCGCGCCCACGCACGCGTCCCCCGCTAGTGCGCCGCCGCTCGAGTTCCGGCCGATCGCCGCCCAGCCCGCGCACATCGCACCGCCCTTGGGTATGCCGCTCGCTCCCGATGCGACACTGCAACAGCCGCAGTTGGGCGTGCCGAGCGCCCCTCCCCTCGGTGCGCCACCATTCGCGACTCCCGCCGTCTTCAATCCCACGCTTCCGACGTCGCCGCCACCCGCAGCGATGCCACCCGCGACCGCGCCGATGCCGCCGCCGGTTCCAGGTGTCGCGAGCGCACCTGGTATCCCGGCAGTGTTCGCCGCAGCTCCGCCAGCCGCTGCACCGCTGATGGCTGCCGCGCCGATGGCCGCGATACCCTTTCCGACGGCTCCACCTGCCGCAGCGTTCGCTCCCGCGCCTGCCACCGGACCCGCGACTGGACTCGCTCAGGCCGCCCCCACAGCGCCTCCGACCGGTGCACCAGCACTGACCGGCGCCCCCGCGTTCACGGTCGCTATCCCTGGTCTCCCGTCATCGCTGACCCCGAGCGTTGCGCCCACGGCTGCAACAGACGTCGCGACGCCGCCTGCGCCCACTGGCCCGCCGCGAGTTTCAGCGCCGAGCACGCCACCACCCTCCACGGTGATGGGCAAGGACCTCGCATCGTACGGCCTCAAGGGTGCGACGACGATGCAGCTGCAGGGAAAGAAGCTGCGCATCGGCGAAGTGCTCATCGACATGGGCATGATCGATCAGGGTCAACTCGACCACGCGTTGCGGATCCAGAAGGAGACCGGCCAGCGCCTTGGCAAGGTCCTCATCTCTGAGAATCTGGTCTCGTCGACTGACATCGCCAAGGCGCTCGCGCGCCGACTCTCGATCGAGTTCGTCGACATCGGCGAGATGGCGCTCTCACCAGACACGCTCGCGCTGCTCCCATTCGATACGTGCACACGCTACGACGTGGTGCCGATCGGCGAGCAGGGCGGCAGCCTCCTCGTCGCAATGGCAGATCCGACCAACGTCTTCGCGCTCGACGATCTGCGTCTCGTCTCCGGACGCGATGTGCGCGTCGTGGTGGCATCGCCCGAGACGATCGACATCGTTCTGAGTCGCATGATGTCGCTCGACGATGCCGTCGCCGGGGCCACCGCAGGCGCCGACGACTGGGACGATGACCATGTTCCGCTCGAGGACATCAAGAACTCCGAGGCTGATGCGCCCGCCGTGATGCTCGTCAACCAGATCATCACGATGGCCGTCGTCAACGGTGTGTCGGACCTTCACTTCGAGCCGCAGGCCGACGACATGGTTGTGCGCTTTCGCAAGGATGGCGTGCTCCAGCACGTCACCACCGTGCCGGGCAAGCTCAAGAACGGTGTGACCAGCCGCCTCAAGATCATGGCGAGTCTCGACATCTCCGAGCGCCGCAAGCCGCAGGATGGTCGCGTCGGTCTGCGCGTCGGTGACAAACCGATCGATCTGCGTGTCGCGTCACTGCCCACGGTGTACGGCGAGAAGACCGTGCTCCGCGTGCTCGACAAGTCGAACGTCATGCTCGACATGTCCGACCTCGGATTCCTCCCAGCCCAGCTCGAGAAGCTGCGCTACTGCTACACGCAGCCGTACGGCGCGCTCCTGGTGACCGGCCCGACCGGCTCGGGAAAGTCGACCACGCTCTATGGAGCGGTCAACGAGATCAACGACATCGAGAAGAACATCATCACGGTCGAGGACCCGGTCGAGTATCGACTCAAGGGCATCAACCAGGTACAGGTCAACGTCAAGGCGGGCCTCACCTTCGCCGCCGCGCTCAAATCCATTCTGCGCTGTGACCCGGACATCGTGATGATCGGCGAGATGCGCGACCACGAGACCGCCTCCATCGGCATCGAAGCCGCGCTCACGGGCCACCTCGTGCTCTCCACACTGCACACCAATACTGCGCCAGGTGCTATCACGCGTCTGTCCGAGATGGGCATCGAGCCGTACCTGGTCTCAAGCGCCGTACTGGGCGTGCTCGCGCAGCGCCTCGCGCGGCGGCTGTGTAAGTGCAAGCAGGAGTACGTACCGATGCGCGACGAGCTCATCGAGCGTAAGTTCCCCGACTGGGCGATCGCCGAGTACGATCAGCAGCCGTTCCCGCTCTGGAAATCCGTTGGCTGTGAGCGCTGCTCCGGCAAGGGCTACAAGGGTCGAATGGGCCTACACGAGGTCATGCTCATGAGCGAGGAGATCGCTCGGCTTGCCATCGCCCATGCCAGCGCCGAGGAGATCGAGAAGATCGCGATCGAGCAAGGCATGATCACGCTGTGGAACGATGGCGTACGCAAGATCATGATGGGCCAGACCACGATGGATGAGCTTCAGCGTGTGGTGCAGAGCTAACATGACCGGCTCTCGTGGAGCACGTCACATGGAGCGCGCATTCACGCTCATCGAGCTGCTCGTCGTGATGATCATCATCGCCATCTTGATGGCCGTGGCGATCCCGACCTTCCTCTCGCAGAAGTCCTCAGCGTCCAAGACCAAGGCGCTCGAGAACATCAAGTTCATCATCGACGCTGTCGAGTCGTGCGGCGTCACGTACCAGGGCGACTACACCTTCTGCACAGAGCACGCTGAGCTCGTTCAGATCGAGCCAACGCTCAAGGATATCGGTGACGTGTGGGGCGGCGGCCCACGCTCTCCCGGCGAGTTCGACGTCGACGGCATCGACAACGGCCGGGTCGTCAAAGCGCCGGTGCGTGGTCGCGGCTACCAGGGATTCATCGTTACCACCTGGATTAAGGACGGCAACAAGAACGTCTGGTTCAGCGAAGCCCACATGGAAGATGGCGCGATTATCAAGGGCTGCGGTGAAGGCATGACCGATCAGGGCGCGCCGAGTGGTGGCGTGCCCAACCCTGGCGCCGCCGTCGCCGGCTCGCGCATGTGCACCAAGGGCACGTGGGGCTGAGGTCGACCAGGCGTTGTTGCTGTTGGTCCAGCATGGACTGACACTTCAGGATCGGTTCGATGCAACCGATGCGCACTGAGAGGATTCGCACCTGATCGAGGTCTGCCCGAATGATCGAGCTTCGCGACATGTTCCAGAAGATGGTTGAGACGGGGGCCTCCGACCTCCATCTCGTCGTCGGGGCGCCACCACAGCTCCGCATTCGTGGCGAGTTGCACACCATCGAAGGCTACGGCGAGCTCTCGAACGAGGACACGCGCGAGGTGGTCTTCGGAATCCTCACCAACGAGCAGCGACAGAAGCTCGAGGTCCAGTGGGAACTCGACTTCTCCTACTCGGTGCCGGGCCTCTCGCGCTGGCGTGTGAATGCCTTCTTCCAGCGTGGCGCGGTCGGCGCTGCATTCCGCATCATCCCCGAGAAGATCCGTCCACTCACCGAGCTCGCCGTGCCCGATTCCGTGTACGGTCTCGCCGACCTCCAGCGTGGGCTCGTGCTCGTTACCGGCCCAACCGGTTCCGGTAAGTCGACGACGCTCGCCGGCATGATCGACGTGATCAACGAGCAGCGCCATGAGCACATCCTCACGGTCGAGGATCCCATCGAGTTCATCCACCAGCACAAGAACTGCATCATCAACCAGCGCGAGGTGGGCGCTGACACCGACGGGTTCGCTCGGGCGCTCAAGAGCGCTCTGCGTCAAGATCCTGATGTGATCCTCGTGGGCGAGATGCGCGACCTGGAGACCATCCAGACCGCGCTCACAGCCGCTGAGACGGGCCACCTCGTGTTCGGCACGCTGCATACCAACTCAGCTGCCGGCACCGTGGACCGCATTATCGACGTGTTCCCGCCGCACCAGCAGGCGCAGGTGCGCGTGCAGCTGTCGACGTCGCTCCAAGGAGTGGTGACCCAGACCCTCATCCCCACCAAGGATGGCCAGGGCCGAGTTGTCGCGTGCGAGGTCATGATCCCGAACGGCGCCATCCGCAACCTCATCCGTGAAGGCAAGATCTTTCAGATCCCCAGCGTCATGCAGACGAGCCAGGGCGAGGGCATGCAGACGCTCGATGCCGCGCTGACGACGCTCGTGCGCTCGAACCAGATCACGCAGGAGGAGGCCATCAAGCGCTGCCACCAGCCTGAGGAGTTCGTCCGACTGCTGCAGAACGGTGGCGGAGCGCCCGCGCCGGGCAAGAACCTCTACAAGCGGCCTGAGGTCATTCGACTCCAGCGCAAGTTCGAGCCGATCCTCGCGGAGGAGGGTGGCGAGGTCGTGCCACCGCCCGTGCCGCAGATGGCACCGCCGGTCGCCGCTCCGGGCTACGCACCGGCTCCGCCTGCGGCCATGATGACAGAGCTAGCCGCGCTCGCACCGCCGGTGCAGTACGCAACCGATTTTGGGCTCCCGGCCGTTGCCGAGGCACCCGCCATGCCCACCGCTCCGGCGCCCGTTGGGATGGATCCGGCGTCGTTCGCGCCGCCTGCACATCCGCAGGCTCCTCAGGCACCGATGGAATTCGCGCCCCCGATCGCCCCGCCCGCGCAGCCCGGCCACATGCTGGACCTGCCGGCCGCGCCGCAGCAGTACGCCGCGCCCCCGCTCGAGTTCGCACCGCCGCCGGGGCAGCCCCCACAGCGGTGGGCCGTCGACCCGGCGACGGGCCAGCCCGTCCCGTATCCCGGGCACGTCGCGTGATCGCTGGACTCAAGTTCAACGCACCTCGCGCCCGATAGTCACCTTGAGGTACACGTAGATGTCGTCATTCGCATATCAGGCCGTCGACTCCGCCGGCAAGCGCACCCAGGGTCTCGTCGAGGCCCCGGATCAGCTTGCTGCGTCCAAGCAGCTGCGAGTCAAGGGCTTGACCGTGGTCAAGCTCAAAGAGGGTGGCAAGGTCTCCAAGGGCAACGCGGAGATCAAGATCCCCGGGCTCGGCAGCGGGGTGAAGACGAAGGACCTCACGCTCTTCTCGCGCCAGTTCGCGACGATGATCGGCTCGGGCCTGACCATCCTGCGCTCGCTCATGATCCTCGAGGAGCAGGTCGACTCCAAGAAGCTCAAGAGCGTGATCATGGAGATCGCGACCGACATCGAAGCAGGTCGCTCGCTGTCTGAGGCGCTCGAGCGACACCCCAAGGTCTTCGACAAGCTGTACGTCTCGATGGTCAAGGCCGGTGAGATCGGCGGCGTGCTCGAGATGGTGCTCGGCCGCATCGCAGTACAGATGGAGGCGCGCGAGTCGCTCAAGCGCAAGGTCAAGAGCGCGATGACCTACCCGTCGGTGGTGCTCGTGTTCGCGCTCCTCGCGGCCATCGGCATGATCCTCTTCCTCGTGCCAATCTTTACGAAGATGTACGACGACCTCGGCAGTGAGCTGCCGTCGATCACCCAGTTCCTTGTGACGCTGTCGGAGAACGGCAAGTCCAAGCCGTACCTCATCCCGCTCGTGCTGGTCACGCCGGTAGTGGCGTTTCGCACCTGGTCCGGTCGCGAATCCGGCCGTCGTCAGTGGGATCGCATCAAGCTACGTCTGCCGATGCGCATCGGTGCCATCGTGCAGAAGGTGGCGCTCGCGCGATTCGCTCGCACGCTCTCGTCGCTCATCTCTGCTGGCGTGCCGATGATGCAGGCTGTGCGCGTGACCGGTGATTCGTCAGGTAACTCGGTCATCGAGGACGCCATGGACGACATCCTCAAGTCGATCGAGGAAGGGCGCACGTTCTCAGAGCCGCTCAAGAATCACCCGATCTTCCCCTCGATGGTCATCCAGATGGCCGCCATCGGTGAGGAGACCGGCCAGATGGACTCGATGCTCGAGAAGGTTGCCGAGTTCTACGAGGACGAGGTCGACGCCGCGATCAAGTCACTGACATCGATCGTCGAGCCGATCATGATGATCTTCGTCGGTGGCATCGTCGGGTTCATCATCATCGCGCTCTACATGCCGATGTTCGCGCTCTTCGACAAGATCAAATAGCTCGCCATCGACCTTCGAGCTGTTCCGCGATCCCGCTCCCAGAGCGGGATTTCGTGTGTCTGAGTAGTAGTCCGGGCGATTCACACGTTGCCACTCAAGTTGGCCGAACGCGGTGCCGATACCAGGCGTGACCAACGTCGCTCTGTAGGCCCAACCTATTCCAGAGAGGTAATTCCCATGATCCGTGAAATTCGTGAGCGCTCGCGCTCAGAAGAGGGCTTCACCCTCATCGAGCTCCTCGTCGTGATGATCATCATCGCCATCCTCATGGCGGTCGCCGTCCCGACGTTCCTCGGGCAGAAGAACAATGCTCAGAAGTCCAAGGCCACGTCTAACATCAAGCAGATCGTGAATGCGATTGAGTCGTGTGCAGTGAACAACACTGATGGCGGCTATCAGGGTTGTGTCCTTCCGACTGATCTCAAGAGGACCGAGAAGGGTCTCAACTCGATTACCGATATGGTGAGCACGGGTGCTACGACAGTGAGCCAGTACGGCATTGTACCGACACCCGGCGCCAGCCCGCAGGGATACGCGGTCTCGACGGCCATCAAGGACGGCGACAAGATCGTGTTCTTTACTGAGGTCCATGGTGAAGATGGTACCTTGCTCAAGGGCTGTGGCACCGCCGCACTCGCTCCGTCGGCCATAATGTCGCCGACGACTGGTGTTCCGGATTCCCGTACCTGCACCAATGGCAAGTGGGGCTGATCCCGCACGCCAGCTAGATCTATCGCGAGACTTGGGGGTCGCTTCGGCGGCCCCCAAGTTCTTCTTCCCGATGCAGGCGCGACGCGCGAAACTGCTTGCATATGCTCGCCCATGCTCCGCATCGCTCAAGGAGGCCACGGCATGGCCGATGACCCACTCGAAGCGATGCAGTGCGTGCGCAGATGCGCGTCCGGAAATGAAAGTGGTTGCATGCGACAGCTCGCAGTTCTTATCTCGATCGCGACATGCGCGGCAGCGTTGACGTTAGCGTCAAGCGCGAACGCCGCCATTAAGTTCGCGGAGGGCACCTTCACTGCTGATGTGTCTGCGAGTACACCGACCGAGCTCGCGCCGTCCAACGGCGCAACGCTTCCGTATCCGACCGCCTCGATCCGCCTCACGTGGAAGGCCGTCGCAGGAGCGACCACCTACCAGGTGCAGGTTGCCCGCCAGCCGAACACGGATAGCAGTTGCTCCGCGTCTACCGCGTTCCAGAGCGACAACATCGTGGTGACGGCCACCATCAGCACCAACCGATGGATCCCATCGCTGGCAGATACCGCCAATGGTCAAGGTATCTGGACCGGCACATACTGCTGGCGCGTCCGAGCCGGAGGTGCGAACCCTGGCAACTGGAGCGCAGCGAATCGATTCGCTCGGACGTGGACGTCAACTCCCGACCATCTCCGTTTCTACAACGACCATGCAGGTCCCATCCCTCGCACATCAGCCGATGCGGATTTCAGCGAAGGTTCCGAGACCACCAAAAACACTGGTTACATGTCGTGGTCGGCCGTGGCCGGCGCTGCCAGCTACGAGATTCAGGTGGGAACAAGCCAGTCATTCAGTCCATCATCGGTGTACGCGACGCGCACCGGAATCCGTGACACGCGGGTGCTCATGCTTCATCTCCCCGACGACACGTACTACTGGAGGGTGCGTGCGATTGCTCCGAACGGCACGGAGGGAGGATGGTCGACGGGCGATAACATCGCTGGGCACAACCAGTTCACCGTACTGTGGTACGACGCTGATTGGAGCGCGCCGGCCAATCTGTATCCCGCTAACGGTCAAACTACGACGGAGATGCGGGTCGGGTGGACCCCAATGCCCGGCGCCAGCTACTACGAGTACCAGATCGGAACTAACTCCGGTTGCTTCTGGGATCCCACCAATGAAGCCGCAGCGCCTGACCTCTTCGGTGACTGGACGAACTACGCTCCGATATTCGGGACAGTAGGAACCCCGCCGCCGCTGGTGTCGACGGCCGATCCGCAACCGACGCAGTGCCGACTATCGAAGATTGGTGCAACGACCATGAACAACTGGGTCACGCTCCAAGATGCATGGGACTCAGGGGTCTTCGCGAATATCGGCAAGGACTGTCTCGCCGAGGACGGCACTGTCCAGTGTGAGCCGGCCGGAGTTCCCGATATTTCGGCAACTGACTGGGGGGCAGTGTTCCACGGAGCCGGCGAGGCTGCCATGGGTGCCTACGATGGCCAGTACGGCGACGGCTACTCGATTTGGTGGACCGTACGTCCGGTCTACCGGCTCAAGCCCACCACGGAGACCGGCTGGAAGATCGCTGCTGAGACCGTCGTGTACGGATCGTGGAGCGATGCGCGAAGCTTCGACTTGAACCTGACCGCCGTGCCGAACGATTCTGTGGGCACGCGTTGCTTCAGTGTCTATGGCACTGGCGACGCATGCCTCAAGCACCTCGGGAGCACCATGCGAGCGGACGAGGCTCCTGGGGTTGCTCAGGCCGGAACCATGCAAGTGCCGCTCTTGACGTGGAAGCCGTTCGCGCAGGCAGGTGGCTATGTCATTCAGATCGCCCGGGATCCAAGTTTCAACAACATCGCCAAGACCGTGTACACGCCCGGTCTCAAGGCCTCGGGATACGGATTCCAGCAGAGTTATGCGATGACCGAAGGGCTTCCTGACAACTCCGAGGGCAGTGGCTACTGGTGGAGAGTGATCCCGTGCCTGTCGACCATCCCCGCACCCGGCGCCGCCTTGACCAACTGCAATATGTTGTACACCGCCGGCACGGGCGGCTTGCCGCTCGGCCAATCCCCGGGGCCCAACTACAGCGACACCGCTGTGGCACAGACCTTCGCGAAGCGCACGGAGATGCAGACGAAACTCACCCCCAACTTCGAAGGTGCGACACCGCTCATCCAGTGGACCGTCGAAGGAGTGCCGGTCAACGACAACGTGAGCTGGTCGCGGGGCGTGGAAGGTGCGGAGTTCTACGATTTTGAGCTCTCGCGTGACCCGTTCTTCTCCACGGACGTGGTCTCGCTCAAGACGACGATGCCTCGCATCGTTCCGTTCGCATCGGGCGGCACTGCTGGACTCACGAAGGAGTTGGCCGAGGGGATCTGGTACTACCGTGTCCGCGCCGTCGATCGCAACAACCTCGAAGGATCGTGGAGCGATCCCGCCTCGTTCAACAAGCGCATCACCGCTCCATCGACGGACGTGTCCGGTGGCGGCGAGGCTGCGGAGGCAACCGTGTCGTGGAGCCCGGTTGCGGGTGCTGCCGATTACACGGTCCAATGGACGACGGATTCCACGTTCGAGGGCGGAACCAGTGAGTCGATCACGAGGCAGACCTCGTACCGCATTCCCGTCCCCGGGCCCGGGACCTATTACTGGCGGGTTCGTGCCAATATCAATGGGATCGCAGGTCAGTGGAGCGCTTCGCAAGCCGTCGCAGTCACCGCGGGCGTGAAGCTCAAGTTCGCTACGTCCACGGCATTAATCGAGGCGAAGGGCAAGGTAACGGTGTACGGCTTGCTCTCGGTCTCGGGCAAGGAGCGCAACGCAGCGACGGTGCTCCTCCAGCGCAAGTCCACCGGGTGTGATGCATCGAGCGGCTCGTACAAGAAGATCGCGAGTGCAATCTCGGGGCGCAACACAGACGACGGCGTCGTCGCGTACAAGCAGACGGTGCAGTTGAACACGTGCTACCGCCTTGCCTACGTCGCAGACGGAGTGTCCTACTTCAGTGCGCCGATCTCGGTGAAGTCGAAGCCCGTGGTGTCGTTCCGGGTCACGCAGACCAAGGTGCGCCGCGGCAAGTCGTTCTGTGGCGTGATCAAGACGAATACGCCGGTCACGGGACGCATGCGCGTGCAATACAAGGTCGGGACAACGTGGACCACGGCGCGAGCGGTGAACGTCACCAATCTCCGAACGCGTCGCCAGTGCGCCGCCATCTTCCGGGCGGGGACGTTCGCGACACGCGTGGTATTCGATGGGATGAACACGTCGGCCGGCTGGAAGCGGTTCGAGGACACAGTCATCGCGGGCCCGAAGATTCGGGTGAACGATGCGTTCTCCATCGTGCGCCGCTGATTGATCGGTGAGAGGCAGTGGGATACGCGGGCGGCCTTCGGGTCGCCCGTGCATCGTTCCGATGCGATGGCGTGGATGCCGTGCATTGGCGGATCTCGGGATCCGTCGTACCTTGGAGGCGTGAACCCCCTGTACGTCGAAGGCGCGTCCCCCCAACGCGCCGCTCCTGCCACCTCGGGCCCCGCCGCGCAGCCGCGTGCTGTCGCGCTCGCGCGCGCCAAAGAGCTCTCCGCGCAGTTCACTGCGCAGATTGAGGCTTCGATGGCCGCGGCGCTGGATTCGCTCACTGCTGAGGCCAACGCGGAGGAGGGCGCGGAGGAGAGCGAGGACGGCACCACCACTACCACCGATGATGCCGGTCTCGGCGACCTCGCGCAGCTCCAAGCACGTACCGGAATGGGCGCCTCTGCCGGCGCAGGCGCCGGTGACGAAGCGGCTCTCGCGCAGGAACTGCTTGCGGCGATCGATCAGTCGAAGGGTGCGGTAATGGCGGCACCCGTCACGGGCACCGCCGCCGCCGGGGATGCCAAGGCCAATGCAGCCATCGTCGCGCAGGTCGCGCGCGAACAAGGTGTGGATCCCGTTGCAGCCGTCGCCATGATGCTCGTCGAGAGCGGCGGTAACGCGCGCTCGGTCGGGGACGGCGGCACGAGCTTTGGACTATTTCAGCTCCACGAGGGCGGCATGCTCACCGCCGCCGGTCTGACGAGCGCACAGGCGTTTGATCCGCGCACCAATGCCACGGTGTCGCTCAAGTCGCTCGCGCACGAACGGGCTCAGGGTCCCAACCGAAGTCCGGGCACGATCGCTGCAGCGTCGCAGCGCCCTGCCGACCCGGCCGGGTACGCACGTAAGGTCGACGCGATGATGGATCGCGCCCGGGCTCTGCTCGGCCGGTGACACGGCCAGCCGGTTCCAGCGTGTCGCGCAACGGGTAGCCGCACCTCATGGAGCTCGAGCTCACCACCCTCGGCGTATGCGCCGTTGCACTCTTCGGCTTGCTGGTTGGCAGCTTCCTGAACGTCGTCATCGTGCGTCGCGGGCACGTTGACTGGCAGGAGCGCACGTCGCTCGACGGCCGTAGCGGCTGCCCGAAGTGTGGGCACCACATCAGCTGGTACGAGAACATCCCGCTCTTCTCGTGGATCGTGCTTCGTGGACGCTGTCGAGGATGCAAGGAGCGGATCTCGTGGCGCTACCCGGCCGTGGAGCTGCTCACCGCGCTGCTGTGGGGCGCCGTGGCGGCGACCTCCAATGACATCGCAACGCTCGTCACCGGCGTGGTGTTCCTCTCGGTGCTCATCCCGATCACCTTCATCGATCTGGATCTGCGGATCATCCCGGACGAGATCAACTACGTCGCGATCTATCTCGGGTTCGCCTGTTCGCTCGGCTTCGGCCCCCAGGATCGGTTCGCGGCGCATGAGTGGTGGTGGCTCGAGGTGCTGCTCAGCTCGTTCGGTGCGGCGGCTTTCCTGCTCCTGCCCGCGCTTCTCACTCAAGGCAAGGGCATGGGTATGGGCGATGTGAAGCTCGCCATCGCCCTCGGGGCATTCCTCGGCGCACCGGTGGCACCCGGCATGTTCGTCGGTTTCCTCATCGCGCTTATCCCGTCACTCGTGCTCATCATCAGCCGCGGCATGAAACGAGGTCGCAAATCGGCGATCCCCTTCGGTCCCTTCCTCGCCATGGGCGGTGGGGTGGGTTGGTTCTTCGGCTCACAGTTGCTCGACGCGTACCTCAACGCCGGCGTCTGAACGGACGCGCGCGGTGTGCGCGCCCGCCGGGAACCAACAGCGAACCACTCGCGTCCCATTGGGTAAGCATCTATGCATTTCGACAACGTGCTCGGATGCGCTTGGGCTCGCTCCTTGACAGGGAAGCTCGCTCAAGAATCCCCGAACACAGTCCGATACGTCAGCGGAACCAACCTGAGGTCAGCCCAGCATGGCGTCCCCGCCCGTAGGACTCGATATCACCACCAACGCGCTCGTCGCAGTATCCCTTCGCCGAAAAGGCAAGGGCTACGGCATCGCTCGGCGCGTGGAATCCCCGCTCGCGCCGGGCATTGTCATTGACGGTGAAGTGCATGATTCGGACGCCCTGGGCGCCGCGATCAAGACGTTCTGGGCCGAGCACGACATCAAGGACAAGACCGTATCCATCGGTGTCGCGAACCAGCGCTGCATCACGCGCATGGTAGAGATGACCCGCATTAAGAACAAGAAGCAGTTGCGCGAGGCGCTCAGCTTTGAGGTCGCGGACAACCTTCCCATTCCGCTCGAAGAGGCCGTCTGGGACTGGCACACCGTCGATCGCTGGAAGGACGAGGCGAGCGGAGGCGAGAAAGAACGTCACGTGGTCGTGATGGTCTACCGCGAGAGCGTCGAGCGCTTTCGCGACGCCATCGCCATCGCCGGGCTCAAGCTCGCCCGCATCGATCTCTCCGCATTCGCGCTCATGCGCGCCGGACTACCCGCCGTCAAGCTTGCGCTCCAGGCCGAGGAAGTAACGGAGGAGCCGGTCGTCGCCCTCATCGACATTGGCGCGACCTCCACCAATGTCGTCATCTCGCGTGGCGGCATCTGCGAGCTCAACCGTCTCGTGGCATTCGGTCGCCAGCATTTCACCCAGACGCTCGTCGAGCAGTTCGGGTGGGAGCTCAGCGATGCCGAGCGCGTGTCCACGGAAGCCGGCATCGCGCCGCTCGGCGGCATGGAGGCGCCCGGCGATCCCTACGCTGACGCGCGCCGCGTCATGCAGTTCGTGGCGGATCAGTTCGCGCAGGAGATCCGTACGTCGTTCGACTACTACAGCCACTCGACGGACGGTACACATCGCGTTGGACGGATGGTCGTGGCCGGCGAGGGAGCGCTGTTGCGCGGTATCGAGCAGCGTTTCGCGCACGAGCTTGGACTTCCCGTGAGCGTGCTCGACGCGTCGCCGCGTCTGGATGCGGTCTCGGTCGAAGAGCTTGGTGAGCTGCACCCACGCTATGGCACAGCTCTCGGCCTGGCGATGGAGGAGGCCGCGTGAAGCCTGTCAATCTCCTTCCGAGCAGTTCCCCCGTCGTCGCGGTCGCCGCGACCGGTGCAAAGCCCAATCTCGGCATGATCGGTGGCGCCGCGCTCGGCGTGATCTGTGTGCTGGGCGTCGCGGGCTACTTTGCCATGGCACGCGTCGATAGCGTGAAGAGCGAGACCACGAAGCTGCAGAACGATGCGAGCACGGCCACGACCGAGACGGGCACCGTGAGCGCGCAGATCGCGTCGCTGGGCCAGCCGGTCACCGATTCCGATAAGGAGCTCGCCGCCGGTCGCGAGAAGGTGCTGCTCACCGCCTACAGCGAACGTCAAGACTTCGTGCTGCTGGCACGCGAACTGCGCGGCATCATGCCGAACGCCGACGGGTGGTACACGTCCGTCAAGGCAGGCGGCGGTGGTGTGGGTTCCACAGATGCAAGCGGTGCCAACTCGGTCACGATCGAGGGCTACATGGTGTCGGAGGAGCTGCTCGCCGGTTTCGATGAACGTGCCGAGGCGACCAAGTCACTCAAGAACGCTGACACAGTGACCATCGGGAGCGAGCGGCTTCGCGGCATCGGCAACAAGAAGCTGGGGCGCTACTTCAAGTTCACGCTGACGGCCGAACTCGTTGATCTGGTGGCACCCGAGTCGGGCTCGACGACGGGATCCGTCGCGACTGACGGTACGACCGTAGGAAGCGGTGGGTCGCACGAGATCACGCTGAGCCTGGATTCGAATCCGCCCACCAAGAAGGCGACCAAGCCCAAGGTGACCAAAGCAGCCACGCCGGCGGTTCCCGCCAAGGTTGCGGCACCCGCCAATCCATTCGGCATCGCGGCGGCAGCTGCGGGAGGTTCCAAGTGAGCGTCGGGGAGATCAACAAGGGAGTCGTCGCGCTCCTGCTTGCGCTGATCATCGGCGCCGCCGGGTTCATGTGGTACACCAAGATGTACAAGCCAGCGGTTGCGGAGCGAGTCGCGGCCGAGGCCACCGCCAGCACGGCGCAACAGGGGCTCGCCGCGAAGAAGGCTGAGCTCGTCGCCGCGCAGAAGACGCTCGACGATGCCAAGGACGATGCGTCAGGCCCCGACGAATCCGTGGCGCGTGTGGCGAAGGCCGGCTCCGCCGTGCCGGACAAGCCGCTCGTGGACGACGCGAATCTCGTGTTGACCAAGATCGCGGAGAAGGCGGGTATCGACACTGATATCGCCTTTGACACCAAGACTGCGCCTGCGGCACAAGCCGGTTCAGGACTGGCTGGGACTACGCCGATTGACATCTCGCTCGAAGCGGCGGGCTCGTACAGTGAAATGCTCAACTTCATTGACCTCATCGAAGATTCGGTGCAGGTCAAGGACAACAAGATGTACCAGCGTGGTCGCCTCTTCAACGTGGTGAGCATCGAGATCGCGCCGCCACCAGAGAACCAAGGTGCTGCGGAGAACTTCCTTGGCACGGGCGAAGGCGCAGCCAATCCCGGCGGTGGGAGCGGCCTGGTATACGGCAAGAATGACGTCGCGTTTACCATCGTGGTTCGCATGTACATGACGACTGCTGCTGCGGCGCAGACGGCTGGGGTGGGTGCAGTTGACCCGACCGCTGGTGCAGCGGCGACCGATCCCGCTACTGCTGGTGCAGGCACAGGTGTGACCTCGCCCGCTGGAGCGGCCGGAACCCCAGGCGGATCCGTCGCAGGTGCGAATGGTTCTGCCACTCCTGGCACGGCCGGAGGGGCAACCACCCCGACCGGAACGGCCGGAACACCAGGCGCGATCTCAGCGGATGGCGCTAGCGCGACGACCACACCGACGCCCGCAGGGAGCCCGTCATGACCCGCGCTCGAACACTGACACGTATCGTGCTTCCACTGACGCTCACCGTGCTTGTCGCAGCAGGATGCGGCGGTGGTGACGACG
>Ga0105047_10010050_pt1 | contig 15501 bp, 15 predicted proteins | sample MAT04_FD_78384 | JGI IMG/M metagenome (GOLD analysis project Ga0105047, IMG submission 78384) | Freshwater microbial communities from Lake Fryxell liftoff mats and glacier meltwater in Antarctica - MAT-04 (megahit assembly) | ecosystem: Environmental > Aquatic > Freshwater > Ice > Liftoff... | reverse complement strand
GTGCATGTCCAGACCGCGGACGATCAGCGTCAGGAGGAAAGGGGTGACGAGGGTGGCCGGTTCGAACCGGCCCAGCCCGGTCAGCATCTCCATTGCCATGGGGAAGGTCTCGGACCGGAACAGGATCCAGCCCAGGCAGACGATGTGGAGGGTCACCAGAACGCCCAGCCAGGCTGGCGGCCCCTTTCGCTCGCCGAGGAATGCGCGGCCCAGCCGCTCGATCACCTGAACACCCCCGTGCAGCGCGCCCCAGGCGATGAAGGTCCAGGCCGCGCCATGCCAAAGCCCGCCGAGAAGCATGGTGATGAAGACGTTCAGGCACGACCGCACCAGACCCTTGCGTCCCCCGCCCAGCGGCACATAGAGATAGTCCCTGAGCCAGCTGGACAGGCTGATATGCCAGCGCCGCCAGAAGTCCTGCATCGACGAGGCGCGATAGGGCTGATCGAAGTTGCGCGGGAAGGAATAGCCCAGCAGGGCCGCGATCCCGATCGCCATGTCGGAATAGGCCGAGAAGTCGCAATAGATTTGCACGGCATAGCCATAAACCGCCGCCATCAGGTCCAGCGTCCCGTAGGCCGAGGGGTCGAAGAACACGGGATCAACCAGCCGCGTCGCCAGCTCCGAGGCGATCACGGTCTTCTTGAACAGGCCCCAGCAGATCAGCAGCAGACCGTAGATGGCCATCTGTCGCGTCAGCCGGGGCACACGATCGAACTGCGGCAGGAGGTCCGACGCCCGCACGATCGGCCCGGCCACCAGATGCGGAAAGAAACTCATCAGCAGCATGACGTCGAGCAGCGAGCGGGCCAAGGGCGTCCGGCCCCGATACACATCCACGACATAGCTGATGCCCTGGAAGGTGAAGAAGGAGATACCCACCGGCAGCACGATCTGCAGCAGCGGCAGGTCCCGCTCCCAGCCGAACCGGGTCAGCAGGTCGCCCGCCTGTTCGATGAAGAAGCCGTAGTATTTGAAGACGCCCAGGATCAGCAGGTTGGCGGCGACGCCGAGGCCGACCAGAAGCTTGCGCCGGCCGGCCGCCTCCGACCGGGAGATCAGGACCGCCACCCCCCAATTCAGGATCGCCGAGGCGATCAGCAGGGCGACAAACCGCCAGTCCCACTGGGCATAGAAGACCCAGCTGGCCAGCAACAGGAACAGCTTGCGCCGCCCGTTCTCGCGGTCCAGCGACCAGGCGGTGAAATAGACAAACACGAAGAACAGGCCGAACGCCATCGTCGGGAACAGCATCTAGCGCCCCCCCCGGCGGTCGTGGGCAGCGACGAAGTCGGCGAACAGCAGGGACCCGATCCAGTCCCCGCCGGCACCGGTAAAATGCACATGGTCGCCGCGCATCAGCGGCGCTTCGCCCAGGGTCAGGGCATGGGCCGAACAGTCTCCCCCCATACGGCCCCGCCAGTCCCAGAAAGCGACTTCCAGGTCGGCCGCAACCCGGTGCTGCACGTCGCGGACCACGGCCAGCATGGCCGGGGCCTTCCAGCGCCGTTCGGCATCGTCCGCGCAGCGCCCGCCTCCGTCACCGCGCATCGCCTCCGGTGCCCCCACGATCAGGATCGACGCCCCGGGCGCGAGAGTCTGCACCCGCCCGACCTGCACCCTCAGCAAGGCCTCATAGGCGCCGGGGTCCAGCCCGTCGTCGAACCCTTCATTGGTCCCGTAGGCCAGGATGACCAGGTCGGGCCTGTCCTCGCCGGGGTCGAACAGCGGCTGGCGCGCCATGAGGCTGGAAAGGGTCGCGCCCACCACGCCATGCGCCGACAACCGGATGTCGCGTCCCTCGAACCTTCCCTGCAGCCGCCACAGCAGGGAGGTCGTCATGTCGGCCCCCGCCGTATGGCTGTCGCCGAACTGGACGATGCGCACGGGCCGACCCTGGTCCAGCGCCCCGAAGAACCCATAGAGCCCTTGCGGCTGGCACAGGCCGCCCGGACAGGTCGCGCTGACCGGCGAAGGCAGGGGCGTCCACGGCCGTTCCTGCGCCCCGGCCGTCGACGCCAGGGCCAGCCCGGCGGTCAGGGCCAGCGACCGGATCACGCGCCCGGCGCGCCGTCGGCTGCGGGGGGCGTCAAGCCTGCGTCATGCTTCAGCCGCCCAGCCACCGGCTCGGTGATCCGCAGATAGCCGGCCATCGACATGTGGATCCCGTCATTGGCCCGCATCAGCCGCCGTCGGCCCGTGCCCGTATCCGTCAGATAGGCGTCATACTCGCCGTCGGCGTTGCGGGTCAGGCTTTCGGTCTCCAGCCACGGCACCCCCAGCGCCGTCATCCGCGCCGAGACCAGATCGTTGATCAGGCTCATCTTCGCGTCGAAACCGGGCCGTTTCATCGTTGGCAGGCCGACCCAGTAGACCGCGACGTCGCGCGCGCGCAGCATGGCCACCAGATCGTCCACCCGCCGGGCATAGGCCGCCTTCCAGCCGTCGGTGCCAAAGGCGTGGATCTCGCCGTCCAGACTGATGGCCTGGGCGTCGTTGGTGCCGAACAGGATCACCGCCACATCGACCGGCTGTTCGGCGATCTGGCGCGCCGTCCTGGCCTGGATATCGACATAGTCGTAGCGCGACAGTCCGGTGGAGACCTCGCTGAACTTGGTCACCGTCACGCCCGGCTGGCCGCGCATCTCGCGGTAGAGTCCGGTCCACAGGCCGTCGGCCATGGAATCCCCGAAGACCCCGATCCTGAGTTGGCCCCGCGCAGCGCGCTGATCCAGCGGCGTCAAACGCGGCCCGACCGGGGCCGGCGCGACTGGCGTGGCAGTGGCGACCTCGACGGGCATGGAGTTGGCCGAGGCATTGGCCGCCCCGCCCGGCAACAGCGTCGGCCGACGCAGCCAGTCGCGACCATCCGGCGTCAGGGCCAGACCGATCAGGACCCCGACGACCAGCGCCGCCGTCACTGCATTGATGCCCGCGCGCAACGGCCCCACCCCGGATGGAAAACACTCCCGGCGCTTATACCCGGCTCAGGGCACGCCGCCATGACACACGCGTCACGCACGAGCGAAACGGTTAACGGCCCAGTTCGGTCACGAACAGCCGGCCCGACCCGCCCCGGCCGCCATAGGCTCCGACCCAGACGTCGTAGACGCCGGACTGCGGATTGCGGAAGGTGAACTCGGGGTCGCCCTGGCCGCCGGAATCGTCGTCGCAATACCACTGGCCGTTCGGCCCGTTGATCACCAGCGTCGTATCGGCGCTGGCCTCGACCCCGATGGTCAGCGACAGGCTGCCGGCGTTGTAGGTCAGCTGGAAATCCGGAGCCTCGGAAATCATCCCGACGCAGCCCGAGGCGACCTGCGACGCGTCGATGCTGCCGCCCGATGTGACATTGAGCCGGAAGGGGTCGGGCGTGAACCCGGCCGAGAGATTGTATTCTCCGGACAGCGCCGTCAGCGCCGGGTTCGGACGACCGCCGCCGCCGGAAGTACCGCTGTTGTAGCCACCGCTGTTGTAGTCACCATCACCGAGCGCCTGGCTGTTCAGTTCAGTAATATAGAGCTGCGCCGAAGAGCCGTTGCCGCCATAGGCCCCGACAAAGACGTCATAGATCCCCGACCGGGGGTTCGGAATGGACATCAGCGGGTTGGTTCCGTTCCCGCTGTCGTCGTCGCAATACCAGCGACCGTCCGGCCCGTTGATGACCAAGGTCGTGTCGTTGGAACTGGTCACGCCAAAGATCAGCGGCAGACTGCCCGCGCTGTAATTCACCTCGAAGTCCGGCGAACGGGCGACCATGCCGACGCAGCCAGAGGCGATATTCGTCGCGTCCACCTCCCCGCCCGAGAAGATGTCGACGCGATAGGGATCGGGCGTGAACCCCGAACGCAGGGAGATTTCGCCGTAGGTGGCCCTTTGGCTCGTGTCCACCACCGGCGCATTGTATTTCTGCCCGCCGGACGGTGCCGCCGCCGCCGTCCCTGCCGCCAGAATGACCCCCGCCAGGACGATTGCGCCCAGCGTCCTGTCCAGTTGAATATTGTGCATGTTCGGCCTCCGGTCCCCTCTGCGAAGGCTACCAGATATCATCGATCGCCTGATGACAACCGCCTGTCCGAAATCGTCAGGCGACGCGCCCGCCCGCCGCGCTGGCGGCGAAATAGCCGGCCGTCGCCGCAACGGTCGTCAGGAACGTCCCCCAGCACAGGTCGATGATGGTCAGTTTCGTCTGCCAGATCGCCAGTGTCGCCTGGTTGGTCAGGTCATAGGTGGCATAGGCCACGAACCCCAGAACCGCCCCGTTCAGCGCCGCCCGCTTCCAGCCGCCGTTCTCCAGCGCCGGAGCGATGGCCAGAAAGACGATGCCGCCGATGTAGATCAGATAGAACAGCACCGCCGCCGTCATGTCCGGCTTGGGGGCCATGATCGGGCCCAGCACTGGCTTGTAGAGCCGGTCCGTCATCGTCGACAGCCAGACGAAATCGACGGCGGCGAAGGCCACGCCCGTGCCAATATAGGCGGCGATCCATTTCAGCATCGGGCGATCCTCAGGCGGGTTTCAGACGATAGTGGGTGACGGCCCAGGTGCGGCCGTCGTCGTTTCCGAACAGGCCCGCCGTCGCCAGGTAGAACCGGCGCCAGCGACGGACCCACAGTTTCGCGTTCTCCCGGCCATAGGTGTCCTGCATCAACGCCAGAACGCGATCCGGGTTCGCGTCCATATTGGTCAGCCAGTCCTCTGCGGTCCGCGCATAGTTCCTGCCGTTCCAGGTCCAGGTCTGCTCGACCTCGAACAGATCGGGGAACTGTCGCAACAGATCCTGACTGGGCATTACCCCGCCGGTGAAGAAATGCTGGGCAATGAAGTCGCCATTGTCGGTGTGGTCGAACCGGTAGGGCGCGTCGCGGTGGGTGAAGATGTGGATGAACATCCGGCCGTCCGGCTTCAGCCAGCCCTTCGCGCGCGTCAGCAGGGCGCGCCAGTTGGCCATGTGCTCGAACATTTCCACCGAAACGATCCGGTCATAGGTCCCGGCCGCCGGCGCATGGAAATCGTTCATATCGCAGGTGATGACGCTGAGGTTTGTCAGCCCCTTCAGGCGCGCCTGCTCCTCGATATGGCCCCGCTGGCCCTGGCTGTTCGACACCGCCGTAATCCGGCTGTTGGGATAGTGCTCGGCCATCCAAAGACTTAGCGAACCCCAGCCACAGCCCAGCTCAAGGATGGTCTGACCGTCTTCCAGCCCGGCATGGGCGCAGCTCTCGGCCAGCGATTTCTCTTCGGCCTGGTCGAGGGTCTCGGCCCCGTCGCCATAAAGACAGCAGGAATATTTCAGCCGTGCCCCCAGGCACAGCCGGAAGAACTCGGGCGGCAGCTCATAGTGCTGGTCGTTGGCCGCATCGGTGTGTTCGGCAATGGCGCGCTCGGCCATCTCCCGGGCGAAGCTGGCCGAATCATGCGGCCCGTCGCGATCCAGTTTCTTGCGTGCCTCCGTCACCAGGCTGGCGATCGCCGGCCGGGTCACGAAGTCGGGAAACGGCGCATCCTGAAGATGGCGAATGGCGACGTTTGCGATGTTCATTTTGGCGATCCTGAGATTGCGCGGCCGGGCGCGGACCCTTACCCCTGTCGGCAGGTGTAGCGGCTCCGCTTCGGAAGACCAGTCAGTTACGCGGGGTCGGGCGCGGCGGATGACCTCATCCGCGTCCGGGCCCGCACCGTAGATGATGCATCACCACCGCCTCTGGAGAGCGTATGAGCCCGCACCTGGTATCGCAGACCGCCACCTCCGGACAGCGCATCGCCGTAGTCGGCGCGGGCATCGCGGGCCTGTCCTGTGCCTGGTTGCTGTCGAAAGGCCACGACGTGACCCTGTTCGAGGCCGATGATCGCATCGGCGGTCACTCCAACACGGTCGAGGCCCCGTCCCCGACCGCGCCGGTCGCGGTCGATACCGGCTTCATCGTCTACAACGTTGACAACTATCCGAACCTGGTCGGGATGTTCGAGCATCTGTCGGTGCCCACCAAACCGGCCCATATGTCGTTCGCGGTCTCGATCGACGACGGCGCGCTGGAATATTCCAGCCACGGCCTCACCGCGCTGTTCGCCCAGAAGCGCAACTACGCCAGTCCCCGGTTCTGGCGCATGATCTCGGACCTGCTGCGCTTCCAGAAACAGGCTCCCCGCGACCTCGCCGAGATGGACCGCACCGGCGAGACCCTGCTGCAGTATCTGGAGCGCAACCGCTACGGCGACCTGTTCCGCGATGCCCACCTGCTGCCCCAGGCCGCCGCGATCTGGTCGTCCACGCTCGATCAGATGACCGGCTATCCGGCCGCAGCCTTCGTGCGGTTCTACATGAACCACAACCTGCTGACCTATGACCTTAAGCCCACCTGGCGCACGGTGGACGGTGGCAGCCGCGAATATGTCCGTCGCCTGCATGCCGACTTCGCAGGCCGCACGGTGACGCGGGCGGGCGTCACCGGTGTCGCGCGAGACGCCACCGGGGCCACGCTGCGCTTTGATGACGGCCGCAGCGAACGCTTCGATGCCGTCGTGCTGGCGACCCACTCCGACCAGGCCCTGCGCTTGCTCGACGCGCCCACGAGGCAGGAACAGCGCCTGCTCGGCGCGATCCGCTATCGCCCGAACCGGGCTATCCTTCACCGCGACACGGCCCTGATGCCGAAACGCCGCAAGGCCTGGGCGGCCTGGACGCACAAGGGCTATTCCGACCGCGCCGGCGAGGGCGGCGTCACCTACTGGATGAACGAGCTCCAGTCCCTGCCCGGCCCGCCCCTGTTCGTCAGCCTGAACCCGGCGAAGGACCCCGACCCCGCCCTGGTGCTGGGCGAATGGGACTATGAACACCCCGTCTTCGACACCGCCGCCGTCCGCGCGCAGAGCCAGCTCTGGTCGCTGCAGGGCGAGGGCGGTGTCTGGTTCGCCGGGGCCTGGTTCGGTTCCGGCTTCCACGAGGATGGCCTGCAGGCGGGCCTCGCCGTCGCCGAACAGCTGGGCGGCGTACGCCGGCCGTGGTCGGTCGCCAACGAAAGCGGCCGGATCGTGCTGGACGCGGCCCAGGTCGGCCTGTCCAGGGCGGCGTGACGACGAAGCGTCATTCCACCCCCGTCGGGGGTGGAGCAGACGAGCAGGGCTCGGCTGCGACGGGCACGGCGCGCCTTCGCGCGGTGACGGAGGGGGCCAACCGCACACTTCGGCAATTGAGGCCGGCCCCCTCCACCACGACGCAAGCGCGTCGCGGTCCCCCTCCCCCAACGGGGGAGGAATTCGGTGCCCTCTACATCGGCGAGGTTGTCCACCGTCGCGTCCACGGCATCGACCATACCCTGCGCTACCGCCTCTACATGCTGCTGCTCGACATCGACGCCGCCGAGGACCGAATCCGCCCGCTGCGCTGGCTGACCAACGGCACCTTCGGCCTGATGAGCTGGCGCGCCCGCGACCATGGCGACCGCTCCTCCACGCCGCTGCGCACCCAGGTCGAGACCCACCTGTCCGCCGCCGGGATCGACATCGCCGGGGGCCCCGTTCGCCTGCTCTGCATGCCCCGCATCCTGGGCTACGGCTTCAACCCGCTGGCGGTCTATTTCTGCCATAGCCCGGAAGGAACCCTCGCCGCCCTGCTCTATGAGGTGACCAACACCTTCAACGAGCGCCATTCCTACCTGGTCGCCGTGCCCGCCGACGCGCCCCCCGGCCCAACCCGCCAGACGACGGAAAAGACCTTCTTCGTGTCCCCCTTCATGGACATGGACCTGACCTATGATTTCACCGTCCGTTCACCCGGCGAGGCCGTGTCCGTGGTCGTCGCCGTCCGCAGGGGCGACACGCCCATCCTGACCGCGTCCTTCGCAGGGACACACAGCCCCCTGACTGACGCGTCGCTGTTCGGTGCCTGGATTAGCCATCCGCTGCTGACCTGGAAGGTCATGTGGGGCATTCACTGGGAGGCGCTCAAGGGCATGATCAAGGGGGCGAGATATCGGAACCGGGGCAAGCCGCCGGCTCACCCGGTGACGCTCGGCGTTTCACGCCGGGGTTAGCATCATGGCCGGGTCGGCATCCTCCCCGTCGCCGAGCAATAGGGAGGTGGGGCGGCGCGCTTGCGCCTTGACGCAGGGGTTGTTCACCCCGGACATGGCGCAAGCCGCTTCGCGTCCCCTGCCTATCGCCAGGCGGCGACGGGGAGGCGACCGGAATGGCGACGCCATGCACCGATGGATCCTCGCAACAGACGCGGGGATGACGGAGATGAAACACCGCTCGCACGCGATTCCTGGCGATACGTCCGAATTTGTCGCAAACGCGGGATATAGGGCGGTGTCACCCAAGGGCTGACTCGCCAATGTGTACTGAGTGGACTCAGTGGACTTGGTGGACTGTGTTTTTCGTCCATCCCTTGCCCCATCCCCGACCCCGCGTTACCGACTAGCACGAGCCACCGATATTCATCGATCGATGAAATAATGAGGAAGCGATGCGCAAGATCTATCCGGACGCCAGGGCCGCGCTCGAAGGCCTGACCTTCGACGGCATGACGATCATGTCGGGCGGCTTTGGCCTGTGCGGCATCCCCGAAAACCTGATCGCCGCCCTGCGCGACACCGGCGCAAAGGACCTGACCGTCATTTCCAACAACGCGGGCGTGGACGGCTTCGGCCTCGGTCAGCTGCTGGAAACCCGCCAGATCTCCCGGATGATCTCGTCCTACGTCGGCGAGAACAAGGAGTTCGAGCGCCAGTATCTGGCCGGCGAGCTGCAGCTGGAGTTCAACCCCCAGGGCACCCTGGCCGAGCGCATCCGCGCGGGCGGCGCCGGCATCCCGGCCTTTTTCACCGCCACCGGCGTCGGCACCCTGGTCGCCGAGGGCAAGGAGGTGCGCGCATTTGACGGCCGGAACTACGTGATGGAGACCGGCCTGGTCGCCGATCTGGCGATCATCAAGGCATGGAAGGCCGATGCCGCGGGCAATCTCGTGTTCCGCAAGACCGCCCGCAACTTCAATCCGATGATGGCCGCCGCCGGCAAGGTCACGGTCGTCGAGGTCGAGCATATTGTCCCGACCGGCACGCTGGATCCCGACCACATTCACACGCCGGGCATCTATGTCGACCGCCTGATCCTCGGCACGTTCGAAAAGCGGATCGAGCAGCGCAGCATCCGCCAGAAACAGGACGCATAACCATGCCCCGCACCCGCGACCAGCTCGCCGCCCGCGCCGCCCGCGAGCTTCAGGACGGCTTCTATGTGAACCTCGGCATCGGCATCCCGACGCTGGTGGCCAACTACATTCCGGCGGGCATCGAGGTGACGCTGCAGTCCGAGAACGGCATGCTCGGCATGGGGCCCTTCCCCTATGACGAGGACGTCGACGCCGACCTGATCAACGCCGGCAAACAGACCATCACCGAGATCCCCGAGAGCAGCTATTTCTCCTCCGCCGACAGCTTCGCCATGATCCGCGGCGGCCACATCAACCTTTCGATCCTCGGGGCCATGGAGGTCGCGGAGAACGGCGACATCGCCAACTGGATGATCCCCGGCAAGCTGGTGAAGGGCATGGGCGGGGCCATGGACTTGGTCGCGGGGGTCAAGCGCGTGGTGGTCGTCATGGAGCACGCCAACAAACACGGCCAGTCCAAGGTGCTGAAGGCCTGCACCCTGCCCCTGACCGGGACCGGCGTGGTCAGCCGCATCATCACCGACCTGGCCGTGTTCGACGTCAAGCCTGACGGTGCGGGTCTGGAGCTGATCGAACTGGCCGAGGGCGTCACGCTGGACGAGGTCGCAGCGAAAACCGAGGCGAGTTACACGGTTTCCCAATCGATCGCGGCTGCGCCATAGTCGATCCGGAAACCGGCTCCGTCAGAGCGCCGGGCGATGGAGCTTGACATGGCTGATACAGGACCTCTGACGGTACCCGGCGGCGGCGCGCCCGCGCCGGACCCCGAGCGTGTCTCCGCGATCCGCGCCGCCATCACCGGGGACGCGGAAGCCTGCGCCGCTTTCGCTGAGCCCGCCCTGGCCGCTCTCGTCTCGCTCAACAGCCACACCCTGGCCCGGACGCGCGACGGCGACCTCGGCGAATGCATGGTCCTGCTGGGCCATGTCCGCGACCGGGTCGCCGCCCTCGACCCTGCCCGTCTTCAGCCACGGGGCGGGCTGGCCGGCCTGTTCGACAGTCGCTCCGGCCGTCTGAAGGCGTTCCGGGAGGCCTGGAGCGCCGCCGCTGCGGCCGCCACAGAGGTCGGGGCCGACTTCGCGGGCCGCAGCGGAGCCATCGCGACCCGCACGACCGCGCTCGATCACCTCTGGACCGAGACCCGCGACGCCATCGCCACGCTTGACGCCCATATTGCCGCCGCCCGGATCTGGCTGGCTGACCGCGCAGCCCCCACACCGGCCCCTACGCCCGCCCCCGCGCCGGCCACGATCGACGCGGAACCCGCAGCCGGCGACCCGCACGAACCGGCCCAAGCCCGGGCGGATACCGAAATCGAGCATGCCCCGGTCGACCTCGAAGCTGGCGACAGTTCCGGCTCCGGCTCCGGCGCCCTGCCACCGTCGGACGCCACCCCCCCGGATGCGGTCGCGCCGGAACCGGACGTCGCCGCCCTGCCCCATCCATTGGAGACACGCCTGACGACAATCACGGCCGTTCGCGCCGTCGCCCTGGGTCGTCTGCCCCTGCTTCGGGCCGCCCAGAACGCCGACTACCGCGCTCCGGTCGTGCTGAAGGACGTCTGCGACGGCATCGAGGCCTGGCGCGCCGACTGGCAGAACGCCTTGGGGCTGGGAGGCCGCAAGCCAAAACGGGTTCGGCCCGACCCCGATCGCCTGACCGCGGCCCAGACCACGCTCGCCGACCGCCTGGCAACCGGCGAACGGGAACTGACAGCCGCACAGGTACGCCGGGCGGAACTGGAGGCGCGGGCCGCAACCCCTTCGTCAGACCGCAGGGCGGCCTGACCCCGGCCAGTACAGGTTCAGTCGAAGGCCAGAGGCTTCATTCGCCGACGGCGTTCGCGTCAGTCCAGGCCACGATCCGGGCGTTCACCTCGCGCGTCGCCTCGTCATAGGCCGCGACGATGGCCAACACGCGGTTCTCGCCGGCGGCCCGACTGACCGCGAAGGTCTCTTCCGCCACCACCGTGCGCTCGGGGAAGCGCAGCAGCCGCGCCCGTGCCGTCACCACGACGTCAGGCGTGGCATCGACAGAGGCGTAGCGCGTCTCGAAAGCGCGGACGTCGATGTCCAGCACCCGGGTCGTCGGTGTCAGCTCGCGGCGGCCGATCAGCCGCACGGCCCGCGCCTGGCCGGCAAAGGCGTTCTCGAGACTGGCGGCATAGAGCTGGGCCGCAGGCGACACCCACCGGGCCCCGCCGATGAAGGCCACTTCGCTTCCTGTGATCCCCAGAAGCCGGTCACCCTGGGCGGCCTGCGGGAACTCTACGGCCCGCAGCTTGACCTGAGTAGGGGCGGTCACCGGCGCAATGGAAACGCCGTCCGTATCGCCGAATCGATACAGCTGCACCGGATCCGGCGACGCCAGCAGGGCGCAGCCCGACAGCGACAGGGCGGCGAGGATGGCAATGGCGAGGGAGCGGATCACGGCTGGACCTCCAGTTCCCGGGACGGCGGACGGCTGATGAAGTCGCGGGGACTGGAGCGAACGTCGTCGACCAGGCCCCGCAGCGAATCCGTCGCCTCCTGCAGCCCTTGGATCGCCTCCAGCAGCTGCGGCACGCCGGTCGTGGCGAACTCGCCGACTGGCCCCTCCAGCCCGTTGGCCGTCCGGTTGATCGAGGCGATGGCGGTCCGCGCGTCGGCCGTGGCGGCGTTGATGTTGTTGACCGCCTCGCGGCCATCCTCATTGACCAGGCGACGCGCGTCCGCCCCCAGGGCCTGATACTCGGCGACGGCGGCGTTGGCCCCTGCAAGCGCCTTCTCCAGATCCTCGAACAGGCCCTTGCGCGCCTCCAGCTCGGTCGAGAGCGCCTCGACATTCTTCAGGCTGGTCGAGAAGCTCCGGATGTTATCGTCGCTCAGCACCCGGTTGATCCGGTTCAGGGCGTCCACGGTCTGGGCCAGCACCGTGCCGGACCCGCTCAACAGTTCCGCGATCGGGGAAGGCTGGGACTGGATCACCGGCACGACATTGTCAGGGTACTGGGTCTTCAGCAGGGCACTGCCCTCCGTCCCTGCCGTGATCTGGATATAGTTCAGGCCCGTAATGCCCTGTGGCTCCAACTGGGCGCGGCTGGTCACCCGAACCGGCGTCGTGCCGTTCAGACGGACCCGGGCGATCACCTGATTGCCCTGGTTCGGATCCAGGTTCAGGTCGGTGACCTCGCCGACGCGGATGCCGTTGAAATGCACCTCGCCGCCTTCCGAAAGGCCGCGCACAGGGCCGGAGAAGACGATGTCGTAGATGTCATAGTCGTTGTTGAATTGCAGCCGGGCCAGCCAGATGGCGAACACCGCCAAGGCCGCCAGAAGGGCGACAGTGGCGATGCCGACGGCGGCGTAGTGGGCGTCTCGTTCCATCTCGGTCCTCTACGCGGCCCGGGTCGCGGCGCGACCCCGTGGCCCCAGAAAATACTCCTTGATCCACGGGTGGTCGGATTTCTCCAGCTCCTGAACCGTGGCCTTCTCGACGACGTGCTTGTCAGCCAGCACCGCCACCTTGTCGCAGATGGCATACAGGCTATCCAGGTCGTGGGTGATCATGAACACGGTGAGGCCCAGGTCGTCCGAGAGTTTGCGGATCAACTCGTCAAACGCAGCAGCGCCGATCGGGTCCAGCCCGGCCGTCGGCTCGTCCAGGAACAGCAGTTCGGGGTCCAGCGACAGGGCGCGGGCCAGACCGACGCGTTTGCGCATCCCGCCTGACAGTTCGGCCGGCTTCTGGTGATGACTTTCGGGCTTCAGGCCCACCATGGCGATCTTCATTTCGGCCAGTTCCCGGATCGTATCGCGTGGCAGCCTTGTGTGCTCGACCATGGGCGAGGCCACGTTTTCCAGTACGGTCAGGGCCGAAAACAACGCCCCCTGCTGAAACAGGACGCCGGTGCGTCGCTCGATCCCGGCCCTGTCGGCCTCAGACATGTCGCCGGTGTCCTGGCCGAAGATGCGGACGGTACCCCCCTCAGGCTCCTTCAGCCCGATGATGGAGTTGAGCAGCACCGTCTTGCCTGTGCCCGATCCACCGACAACGCCCAGGATCTCGCCGCGCTCCACGTCCAGATCAAGATTCTGGTGGATCACCTGGTCGCCGAACTGGCTCAGAAGGCCGCGCACCTCGATCAGCACTTCGGGCGTCTTGGCCGTATCGTTCGCGGGCCGGTCGGTCAAATGTCCAGCTCCAGATAGATCAGGGCGAAGACAGCATCCAGGAAGATGATAGCAAAGATCGCCTGAACGACCGCCGCCGTGACCCGCCGACCCAGGCTCTCGACGTCACCGGATACGGCCAGTCCCTGGCGGCAGCCGATGGCGGCGACAACGATGGCGAATACCGGTGCCTTGGACAGGCCGACCATCATGTGGGTGAACATGTCGGGGTTGTCGACCAGGCGTTGCAGGAAGAAGGCCGGGCCGAGGCTGAGCTGGCTCCAGGTCACCAGCATGCCACCGAACAGACCCGCAACCATGCCGACGAACGTCAGCAGCGGCAGCATGACGATCAGAGCTGCCAGCCGTGGAATGACCAAGGCCTGAAACGGGTTGACCCCCATGACCTGCATGGCGTCGACCTCCTGGTTCATCCGCATCGAGCCGATCTCGGCCGCAAACGAGGACGCCGAGCGCCCGGCCAGCAGCACCGAGGTGATGACCACCGCGAACTCGCGCAGAACCGAAACGCCGATCAATTCGACCGCGAATACTCCGGCCCCGAACTGGGTCAGAAGGTCCGCACCCAGGAAGGCGATGACGGCCCCGATGAAGAAGTTCGTGACCATCACGATCGGCAAGGCGTCGAGGCCTGACCGGTCTGCCTGACTGACCCAGGCCGGCCAACGGATGGAACCCGGACGCCTCAGAGCATCGCCGGCGGCACCCATAAGCCGGCCGAGGAACGCCATGGACAACAGGAATTCGGCGGCCGCGTCGTGCAGGCCATGGCCGATCTTGGCGAAGACGCGGGTCAGGGAGGCGGGACGCTTGGGCGGCTCGGCGCTCTGGCGCTCCAGAGTCTCGACCATCGCATAGATGCGCCCGGCCTCGGGGCGCGCGTCAAAGGCCCCCGCAGGCATAGAACAGTCCGAAGCCTGGACCAGGGCAAGCGCGCCGGCCGTATCGAACCGGCCCAGCTCGCTCAGATCCACGGCCCTGATGGTCTGGCCTTTCAGGCGCTCCCCCAGCCTGACCGCCGTCCGGCCCAGGCTCATGGTGGTCCAGTCTCCGCTCAGCCTCAGCAGAGCGCCGCCGCCCGTGGCGTCCTCGATTTGGAAGTCGGCGGTCCTCATGCCCTGTCCTTAGCCGACCCCCGACGAATCGCCCATGCCCGCCGAAGCGTCCGATGCGGATCAGACAACCTCGGTTATCATTCGGCAACAGAAGCAGAAACCGGGCGAAGACGGGCTCGCACGCGTTTGAGGTCGTGCACAAAGGCGGCCCGCTCACGCACCCTCGTCGCCTCGTCCGGCAGGCGCAGCAGGTAGGACGGGTGCACGGTGATCATGGCAGTCGAACCGTCCGCCAGCGCGATAGGTTCCCCCCGCTCGCGGGAAACCGCGACCGTCCGGCCCAGAACCGCCAGCGCAGCCGTCCCGCCCAGCGCCAGCGTCACTGTCGGCCGCACCAGCCGCCGCTCCTGATCCAGCCACCAGCGGCAGGCGCTGACCTCGCGAGCGAGTGGGGTCCGGTGCAGCCGCCGCTTGCCGCGCGGCTCATGCTTGAAGTGTTTGACCGCATTGGTGACATGGACACCGGCCCGGTCGATACCCGCCTCGGCCAGGGCCGCGTCCAGCACCTGCCCCGCCGGCCCGACGAACGGGCGCCCGGCCAGATCCTCCTGGTCACCCGGTTGCTCGCCCACGATCATCAGCCCTGCGGTCCGCGCCGGCCCCTCGCCACAGACCCCCTGCGTCGTGTCGCGCCACAGATCGCAGCGACGGCAGGCCTGCACACCCTGCTTCAACTCCTGCAGGGTCGCGGCGACAAAGCCCTCATCATAGGCCCCGTCGCGCGCAGGCCGGGCGATGGCCTTGGCCAGACGGGCGTTTGGCTCGGTATGGGCGGCGGCGACCATCATCTCGGTCCGGTCCCGCGACGCTGCCACCAGCCCGGGGATCAGCGCCGCCTCGGGCAGGTTCTTCCAGTAGCGCTTCGGCATCTCCCCCTGCATGGCCCTGACCTTCAACCGGGCGGGATTGAACGTGGAGGCGTAGTAGGTCTTCCAGAACGCCTCGATCTCGTCCTCCTGCGGCGCGTCGGCCGCCGTCGCGGGCGGACCGAAGCCCAGCGCGGCCCCGTCCCAGACGCACGACCCGTCCGGCGTCAGGATC
>Ga0105047_10010049_pt1 | contig 15501 bp, 19 predicted proteins | sample MAT04_FD_78384 | JGI IMG/M metagenome (GOLD analysis project Ga0105047, IMG submission 78384) | Freshwater microbial communities from Lake Fryxell liftoff mats and glacier meltwater in Antarctica - MAT-04 (megahit assembly) | ecosystem: Environmental > Aquatic > Freshwater > Ice > Liftoff... | reverse complement strand
GGTCCCGACGCGGAGAGATCAGGGCGCGATCTGTTTGTTTCTACTGATCTTTTTGTATCTTCTTACGTTCATCATCCCATAGTTTTGCAAATCGTTCAAAAACATCAGCAATGATTTCTTGTTCACTTTCAGAGTAACTTGAAATCAATTCATCTTGTGCCGTTCTCGCCGATTCAAACCAGGACGCGGCTTTTTCAGCACTCGATTGCGCGGGTGCGATCAGAGTCCCGCGGCGGTCCTTAGGATTGGGTCGGCGTTCAATTAATCCAGCCCTTTCGAGCCGATCCAGCATGGCGGTTGTTGCGCCAGAAGTGAGGCCCGTATGCCTGGCAAGTTCAGTGGGCCTGGCAATGCCTTTAAGGAATAGCAGCCTGAGACATTCCATATCAGTACCATTGAGCCCGGCCCATTCACTCATGGCGTTTCGGAACTGCGTCAAATTAACGCCATAATCCCTGACTGCCATCAGGGCTCGTTTCTTTGGATCTGGCTTGATTGCATTTGTCATAGAAATGCCCTTGACAGTGTCTTTATTTTGAAGTATCTTTATTATAAAGGTAAATTTATTTATAATCAAGGTTTCAAAACAAGACCCAGACCAGATAAGGAGATTTTTATGAACCCAAAAACAGATACGGGAAAATCCACCAAGAATTCTGCTGAAGGATTCACAGCTGAAGAAAAAGCCGCGATGAAGGCTCGCGCTCAAGAGATGAAAGCCGAAGCGCGCTCAGGCAAGGACAAAGCAGAAGGCGAAAAAGCCATCCTTGCGGCAATTGGTGCGATGAAAGAACCAGATAGCTCCATCGGAAAGCGTCTGCATGAAATTATCACTGCCAGCGCGCCAGCCCTCATGCCGAAAACATGGTATGGGATGCCCGCTTATGCCGACGCGGACGGCAAGGTGATTTGCTTCTTTCAAGCAGCAGGCAAGTTCAACGTGAGATATGCAACGCTCGGTTTCCAACCCGATGCGAAGCTTGACGAAGGGGATATGTGGGCCACCTCCTTCGCGCTGATGAAGTTGACCGCCGCGGAAGAAGCAAAGATCATCGCGCTCGTGAAGAAAGCGGTGGGCTGAAGAGTACTATAAGCGTTCTCCACGCAAGGTATTTAGCAAGAACATTCAACTTATTATTAGACTTTAATCATGCCCAAAGGAAAAGAGACATATGAAAACAATGACTTGTCAGCAATTGGAAGGACCATGTGATGCACCATTTCATGGAAATACGGCTGATGATGTTATAAAAGCCCAGGATAAACATTTAAAAGAAATGGTCGCAAGCGGTGATGAACTGCACAAAAGCGCCTTGAAAATCATGGCATCCAGGTGGAAAAATCCCCTAAAAGCAATGGGCTGGTATTTAAAAACGCAGAAAGACTTTGCCGCTCTACCCGAGGATAAGTAACTGAAAACTTTTTGAACAGCCCGAGGATGAAATTTATATGACCACGCTGCTTTTCTTATACCTTGGCAGTGGGATTTTGTTGACCCTGATTACCATCCCGCTTTACCTGCAAAAAGTACCGCCCAATGGGCTATACGGTTTTCGCGTGCGCAAGACGATGGAAAACCCCGCGCTCTGGTATCCGGTCAATCGTCACGGCGCAGATTGGCTCATGGCTATTGGCCTGCTCACCTCGCTTTCGTCCACTTGTATTTATTTCATTCCTGGCCTCAGCCTGGATGCCTATGCTTTGATATGCCTGGCGATATTTGTCATCACCTTTTCTATCGGGTTTGCCTGCACCCTGCGCTACATGAACTCCCTGTCGTAGGCTTGAAAATACATCTCCGGCAACCAGCCCCATTTTCAATCGCCAAAAATGGGGTTGGTTCGCCCTGCGCTCGCCAGCGGCGGATTCGGCATTGTCCGCCACATCGCCCCGAAGGTTTTACGGGAAATCCTGCCCAACCGCCGCTAAAGCTAACATTGCGTGCACCAGAGCAGGAATGTTCTAAAACAAAATAAGGTGATCCCAAATGGAAATATCGTTTACACATCACGGTCAAAAAGGGCGTGTCGTCGCAGCAGTGGAGCCGACCCTGGCACCCGGCAACCTGGGCGTGGGAGCCGGAGCTATTGGTCTTGCCAACTGCAAAGCGACCATTGAGTTTTCTGCAGGCGGGTATTTAGGACTACTTGGCTGGGTTCTCCTATCCGGCAACGGATAATGCCTCTCAGGGGCAGCTATTCGAGATCGATCCTTTTGATGCTTTTGACCTTTACGACCGCGCTCCCACGCCTTATTGTTGGCATGGAGTCATGCCAACCCTCTTCGATGCGCCATCCAGGGATAAACGGGACAACCTGGATTGGATCTCCCAAAGCTTCCTTGCCCCAACCCGCTTGCATGGTAATACACGCCTGGTCACGCCATTACTTGGTTTTTCCCGGGGCTTTCTTTCTTTGACGAGAAAAACATCATATTAAAACCCGTTACACCCCTGACTGCAGCCGATTGGGCTGGGCACTTGCCTTACCTTCGTGAATGTTATAAAGAATGGAAATTTGCGGAAATGCTGCCGCCGATGATCTAGATGTACCCGAAAGGTGGATACGGCATCTTAAGTATTGTTATTTTGCCTGATCGTCCCAGTGTTTTATGGGAAACCCCGCCAGCGCGCCGCTCACTACTGCTGCGTGCACCACTTTGCCAAATATGGGGATTGAAAGTCTCTTGATTTAGCATACTATCCTTGCTATCATAAACGTATGATACAGTCTTTCAACGCTACTGGCACCGAAGATATTTTTAATGGCGAAAATACCAAAGATGCTCGGAAAACCTACCCTCTGTCTTTATGGAAAGTGGCCGCTCGAAAACTCGACCAATTAGACTCTGTCACCACCCTTCAAGAACTAAAAGTACCGCCCGGAAATCAATTAGAACACTTGTTGGGCAACCGACAGGGCCAATATAGCATCCGAATCAATGAGAAATATCTAGTTTGCTTTATGTGGACAGATTTAGGGCCAGACCAGGCAGAAATCGTTGATTATCACTAACAAAGGTAGTTTTGTACAAGGAGTACCAATGATACGCATACCGTCTCACCGCACACCCACTCACCCAGGCGAAATGCTATTGGAAGAGTTTCTCAATCCTATGGGGCTTACTCAACGCGAATTAGCAAATTCTATTCATGTCCCATATCAGCGGGTCAACGACATAGTAAATGGTCGCAGAGGCATCACTCCAAGCACAGCTTTGCGATTGGCAAAATACTTCAATATGTCCGCAGATTTTTGGATGAATGTTCAATTACGGTGGGATATGTATTTTGCCCAACAAGCTGAAATTGTGGTTTTAGAAACGATTCAACCATTGCCACCTGTGGCGGGATAAGGTTTTGCTGATAATTTCAAAACAAAACCAGTCAACTTTCAGAGTCGATTCAATGAAATCTTTCCATTATTAACTGCGTCACCTGAATCTGTAAATAAATCAGTCACATTATTAAAAGAAGTGAATGCAGAGATAAGCGTCATATTGAAAAATAGTATAGTGCCATAAAACCTGCTCGAAAGCGCACAAATCATAAAAGAAGAATTTGATGACTTCAATAGTATGCCCTCAGTGCGGAAAAGACGATATGGTTCAAAAAGTCAGCGCCTACTCCCCACTGGGCGGGGTGATGATCTTCCATTTAATAGTGTTCGCGTCCAGATAGGTGATCTCGGCGATGCCGGTGCTGTTGGTAAAGGAGCTCTGGAACTGTATGGTGACTACCTTGCCGAGCACACTGCCGCCAATCGAGACATCCAGCGCGTCGATCTTGCCGCCGTTCTGGGCCACAACGCTTTGATGCCCCCAGATGTGCTTCCAGCCCTGGAACAATTCCAGGCTGAAGTTATCTGCCGCGTCTTCCCACTTGCCGGGCAGCCAGTAATTGATCTTGTACTGCGCAATATTGAGCTGGATGGTGTAATTTTTTTGTTCCGGCTTCAGCTCGCAGCTGGCGATTGGCTGGACTGACGGGCACTTCGCATCGGCGGAAGGCTGCCATTTGGCCTGGATCAGCATCAGGGCCGCGTCACACGTGGCGGCGGTGGCGGCACCGGTCGGGCCGCTGGCCTGATAGTTGGGCTGGTCTTCAAACCCGTCCATCCATTTGCCTGCAGCCTTAAATGCCAGACCCGCAAGCGTTTTTGTTTCAGGGGGATAAAATTGTGATGAACCCGGTTGCCTTTCAGCCCGCTTTTGTGCTACATTATTCCTATACTTAATCGTAGAAAATTAGTCTTGATTATCCCACCCAGGAACCCGCCCCATGAGCCTTTACGCCGACCTTGAACTGAGTTTGCAGCGCGCCGAAGGGCCAGCCTGGCAGGTGGATTTTCGCTACAGCCAGCCGGAGAGCGACGCGGATATCCGCATACCGCAGGTACAGCCGGTGGAAGCGTTGTTTGACCTGCCGAAGCTGGCCGGGCTGCTGGTTGACCCGGCTGAATACGCCGCCGAACTGACGCGCTCCTTCTTCGCCAGCGAAGCCTTGCGCATAGCCTTTGCCCAGGCGCGCGCCAGTGCGCGCAGTCAGAACGCCGCCCTGCGTCTGCGCCTGTTCTTTGGCGCGGGTGCGGCGGAACTGCACGGCTTGTGCTGGGAACTGCTGCGCGACCCGCAGGATAACACCCCGCTGGCGACAGACGCCAACCTGCTCTTTTCGCGCTACCTCTCCAGCCTGGACTGGCGCCCGGTGCGGCTCAAATCCAAAGGCGAGCTGCGCGCGCTGGTTGTGGTCGCGAACCCATCCGACCTGGGACAGTACAAATTCGCGGCGCTGGATGTGGACGGCGAGATCAGCCGCGCCCGCGCCGGGCTGAACGGGCTGCCGCTGACAGTGCTGCCCGATACCCAGCGCCGCGCCACGCTTAACAACCTGCTCGCCGCCCTGCGCACCGCGCCGGTGGATGTGCTGTATCTGGTATGTCACGGTTATTTAAATGATGGACAGCCCGTGTTAGTGATGGAGAACGAGGCCGGGCTGGCCCACATGCTGCCCGGCGCAGAGCTGGTGACACGCTTTAAGGAGCTGGAACAGCAGCCGCGGCTGGTTCTGCTGGTTTCCTGTCAGAGTGCGGGCAAAGCGGGCGCGGATGCGCTCAGCGCGCTGGGGCCGCGCCTGGCCGAGATCGGCGTCCCGGCGGTGCTGGGCATGCAGGACAACCTGAGCATGGAAACCGCCGCGCGCTTCCTGCCGGTCTTCTTCAGGGAATTGCTGCGCGATGGGCAGATCGACCGGGCTGTCTCGGTGGCGCGCGGCACCGTCCGCGAGCGCCCGGACGCCTGGGTGCCGGTTCTGACCACACGCCTGAAAAGCGGACGCCTGTGGTACACGCCCGGCTTTGGCGAGGCGGGCAAAGGTTTTGATAAATTTCCGGCCATCCTGCAAAATATTCAGGAGGGTCTGTGCACACCCATCCTGGGCGCCGGGCTGACCGAACCCTTTTTCGGCTCACAGCGCGAGCTGGCCCGCGGCTGGGCGCGCCAGTATAACTACCCGCTGCGCCCGCATGAGCGCGAGTTCCTGCCGCAGGTGGCCCAGTACCTGTCCACGCGCTACACGCCGCGCTTCCCGCTCAAAAAGCTGGAGGAAAGCCTCAGAAACCAGATCCGCAGCCGCCGGGGAGAGGCGGTTCCAGCCAGAGACACGGCCACGCTCACCAGCCTGATCGAATCCCTGGGTGCGAAAATGCGCCAGTCCGATCCCAATGAAGCCCACCAGCTGCTGGCGGCGCTGCCCCTGCCAGTCTTCATCACCACCAATGCTGATACCCTGCTCGAAGAAGCCCTGACCGCCGCTCACAAGGCCCCCGAAAGCATGCTCTGCCCGTGGAACGAGTACGTCGAACAGGCCGAGACCATCTTTGACCGCGAGCGCGATTACGACCCCACGCCCGAACGCCCGATTGTCTACCACCTGTTCGGGCGTTGGGATGAACCGCTTTCGCTGGTGCTGACCGAGGACAATTACTTCAAGTTCCTGATCGGCGTCACCAAAAACCGCAAACTGATCCCGGCCCGCGTGCTCGAGTCGTTGAGCAACGCCGGGGTGCTGTTTTTGGGCTTCCAGACCGAGGAGTGGAACTTCCGCGTGCTGTTTCACAGCATTTTTGCGCAGGGCAGCAACCGGCGCAACCTGTACACCAACATCGCGGCGCAGATTGAACCGGAAGATGAGCGCATCCTGGAACCGGCGGGCGCTAAACGCTACCTGGAACAGTATTTTGGCGGCGCGGATATCAACATCTACTGGGGCAGCCCCGGCGAGTTCCTGGGTGAGCTGCTCAAACAGTGGCGGGAGCTGCCAGCATGACGAATGCGAAACCGAACCCCTACGTCGGCCCGCGCGCCTTTCAAATTGACGAAACCCTGTACGGGCGCGAGCGCGAACTGCGCCAGCTCAAATCGCTGCTGGTGGCCGAGCGCATCGTGCTGCTGCACTCGCCATCCGGCGCGGGCAAGACCTCGCTGATTAACGCCGGGCTGATTCCCGCCATGCGCAAAAGTTTCAACATGCTGCCGGTCATTCGCGTCAACCTGGAGCCGCCGCTTGAACTGCAAAGTGTGGAGGGGTTTAACCGCTACACCTTCAGCACACTCGCCTCGCTGGAAGAAGCCCACCCGCTGGAGCAGCGCCTGCCCAATGCCGTATTAGCCGCGCTCAGCCTGGATGCCTACCTGGCACAGCGCGCAGCCCCCGGCGACCTGCTGCTAATCTTTGACCAGTTTGAAGAAATTCTGACTTCCTCGCCTGCAGACCGCGAAGCCAGGGCCGCCTTTTTCGCCGGGCTGGGTGCGGCGCTGCGCAACGATGACCGCTGGGCGCTCTTTTCGATGCGCGAGGACTTTATCGGCGCGCTCGACCCCTACCTGCGCCCGCTCCCCGGCCAGTTGGAGAGCCGCTACCGCCTGGACCTGCTCGGTGCAGAAGCCGCCCGCCAGGCCGTCCAGAAACCGGCGCGGGCTGAAGGGGTCGAGTTCAGCGACGAGGCTGCCCAAAAACTGGTCGATGACCTGCGCGTCATCCAGGTGCAAAAGCTGGACGGCACAACTGAAAGCATCCCCGGTTTGTACGTTGAACCGGTGCAGCTGCAGGTAATTTGTTACAACCTGTGGGAAACTGGGGCAGCCGAGGATGGCAGGATTGGAACAGATGATTTGCAGCGTATCGGCAGCATTAACCAGTCCCTGTCGGCGTATTATGCTAACAGAGTTCAGCGAGCCAGTGAATCTGGCAGGGTGGACGAACGGTTGGTGCGCCTGTGGTTTGAACAGACTCTCATTACTCCGGAAGGTGTTCGCAACCAGGTGCTTCGCACTCAAGCCTTCAATGCTGCTGGCATAACCGAGATGGCCCTGAGCCAGTTGGAGAGCGCGCACCTGATCCGCAGCGAGACGCGCGCGGGCAAGATCTGGGTTGAACTGGCGCACGACCGGCTGGTTGAGCCAGTGCGCCAGAGCAATGTGGCCTGGTTTGAGATGAATTTGAGCCTGCTGCAAAAACGCTCTGCGCTCTGGGAGAAGCAGGGGCACAGTGACGGTCTGCTGCTGCGGGGCAAAGAATTCAAGGAGGCAGAACAACAAGCCAAATCGCAGGAATTGACCCAGGTTGAACGCGGCTACCTGGAAACCAGCCGCAGCCTGTACAAACGCGAACAGCGCGAACGGCGCCGCAACACTCTGATGACTATCCTTGCCATTGGTGCGACCATTGCCTTGATTGCAGCTATCCTGCTCTGGCGTTCCGCACAGGATAGCGCCGCAAAAGCAATCGACGCCCAGGCAACCGCCGAGGCGAATGCGATGGATGCCATGGTTCAGAAAATAAAGGCAGATCAGCTGTTGATCATAGCTGAAGAAAAAACAAAAAATTCCCGTGCAGGCGAGCTCGCGGCCCAGGCGGTTACTTTACACGATAGTGATTTATTCTTATCTTCGCTATTGGGTATAGAAGCCTTTAGATCCTACGATACCATCCAAACCAGAAAAATTTTGCTGAGTAATTTAGTTACTTATCCGCAAGTTTTTCAATTTATTCCTAATGAGAATTATCTACGCGGGATTGCCATTTCTCCCGATGGAAAGAAGTTGGCTGCTGGAACATGCGATTCTTATATGATTTGTAACGCCGGAGAAGTAACTCTTTGGAATTTGCCGGACCGGCAGATCATCGGAAAATTACGAACGGATACTGAAGAGAATGGAACGTATTCGCTGGCCTTCAGCCCCGATGGGAAAATACTCGCCGTTGGTAGTTATACCAATATTACCCTGTGGGACATAGTGACCCAAAAAGCCATTGGTCAGACTCCAGTTATTAATCAAGGCGGTATCAATAATCTGATTTTTAGTAAAGATGGAACAAGGGTGTTATCGGGTAGTGGGGATGGCTCCATTACCCTGTGGGATACTTCCTCCCAACAGTCAATCGGTAAGTTTTCCGGTGGAAACACGAATATTTATTCGTTAGCGCTTAGCCCGGATGGACAAACGCTTGCCTCCATTAGCAGCGACCAATCTATCACACTCTGGGATGTGAATACCCAAAAACGAATCAGCCAGCTTATCGGCGGATTTAGCCCTGTATGTTGTCTGGCTTATAGTCCGGATGGCAGACTACTCGCCGCTGGCGAGAAGGATGACAAAGGCAACTTTACCATCTTGTGGGACGTGGCCTCACAGCTGCCGTATGGCAAGCCAATCCCCGGGCTTTATGCTGCCTTCAGTAATGATGGAAAAACTCTCGCTACAAGCAATCGTGAAGAGAAGACTGTTACCCTGTGGAATGCATCCACTCAGGAGTCCATCAGTGAACCATTCAAAGTACCGGGTGCGTACAAGTTGTTATTCAGCATGGATGGAAATTCTCTCATTGCAGCTTATTCAGACGAAAATATTAGCAGTATCGCTGTGTTGGATTTATTACCCCGCCAACCTGCAAGTCGATTTTTAGCCAAAAATTTACCTTTCATTCGTGATCTTACCTTTAGTCCGGATGATAAGACCCTGGCATTTGCAGGTTATGATCAGGCAGGATTGCTGGATGTGGAAACCGGAAAACCAATAGGTCAGCCTATAATTGGTCACTCAGGTCCTGTTGTTAGTGTTGTATTCAATTCAGACGGAAGTATGTTGGCAACAGGCGGGGAAGATAAGTCCATCTTGCTATGGAATGTGGCTGACCACAAATCCATTGGCCAGCCTTTAATTGGACATGCCGGTCCAGTGGTTAGCCTGGCCTTTAGCCCGGATGGAAAAATGCTTGCATCCGAAAGCCTGGATGCTTCCAGCACGTCAGTGATCACTGGCAAAACCGTTATCGTTTGGGATCTGGCCACGGGCAAACCTGTTGGTCAAAATACAATCAGCCCTGGCGATGTTCTGGTGAATTACCTGGCTTTTAGCCCTGACGGAAAAACGCTTGCGACGATTAACGGAGATACGATTGTTATATTTGACCTGACTGAATATAAACTTACAGCCAGGACTTCCCCGAGTGTTTACAGCTATATTCAAAACATTACATTCGGTCTTGAAGGGAAAACCCTTTTATCTTTGGATGGCAGGAATAATATCATCGTTTGGGATATGAAAACCCTACTGCCAATAAATACCAAATTACCCAAACCAGATATGTATGGAGGCGGGGGACAGTTGTTTTCTGGCGCTTTCAGCCATGATGGAAACTTTGCGGTTGATTTCCATATGACTTTGTGGGATGTTAAAACCAACCAGCCTGTTGGCAGGTTGCCGTCAGTAATCAACCTGGTCTCTGGTAACGCCATGAGTTCAAATGGAAATTTGCTGGCTGGTGTTGATAGTGATGCGACTTCGATTATTCTAGTAAACCTTACACCTTCTTCGTGGGTCGAAGAAACATGCCAACGCATTGGACGCAACCTTACGCGTGCTGAATGGATGCAATATTTCCCTGACGAACCCTACACCGCAACGTGTGCTCAGTGGCCTCTGGAACCTGAACCAACCGCCACATCAACACCTTAAAGACTGGACAAGGAGACACCCCATGAAATGCGGATTTTTCCAAAAAATGCTGGTGCTGGGCGATAGCATCTCTTACGGCATGTGCGCAGCCGAACCGGCCCACGAGTGGGCGCAGGTGACCGCCGGGCTGCTGCGCCAGTTTCAGGATTTGCCGCTGACGGTCTTCAACCGCGGCTTGCCCGCCGGGGTCATCTCGCCGCGCTGCCCTGGCTACGCCGAATCAGCCAAACCCAGCCTGCTGGAGCGTTACGAGCAGCACTGCACGGAAACGAACCCAGACCTGGTGATCATCGCCGAAGGGCTGAACGACATGCGCTCGGGCATGCCGCTGCAGGAATTCGCCGCCGACCTGGAGGCGATCATCACCGGCATCCAATCCCACGCCGATGCGCTGGTGGTGGTGCTGGGCGTTTATCACCAGGCTTACGGCGTGGGAGTCAACGACCCGGCTGCCTACCCGACCTGGACGAAGTGGAACGATGAGATTGCCGTAGTTTACAACCAGCTTATGCGCCTGACTGCCGAAAAACACGGCGCGCTGTTCGTGGATGCGCAGCAAATCATGGGCCGCGCGGGTTGGCTGCTGCATTCGGACGGCTGTCACCTGAACGACCTGGGGCATGTGCTGATCGGCAACGGCATCTTCCAGGCGCTTGCCACCGGCTGCGAAGCGCTGGCAGATAAAACCCTGCGCATCATCCGCGAAAAAGATGTCTCCATCCTGAACACCGGCGGCACCGATACCGATCAAACCATCCAGCGCTGGTGGGCGGATGCGTTGAGCCGTTTCAGTTAGAGAGTAAAGGAGCAATTTATCAAGACTGACTGACTGTCACCTTCCCACTTTTTTTGAGACGATCCAATTTCCCCCGTGCTTTTAATCCCGCTCGGCCAGCGCCACCAGGTGCTTGGGCATCATCAGCCACTCCAGGTTTGCGCGGCGTTCGTGACGCAGGTTTTCGGCGCTCAGGTAGCAAACGCCGCCTTTTTTCATATTGACCGAAACGGTCGCATCCCTGGCAACCAGCAGGCTGATCAGTGCGCTCAGATTGGGTTCGTGTCCAACGATCGCGATGCTGTCCAGGTTGATATACTTTTCGTTGATCTCACCAATAAGTTGATCGGGGAAGCCCATGGGCAGCAGGTTTTCGCTGCTGACGAGTTGTTCTTTTTCCAGGTCCAGCACTTTGAGCAGGATGCGCGCCGTTTCCTGAGAGCGCAAATACGGGCTGGCGATCACCAGGTCAAAGCGCACGCCCAGAGTCTTCAGGCCGCGCGTGATGCTGACCATTTTGCTGGCGCCTTTGTCTGTTAGCGGGCGCTGACTGTCATCTTCGTAACCGGGGGCGTCGGATTCAACGGCGATTGCGTGGCGAATTATGTACAAGTTCATTGTTTAATCTCCCAGGGGAAAAATTGGTCTGGCGCGCGGCGCCAAAAGCGGTAAAGCTGCCCCATTTCTTCAAGATAGGCGCTTAACGCTTCTTTATGGCGCTGCTGGTAAAACGCGCGCACGGGCAGCGGGTCAAAATTTTTATGTGTGTCTGCAAAAGATTGCAGGCTGTGCAGGAACACCTCCGCATCCTGTATATTGCCCATCAGGGATTGGTAAATGTGCATATCTTCCATATTTTGCTGCGGGAAATTCGGCACGAGCGGGCAGACCAGTTCAATGCTATAGCGAAACTTTTTGAAAGCCACCCTCACACGGTGGATGCTGGCCGGCGCAGCCGGGTCGATTGCCGTATAGCGCCGGGTCACGGTTTGAAAGGCATCATCCGCGCTGTCCAGCAGGCGCGCTGGCAGGTCAGGGCTTGCGCTAAGGTCCGTCAGGCTGGCGCGCAGCTTTTCGAGGCGCGCTGAGACCGCACGCGCTTTGAAATTGCGTACTTGCTGCCGGGCAGTTTTGAGCAGGCGTTTTTCGCGCTTTAGCAGGAACGTTTGCAAAGCTGCCAGTGCGGGCAGGCTCTCGATGCTCTCAGAAATCTCGACCAGCATCACCTGCGTATCACGTAATTCGTTAAAGCTGCCAAGCTCGTCTTTGATGCTGCGATTTAACTTTTGCAGCCGCAGATCGGGGGCGATATCGCGCAGAATTTTGAGCAGCGCCAGCAGGCGGCGGGCAGCCACCCGCAGATCGTGAACGGCTTCTTCAGAAAACTCTGTCTTGCAGCGCTTGCGCTCGTCAAGATACTGGCTGGTGCGCTGGCTAAAGGCGGTTAATAACAAGTCTTGATCAATCATGGATTACACAATCTCCAGTTTGAAGCCAACCAGGTGCGTTGATTGTTATCCGCTTCATAAGTAGAGTGTACTCCAAATTCGCTTTTGTGCGCAGAGGCAGCAGGGGGCGCAAGCAGGGCACAGCGGCGCTGTGCCCAACAAGTGCCCTTTTCGGTGCTTTACAGTCTGAGATTCAGGCTGTTCGTTCCCAGCCCCAATCGCCGATGGTGGGAATGGCTGCGTACATGGTCAGGTCGAGTTGCTGCGGCGTGATCGAAACAGCCTCGCCACCCGACCAGTTGCGGTCGGGGGCCAGGCTGCGGATCTTGGCGAGTTTGCGCATTCCCTGCACCAGCAGCACGTCGGCGGTGACGCCGTCTTCATTGGTGACCAAAATATGGTTAAGGGTGGTCATTATTGTTCATTTTTATATTTTTGGAGTTTTTCAAGCGGTGCTGGGCCACGTCGATGCCGACGATGGCGAGAAAAGCCAGGATTGAGAAATCGAGCAGCAGTGTCATTTTGAATGGTCCTTTGAATTGTTAGCGCGCCAGGCCGGGTAGTAAACGCCCCGGCGTGCTGAGCACATAACTGGCAGCCCATTTGCTGACAATCTGTATTGCGCTCCATTCCGCTCCTTTTTGGACGCGGGTGGTGCCTTGCTTGAGCGCGCTGATCAGATCATCCATGTTCTCACCTGCGAAAATGGTTGCGCCCAGACCAATTGCGTCCAGCACATGCGCGTCGCTGCTGCCGGTCTGGGCTGTGTCCGAGCGTTCGGCCAGTATGCGGGCGGCGTGATTGCCCAACCGGTCGAGGCTGGTGGCGTTATACGTTTCGATGCCCAGCAGCACCTGTGCGGTTTCTGCCAGGCGCAGCGCGCAGCGGATGGAATAGGCGCTCAGGCTTTTCATGCTTAAACCGCTTGCCATCGGGTGCGGGGCAATACAAAAACCACCCAGCGCGCCCACGCGTTGGATGGTTTCGATGAGCGGCAAGCCTGCCGGTACCAGTTTGCGAATATTAAGCGCCAGCAAGTCCCCTTCGGCGCTGGTGATTTCCACGCCAGGGATGACCTGCAGGTCATATTTGGAGGCCAGTTGTTCAGCCAGCAACGCGCCGCGAATTTCATCGTGGTCGGTGATGGCGATCATGTCCAGCCCAACCTGCCTGGCGCGTCTGAGCACGGCGGGGACGCTGGCCGTGCCGTCGTAACTATACGTTGTGTGCATGTGCAAATCTGCGAGTCCCATTATTTATCCTTTCTCAATGTCCCTAGCATACCGCCAGACGATTAACGACCCTGGAACGCTGCGTTAACGATTGGTAAAAGGTTGAGTTGTGACTGCCACCTTGATGCTTTCAACTCTGCTATAATATTCTCATGTTAGGGTGACAGTCACCTTTCACTCTTTATTGAGACGATACAATTAATGTGTTTTTACAGGTACGAGTCAGCCGCCAGCAACCACAGGTGCTATAGCATGAGTCAAAATATCGAAAAAGATGCAGCCATCAATCCCTGGGCAAAGAGTATCTTTGCCATTACTCTGTTCGTTGAAGACCTGCGGGCCGCCAGGCAGTTCTACCAGCAAATCTTCGGTCTGCCCGTGGTGTTCGAGAACGCCACCTCATGCGTGTTCAAAATTGGCGAAACCCTCATCAACCTGTTAATCTCCAGCGAAGCGGGTGAACTGCTTGCGCCTGCCGCACTGGCAAGCCCCCTGGCCGGATCGCGCCTGATGTTCACCATCCAGGTGGATGACGTGGATGCCATGTGTGCACAGCTCACCGCGCACGGCGTGGCCTTGATAAACGGCCCAATCGATCGACCCTGGGGCGTGCGCACCGCCAGCTTCTGCGATCCCGGCGGGCATATCTGGGAGATTGCGAAGTAGCAATATGTAAAGGTGACTGTCACCTTTACACTCTTTTTTTGAGACGATACCGTCAAAGATTATAATGATGGTTTGTCCGCTGAAATGCTGTCTGCCTTAAAATAACCCACATCTGGAAATTTTCATGAACCCCGCCCCCGATCTCTACGCCGAACTGAGTTATTACACGCTTGCCCATGCCGACCCGGCATTTATCCACCAGCACATTGTGGATGCCTATGCTGCCCAGACTGCGGACGAGACTACCAAACCCATCCGGCTGACATTTGCGCTGCTGGGTCTCTACCTGCATGTCGAGCAAGGCTTTAACGGCAGGCAGGTGCAGCTGGCGCACATGCAGCTCGGCAAGGAAAAGCAGCCCTGGCCGGTTTTCTCACTCCCTGATGAGCGCGGCGCGCTGACTGTTGCCAGTGTGCTCGCCGCCCCGCCCGACCCCGCGCGCGATGAGATCATCCATCAATGGTGCGTTTCCGTTTGGAACGCTTACAGCCAGAACAGTCAGGCAGTTGCGCGCCTGCTCCGTCAGCACAAGCTCATTTGAATTGCACGAGTGAATGATGAAAATCATAAGGGTGCTTTCCGTTCTGCTTGCCGCGCTGAGCTTAATATCGTGCGCATCACTGCCTGCTTCTGTACCGTCGCCAACATCAACAGTACCTCTCACTGCCACCATTACCCCCCAACCATATGTGAACAGCAGCCCTACAGCCCCGCCTTTAGCAGTGGCAACAAAGCATAAACTGCCCGAATACCCGATCAATAAATTTACGGTTGATCATACCTACTGCGTCTCGCCAAACGTGTTTTTGCCCGCCCGCGTGGCGCAGGGATTTAGCAGCGATGAAATTGCCAGGGCGCTGATGGAACTGTACCTGGATTATTTCAACACTGCGCAGGCTCCAGATTACTGCCGGGTGGCTGGTTATGTGATTGATAAAGTATATTATGATGAGCGCACGCCCTCTCTGCCGCTTGAACCCAAAGGCGACTTTTTACGAAGCGTGCTATTTACCATAAACCTTGTGCAGTTACCCACTTTTTGGGCAAGCTGGCCGGGTGATCTGGATATCGAAAATTCGCAGCTGCACGCTGGCATGCATGTGGCTGTCTTTCGCGAGAAGGATGGCTACACCATGCGCTTCGCATTTCCTTAATATTGAAAACGGACATGTACTTATGAATAAATCACGCGAAAATGAAGCAGCACCAATGACCGCTCCCAGACCAAAGGCCAGGTGATTCGCTGGCCCATATTCTACGAACTGATCGTTTGGGCGATTACGAAGGGCAAAGAAACAGCCTTTCGAGGTTTCATCATTGAACTGGCTGGCTTGCAGCCCGGTGAAGCAGTCCTGGATGTGGG
>Ga0105047_10010048_pt1 | contig 15503 bp, 14 predicted proteins | sample MAT04_FD_78384 | JGI IMG/M metagenome (GOLD analysis project Ga0105047, IMG submission 78384) | Freshwater microbial communities from Lake Fryxell liftoff mats and glacier meltwater in Antarctica - MAT-04 (megahit assembly) | ecosystem: Environmental > Aquatic > Freshwater > Ice > Liftoff... | reverse complement strand
GGAGTCGTCGACCGCGGAACCTTGTCGTGTCGAGATCCGCGCGGGTGGAGAAGCGTGTGCCTGGCGACGTACTGGTTCATCTGCGGCGAGCTCGTGATCACATCGATCGCAACTTCACTACGAGTATCGACTTGGATGAGACAGCCGCAGTCGCCGGGTTCTCGAAGTTTCACTTCCACCGATTGTTCCGTTCGACGTACGGCGTGACGCCGGCGACCCACCTCACGCAACGACGGATCGAACGCGCGCAAGACCTGCTGCGCACATCGAATCTGACGGTGACCGAGGTCTGCATGTCAGTCGGCTACGCAAGCCTCGGGTCGTTCGCCACGAGCTTCAAGGACATCACCGGTGAGACGCCGGGCGCGTTTCAACGGCGATGGGCGGCGACCGGTGCTCCGCGGATTCCCGGCTGCTTCGTGTTCATGTGGGGTCTGGCCGAGCACGCCGAACGGAACTCAGCAAGCGAGAAGAAGCCTCACCGATCCGACCGGTCGTAGCGTCGAGCGCATGATCAACAACATCAGCCTCACGACCGTCTGGGTCAAGGACATCGACGAATCCAAGGCCTTCTACATCGACAAGCTCGGCTTCGAAGAGCGTGATGATGTGCTCCTCGGCGACGACTTCCGCTGGTGCACGATCGGGCACCCATCTCAGCCCGAACTCGATGTGCACCTCTCGACACCCGGGCCGCCGTTGTCGCCGGAGTACGTGCAGGCACTCGAGCGGGCCCTCGACGACGGAGGCACCTTCGCTGTCGGACTGAAGGTCGACGACTGCCGCGCGACGATCGCCGATCTCGAAGCGAACGGCGTCGAGATCATCAACCCGCCTGACGAGCGGCCGTACGGGATCGAAGCACTCATCTGCGACAACACGGGCAACTGGCTGGTGCTGGTCGAGCCTCGCGAGTTCACCCAGGCCGAGATGGAGGCCTTCGCAGGCGACGACCCCTCGAGCCTCAATCCACTGCCGGTGTGACCTGCTCGTCGGTCGCATGGACACGCGAGATCCTGTTCCGCTACGACCAGGAGGGACCGGGCAGCTCCAACAATGCTCAAGATCGCGATGGAGCGTTCTTGGATCTGGGGGAATCGAACAAGTCGCCTCCGGTGGCCTCAGAAGCTTGCAATTCAAGGGTTTCGGTGTCGGTCGGCAGCGCTGGGGGAGTAGCCGGTGGAGCAACCGGCATGCCATTCGGTGAGCTGCTCCGGGTGGGCAACTGCGGGCCGACCAACTGGGCCCGGTCTGGGCATCTGCGCCGCCGCCGGGCGTACACGTCACGCTGCGGCACCGACGTCCGACCAGTGGTCGACCGCGAAGGTCGGTAGCAGTCGCAGTGCCTCATCGCCACCCCTCCCTACCAACGATGCGCGGGTGGGGGAGTCCTCGCCGGCGCAGTCACGCGTGTCCATCGAACCGGGTCAACTCCAAAATGACGCGACGACCGAGGAGCACCGACCCCGCGAGCTCGGGGACGGCGGCCAGCGATCGAAGGTAGCGGTCGATGACCTCGCCGCCCGTGGGGTGCTCGTCTGGATCAGGTTCGACCCAACCCGACCGCTCGAGAAGACGCCGGGCGGCAAGGTCGATGCTTTAGCGCCACGGCGAGAAGAGCCGCACGTGCGCCCACTCCGAGATACTCGCACCCACGCTCTCACCCGCCTCGAGCACCACGAAGGGCATGCCGCGCTCCGCGAGATGGGCCGCTGCGGCAAGCCCGACGGGTCCGCCTCCGATCACTGCAACAGGTAGTTCGTTCGTCATCGCTGTCTCCTTCACTGGTTCGTCGACGCGACAGACGAACCCTCGGCCCGATGGACGCAGGTGCGCGACACCCGGTCAGCTGACGTGTGCTTCTCTGGCAGTGGACCGCAGACAATTCACGAAACGCGTGGAGTACAGCACGCGAATCAGCGCTTTTCTCGCGTTGTCGATTCTCGCAGGGTGGAGCCATGCAGTTGCTCCGCTCCGTTCGAAACCTCCAGTCGTCTCCAGCCACGAGTCGTTGGGCCGGACCACATGCTGTCGCATCCATCGGATCGTCGTCTCGTCTGTTTCCTCGACGACCCTCGAAGGAGACGGCTATGGGCGACGATCGACGCGCCTCAGTGATCGACGCCGGACGCGACTACTCAACGTCGCGACGTCGACCTACATCACCCGCCGACCAGGTATGCCTCAGTTCCGTTGCCGTGCAGCTACATCAGCTCGTCGAGGAGCTGGATGGCGCGATCCCGGGGAAGCCGCCGAAGGTTCTGTTGGCGCCCTTCCTCCGGCTGGTCGAAGAACTGGCTGCGGCGAGCTCGGGACGCACCGTCGCGCACTCTGACCCGACGACGACGGACTGGGTCCTGTTCCAGCGAGCGGCCGACCACTTCCACCGCACCCTGGTTGGCACCTCGATCGGGCAACGGTCTGCCACCTTGCCGCTGCGGACCGCGTTGGACGAAGCTCGCCGCACAGCGGAAGAGCAACTCGCCGAGTTCGCACGAGCAGATGACCCGGATCCGCCGCGACGCCACCGCCTCATCGCTGTCGTCACTACGGCGACGCTCGGCCGGATGACGCGCGCTGCCGCCGGTGTCGCCGGCGGTCATGCGAAGCCAACCTCGGTCAGCGAACTCGTCGTGCTCGGGATGACAACGAGCACAGCGCGGCGCGAGCTGCTCGATTCGGTCACGACCGAGGCAGGCATCACCGACAGGTACTCGGCCATCTGGTGGTTGGCCGAGCGGGCATCCGTAGAGATGAACTCCCGACTGTGCGAGCTCGCCGACAGCTCTGCCTCGAGAGCTGTTCCGATGCAGCGGATCCATGTCGAGGTACTGCTCGAAACGCAGCGCGAGGGCGCGGATCACGTCACCGTTCTGGTGCCACGCGCAACGCTGGGGAGCATCACCTGGTGGCGTCTGTGGCGGTTGCGCCGCGCCGCTCAGCGTCGAAGCGGCGTCGACGTGCTCGCAGTGTGAGACTCGGCGGAGTCGAAACGGAGTCCCGGTGGATCTGACCCTGTTGCACATCCGCATGCTGTGTGCCGTCGCGACACACGGCACGATCGCTGCTGCGGCGGACGCGCTCGGCTACAGCCCTTCAGGTGTGTCCCAGCAGCTCGCCGCGCTCGAGCGGGCGGTCGGTCAACCGGTGCTCGAGCGAGTTGGGCGGAACGTGCGGCTCACCGATGCAGGTCGAGTTCTCGTCACTCGTGGCGCCCACGTGCTCGACGAGGTCGACGCCGTGCTCACCGACGTTGCCCGCAGCAGCACCGAGGTCGCGGGCGAGATCACCGTGACGGTGTTCGAATCGATCGCCTCGACAGTCCTCGCAGATGTCCTGCGCTCCCTCGGCGCTCGCTACCCGGACCTGCGTGTGCGCACCCGGCAGATGGAACCCGACATCGCGGTCGAAGCGGTCAAGAGCGGAGAAGTCGACCTCGCGTTCACCATCAACCACTGGAACGCCCCGGCCAAGATGTATGCCGATGTCGTCCGGTACACCCTGATCGAGGACGTGTTCCATGTCGTCGTCCCAGCCGATGACGAACTGCTCGGCCCGGTGATCGACCTGGCGCAGATCGCCGATCGACGGCTCATCGCGTCGCCACCCGACACGAGTTGTGGGCGCTGTGTCATCACCGCGTGTCGATCTGCCGGCTTCGAGCCGGACGTCGCCCACGAACTCGACGACTACGCAACAGCTCTCACACTCGTGGCCGGCGGCCAAGGAATCGCGCTCGTGCCCGAACTCGGGCTGATCAACGTGCCGCCCGGCGTACGCCCGGTCCGGATCGACCCGCCGATGACTCGCATCATCGAGCTGGCTGCGCTCCGATCCAGCGCAGAACGTCCCGCCCTGGTCGCAACACGCAAGGAGTTTCACCGACACCTCGAGCACTGCCGTCAACCTTCCGCGCAGTGAGAGGGTCTGCAGCGCGGTAAGTGACAACCCGATCTGTAGGGCCGACTGCCGACGGCACGACACGGCCGACCACCAGTCGGCGTCACCCGGACCAGGCGGACCCCAACCGTCGGCAACAACGTCACGGCAGCGCTTCGTCGTCGAGCCTTCGCCGTTCACCCTGGTGGGTTGAGGGTCCTTCGAGTCAGTTGTGGGTGGTGGCGGCGAGGCGTTCACGGCTCTCGCGTCGACGTTGTTGGCTTGCTGTTTCGAGGTTCTCGCGGGTGAGCGCTCTGCAGACTGCGGTGATCGAGCAGCCGAGCGCCTGGGCGATCTGGGGTGCGGTCATGTGTTGGGCGAGCGCTGCTTCGAGCGCCGCGCGTGTGACCGCTGGTAGCGGCTGTCTGCGTTCGACGTCGTGGTCGCACAGGATCCGCCGGATGGTCGATTCGCTGGCGCCCACGCGTCGGCCGATCGCGTGGCATGAGAGTTGTTCGGTCCGGTACGCCCGGGCGACCTCTGTCGGGTCGAGTGGCACGCCGCTTCGCCGCGGGATCTGCGCGGCGTCGAGCCATCGTGCGACGGTCTGTCTCGTCACCGCGTGGTTGTCGCCGATCTCGGCGAGGGTCATCCCTGCGTCGGTGTACTCGGAACGGAGCACCGAAACGGTCGGCGGTTGACCGTGGGTCGGGTGGGGGAGTTGGTAGTGGTCGAGCCACGCAGTGACGGTCGATGGGGCGACCTGGTAGCGCCGGGCGATCTCGCTCGGTCTGAGCGCGAGGTCGTCCCGGAGGTGTCGCAGGGCGGTGAGGGTGGGGCGGATTCGTGGTGTTCCGGGTTCGCGGAGTTCGACACCGGCTGCGATGAGGCGGCGTCTGGTGGTCGACGGGGCGACACCGGTTCGAGCGGCGATCTCCGCGATGGAGAGGCCGTCGCGGTAGAGGTCGTCGAGCCTGGCGTCGGTCGCCTTCACGAGTCGTTACCTACCACACGCGACGCCACGTGGTCTGGAGACATCGGATCTGTGGCGCCGACGTTCCCTCCCACGTGCAGCACCGGTTCGGGGTGCTCCTGACTGGCGCTGCACGGGCGTTCGCCGATGGGTCGGGTGGCGGCGAACATCGCGGGTGGGGTCGACCTCCGGGGACAATCGGAGTTGGCTCCGAGGTCGCCTGTCATCTTCTATGCAACGAGCCGCTCGAGGTGCTGTAGCTCGGACCACAGTTCGGCTGACCCGCGCTCGAGTTCTTGGCACAGGTGGACGCGGCGCTTGGCAGCAGAGACGGTCCTCGAGTACTCGAAGGTCACCGTGGCGCCGTTGCCGGTGACGTGACAGACGGTGCTGTGGTCGGAGTGGCGGACGGTGCAGACGATCGACGTTCCGGGTAGTGGCGGTTCCACCCGTCGAGCATCGCAGCGAGGTGAGACAGCGTCCGGGTCGCGTCGTCGTGGACTTGACCTTCGATCCTGGACGCCCCGATCCAGCGGTCGGCAGCGGCGTGCCGGTGGCGAAACCCAAGAAGCGATCCTCAGCTCTGGCGGGGTAGAGAACCGTCAGATTCGCAGGGCCCCTACGCCGCGCGCGGGACCCTCAGCCCCTGCCCACTGTCCCCTTCAGATCCGAGGAGCCGATTAAATCTCGTTGCTGCTGGCAGGCGGCAGATGACAACCTCGACGAATGGTGAGTGAGCGAGCTCGTGGCATCGGGCTGGCGGCATCAGGCATGGCGCTCCTCAGTACGGACTCGCTCCTGGTGAGGGCAGCCGACGCCAACGCCATGGACATCCTGTTCTGGGTCGGCGCGCTCACAAGCATCGTGATGCTCCCCGTGGCCGCTCGCTCCGCCGGGACAGCACCGCTCTCCGCGTTCCGGTGGTCTGGTGCCACGATCGTCGCCGCTGTGCTTCAGGCGACCACCGTCGTCTGTTTCGTATTGGCGATCGAAGCGACGAACGTGGCGAACGTGTTGGCGATCCTTGCGACCGCCCCCTTCGCATCTGCGATCTTGGCATGGCTGCTGCTTCGGGAACGGACACCGCGACGGACGTGGAGCGGGGCTGGGTTGAGCGCTGTCGGTATCGCCGTCATTGTCTCTGGTTCCGTCGCCACCGGCAGCGCCCTCGGAGTGGTGTACGCCGGCATCGCCGTTGCCGCGTTCGCATCACTCACCGTCTGGATGCGACGACACCGCACGATCAGCGGACCGTTCGTGATCGGCCTGGCAGGGCTGGGCATGGCGGTGGTGTCGTCTCCGTGGGCCACTCGAGAGCACACAGTCGGAACATGGCTGGCGCTCGCCGCTATGGGGTTGATCACCGCTCCTCTTGCTCGGCTGATGCTTGCGACGGCCCCTCGGTACATTCCCGCCGCCGAGGTCGCACTCTTCACTCCCATCGAGACAGTCCTCGGCAGCACGTGGGCCTTCCTCGTGTTCGCCGAACGACCCGGGGGTCGAACGTTGCTTGGTGGCGCCGTGATCCTCGCTGGCCTGCTCTGGGGTCTCACCTCACCAACTCAGCGGCGGATCTGGGCTGATCTTCGCCGAGCTCCACCTGAGTTCGGACGCGAGCCTTCGAACGAGGCCGCACCACCACCTCAACAATCCTGACAAGGGCGGGGACTGCTGTCGCTTCCGGTGACAGGTCAGGTCACCTCGGGTTACCTCGAAGTCGGTTCTCGGCCGAACGTGAGAGCACGGATCGTCACCGGGCGCGCCACCACCGCGCTCAGCAGACATGCAACGCGAATAGAGAATGAGCGGGAGCCCCTCGTCGCCGATTCTGCCTACTAACGATAGGAATGCTGCACGGTCCAGCGAGAAGCTGCTTTCAATACTCGAGTGGCTCGGGCTCCGGGCGCGGGCCCACCGCTGACGAATGGTCACGCTGGTCGGCGATTCCCTGAGGCAATCTCCGTGTCAGGGGGTTCTGCGTCGGGCCCGCAGTACGACGTCGTCGACGTGGTGCTGAGCCGACGCGGAGCCCGGCGGGCGGGGCAGCGTCTCGTGCACCTCGATGTCCCAGTCCGGTGAGCCGCTGAGCACGTCGGCGACATCATCGGCCCGGACGAAGGCATCGGGATCGAACGGCCGGCTGTGCTCGCGCGTGTCGATCGGGACGCGTGTGGGCGCGAGGTCGTGGCCGACGACGAGGAGCGTTCCGCTGGGCGCTACGGCGTCGATCAGATTGGCGATGCCCCGGTCGTCGTGCGTGCGGGGGATCGATGCGTAGTGCGCGGTGACGAGGTCGAACGCCCCGCTCTCGAAGGCGTGGAGCGCGTTGGCGTCGGTGTGGTGCCCCTCGACCGTCAGACCGCGTCGCTCGCTTTCGGCGACGACGCGGTCGAGCGCCCGCTGCGAGATGTCGCTGGCGGTCACCGTCCAGCCATGTTCGGCCAGCCAGATCGCGTCGCCGCCCTCGCCGGCGCCGACGTCGAGTGCGGTGCCGGGGGTGCGCCCGCCGATCTCGCGCACGAGCGTGCCGTTGGGGTTGCCACTCCAGATCTGATCGCCGTCGTACCGATGGTCCCAGTCGGTCTCGTTGGCCGACGGTCGGGCGGCGGCGTTGATGTCCTCGTGGGCCAAGAGCGAGCTGATCATGGCGCCGACCCAGCTTCCGTTCGCTGCGGCGCCCAGCACCTGCTGGCTCGGATCGGTGACGTTGCCGGCGGCGAAGAGACCCGGAACCGACGTCGCGCCGGCGGGATCCACCGAGACGACCTGCCCGAGCCCGCTCGGGTGGTCCTCCAGGGCGAGACCCAGCGACGAGAACGGCTCGGCGCCTACACGGAACCGGGTGCTCACCACGACCGCGTCGGCCTCGATGGAATCGCCGCCGAGCAACTCGACCGCCACGACGTGCCCGTCGTCGCCGGTGACGATCCGCTGCACGCGGGTGTCGATGATGCGCACTCCGGCGGTGCGCAGGGCCTCGACGGCCGGCGCGTCTGCGGCGACCCCGTCGTGGAGCACCAGGGTGAGCCGGTCGCTCAGGTGGCGGAACAGGCCGGCGGGGTGGAGCCCCATCGGGTTGGTGATGATCTGGACGATCCGCTGGTCGCGCACCTCGAACCCGTGGCAGAAGGGGCAGTGGATGACGTCGCCACCCCAGTGCTCGGCGACGCCCTCGATGTCCGGCAGCTCATCGATCAGCCCGGTCGCGGCGAGCACCCGACGGGCGTACACGGTATGGCCTCCGGTGAGCTCGAGGCGGAAGCGACCGTCGTCGGTGCGAGTGACCTCGACCACGCGGCCATCGACCACCTCGCCGCCGTAGCTGCGGACCTCCTCACGACCGATGGCGGTGAGCTCCGAGGGCGGCAGCCCCTCGTGGCCGAGATAGCCGTGCATGTGTGCCGCAGGGGCGTTCCGGGGTTCGCCGGCGTCGATGACGATCACCTGGCGGCGTTGGCGACCGAGTTGGAGCGCCGCCGCGAGTCCGGCAGCGGATCCGCCGACGACGGCGACGTCGCAATGGCGTTCGGCGGTGAAGCTGCGTGGCGTCGAGTCGTGGGAGGCCATGCAGGGCACGATACGGTGCTATGCCGATGACGCAAGACCCTTTGCAGTATTCGCAAGAAGGAGACGACGATGAGCGAACTGACCGAGATCGAGCACGTGGTCCGGACCCGGCTGCGCAGCCTGCGCCACACGCTGGGGCTCTCGCTCGATGACCTCGCGGCCCGCACCAACCTGAGCGCGTCCACCATCAGCAGGGTCGAGACCGGCAAGCGGACCATCAGCCTCGACATCTTGTTGCCACTGGCCACCGCCCTCCAGGTCGACATCGAGTCGCTCCTGGACGTGCGCAACGACGACGACGTTGTCATCCGCCCGGTCCCGAGCGGGTCGGGCGGTCGCACGACCTGGATGTTGAGCCGACCGGAGGGCAAGACGCTGGCTCTCAAGATGCGCATCGAGCCCGACGACGGAGCGGTGGAGCAGCGGGTCCACCCCGGTCACGACTGGTTGTTCGTCACGGAGGGACGGGTTCGCTTGTTGCTCGGAGAGCGCGAGATCGTCGTCGAGACTGGCGAAGCCGCCGAGTTCGCCACAATGACCCCGCACGCCTGCACCGCCATCGACGGCCCCGCCGAACTGATCATGATCGTCGATCGCGACGGCCAGCGCGCCCACGTCCACCACCACTCCGCCTCGTGACGTGGCGCCGCACCGACCACCCGGCGGCGGCTGACTACGCCAGGGGACACGATTTCAAGAAGACGTGATTCGGGTCAGGGCTGACGCTTCACTCTGATGGTTCGACATGTCCCACTATCCGAACCAGCCGTGGCGCTCCGGCCGCCATGGTCAGCCGACCGATCTCGCGAATGGTGACGTAACCGTCGCTGGGCGCGTTCAAAGTCCGGACCTGGCGAACTACAACGGACTCGACGGCACCGCCCGGACGCACACCGTGAGTAGCAATCGCGCGGCAATGCCTCATCGCCGACCCTCCCCACTCACGGTTGGTCGGACAGGCATCGACAGCCGCCGCAGGTACACCCTTCACCAGACCCTGCCACCACCGGAATTCAACAGACCCTCGAATATGGCCGTCTGGTTCGTCGCGGCGGAGACTATCGACTCGTCGACGGCGGGTCTCGGGGCGATACAGGCCCCGGGTCGGTGCTGACGAAGTCCGGACCGGACCTACCGGAGAGAGTCGCTCGTCAGGTTTCGTGTCCGGCGACGAGTTGTGTGGCGATCGCTCGAGCGCGGTCGTTCCAGGTGAGTTCGTTGCCGAGGGTGAGAAGTGTCGAGTTGAACTCGGCGAGGCAGATGACGGCGTACGCGACGCCCCCTGGGTCGGCGACGGGTACTCCGCTCCTCTTGATGGATGATGTCAGTTGGTCGACGAAGTGCCTGTAGGTGTCGCGGATGGCGGTCCGGGCAGTGAGGTCGGTTGCAGCGGTCGCGATGAAGGCGTCGAATGCGCGGTCGTCTGCGGTGCGTTCGACTGCCCAGTCCGTGGAGAACAGCACGTTGATGTAGTGCTGAGGTGTCGGGTGGGTTCCGAGTGCTGTGTCGATCCGGGTCTGGTATCGGAGTCGCAGCTCGGCAATTGCTGCGGTGTGGATGTCGTGTCGATCTCCGACGAAGTGGGAAACGGCAGTACGAGCCACGCCTGCGCGCTCGGCGACTTCCTTCATCGCGACGCTGATCGTGGGAGCTTCTGCGACGATCTCGATGTAGGCGTTGATGATGTCGGAGCGTCGTTGTAGGGCGACGCTGGGTCGTCCAGGTCCGGGGCCGGTTGGGCGCAATGTCATGCGTCGAGTGGAGTCGAAGTCGAAGCCGCTGTCAGCCCACCGACGATGAGCGCTGCGGCTTGCTCACCGGCGTCGATCGCGCCCTCCATGTAGCTGCGCCACTGTGTGGCGGTCTCGGTGCTGGCGAACACGAGACGGTCACACCCTTCCGGCTCACGCACGCTTGTCGCCCACCCACCGATCCGTCGCCGAGCGGCGTACCCGCCCTGCGCATGGGGATCATGGATCCAGTCGTGAAACCGGATCGTCGGCACCGGGTCGGGCGAGGCGCCCAGGACGTCGTTGATGTGTGCGAGGGTGACTCGTTCTCGGTCCGCGTTGTTGAGGCGTGACATCCGATCGGCTCGAGGCCCGGTGGACAGCGCTACCAGTACTCCGGGTCCGTCGGCTTGCGATGAGTCGGTCATGAAGTCGATGCAACGGCCCGGCGTGTCGGCTTCGCCACTGAGTCCACGCTGGCGCCACCACCGCGACTCATAGACGATGACTTGCTTGACGACCCGACCCGCCACGGGAGCGTCGACGCCGAGGGGAGAGGTCGCTCCTAGCGATGGGTCGATTTCGACTGATCGCAGCGTCGCTGCCGGGACAGCAACCACGACCCGTCTGGCGTTGAGGGTCTCTCGTCGGCAATCGACCTCTACGCGATCGGTTCCCGGAGCCGACCGAATCGATTCGACGGGTCGGCCGAGCATCACTGGGTTCGCTAGTTGGTCGGCGAGTCCTTCGGCGAGTCGCTGGGTGCCGTCCTCGATCGTGAACGCCTCCGCTGTGGCGAGTCCTCGGAGTCCACCCATCGAGGCGAGTTGACGGGCCACTTCATGGATCGAGATCTCGTCAGCTCTTGCGCAGGTTCCGCTCTCGATGATGTACCGCCAGTAGTCCGCCCCGGCTTTCGTCCAAGCACCAGAGGCGATCCATCGTTCCGCCGATATCTGATCCAATTCGCCGAGTCGGGCCGAGCCACGGTGGCTGGACCGCCAGGTGAGCCACGCCATTCGCGCACCCACCTGAACCTGATCCAGGAGTCCGGGCAGTGCCCCCAGCCGCCGGCCATGGTCTCGAACAGCTTCGCCATCGATGTCGGTGACCCGATCGCCCGATGGTGCGACAGGAATCAACGTAAGCCCGAGTTCGGCACACATCCGGCGAACCCTGATGTGGTGCTGGCCGACCCACTGCGCGCCGAGTTCCACCACCGTGGAATCGGATCGAACGCTCAGGGTCCTGCCACCGATCCGATCGCGGGCCTCGATCACCTGCACTGCGTACCCGGCGCTCTCGATACGGTCAGCGGCCGTCAACCCGCACAGCCCCGCACCTACGACCACCACATCGAGGTCGAGCCCCGAACGGCCCTCGCTCCGCGTATTGTTTGACACAGCGTCAATCTACCGGACCGGCCGTCGTTGCAACACCCGCTACGAGGACTCCCAGTGAACAGCGGGGCCGAAACCGTCCGATAGCGACAGCTACCGAACGCAGATGGGTCTGCTGCGGTTCAGCCGTCAGCTTGAACTGACCGTCCAGCTCAGCTCGTTGGGCTGAACGAGGCGGCGCAAGCGACAACGGGACGCACCAGCACGGCACTCGGCGGACGTGCAACGTGGGTAACAACGACGCGGCAGCGCTTCATCGCGGACCCTCCCTACCAACGGTGTGCGGGCGTTGTTCGTTCGCAGGGCCCTCGGCGTCACAGCTCGGATGGCCCCAGAGCGTGCACCGGTCCCCACTGGCTCGGCCTCTACTCCGTGGTTCGGGCGAACCCTCTCGTGATGGCGGCAACGGACTCTTCGATCACGTCATCGGCGGTGAACGGCTCGATCATCGTTGGCATTGCGAGGAGCATCGACGACAGACCATGAACGTTCGACCAGATCACTCGTGCCATCAACTGGGGATCTCGGTCATCGAAGCGACCTGCGGCGATACAGCTCTGAACATCGGCGACCAGGTCGCTGTAGGCGGAGTCTGCGTCGTGGCCGCCTCCTGCGAACACGTCGCCGCCCAAGTTGTCGAGTGCCATGAATACGGCTCGGTAGGAGTCGGGATTCTCGACGGCGTATCGCACGTACTTGCGCCCGCGTGCCTCGAGGCGCCGGACCGGATCGGTTTCGGTGGACGCGGCTGTCTGGAGCGCGGCCTGGAAGTCGAGCATCCGTTGGGCGTAGACCTCAGCGAACAATGCCTGCTTGTCGGCGAAGTGTCGGTACAACATCGGCGGCGTGACGCCGACGACCTTTACGACATCGTCGACGGAGACCTTCGACTCCGACCCGTTGACGAGCAGCAGTTCCGCCGCCGCGGCGAGGAGCTCACTTCTTGTCTCCGCTGCGCTGCGCTTCGCTCGTGGCTGCTCGGTCATGTCCTTCACCGTACGTGATCTCCTCTCGGTCGGTTGCAGAAGTTAGTCTCCTACGTTAGTATCCTAACTCATGGCCTCCACGACAGAAGTCCACGCGGATCAAGACTCCCTTCCCGGCGGTCGTCGATGGGTGGTGCTCGCCATTGCCTGCTTCGCCACGTACGCGATCCTGGTCGACACCTCGATCGTCAACGTCGCTCTACCGACGCTGGTGAGCAGCCTCGGCGCGACAACCACCGAGTTGAAATGGATCGTCGACGCCTACAACCTTGCGTTCGCGGCGCTCGTGCTCACTGGAGGCATGGTCGGCGACCGCTACGGCCGCAAACGCACGCTCGTCGCTGGACTGGCGGTGTTCGGTGCGGGCAACCTGCTCGCCGCACTCGTCGACTCACCAAGTGGGCTGATCGGCGCTCGAGCGGTCATGGGACTCGGAGCGGCTTTCGTCTTCCCGACCACTTTGTCGATCATCTCGAACGCCTTCGTCGACCGGACAGAGCGAGCGAAAGCGATCGGAATCTGGGGTGCGATGACCGGCCTCGGCGTGGCCTCGGGACCGATCGTCGGCGGCTGGGCCCTGGAGCACTACTACTGGGGCTCGGTGTTCCTGGTCATGGTCCCACCAGCAGCGCTCGCGATCGCTCTGGCCGCAGCCTTCGTGCCGAACTCGAGCGACCCGAACGCGCCCCGATTGGACGTCGGTGGGCTGCTGCTCTCGACGCCCGGCCTGGGCGTTCTGGTCGCCACGATCATCGAAGCGCCCGAATGGGGCTGGACGTCTCCGACCGTCCTGGCTGGTTTCGTGCTCGCCGCCATCTTGGGCATCTCGTTCGTGTGGTGGGAACGACGCCTCGAGTCACCCATGCTCGACGTCGGTCTGTTCGCGAACCCCCGGTTCTCGGCGGCCTCGGCCGCTATCGCGGTCGCGTTCTTCGGGTTGTTCGGCTTCATCTTCTTGATCACGCAGTACTTCCAGTTCGTGCGTGGCTACTCCGCACTCGACACCGGGGTCCGGGTCCTTCCTGTTGCGTTCTCGATTGCCGTTGCATCCATCGTCGGTGTTCGCCTCGCAATGTCGCTGGGCAACAAGATCGTCGTCACGACCGGGCTCGTCTCGATGTCGATCGCTTTCGCCTGGATCTCGCAGTCCAGCGTGACGACCCCGTACATCGAGATTGCCGGTCAGATGATTGCGCTCGGCCTCGGCCTGGGCCTCACCAGCGCACCTGCGACCGAAGCAATCATGGGCGCCGTCCCTCGAGAGAAGGCCGGCCAAGGATCAGCAATCAACGACGCAACCCGAGAAGTCGGAGGAACCCTCGGCGTCGCCACGATCGGCAGCGTGTTCGCCTCGCTCTACGTCGCGTCGCTCAACGGTCAGGCCGCATGGATCTCTGCGCCCGCAGCGTTGCTCGACCGGGCGCGAGACGGCATCGGTCTTGCACTCGGCTCCGTCGAGGCGAACCGAGCACAACTCGGCGACCAAACCGCCGACGCCCTCATCGGAGGCGCCCGAGACGCGTTCGTGTCCGGCCTGGAAGCGGGCTGCCTCGTTGCCGCAGGCGTGACCGCCGCCGGAGCCATCATGGCCGCATGGCTGCTTCCCTCGCGACCAGTTCCGAGCGCGACTTCGGCCACTCCATCCCACGACGGACGTGAAGCACCCCAGCATCAGTTCACGCAGGACGAAAGTGGACACCGATGATCGGACCAGATGGGTCGATCCCGGTCCAGCGTGAGCCTCGGCGCCTGGCAGGGAGGTGACGTGGACGACGGCTGCGATGTGACCGGAGTGGATGGGGAGTTCAGCGTTGAGATCGCTGCGCCGCCCGACTTGGTCTGGGACCTCCTCGCCGACCTGTCGCTCACCCCGGTGATCAACCGCGAGACGCTCCGAACCGTGTGGTTGACCCCGAGCACCGGTTGGACCGTGGGTTCAGTGTTTCGAGCGACCAACCGGATCGGAGAACGGGAGTGGTCGGTCGACTGTCACGTGACAGTCGCAGATCGGCCCGGCGAGCTGGGTTGGACCGTGCTCGATCCGCAGAATCCGTCGTCCACATGGTGGTATCGCCTCGAGCCAGGGATCGTCAGCGGGACGCAGGTCACCCACGGTTTTCGCCACGGCCCGAACCTGTCCGGGCTCAGAAGAGCGGTAGAGGCCGAACCCGCACGCAGCGCCGAGATCGTGGCGGGTCGGGTCGCCATGCTGACGGCGAACATGGAGTACACGCTTGGCCGAGTGGCGGAACTGGCCACCGGAGAGTCGATCGGGCCGTCCGGGCAGTCGGCCTGATCGACTCCGTCGGCAGCCGGGTCTGCTGCCGGTGCCGTTGTCGGCCGGTAGCCGTCCCTCTCACTTGTCCAGGCCGGACAGGATGCACAACGGCGTCACTGGACGCACCAGGACGGCACTCGGCGAACTGCAACGTAAGTACAGAACGCGCGGGAGCCCCTCGCCGCGGACCCTCCCTACCGACGGTGAGTCGAACGGTTATCGACTGCTGCCGTAGTCGCAAATGTTCCCGCAGAACCGGGGCAACTTCAGGCGGGCATCAGTCGCGCATCGGGTTAGCGCAGATGAATGGGGCGGCGGGGCGGATCTCGGCTGTGACGGACACGAGGTAGGGAGCGGTCACGGTCGAGGAGTGAGGCTTGAACGGTTGCGACGAGGAACCCTTCCTGCACGGTGAAATCCTGGCAGAACTGTTTTCGCCGTCTCCCGCAGGGTCGATCTGTCATCCCTCCCACCTTTTCGGGCAACCAGTGCATCGGGGATGTTGGTGTTCGGCCAACGAACCAACCGTCAAGGAGCCCTGCGTGACCAACCGTTTGGTCCTTTCACCGACGTTCGCGGTGGCCTTGGTCATTGGCGCGACAGCGTGTTTCCCCCAACCGCCACCGACCGATCCTTGGGAATCGTTGGAGGGCACCTGCTTCGACGGCGTCACCCTCGGCCCGCTCAACT
>Ga0105047_10010046_pt1 | contig 15504 bp, 6 predicted proteins | sample MAT04_FD_78384 | JGI IMG/M metagenome (GOLD analysis project Ga0105047, IMG submission 78384) | Freshwater microbial communities from Lake Fryxell liftoff mats and glacier meltwater in Antarctica - MAT-04 (megahit assembly) | ecosystem: Environmental > Aquatic > Freshwater > Ice > Liftoff... | reverse complement strand
CCGAGACGTCGCCGGGGCTCCTCAATTGCGTGGTCGGTGGCCCCTTGATCGGGCCCTTGCAGCACATGTCCCGATGGTGGCTTGCATCTACGAAGCCAAGGCGCTGCTTCGATTCCCTTCAAGAGCAGAGTTTGGGCGCTGCGTCATAGACCATGGAGAATGGACCTGCAAGGGAGAAGGGTCTATGAGCCAAACGGATTCGCAAGCGGTGGGTGACTTGGTCAACCCGCCCGCGGCGGCTTGGGTACGGTTTCTCAGGAGCTACGGGCCGACACCAAACAACCTGACCATGTTCGACGAATACGTATCGAACGCACTAGGCCGTGCAAAGGTTGCGCCAATCACGTTGTCTACACCGCTGCTGGATGCGATGGTTCGCCACATCGAGTCTTCGGTTCCCGGTTCGCTCCTGATTGCGGGTACCGCTGGCGATGGCAAGACTTACCACTGCCGCTCGCTGTGGGCGCGCATTGGCGGTGACCCCAAAGCCTGGGCAGCGAAGGGGAACGTGAAAGAGCATCGCCTGGCTGATGGCCGATTGGCGGTGTTCATCAAGGACCTTTCCGAGTTCAACGGCGAGGAAAGCGACCTGCCCTTGCAGCGGTTGGAAAGGTCAGTGCTCGGCGGAGACGACTCGGAGATCGTAGTTCTGGCTGCCAATCACGGCCAACTTCTTGATCGACTCCGCGATCTGGGAAGGAGGCAGGATCGCCTGCATCCACTGCGCAAGCCCCTACAAGAGCGCTTTCTTCAAGCCGGCCCTGCGCCCGATCGGCTGGCAGTCTTCGACCTGAGTCGATCCACCGGCCGCGGCACATTTGACGAAATCGCCAGTGCAGTCGCCGGTCACCCCGAGTGGGACAACTGCGCGCGCTGCGCCTTGAAGGTTGGCGGCAAAGTCTGCCCGATCGATGAAAACCGCCGTCGCCTCCTCGGGGAAGCTGATGGAGGGCAGCTCGCCCGCCGGCTCGGCGACTTAGTCGAGATCGCCCGCCTCAACGGGCTGCATCTGCCGGTGCGCGACCTGCTGGCCCTTTGCTCCAACATGGTCTTAGGCCACGCGGATGCGAAGCTGGCCAAGGAAAACCTGATGACCTGCGCGGACGTACCCAGAATCCAAGAAGGGGGGCATAACGGCAAGGCCAGCGTCTATGCCAACGCCTTCGGCGCGAACCTGCCCAAGCGCAGGGCCTCCGACCGCCCGGTCTTCAAAGCCATGGCGAGCTTCGGCGTAGGCGAGGAGACGACCAACGCGGCCGATGGCCTGCTGGTCTACGGCAAGGACGACTTGCGGCTACAGGAGGACTTCGCGCGCCTAGTGGCTGTCGACCAGGTCTATGGCGCAACGGCTGAGTTTCGCGCGGCGCAAGACGCCTACCTCGAGGGCCATGAAGGTGCGCGCCTGGAAGGCGGATCAACCGAGTTCATGAAGATGTTGGAGGACCAGCGCCGCCGCCTCTACTTCTCTCTGCCTGAGTCTGAGCCGGGCTATCCACGCTGGTCGATGACGGCCTTCCGCTTCGCAGGCGACTATCTGAACATCATCGAATCACTCAAGGCCAAAGGACCCGTGAGCGACGCGACACGCGGGCGCATCGCCCGAGGCCTGAACCGAGTCATGACGGGCCTGCTCTTGGAGAACGTCGACCGCATCTTCATCGCCAGCTCCGGCGGCTTCACTCAAAGCCGTGTGAGCGTGCTCTGCGACCACGAGACGCCATCGCGCAGGCAGGGCGGGGTGGGCATGGCCATCAAGCTCGACCAAGATACCGGCCGCCCGCAGCTTGATGTCTCGCTAGCGCCTGGGCCTGGCAACTCTGTTGCCTTTGAATTGACGCCCATCCGACATGAGTTCCTCTCGCGTGTCGCCGAGGGAGCGCTGCCGGCAAGCTTCTCCAATGAGTGCCTCGAAGACTTTCTGGCCTTCAAGGCGAAGCTGCTGCGCAAGGCAGAGATCGTTCGCAAGGCAGGCTTTGCCGGTGACGACGACGAGGCCAGCGGCGAAGCCTCAGCCTTGACGCTCAACTTCATCGAAATTGAGCCGGGAGGCCGCGGCTTCGCCCGCCCCGTAACGGTTAGGGCCCCGGCATGAGCGAGATCCTCAAACGCCCCGAGATCAAGAGCGTCGACTTCACCGTCGACGAGAACATCTGGGGCCACCGCCTCTACGATGAGCAGCTCCCGCATTTGACGGTCCTCGAGTTCTTAGGCGCGCTGGGCTCAAACCTGGACAAACCACTGCGTCCGCACGAGGGCCTCGGTGGTGCCTTCAAGTTCCAGCCTCAACGTCAGGTTCGCCTGCGCGGGCTGCTCTTCAACAACCCCTACGTCGAATCCATCTCCGAGAGCGCGCAGCCCGATGAGGAGAAATGGCGGCAGTGGTTCGAGCGTTTCGCCCAAGGCTCGACCGGCAATGGTGATGGTGCCGGCGACATGGCCTACCTCCGCCATTCGTTCGCGAACTTCGATGACTTCGCCAAGGCGGTGGAACTGTTGCGTTCGTCTTCCTTCGAGTCGCGAAGCAACAAGCGCTGGAGCTCCAAGTTCGTCTTCCCCTTCGGCCCTGACGCTCTCTACGAGGACTTGGAGATCGACTCCAAAGGCAAGATGAGCAACGATCGGCGCTTCTTCGCCCGCACCGGTGAGTTGCTCTACATGATGCTCACGAGGGCCAAGCGCGGCGCCGAGCTTGGCGACTTGTTGGCCAAGCGCCTCTTCGATCGCGAGGCGCCCATGAATCGGCTCGCCCGCGCCATGCAAGGCGTGCCGCAGCGGGCCGACGACTCCCGGCAGTCGGGCTACCTGCCTGAGGCTGCCAACCCGCGCTTCGACCAGATCTGCGAAGACTGGCTGTCGATCCTGGCCAAGGACATGCCGATCTACGACGCCTTGGAGCATCTGATTGCCATCTCCGGCCTCAACATGCTGCTCTACTTCCTCGAGCGAGCCAAACGAGCGGCAGGCGACGACGATCCGGTCGAGATCGTCTGCGAGATCGTCTCCAAGGAGCGCACGAAAGTCCGGGCACTCTCCGGCGACAGCTACCAGCTCAACCAAGGCCTGCCCGCCAAGGCGGTGCGGGCCTATGTCGAGTCCATCCGCATGGACGCCCTCTGGGTCAAAGCCGCTTCTAGCGAGTTTCCCGAAGCTGAGCGCGTGAGGCTCATGCGCGAGCGCTTCCAGTGGCCGTCGGCTGATGGAGGTGACGATGAGGACTATTCAGGTGAGAGCCCGGACGTGTTGGTCGGCAAGCTTGCCGAGCTCGCTCTGGCTCGCCATGAGCAGCACGTCGGCAAGATCCATGCGTCCTGGTCGCGAGCGATAGGCCTGGGCTCGCGGCGCCTTTCGCGGCGCACGCGCTATGCGCCCAACGACCGGCTCTTGAAGTCGATCGTGGTAGCCATCGTCGATGACCGCATGCAGTTCGACGAGTTCCTGGCCGAAGCCAAGCGTCGCTACGGCTTGATCCTTGGCGACGCCGAGGGCGCGCGCCTGCTCAACGCGAAGCTCGTCGACCAAGAGGAGCTCAGCGAGAACCGGGACAACCTGGAAGCTCGACTCGTCGGGCTGGGTCTCGTCCGCAGGCTCTCCGACTCCTGCTCGTTTGTTGAAAACCCGTTTGCGTTCAAGGGACAGGCCGCATGCTGACCGACCGCATCATCGGGCGCGTCGGCGCGGACATCCTCGCCAAGCGCATTTCCAACCCTGGGCAGCCGGGGGATTCCGCCGCGCTTTTCCGGCTTGACAAGCTCTCGTCGAACCAGATCGCGGCGGTGGCGCGGGCGATCCTTGCCAATCCCGACCTGCTCGCCGGCGTGGATCTCATGATCCCCAAGGCTTTGGTCGATGGCCAGGATCTACCGCCCGAGATCCTGATCTCGCACAACGCCGGCTACGTCCGCAACAACGCCGCGACCGCCAAGGCGGCAATCCTCACGGCCAACGGCAACGAGCACAACTTGGCCGACACGCTCGGCCACGTAATGGCCATCGGCGCCAAAGAGATGCGCGGCGACCCGGAGCCTTGGGTCGAGGCCACGCTGCATGCCGGCGGGCTATCGCCCGTGCCGGACGACCGCTTAGTCTTTCATGCGGCCCTGGGCGGCTTGCTAGCTTCTTCCGAGCTCTCTCTCGTCCAACTCGGCGAGTTCTGCGCCGAAATTCTTGGGGCCATGTCCACACGGGGCTTGGCCATCCGCGACGCCGTGGGCTTCGCCCTGCCGCGCGCGGGCCTGCCCCGCGATAGCGCTCTCTTCTCAAATACCAAGAGCTTCGGGGCACTTCGGAAGCCTTGGCAGAAGGCTTTCGCCAAGCTCTACAGCCAGCGTGCGCCGCTGCTCAAAAAGCTCCGCCAGAACGGCCAGCCGCTGGATCCCGAGGAGTTGAGCGAGCGCATCGCCGCTAACGCTGCCGAGATCGCGGAACCCGCGCGCCTGGCGCTTGACGCCTTCGCCGTGGCCCCCGCGGGGGACCAAGACGCCGCGACCGCTCTGGCCCAGTTCGAATGGGAGGCCGATGGCGTCTACCTTGCCTTCGACAAGCCCAAGGAGAAGCAGCTTGGTTTGGCCGTAGCCACAGTCCGCTTCTTCGACCACGACTGCGACCAAGAGAACTCGTTGGGTCTGGATGGCCGCAAGCTCTTGGAGGACTTGAAGTCGCGCGAGCGTCGCTCCGACTTCACCGAGGACGACGAGGAATTCTTCGTCAAGCACCGCCGGCTGCTCGAGCAAGACGCCAAGCTCTGCGCCCGTTGGGAGAAGGCCCTCTACGGCAAGCCTATCGAGTGCAACGACTTCTTCGATGGCTTCGCTCGCGTGGTCAACAGCCTGCATGCGGGCCTGCGCGACGCGGAGGGCGATCGGACCCTGCGCTTCACCGTGGCCAAGGGCCGCAAGGAGTGGCGCGAGCGCTTCAACTACGACGCCGGCAGCTACTTTTCGGCGATGTATCGCGGCTTGAAGGAACTCATGGGATCCAAAGCCGAATGGAAGGTGGAACGCCTCGGCAACGCGAGCCTGCCCGACCCGCTGTTCGACTACGAGGCCTTCCTCGCCAAGGAGAAGGAGCTTCGCAACGATAAGAAGAACAAGGTCCGCGCGAATTCGTCGCTCTCGCGCGTAGCCTTGCAGATCAAGTTCGACGTCGCCCTGGTCCAGGTCTCCAAGGACAAGGAGACTGTGATTGCCAAGACCCAGCTCCTATGGAGCTACAAGCCCACTTCCATCGGCTTGTCGATGGTCGCCGACATGCGCCGCCTGCTGGAGAAGGGCGCGGTCGGCTGCACAGAGGTTCCGCGCCGACTGGTGAGCAAGAAGGGCGGGGTGCAGAACGTCTCACTGCTCGACACCGGCACCCTGGAGGCCACCTACTCCACAGACGCCGGCTCACTCGTGCCCGCCGCCAACAAGCTACGCAGCATGCGAGCCGACATCAAGTCTCGGATCAAGGACCTGGCGGAGGGCGGATACCTCACTCCGTCGCAGCGCGACGAGGTCAAGGCGTCCTGGGATAGGTTTGAAGAGGACTACATCAAGGCGATGGAGGACTTCGTCTCGATCGGGCTGCACGGTGAGGCGGTCATGCTCCAGGCCGAGTCCTTCGGCGCATTGATGTCGACCCTCATGTCGCAGGCTCGAGGCGATGTTTCCCGCTCACGCCTTGTTTCGGAGATCCTGTCGATCGGCACTGCCCGCGTGGCCGGCGACAACCCCGCGTTGATCATTCCGCCCTGGCACCCTGAACGCATGAAGGCGCTGGCGGTGAAGTCCCGCCGCGTGGCGGGCTTTGCCACCCATCTGCTCTCGAGCGGCAGCATCCTTTACGGCGACCGCGAGATCTTTATGCGCGAGCTCTCCGACGAGATCGCCCACCCGTTCTATCCCGAGATCGCCGTGCTCAACCGGGCCGGCACGCCAACGCTGGTCTCGGAGAGCAGCACGGTCAACGGCTACAGCCTCTTGGAGTCGCCCACGCGCGGCGCGGATGACGCCATGACCGACGTAGATCCAGCCGCCGCCGCCAAGCAGGCGCGCGAGCTCTTGGAGCGCTACGTCGGCTTGCAGCCCCATGAGGCCTCGAATCTCAGCGTCGTTCTCTACAACGCTGACGCGGCCGAGCTGCCGCTGGCGACGGTGCGCGAGCTTTCTTCGATCCATGAAGACGGAAAGCTGCAATGCAGCGTGTCAGTGCGCCACTCGGACCCTGCGAAGCTGCGCAGGGTCTACGGCGAGCTGGTCAACAAGGCCGGCGACGACCCGGATCTGCCCGTGGTCAGCGAGACAAGTGACAACTTCATCTCGAAGCTGCGCATCTCTGTCACGCCGATCTCGGCGACTCCTAGTGAGAGCGCCCAGGGCTTCAAGGCCTTCGACGTGGCGTTCCTGCACGACGTGGTTTCGCGCGCCGCCCAGTCCGAATGGCTCTCGGTGCCTTGGACCAATGACCGGCCGAACCTCGAGCACGCCCCCTCGCGCTGGTCATACCGCAGCGTCTCGGGCGAAAACGAGCTCAAATCGACAACGTTCCTGACCTGCCCTTGGCAGACGGCCTCCGGCTGGGCCTACGTGTCAGCCGTGGCTGCCGTAAGCCGGCAGCTCGACGCGCTACCTGGCGAGCGCTATCTGCCGGCACGTCGCATCTCGCTGCAAAGCCCCTCTCTGTCGGGGATGATCAAGGACGCCCACGACCTGGCCGAATGGGTCGCCACCTACGACGAGCTCCTCGACAAGCGCCAGCTCCAGCACAACGGCATCACGGTCGTCCGCTATCGCCGCGGCTCCACCAACGGCCGCAACATGATCGTGAGCTCGACCTCCGAACTTCGTTTGCTGGGTGTGCTGGTGCGCCGCCGCCTGGATGAGTTGAATTTGCAACTCGACGTCTCAGAGGTCCAAGCCGCCGCTGACAAGGCCAAGCGCGATGCGCTCTCAATATCCGGCGACATCGTGCTGCGGGCCGCCAAGCGCGGCGTCTCCGCGGGCGAGATGATCGGCCTAGTGCTCAGCCGCTACCTGCTCGCGGAAGAGTTCAGGGCCTCGGCGAGCGGGAGCCAGGTGCTGACCGCCTACTTCCTGCTTGACGACTACGCAAGCTGGCTCTCACAGCCTGAGAGCCGCATCGCCGACATTCTTGCCCTTAATGTCGAGGAGCGGGAGGAGGGCGTTCGAGTTGTCATCTCGATCGTCGAATCGAAATACGTCGCTGCCGAAGGCCTAGCCAAGGCGCGCCGCGACTCCAAAGACCAGCTCCTGGCAACGCTGGGCATGTTCCGCGAGGCGCTCTTCGGCGACCCTGGGCGGCTTGACCGCGACGTGTGGCTTGCCCGTCTGGCCGACATGCTCATCGACGCGGATATCCCGCCGGGGATGACCGGCTTGATGGAGCGCGCCCGCGCGAAGCTTCGTGAGGGAGACGTGGAGATATCGCTCCGCGGCTACTCGCACGTCTACGTCCACACCTCGGACGCCGGCTCATCCTCGGCCTCCGACCAGGAACTCTTGGAGGAGTCCGATGGAGCGAAGGCCTGGCAGGAGGTCTTCGATCGCTCAGACCTTCGCAAGCTCGCCGAAGCCTATGCCAAGGGCGCGGGCGGGCTCGACGCCCGCGCGGGGTTGGGAGCCCATCAGCCCTGGGACGGGCACGGCTTCAAGAAGCCAGCACCTCGCGTCCCCTGGCTCGCTGCCATGGGCCAGCTCGCCAGCGGCGTTGCCGACGTCGTCATCGAAGCCGCTCCGGAGCCCGAAGGAGCCGTCGCGATGTCTCCGGCCAGCAGCCCGGCGCAAGAGCCAGCGACTCCCGCGCAAAGCCCGACCCAAGCCGGCACGGCGGCGCCCGCTTCGGACCAGGGGGCGGCGCCCTCGCCTGGCTCGTCCACGAACCTCGGCGCTGCGCTCTCCGAGCTCGTCGCCTCCAAATACGCGGGCGGTGCGCAGTCCGACGCCGAGCGGGAGGGGTGGGCCCAGGAAGTCACTAAGAAGCTCAAGGCCGCCCTCAACAGCTACGGGCTGCAGGCCGCGATCCTCGGGACGCGGCTGACGCCCAATGGCTGCCTGGTGCGCCTGGCCGGCTCAGATCGGCTGCGCGTCGAGGACATCGAAAACAAGCGCACGCAGCTCCTGACCACGCACGCGATCAACCTCGTCACCGTCCAACCCAAGCCGGGTGAGATCGTTGTGACGGTAGCCGGCTCCAAGCGCCAGGCTGTGTCGCTCTGGGAGCTGTGGTCTCGCCGTGAGCTCAACCGAAACGTCGCCGGCATCAACACGTCCTTTCTTTTGGGCCTCCAAGAGATCAACGGCGCGCTGCTTTATCTGAACCTCGGCGCGGAGTTCGGCGGGCTCTCGTCCCATGAGCCGCATTCGCTGGTGGCCGGGGCGACCGGAAGCGGCAAGTCGGTGCTGATCCAGGCGTTGATTCTGGACATCGCCGCGACGAACTCCAAAGACCTGGCTCAACTCATCTTGATCGACCCCAAGATGGGCGTCGACTACGCCGCGCTGGCGGATTTGCCGCACATGCGCGACGAGATCGTCACCACCAAGGAGAAGGCAGGCGTAGTGCTCGAAGCCCTGGTGCAGGAGATGGAGAACCGCTACCGCGCGTTCGCCAAGGCCCGCGCGCGCGATCTGCCGACCTACAACGCCAAGGTTTCGGCCGGCGAACGCCTGCCCATGGTCTTCCTTGTCCACGACGAGTTCGCGGACTGGATGCTCGACGACGCCTACAAAGGCGCGGTGGGGGCGGCGGTGCAGCGGCTGGGCGTGAAGGCGCGCGCGGCTGGCATCCATCTGATCTTCGCGGCGCAGCGCCCCGACAAGGACGTGATGCCGATGCAGCTTCGCGAAAACCTGGGCAACCGGTTGATCTTGAAGGTCTCAAGCGAGGCGACTTCCAAGATCGCGCTTGATCGGCCGGGCGCCGAGCTGCTGCTGGGCCGTGGGCATTTGGCCGCCAAGCTCAACGGCGAGCAGGGCCTGGTCTTCGCGCAAGCTCCGTTCCTGTCGGACCAGGAGATAGAGGCCGCGGTGGCGGCGATCCGCGCAGACAACTCAAATCAATAGTTCAGGGAGATTTTTTGTGGCTCAACCTTTCAAGCACGACGCGGCCAGCCTGCTGGACTTCTTTTCACAGAGCGGGCGCGGCTTCTTCGTCCCCTACTACCAGCGCAACTATTCGTGGGACGAAGAAAACGCCACCAAGCTGATCGAGGACATCTTCTCGAGTATCAAGCGCACGTTGACCAAGCCTAACAACAGCATCTTCCTGGGCACGGTCATCCTTCATGACGAAAAGAACGTGCAGACGGGCGTCCATTGGGATACGCCGAATCTGCTGACCAAGGTGGCCAACGTCGTTGACGGCCAGCAGCGCATCACTTCGATCGCAATGCTGGCCTGCGTGATCGCTGAGCAGATCGGCATCACGGTGGCGAAGCTCAAGTCCTATTCCGGGTCAGCACCTGAGATCGACAAGCTGGCCACCGAGCTGACAGATGAACTCCCGAACATCCACCGTTTCTTTTCGGTGGAGATCACCAAGACCGGCGCCCAGCCGAAGTTGAAGCCCAAGATCATCAGAGCGGGTGATGTTTCCTCGAATCCGGTGTCCGATCAGTGGACGCTCAGCGGCGACATCAACACGTTCTATCGCTCGAACACTTCAAGTTTCCTGTCCCAGTTCATTGCGGGCAACGCACTCGACGCCATCGAGACGGATGAGCGTATTGGTTCCGTGCTCGAGGTATTCAGGGACAAGATCTCGGGCCAGATCGGCGCTGCTGACGCGACGCTCGCCACGGGGCTCCTGTCCGCCAATGCCGTGTCCGATGGCAGCCTGTCTAACTTCATGGCCTATCCGCCGGACTGGACGAATATCAATGCGCTTGGCGCGGACGAACAGGCGGCTTACTGCGGAGGCATGCTGCTGTTGGCCGTTTGCTCGTTCTTGAAGAACTCGTGCCACCTCGTGGTCATCGAGTGCCTGGACTTGGGCTTGGCCTTCGACATGTTCCAGTCTTTGAATGCGACTGGGACGCCGCTGACTGCCTTCGAGGTGTTCAAGCCCCAGATCGTGAAGACCTGGGGCACAGGTTACTCGACGGCGATCAAGCCGCAGGTCGATCGCATCGAGACGGTATTCGAGGGCGAGAGCAATTCGTCAGACAAAGAAGAGCTCACGGACAAGGTGATCGTGTCCTCGGCGTTGGTCTTCAATGGATTAGAGCGCAGCCGTCGATTCAGCGAGGAGCGGGACTGGCTGACGGACACCCTTGAAAAGTCCCTTGCCTCGGGCCTTCCCACTCCGCAGTCGGTCGACTTTATTAGGTGCATCGCCGAGCAGGCTGAATACTTCAAGTCGTTCATTAAACCAAGAAGATCCGCAAAGAACTCTCTTTCGTTTGGCCTTGTGGGCGAGTTGCAAGCAAAAGGACTCACGCCGCAGCAAGCGGACCGCGCCGCCTTATGCGTTTTCTACTTGCGCGACGCAGGTCACGGGTTCGCCCACTCGGTGATCAGCGTCTTCTACGCCAAGCTTCTCCGTGCCCAAACGAACGCTGCCCCTAAAGCGGCTGCAGCGGCTGAATTTGTCGAGGTTTGCGAAGCGACGGCCGCGTTCTTCACGTTCTACATGGGAGCCCAGCAGGGACGCTTCCCAGATTCGGACTACCGGGCTCTTTTTCAGTCCACAACTGGCAACATCTCTTTCGCCAACGGCTCGGCCAACCAGAACGCGGCATTCGTGAAGGCCGCGTTACGAGCCGCGTTGGAAAATCAAAAGATCTATGACGCAGGCAATCAGGCCAACGCCAGGCATATTTGGGTCGACTTGGCAAAGGAGAACGCGTGGTATTCGCGCAAGGCGGTTTGCCGGTTTGCCTTATTCGCATCGGCACATGATGCTGCGCCTGACCTCGCCGTCGGCAATGAGGGCCTTTTCACCAATGGAATGCCCAACTCGGCCGACTTGTTGAACTGCCGTGCATGGCACGCAAGCAGCTATGAGGTCATCGAGCACGTCGCCACCCGCGAAAGGCCTTCGCTGATCAAGTTCGGCAGCTACTTCGACGCGACGATCTACCCCGGCAATTACTCGGTCGTAGACAAATTGGGCAACCTGACGTTGCTGTCCGGCCCGGTGAACTCATCGATCTACTCGGAGTGGCCGGACAAGGTTTTCTACTACTGGAACCTAACCATGCCGGGATCGACGGCTGCTGGTCCGACCGGAGCGGCTTTGGCCGTCACCCTGGGCATCGGCAGTGTTCCGCCCGGCCTGTCGGCACTTGTCGCGGCTTCGAACTATCTCTCTCACTTGGCGCCGTTGGCGTTCCGGGGCCAGGCAGGGTTTCATTGGGACGCGGCCTTCATCGCGAAGCGCTCCGAGCACCTGTGCCAGCGGGTGTTCGACAAGCTCGACGCGTGGCTGCGATAGCTGCCTTGAGTTAGGAGTGAATCAGCCTTCACCGGCAACTCGCGCTAGGTCCCGACAGGGCCGGGTCTGCATTTGATGACCTCCACGTCTTCATAGTCGTGCGCGTGCTCGTCCTCGTCGTAGCGGTAATGGTCTTGGTGTAAGGCGAAGTCGCTGTGCCGGTGTAGATCTAGGACGTATTCGAGAGTGCATCTTTCCTTAAAACGGTCGAATTCTCTGCCCCAGCTCATCATGGAGTTGTAGTCGTCTGATTCGAAGCCTGGACTGAACCACCGAAAGATGATTTGCGTGTAGAGAGCGGCAACTCGGCATGCATGCCTCAGCATGCGGACTAATTCCTCACTGTCCTCATAGCCACCGTAGTCTGTAGGTGGTCCTAAAGGGAAGGTTCCGTGCGCGACATGGTTTCGAAGGTTGCGCACGAGTTGAAGCGCGAACGTAGGAAGTTTCTCCGCGCCGACCTCGATCCCGCCCACTGACGCGTTGTGCTCGGCCTTGTATCGATTGAACAGGCTGATGAAGTTGCTGCAGTGGTGGTCGAAGTCTTGTGGGGCGGCCCTTGTGCCCATGCGCTCGAAAAGATCATCAAGGAGCGCGACGGCCCTCATGCCGCTGGTCCGTTTGAGATCCTTCTTGACCACGCCCTTGGCGAGTGCCAATCGGTAATAAAGATGATCGATGAAGCGGAATGCCTCTTCGAGGCCATTGCAGACAAAGACGAAGCGCGTGAGCGCGGTCGCATGGCTTGTGTAGTGCTTCGAATGGGCGTCGATGTTGTCAGCCACCGTGCCGCAGTAAAAGCCGGCGTCAGAGGATTCAAACTTCCAGGTGTTGACTTCGACCGCTTCTAGCTGCGCGGCTAGCTTGAACCAATCTCCGATCGTTTCGGTTCGGATGGTCGCCTCGCCGTGTTCGCTTGCGTAGGTCGATGTGTTTCCAAGGAAGCTAGCGGCGAGGGCTGCTTCGATAAGGTGCTCGGAAACCCTCCGAGTCTTTGAGCAGATGGGGCAAGGGTTGGCAGGAACGGTTTTCGGATCGTCTGCGCTCATTCGCCCCTCCCATTAAAGGTTACTTGTGGCAGACGGCGCAGGAGCCATTGCCCTCGTCGACCCCGTAGATGTCGTCGATGTCGTCTGGGCAGGCCTTCACAGGCCGCAGCGGATTGATGGGGATGGCCTTTAGCATGCGGGCGCGGCGAATCCCGTATTCGTCCTGGATCTCGGCGATGCGCTCCGGCTGCTCCATGTCGACGAGCGATTCGCCCTTCGACCAAGTGAAGGGCGAGCCATGCTCCAAGGCGTCCTTCTCGAGCGCCTTGGCGGCCTCGTAGGCGTCAGGGTGTTTCTCGCGCAGTCGCACCCACTCGATCTTCTGCTGGAAGAAGCAGAACGTGCAGCCGCTTCGCGATCTCCACTCGTAATACTTGGGATAGCCGACGCCGGAGTTCTCCAAGATGTCGATCACGCCGGCCTTGTCGATGCCGACCTCGCGGAACGGCAGCTTCACGAAAAGGTTGTCGGCCTTGGCGGCGTATCCCTCGCGGTAGTCCTCGTCGGCGCGGATGGCCACATAGGAAGTGACCTTGTCGCCAGCCGCCAACATGGGCCTGACCCACTCCTCAAACGGGGCTAGCTTCAACTTCCGCGTGCACCAGCGCGAGTTGGGGTTGGGCAGGAAGTGGTTGTATTGGCGCAGCCAAAACTTGAAGTTGCGATCTGGGTTCAACCGCAGGATCGGCTTGTGCAGCTTTCCCTCGAGCTTGGACAAAAACTCATAGACCTCGGGCAGCTCTTCGCCGGTGTCGGTGTAGAAGTATTCGATGTCGAGCTCAGGGTGCTTGGCAGCCATGTATACGGCAAGCGCCGCGCTGTCCTTGCCTCCCGAGATCCCCAGAACATGCCGCTCAGCCATTGGCGGCCTCCTTGTCGATCGACGCTAGCTTCATCCCGGCCTTGGCCAGGATCGCCAGCACGATGTCAGTTCCGAGGCCTTGGCCGCCGAGCATCGTGGCGAGCTCGTCGGCCTTGGCCTCCACGGTCTTGCGATGCCTGTCCGAGATCGAGAACGAGCGCGAGATCGTCTTGGTGTCCGCGCCCGCGCCGATGACGACCGCGATGGCTTCGCTGTGCGCCTTGCGGCCCTGCACGGCAGCGAAAGCCTCCGACTCGCGGAAACGCCGAGCGAACTTGGCCAGTTCCAGGACGGCTGCGTCGATGTGGCGGTCTACCCAGTCGCGTGGCGGCCTCTCGGCTGCCATGCTGAGGATGCCTTCGAGGGCCGCGCGCGATCCGTCGTAGTTGGCCAGGCGCGTTGCGAATCCATCGATCTGGTAGTCGCCCGAGATGCCGGAAACCGACTCCGCCCGCTCGCGCAAGGATCCGAGGTCATCCCGGGTTGCGTCGAGCGCGGAGAGCATCTTGGCCTCGACTTCCGACAACATCTTGCCGTAGGCGCCTGCGAGCTCCTGCAGCGGCGCGCGCAGCGCCTTCACGTAGGCCTTGCCGTCAGCCGCGCCGAGGAGCGAGGCCAGGTCGACGAACAAGACTTTGTGCGGGTCGCTAGCCTTTAGGAGCATGTCGCGCATGTCCTTGGCCGCCTGGCCCAGCCGCGAGGTCCGCCGGGCCCATTCCGGAAGGTTGAAGACCATAGCCACTAGGCCGCGGGCGGCTTCTAGCGGATCGGTTGCGCCGGCGCTCTCGCCGATCTCGGCCAGCACCCTTGAGATTCCTTCAAGGATCCGGTTCTTGTCTTCATCGATGGTCACCCAGCGCAGCGAAAAGCGATCGGGGTCTTGCAGGCACTCGTCGATGTCGAAGTCGGTGAGCCTCGGCACGAACATCCCGTCCTTGTAGACGGCGATGTTGGCCTTGTGGGCGAGCAGGAAAGCCGTGAGGGCGACCGGCAGGATGCCCAGCTTCATGCCGAACGGCGGAGCGGTCCACAGTGCGTAAATCTCGTGGGCGCCCACGCGGGCGTCAGCGTCCGAGAAGAGGGCGCGTGTCTCGTTCCACAGGGCCTTGAAGCCGGAGGCGAATCGATCGTCCGGCGGCATGCAGCGCCAGGCGCCGGAGGCGTCTTGGCGATGTAGCTCCGTGCGTTTGAGCAGTGTCTCGTACAGGCCGCGCTCGGCCGGGTAGCCCTCGAAACCCAAGGCCTCCTGGCCTTCGCCGTTGATCATCGCGTGCAGCAGGTCGCGGCGGGCCTTGACGCTATTGCTCGACACGCTGTCGCGGTTGACAAGCTCGCTCCACACCGGCGGCGAGTCGCTGAACAGGCTGTCGGCGAGTCCTGAGGCCACCGGTGACAGCTTCGAGCCCGGGTCCACGACTTGGTCGGAACCGTCGTGCCACTTCGCCAGCGACACCGCGGCATGCAGTTGATCTTCCAGGTCAGCCCGGGTCGCGGCCAATCTGGCGTAGACCTCGCGGCGCGCGATGGCGTCGCCCGAGAGCTCGTGGCGATCTTTGACTTGCTCCAGAGCCACTAGCTCCGCGGAGAGCTCGGCGATCCGTGCGTGGTTGTCAGGGATTCCAATCATCACCGGCCATGGGCGGAGCTTGGCGCAGGCCTGAGCGCGCTTTCGCGCGTCCCTGGGCTTCGTGCCTTTGCCCGGCAACGCGAGGATGAATGCGCCGAACTCCCCTTTTTTGGGGCGGTAGTCGGCCGAGATCTTCTCGGCCTGCTCGATGCTGCACAGCGAGAGCTCCATCCAGCGCATGGAGCCCGTCTCATGGTAATGACGCTTAGCCACTACTGGATGCAATCCCATCAGCTGTGCAAGGCGGGCGTAGTCGATGCCGGGCGAAGCGGCCAGGGCTTGAGCGATGGCCGCGTCAATGTCGAAGTCGCTGCCCTCGAAGATAGACCAAGCGCCGGTGTAACTCTTGTAGAGGGCGACTTTGAGGTCGGAAAGCCTTTTGAGGGCGGCATGGAGCTCCACGGCGGGCCGCAGATAGAAGAGCGATTCCATCACCGCTGAATCGGCCGCCAAGCCCGACCCATTGCGAAACATGTCGATGACGGCGATGTTCTTGATCATCGACACGAGCAAAGCGTCGCCAGTCTTGGCTTCGG
>Ga0105047_10010045_pt1 | contig 15504 bp, 12 predicted proteins | sample MAT04_FD_78384 | JGI IMG/M metagenome (GOLD analysis project Ga0105047, IMG submission 78384) | Freshwater microbial communities from Lake Fryxell liftoff mats and glacier meltwater in Antarctica - MAT-04 (megahit assembly) | ecosystem: Environmental > Aquatic > Freshwater > Ice > Liftoff... | reverse complement strand
CAACGAAAACCACTGGATCCTGAAGCCGCAGGCATCACGACTTTGGTATGGGGAGTTTTTCGCCTGGTTGGATCGGTATTTGTGAGTTGCTGGGGTGGGGTTATCTGCTCATCCATCGGCCATCCTGGCCGAAGATTCGAGAGCCTGAAGGGGGGCGCCGCGTCAGCGGCGCTGGGCAGGGTTATCTGCTCATCCATCGGCCATCCTGGCCGAAGATTCGAGAGCCTGAAGGGGGGCGCCGCGTCAGCGGCGCTGGGCTTCGGGAGACCCTTTTGGGTCGCGAATAAATCTGCTTTATCTTCTGGTATCCATGAGCGAGGATTCGAGAGCCTCACGGGGGCGCCGCCTCAGCGGCGCTGGGCTTCGGGAGACTCTTTTGGGTGTGTTTTACTTGACTCTTGAAACGTATTCGCCGGTGCGGGTGTCGACGCGGATGATTTCGTCTTGGCCGACGAAGAGGGGGACGCGGACGGTTGCGCCGGTTTCGAGCTTGGCGGGTTTGCCGCCGCCGCCTGAGGTGTCGCCGCGGACGCCGGGATCGGTTTCGGCGATTTTCAGTTCAACGAAGTTGGGTGCGGTGACCGCCAGCGGCACGCCGTTCCAGAGCATCACGATGCACATCTCTTCGCCTTTGATCCACTGCGCGGTGTCGCCCACGGCGGTGGCGTCGGCGCCGAGTTGTTCGAAGGTTTCTTGGTTCATGAAGTGCCAGAATTCGCCGTCGGCATAGAGAAACTGCATATCGGCTTCGACGATGTCGGCGCCTTCGACGCTGTCACCCGACTTGAAGGTGCGCTCAATGGTGCGGCCGGTTTTCAGGTTGCGCACGCGGGTGCGGTTGAAGGCCTGGCCTTTGCCGGGTTTGACCATTTCATTTTCGACGATGGAAAAAGGGTCGCCGTCGAGAATGATCTTAAGACCTGTTTTGAATTCGTTGGTGGAGTAGCTGGCCATGGCGTTTTGCTTGAACCTTAAGTCGCGGGACGGTGGGTGGGCTATGCTTTCTTAAGCCGCACTCATCGGCAGTGAGAAAAAAGCCGTCCATGATAGCCCGAAGCATGCACCCGACTCAAAGCATCGATTGGCGTGAGTCCATGCGCGCGGCCTTAAGCGATCCGCGCGAGCTGTTAGCGGCCCTGGGTTTGGATCCCGACGACGCCCGCGTGGCGGCTTTGGGCTCGAAAGATTTTTCTCTGCGCGTGCCGCGCGAGTTTGTTGCGCGCATGCGCCACGGCGACTGGAACGATCCGCTGCTGCGTCAGGTGCTGCCGCTGGTGGACGAGCAATTGAGCGCGCCCGGCTATCGCTTTGATGCCGTGGGCGACCACGCTGCGCTGCGCACCGACGGCCTGCTCCACAAATACGCGCATCGGGTTCTGCTGCTCACCACCGCGGCCTGCGCCGTGCACTGTCGCTACTGTTTCCGCCGCCATTTTCCCTATGCTGAATCGCTTGCCGGCAAGGACAATTGGGCCGCTCCCGTGGCCTGGCTCAAAGCGCATCCCAGCGTGAATGAAGTGATTTTGAGCGGCGGCGATCCCTTGAGTTTGTCCACCGCCAAGCTCCGCGCGCTGACCGATCAATTGGCCAGCATCCCGCACCTCAAGCGGCTGCGCATCCACACCCGTTGGCCGGTGGTTTTGCCGGCGCGGGTGGACCGCGAGCTGCTTGATTGGCTTGAGAACATCCGGCTTGAGCGCGTGGTGGTGATCCACGCCAATCACGCCAACGAGTTTGATGCCGACGTCGCCCAAGCCTTGAGCCTAATGCGCTCAAGCGGCGCCACGCTGCTCAATCAGGCGGTGTTGCTGCGCGGCGTCAATGATTCCGTGAGTGCGCTCAAGGATTTAAGCGAAACGCTGATTGCCAATCAGGTGCTGCCGTATTACCTGCATCTGCTTGATCGGGTTCAGGGCAGCGCGCATTTCGAGGTCAGCGAGGCGGATGCGCAGCAGTTAGTGCAGGCGCTCAAAGCGGAGCTTCCCGGATTCTTGGTGCCGAGGCTGGCGCGCGAGACGGAAGGCGAGCCCTCCAAAACCTTTGCATGATTCGCCAGGCGCAAGCACTGCCCGAGGTCGAGTCCACGGCGCGTCGCTGGCGCTGGCTTAAGCGCGACGACTTGGCGGCGTTTTTGCTCGCACTGCCGCTCGGTGATTCGCTGCGGGCGCTGGCGCTGCTTAATGAGCGCCTGCTCAAAGAACGTGAAACCCGACGCGCCCCGCATTTGATTGCCGCGGCGGCCGTTGCGCTGCATGGTCCGGTCGCCTCGGTTAGCGATACGCTGATGCGCACGCATGCCGCGTTTGGCTTGCCCTTGCCTGAGAAAACGCGAAGCGAGCTGGGCTCGGCGCTGCATCTCAATCAACAGCTGCAGGCGCTGTTTTTTGCGGCCATTGATGAGCAAACGACCCGCCCCGACCTGCTACAGGCGCTGCACGGTGAGTTAAGCGTAGCCGCGCGGGTGCTGTGCCTGAGTGAGCAGCTGTGCGTGCGCGTGCCGCCCGGCTTTTGGACCGGGGTCCATCAGGCGCTGGCGCACGCAGCGCAAGCGCGCCTGCTGCACGTGCCGCTGCCCAGCTTGAACGCACCGCAGCCGTTCAGCGATGTGCTCAATGCCTACCGACGCCTGCTGTTGCTGGGCGCGCTCGATCTCAAGAGTTTTGCGCGTGCCGAGCAGATCGCCATCGCCGATGCGGCGTGGCGCTGGGCCAATGATTTGGAGTTCATCAAGCCAAGCGAGAGTGAATCCCAGCGCGCCGTGTTTGGATTTAAGCCAGACGACGATTCAAGCCCGCGTCCGCGTCTGCGCAGCAGCGCAGATCAGCACCTGTTCACGCTTGAACCATTGGTCGATCGGCTAACCAGCTTTTCGATGCGGCTTCCCGCGGATGGCCACGGCGGCAGCGAGCTCCCGGTTTTTACCTTAAAGCGCATCATCCGCCACCTCGGTTCAGCCAATGCCGCGCCGCGCGCATTGCGCCAGATCGAAGCGCGCGAGGTGCAGGGCTATATTGGGCTGAGCGCTATCCAGCGCATGCTGATTGACTCAATCGGGCGCAGTGCCGCAAAGCTCAAGCCGGAGGCGGCGCAACCTGCCTCATTTACCTTAGGCCAAGCAGTCGCGCAGCGCTATGACGGGGCGACCGATTTTATTCGCTCGCGCCGGCTGCATCAGGTTTCCGAAGAAAAGGTGTCTACCGACGTCCGCCCGCAGCGCGAAATCACGCCGCTGGCGTGGACGGTTCTTGATCGTTCGGATGAGGGTTTTAAGCTCAAATGCCCGCACGCGGGTGCGGTGCTCAAAGTCGGGGATTTGTTGGCGATTGCCGAGTCAGCCGACCGAATTTGGCTGGTGCTGGTGCGCTGGCTGGCGCAGGGCATCGGCGACTACAGCATTGTCGGCACCCAAGCGCTGGCGTTGAATCCCGCGCCTGCGCGCGTGGTGGTTGCCGAACAAAGGCTGCCGGCGCTTGAGCTTTCGGCCGTTGAGAGCGCGGAGCAGCCTCCTAGCTTGATCATTCCGGCGCATCGCGCCCGCGAAGGCGAGCGCGCCCTGCTCGATCAGGGTTCAACGAGGCGCTGGATCGTGCTTGAGCGCGTGCTTGAAGCCAGCCCCACCGTGCTCCGAATGCGCTTTCGAGCGCCCGAGGCGGGCGATGCAATTCGTTGATTTGTGCAGCCAATTCACGAAACCAATAACCCGAGGCGACGATGCTTTCTGTATTCTTGGCACTCAAACCGATTTGGATTCATTTATGTGATCTACCCGCGCCCCCTATTTTGGCAATGGAAGATCACTTAGAACAAACACATGGCATTAAAAAGCGATAACGCCCTGCGTCTGCTGGTCATTGAAGACAGCGTAGAAGACGCCGAAAGCCTGGTCAGCATGCTCCGCAACGGCGGCATCGTGGTCCGACCGATCCGTCCGGAAGATCAGGAAGACTTCGAGGAGGCGATGGGCAAGCAGTCTTTCGATTTGGTTCTTGCCAACGCGCAAGCAAAGAGCGTGTCACTCAACACCGTGCAGGATTCGATCCACAGCGTTGGCAAGGACCTGCCGCTGATTGCGGTGGTCAGCAGCGCCAATCCGGATCAGGTCGTCGATCTGATGCGCAAAGGCGCGCGCGATGTGGTCTTCCGCGGCAATCAAGACCATGTGCAGATGGTCGTGCGGCGCGAATTTGAAGCCCTGCGCACGCGGCGCGCACTGCGTCGTCTCGAAGTGAGTCTGCGCGAGACCGAAAAGCGCTGCTCCGCGCTGCTCGATTCATCACGCGACCCGATTACCTACGTGCACGAGGGCATGCATGTGTATGCCAATCGCGCCTATCTGGAGATGTTCAAGCTAGCGGAATTTGACGAGATCGAAGGCACGCCCATTCTCGACATGGTGGCGCCCGCAGCCGCGGACAAACTCAAGGCCCTCCTGCGCTCGCTCTCCAAGGGCGACAAGCCGCCCGCCCAGCTCGAAATCCTGGCGCAGAAGCCACACAGCGGCGAAACCTTCGATGCGGTGATGGAGTTTTCTGACGCCTCGATTGAAGGCGAGCCTTGCACCCAGATCGTGTTTCGCCAGCAGTCGTCCAATCCGGAACTGGTCAAGCAGCTCGAAGGCCTCAAGACCCAAGATCTGGTTACCGGCCTGCTCAATCGGCAGGCGTTTAACGACGCGCTTGATGATGGCATTGCCGCCGCGCAACAGGGCCGTGGCGAGCGCATGCTGATTTGCATCGAGCTTGACCGCTTCAAAGCCGCGCTTGAGCAGGTTGGTATGGGCGGCGCCGATATGCTGCTTGGAGACAGCGCCCAAGTCATCCGCGGAAAGCTTAAAAGCACAGATCAGGTGGGGCGGGTTAGCGACCACACCTTCATGGTCCTTTCCGCCGACAAGACCCTGAAGGAGTGCGAACTGCACGCGCACGTTTTGCGCAAAGCGATCGAAGATCACCTTTTTGAAACGGGCAAACAGTCGATCAATCTGACCGCCAGCATTGGTGTGACCACGATCGGCGAGCGCACAAAGAATTCCCAAGAAGTCACCGCGCTTGCAACCGCCGCCTGCAAAGCGGCCATTGATGCGGGTGGCAATCAGGTGCGGGTGCACGATCCACGCGCCACAGATCGCGAAGCAGAGGAGCGCAACGCGCACTGGGTCGCGCTGGTCAAGGAAGCCATCGCCAAGAATCAATTTGTCCTGTTTTATCAGCCGATCGTCAGCCTGCACGGCGAAACGGGCGAGTACTACGAAGTGCTGTTGCGCATGCAGAGCCCGCGCGGGGAGATCCTGCCCAAGGATTTCATGCCGCCTGCTGAATCTGCGGGATTGTTGCCTGCGATTGATCGCTGGGTGATTGAACGGGCCATCGATATTCTGGCCGAACGTCGGCGCACCGGTACCAAGACCACCTTCTTTATCAAGATCACCCCGAATTCGTTGGACGATCCAACCCTGCTGCCGTGGCTGTCGAACAAACTTAAGTCCGTTCGCCTTCAGGGCGACGCGATCGTTTTTGAAATGCCCGAAAGCAAGGCGCAGACCGCACTGAAAGCGGCCCGAACTTTCCAGCAGGGCTTGGCGCAACTGCGCTGCGGCTTTGCGCTTGAGCAATTCGGCTCAGGCCTGCAGTCGTTCCAGATGCTCAAGCACCTGCCGGCCAACTATCTCAAGATCGATCGCTCCTTCATGACCGATTTGCCGAAGAACCCGGAAAACCAGCAAAAGGTCAGAGAAATCACCGACCAAGCCCATGCCACGGGCCGCCTGACCATTGCTGAATTTGTTGAAGACGCTGCCTCAATGTCGATCCTCTGGCAGTGCGGCGTTAATTTCGTGCAGGGGAATTTCCTGCAAGAGCCGGAAAAGGTGTTGTCCTACGACTTCAGCTAGGCATCGGAAAACCGAACGCATCTTTTGCCGAAAGCGCAGGCGCGAGCGGGCTTAATCCAGATCGAACGGCTCGGCCACTTTCTTGATAATGGGGTCGTTCAAGGTTGCCTCGCGCAGCAGCGAGTGATCGGCCGCTATCTCGGCCAGCGGTTCAATGACAAAACGGCGCTCGTGTGCGCGCGGATGCGGCAGGGTAAGCGTCTCAGTTGAGATCCGCAGATTGGCGTAGCTCAAGATGTCGAGATCAATCGTGCGCGGCGCAAAGCGGCGCAGCGGGTCGCGCTCACGCCCCAGCTTTGCTTCGATTGCGAGCAGTGCAGCAAGCAGCGTATGCGGATCGAGTGTCGTTTCCAGGCTGGCGACTGCGTTGAGGTAGGCCGGCTGCTCGGTATCGCCCCAAGGTGGGGATTCAAAAACCGACGAACACGCGATGATTCGGCAATCGGGCAGGGCGTTGATGGCCTTGAGCGCGGCAAGCAGTAAGGCTGGGCGCTCGCCCAAGTTGCTGCCGAGCGCAACGTAGGCAATCACGGCGTGGCGCTTGGTTCCTGGGCAGGACGCGCTTTTCTAGTGCGCCGGCGTTTGCGCTTGGCCGGTGCTGAGTCCGCATCGGCTTGCGTTCTTTCGAGCGGGGTTGGCGGCAGCATTCCTTCTTGTGCCTTTGTCCACCAGGTCGCGAGCGGCTCAAGCGTGGGGTCGATCAGCGCACGCAAAAGTAAAAAATCATAGGCGGCGCGAAAGCGTGGGTGGGTTAAAAATCGCTCGGCGCGTTTGCCTTGGCGTTTTTCGAAACGATCTTGCAGCAGCCAAATCTCGATCATCGGCAGCGAGAAACGCTTGGGCAGCGCGACCCGCGCAACCGCGCGACGGACGACCTCGTCAGCCGCTGCAGCCAGTTCTTCCAGCGGGGAGGTCAAATCAAGCTGCCGCGACTGCAGCGCAGCCTCGTAAGCCGGCCAAAGCAGCACCGCAAACAGGAAAGCAGGGGTGACGGGCTTGCCCACCGCGACGCGCTCGTCGGTGTTCTTAAGCGCTGCATTCAAAAACGCGCGGTAGCGAACGCCTTCGGGGCTGGTGAGAATGCGCGCGCCCTCGCCAAACAGGGTGCTGACCAAGCCGTGTTTGGCCAAGCTGGCCCAGGATTTCTCGGCAAATCCGGCCAGCATGAGTTTAAGCACCTCGTCAAACAAGCGCGCAGGTGGCACGTCGGCCAACAGCGGTTTGACTTTTTCGGTGGCAAGCAGGGTCTCGCGATCGATCGAAAAGCCGAGTTTGGCGCCGAGTCGAATCGCGCGCAGGATGCGCACGGGGTCCTCGCGCAGGCGCTCTTCAGCCGGGCCGATTAGCTTGAGCTCACGCGCTTGCAGATGCGGCATGGCGTCAACGTAATCGCGCACGCTGAAATCGGCGATGTTGTAGTACAGCGCGTTGACGGTGAAGTCGCGCCGCACCGCGTCCTCTTCAATCGTGCCGTAGGCATTGTCGCGGAGCAGGCGCCCATCGTCGGTGGTTTCCGCATCGTTGCCGCCGGCGGCGCGAAAGGTTGCCACTTCGATGATCTCTTGGCCAAAGTGCACATGGGCCAAACGAAAGCGCCGCCCAATCAGGCGACAGTTGCGAAATTCGCGCTGGACTTGTTCTGGCGTGGCGTCAGTTGCGATGTCGAAGTCCTTGGGATCAAGGCCAAGCAGCAAATCGCGCACCGCGCCGCCAACCAGGTACGACTGAAAGCCCGCATCTTTAAGCCGATACAACACTTTCAGCGCATTTGGGCTGATCTTGCTGCGCGAAATTTGGTGTTGATCGCGGCTGATGATCTTCGGTTGCAGCGATGTGTGCGGATGCGCTTTTTTAGCTTCGGTCGCACTTAAGTCGCTCGGTTTGCGCTGGAACAAGCCGCTGATGCGGCGTGCGACCTGGGTAATTGCAGAGGGTTGTTTCATTGTGCCGTCATTGGGGTTGCGGTTATTCTTCTGGGCCGGATACTGCTCCCTTCGTCTAGTGGCCCAGGACACCGCCCTCTCAAGGCGGGAACACGAGTTCGAAACTCGTAGGGAGCGCCACTTCTAAATGTTTTGTAAGCGAGCCCCATGCCATTTGTTGTCACTGAGAACTGCATCAAGTGTAAGTACACCGATTGCGTGGAAGTTTGTCCGGTGGATTGCTTTAAGGTTGGTCCGAATTTTATGGTGATCGACCCCGAAGAATGCATCGATTGCACCCTCTGCGAGCCGGAATGCCCGGCCCACGCCATCTTTCCAGAGGACGACGTTCCGACGGGGCAAGAGCACTTTATCAAGTTAAACGCCGAATTGGCCAAAGTATGGCCGACTTTGACCTCGCATATCGAGGCGCCGCCCGAAGCCAAAAGCTGGGACGGCGTGCCTGACAAGCTCAAACTGTTGGAGCGCTGAAGTTACTTCAGGCGCTCGGCAAGCTGTGCGAGCAGGGTGCGCGCAAGATCGGGATAAAGCTGATCACCCTTGACCGGTTTTACTTCCAGCACGCTGCCGCCGGCGCTGTTCGCGCTTAAAACCACGTTCACGGGCTTGCCTGCGTCTGAAAACGTCACTCGCTTAAAAAACCGCCGCACCGCGCCGCCTTCTACCGGCATGCCGGTCTTTTGGCTGCGAATTTTGTAGGTGAACGCGGCGTTGTCCTTGCTCAAAATCGGATAGCCACCGCGTTCGAGCGCAGTCGCCAACGCCGGGAATGCGGCTTCCGGCGCATCGGTGAGATCCAGCTGCCAGATGCCGTCGCGCTCAATTACGCGCGACGCATCGACCAGCGTTGCCGCGCTGGCGTCGAGCGCGGGTGGTTTAACCGAAGCCGCAGCGGCGTTCGCCTGCGTCGGCGGAATCACCAGCTGGGCCTGCGTGTTGGGTGTGTCTAAGCCTCGCGGAATCTCAAGCGTCTTGGTTTCCTTGGCGGCCAGATAGTTTTCTTTGCGTTCCCAGGAACTGCAGGCTGCCAGGGAGCCGAGCAGGGGGACCAGAACAACAAGATTCAATGCTTTCAACGGGAGATCTCAGGTATCAAAGGAGTAGGCAGCCGGTTGAGCGCAGCAAGTGCGGCGCGAATGGCTGGACGGTGAATAACATTTAAAGGCAACAAGGGCAGGCGCAGATACGCTTCGCAGCGGCGCAACTCCTTGAGCGCCCACTTGACCGGAATCGGGTTGGGTTCTACGCCAAGCAACGCAAGCAGCGGGCGCAGGGCGCGGTTGCGTTCAGCGGTTTTTGGATCCTTATTTGCGGCGCCGTTCATGAGTGCCGCAAACAAATCTGGGAGCACATTCGCAATAACTGAAATGACGCCATCGGCGCCCAGCATTACGGCTTCAGCGGCGCTTTCGTCGTCGCCGCTCAAGACCAAAAACGGGCGCTCTGATTTGATCGCAAGCAGCGCGCGGATGCGCTCTAAATCGCTTTTGGCTTCCTTGATGCCGATGATCTCCGGATGCATGGAAAGCAGCTCAACCGTGCTCGGGAGCAAGTCGACGCCGGTGCGGCTGGGCACGTTGTAAAGAATAATCGGGAGGCCCACATCCGCGACTGCCTGGTAGTGGCGAAGCAGCCCTTCCTGCGGCGGGCGCACGTAATACGGCGTGACCACAAGCGCCGCGTCGACGCCGATGGATTGGGCCAAACGGGTCAGCTGCACGCTTTTTGCGGTCGACGCGGTGCCCGTGCCTGCAATCAACGGCAGCCTTCCGCCGACGCGCTTGACCGCGATCTCCAGCAGCTTTTGGAACTCATGCTCGCTCAGTTGGGCCGATTCGCCGGTGGTTCCGGCGATCACGAGGCCACTGCTGCCGCTGCCAAGATGCCAGTCCAAAAGTTCAAGGTAGGCGTTCTGGTCGATGTTCAGCGCCTCATCAAAGGGCGTGATTAGCGCGACCAGGCTGCCGCGCAAAGCTCGGGGATTCATCGGGAAACTTTACAGACCTTCAAGGCAAAAGCGTTCGGATGTTACTTGCGGGGTTTACCCACCGCAAGTTATCTTGCTCTGCGGAATCGTCAACGCCGCTTTCAGGACTTTCATTGAGCAACGTGCCCATCGTCGAAAACCAATTGCTTGTTTGCGCAGTGGCGCAGGTAAGTTTTCCGCTGCTGATGCAGTTCACCAAGCGCGTCTTTGATACCGGTTGCAACCTGATCGACGCCCGACTTGCGGTTTTGGGCCAAGAAGTGACGCTGGTTGCCCAGATCGCCGGCACCTGGGACCAGATCGCCAAGCTTGAAACAGCGCTGGCCCGGCTTGAGCGCGAAGACCAAGTCGGCATGCTGGTGCGCCGAACCACAGAGCGCACCCTCACCGGGGTCAATTTGCCGTATGCCGTCGAAGTGGTATCCGCTGACCGTCCGGGCCTGCTCCACCAGGTCAATGATTTTTTCAGCCGCCGTGGCGTGTTGATTGACAGCGTTACCTCATCTCGCTACTGCGCCCAGCAAACCGGCGCGGAAATGTTCACCGCGCAATTTGCGCTGGCTGTCCCGTCGTCAATGCCGGTCGCCCACCTTCGCGAAGAGTTTCTCGACTTCTGCGATCACCTCAACCTCGACGCGATCATGGATCCCGTCAAGGGTTGATTCATCTTCGATCTTCACCCATCCATCCAAGGGAAAACCCGCGCCGATGACTGATCCCCGCAAGCTTTACGTGCTCGATACCAACGTGCTGATGCACGACCCGACCGCGCTGTTCAAATTCGCCGAGCACGATGTGTATTTGCCGATGACGGTTCTCGAAGAGCTCGACGCGGCCAAAAAGGGAACATCTGAGGTGTCGCGCAACGTGCGCCAGGTCAGCCGCTTCATCGACGCACTGCTCGGTGAAGCCAGCCTGTTTGATATTGAAAACGGCCTGCAACTGCATCGACCCGAAGCGATTGTGCTGCGCGGACAAGCGGCGGTGGGGCGGCTGTTTTTTCAGACTCGGCAAATCAAGCGCGAAAACGGAACCGCGCTGGCAGATAACCACATTCTGGCGACCACCATCGCGCTCAAGGAAGAATCGAGCGATCGCCAGGTGGTGCTGGTGTCCAAGGACATCAATCTCCGGATCAAGGCGGCAATCGCCCAAGTGGTGGCCGACGACTATCACAACGACCGCGCGCTCGACGATCTCAGCCTGCTGTATACCGGCTCGACCTCGCTCGGCGCTGATTTTTGGGAGCGCCATCCGGAGGTTAAATCGTGGAGCGAGCGCGGCCGCACCTTCTATAAAATCAGCATCGGCGCCAACGAAGAGTTCTATCCCAATCAGTGCGTCTACATCGACGAAGAAGGCGGGCTCGAAGCGCTGGTGCGCACGATCGCCGACAACAGCGCAACGCTTGAGATTGCCGATGACTATCGCTCGCAGTTCCGCAGCGTTTGGGGCATCACTGCACGCAATCGCGAACAAAACTTTGCGCTGAATCTGCTGATGGATCCGGCGGTCGACTTTGTCACCCTGCTTGGCACCGCCGGCACCGGGAAAACCCTGCTGTCGCTTGCCGCGGGCCTCGCCCAAACCATGGATCAGCAGCGCTATCGGGAAATCATCATGACCCGCGCCACCGTGCCGGTCGGCGAGGACATTGGTTTTCTGCCCGGTACCGAGGAAGAAAAAATGACGCCGTGGATGGGCGCTTTGGCCGATAACTTGGAGGTGCTCACGCAGCCCTCCGAGGGCGGTTCGTGGGCGCGCCAGGCGACCAACGATCTGCTCGCGAGCCGGATCAAAATCCGCTCGCTCAACTTTATGCGCGGGCGGACCTTCCTTAGCCGCTATTTGATTCTAGATGAAGCGCAAAACCTCACGCCGAAGCAGATGAAAACCCTGATCACCCGCGCGGGACCGGGCACCAAAGTCATCTGTCTTGGCAATATCGAGCAGATCGACACGCCCTATCTGACCGAAACCACCTCTGGATTGACCTTTGTGGTGGATCGCTTCAAGCAGTGGGCGCATTCCGCGCACATCACGCTGCGCCGCGGTGAACGGTCGCGGCTGGCCGACTTCGCGTCCGAAGCGCTGTAAGCGCAAAACCATGGCTGCGCACGCGGACTATCCCAACGTGCGCGGCTTTGAAATTGAGCGGCTGCTTGGGCGCGGCGGCATGGCCGAGGTTTTTCTGGCCAGACAAACCGCGCTCAACCGCCCGGTTGCGCTGAAGGTTCTGCGCCAAAACAGCGAAGCGCAAGCCGCAGCGCTGGTTCGATTTGAGCAAGAAGCGCGTTTGATCGCGCAGTTAAGCCACCCCAACATCGTCGGCATTTACGACATCGGGCGCACCGATGCAGGCGAGCTGTTTTACGCGATGCCCTATCTGCCCGAGGGCGACCTCAAGCGGCAAACGCGCCCGTTGGCCGCTGAGTGGGTGCGCGACATTCTCTCGTGCGTGCTGAGCGCCTTGGAGCACGCCCACAGTCACGGCGTGATCCACCGCGATATCAAGCCTGAAAACATCCTCTTCGACGGTGCGGGCCGGCCTTTGTTGGCTGATTTTGGCGTGGCCTTTAGCGCGGCGGGGCGCGAGCGCGTGACCACCGCCGGGTTTACCGTCGGCAGCGCCGGCTACATGAGCCCGGAACAGGCGCGCGGCATGCGCGTCGACGGCAGATCGGATCTCTACAGCGTCGGCGTGCTGGCGTTTGAAATGCTGACCGGCGAGCTGCCGTTTGATGGCCCCGACAACGTGGCGATTGCGATTGCCCAGGTCGAACAACCGATTCCGCGTGTGCCGGCTAAATTTGCCGCCTGGCAGCCATTTTTAGACCGCGCGCTGGCGGCGCCGCCGGAGCAGCGCTTTGACACCGCAGGCCAGATGCGCGAAGCCCTCCCCAGCGGCAAAGCGGCGGCTGCACAGCCCAAGTCCGCGCGCCTGCTTTGGCCTTGGGTCGCAGCGCTTTTGCTGGTTGCTGTGGGTGTGGTCGCGGCTTGGTCGCTGCGCGCACCAGCGCCTTCGCTTGCAGATATTGAGGCGCTGCTTGCGCGCGGTGAGCTGCATCCACCGGCGCGCCCAAATGCGCTCGATGAGCTGAAATCAAAGTGGGCGCAAGACCCAAGTGCTGCGCCGATCAAGCTGCGCTTGCTGGACGCCTTGGTGGCGCGCGCTGAAGTGGCAGCGCGCGCGCGCGATTGGGTGGCTTTAAGCGATGCGCTGGCGCCAGTGGCCGATGCAGCGGCCGCTTTCGGCCTGACCGCCGCGCCGCGCGCTTTGGCCCTAAATAGCGAGCTTGATGCGCTGATTCAGGCGGATCTCAAGCAAGCGCTCGGCCAATTTGATCGCGTGCACGCTGAGTCGGCGCTGGCGCTGGCGGCGATGCTCCCGGCGCTGACGCCGGCAACAGCGGGACTTCGCGCGCAAGTGCAGGCCTTGCCCGGCAGCAGCGGCGAGATGAGTGATCTCTCGGGGCTCACGCTTAGGCTGATCGAGCGCCCGAGGCTTGGCCATGCGGGTTGGGCGATTACCCCGCTGCCGCTCACGCCGCTTGAGGTGGGTCAGCTGGTTGCGATCAAGCCAGGCCCCGATTGCGTAAGTGACCCCGCCGCGCAAACCTGCCTGAGCTTGAGCCAAGTCAAAGAGTTGGCGCAGGCGCTGTCCAGCCAAAGCGGCGAACGCTACCGCTTGCCGACCATCGCCGAATGGAAAATCGTGCAGCGCGCCGTGCTCCCCAAAAGCAGGCCTTTGCTCGTGTTTACCGACACCTGCCGGCTGGAAACGGTCGTCGTCGATACGCCCAACGCGCTCGAGCGCGGGGCCGGCAAGATTCGCTCGCTGTTTGGAGGAAGCGAGGCCCGCAGCAAAACCAAGCAGCGCTGCAGCGGCTATTGGGCGACTGGATTTTCCTCCGAGCGCAGCCGTGTCTTGGGCTCAAGCGAACGTTCAAAGGATGTTGCCGTGGTGCTGGTGCGCGAGATCGCCGCGCTCAAACGCTAAGTAGCCCGAGCAGGGCCTCTTCGTCGATCACGGCCACTCCCAGAGCCTGCGCTTTGGCGAGCTTTGAGCCGGCGTCGGCCCCTGCCACCACAAAGCTGGTTTTCTTCGAGACGCTGCCGGATACCGTCGCGCCCAGCGCCTCAAGGCGAGCCTTGGCTTCGTCGCGGGTCAGCGTCGGCAGGGTGCCGGTCAGCACAAACACCTGACCCGTGAGCGCGCCGCTTGACTCGCGCACCGGCTCAGACTCAATAAAGGCCAGGCCGTTGGCTTTGAGTGCCGCAATCACTTCACGGTTGTGGGGCTCTTCAAAAAATGCGCAGATCGAAGCCGAGACCTGCGGCCCGACGTCCTTGATTTGCTGCAATTCTGCGCTGTCGGCGGCCATTAGCGCCGCCATCGAACCAAACCAGCGCGACAGCTGTTTGGCCGTGTTCTCGCCCACTTGGGGAATGCCAAGCGCAAACAAAAAACGCTCGAACGTCGGCGTACGCGCTCGATTGATTGCATCAATCAGATTGCCGGCCGACTTCTCACCCAGCCGCTCCAGGCGCGCCAGATCGTCAAATTTAAGCGCAAACACATCCGCCGGCGTGCGAATCAGGCCAGCGTCTATCAACTGTTCGACGATCTTGTCGCCCAAGCCTTCGATGTCCAGCGCGCGGCGCGAAGCGAAATGCTTGAGGCCTTCCTTGCGCTGCGCCGGGCAAATCAATCCACCCGTGCAGCGGAACACCGCTTCGCCTTCGACCCGGCGCACCGCCGAGCCGCATTCCGGGCAGGCCAGCGGCATTTCCCAAGCCGGCGCATTCGCCGGCCGTAATTCTGGCAGCGAGCGCGCAACTTCTGGGATCACATCGCCCGCGCGGCGCACGATCACGCTGTCGCCCACGCGCAAATCCTTGCGCTGAACTTCGTCAAAGTTGTGCAAGGTGGCGCTGGTGACGGTCACCCCGCCGACGAAAACCGCTTCCAGCCTAGCGACCGGCGTGACCGCCCCGGTGCGCCCAATCTGCACATCGATTGCGAGCAAGCGCGTTTGCATTTCTTCGGCTGGGAATTTGTGCGCCAGCGCAAAACGCGGCGCTTTTGAGACAAAACCCATGCGCTGCTGAAAATCGTAGCGGTCAATCTTGTAGACCACCCCGTCAATGTCATAGCGCAGTTGATCGCGGCGCGCGCCGATGCGGGCGTAGTAGTCGAGCAGCGCCTCAATCCCGGTTAGCTCTTCAACCAAGGGGCTCACCGGCAGACCAAGCGCCCTGAACTGCTCCAGTGTGGCGCTGTGCCGGTCGGGTTTGGCAAAGCCTTCGCTGGCGCCCAACCCATAGGCGAAAAAGGCCAGCGGTCGCTCCGCGGCAAGCTTGGGGTCGAGTTGGCGCACCGATCCGGCCGCGGCGTTGCGCGGATTGACCATCGGCTTGTCGCCACGCGCCTTCAGCACCTCGTTAAAGCGCCTGAACCCAGCGCGCGGCATATAAACCTCGCCGCGCACTTCAAGCACGGCGGGCGCGCGGCCGCTCAGTTTCAACGGCACCGCCTGGATGGTGCGCACGCTGTGGGTAACGTCCTCGCCGGTTTCGCCATCGCCGCGGGTGGCCGCTTGCTTGAGCTCGCCGCCCACGTAGAGCAGGCTCATCGCCAAACCGTCCAATTTGGGCTCGGCTGAAAACTCAAGCGGCTCGGT
>Ga0105047_10010044_pt1 | contig 15504 bp, 13 predicted proteins | sample MAT04_FD_78384 | JGI IMG/M metagenome (GOLD analysis project Ga0105047, IMG submission 78384) | Freshwater microbial communities from Lake Fryxell liftoff mats and glacier meltwater in Antarctica - MAT-04 (megahit assembly) | ecosystem: Environmental > Aquatic > Freshwater > Ice > Liftoff... | reverse complement strand
GCCCCATTTAACTTACTATATTTATTGTCCCCCAGTTAAATGGGCTACATCTGGCTGCCCTTAGGTCATTATGGCGAAACCCAAGAAAAGCGCTACTCCCATCAATCTCAGCGATCCACAATATTATCTTAACCGAGAGTTAAGCTGGCTAGAATTTAATGCCAGGGTGTTGCATGAAGCCTGTGACGATCGCACGCCCCTTCTAGAACGCCTGAAGTTTTTGGGAATATTCAACTCTAATTTGGATGAATTTTTCATGGTGCGGGTTGCTGGTTTAAAGCAACAAGTAGAGGCAAAAGTCAGCTTATTAACTTCCGATGGTCGGACACCACAACAACAGTTAAATGATATTCTGTCTACCCTCACTCCTCTTGTAAAGAAAGAGCATCAACATTTTGAGCAAGTACTTCGTCCTCTACTAGTAAATCATGGCATTCATATTCTGAATTACATAGATTTGAATCAAAAACAACGAACTCATTTAAACAGTTATTTTGAGGAACAAGTATTTCCAGTTTTGACACCCCTGGCTGTTGATCCTAGTCATCCCTTTCCTTTTATTTCTAATTTAAGTCTGAATCTGGCTGTTGTGGTCAAAAACCCAGATACCGAAGAAGAATTCTTTGCCAGAGTCAAAGTCCCCAGCGTTCTCCCGCGATTTTTACCAATACCGCCGGAGTTGGGAGATCAGAACAACGACAAACCTGCACACTGGACTGGTGTACCTTTAGAACAAGCGATCGCTCATAACTTGGAATCTCTATTTCCAGGGATGAATATTCAAGAATATCATCCGTTCCGCATTACCCGTGATGCCGATTTGGTCTTAGAAGAAGATGAAGCAGATGATTTGTTGTTAGCGATCGAACAGGAATTGCGAAAACGGCGCTTGGGTGGAAGTCCAGTCCGGCTAGAAATTCAATCCCAGACTCCTGAAGCAGTGCGATCGCGATTATTGCATGATTTGGAATTAACAGAAAGCGATCTTTACGAAGTAGACGGTCTTTTGGGACTGCGGGACTTGATGTATTTTATGTCCTTGCCATTGCCAGAACTCAAAGATCCACCACGCCAATCTGTTGTACCATTACGTCTGCAAAGGCTGAAGGAACCCACTTTAGACCCAGATGCAGTGGAGACGGACGAAGGAAAAGACTTTTTTGCTGTGATTCGGGAAAAGGATTTACTAGTACACCATCCCTATCAATCCTTTTCGGAAACAGTGGTGCGCTTTATTACCCATGCCGCCTACGATCCGAATGTTTTAGCCATCAAGATGACCCTTTACCGGACTTCTGGCGACTCGCCCATCGTCAACGCTTTAATTGCCGCCGCCGAAAATGGCAAGCAGGTATCCGTGCTGGTGGAATTAAAGGCGCGATTTGATGAGGAGAATAATATTTACTGGGCAAAAAGACTAGAAAGAGTCGGGGTTCATGTCGTCTATGGTTTAGTCGGGCTAAAAACCCATAGTAAAACCGTCATGGTAGTACGGCGGGAAAAAGACCGCATACGGCGATATGTGCATATTGGCACTGGTAACTATAACCAGAAAACAGCACGGCTGTATACAGACTTGGGATTGTTTAGTTGTCGTGAAGAATTAGGTGCTGACATCACAGATTTATTTAATTTCTTGACAGGTTACTCCCTGCAAAAGTCTTATCGAGAGTTGCTGGTTGCACCTGTGAATATGCGCGATCGCTTTTTGGCACTAATTCACCGCGAAATCGAAAATGTTCAAAATGGATTTTCTGGACGCATTGTTGCCAAAATGAATTCCCTAGTCGATCCGCAAATTATCGCTACTTTATATGAAGCCTCCCGCGCCGGAGTGCAAATCGACTTAATTATCAGGGGCGTTTGTTGTTTGCGTCCAGGACTCAAAGACATTAGTGAAAATATTCGCATAATCAGCATCATCGGTCGCTTTTTAGAACACTCTCGGATTTATTATTTTCATAACAATACACAGGAAGAAATCTATATCGGCAGTGCTGACTGGATGCGCCGCAATTTAGATCGCCGAGTAGAAGTAATTACCCCAGTCAAAGACCCAGATATTGCCAAAGATTTGCAAGAAATTATGGGAATTATGCTCGCAGATAATCGTCAAGCTTGGGAATTACAAGCCGATGGCACTTACATTCAACGGCGTCCTTATGATGATTCTCCTGAAGCTAATTCACAAAAAATTCTCATGAATATGGCATTACGCTCAAGTGGTGTAGCCTCAAACCTGATTGATTAAAAAATAAGTTACCAATACCTTAATAACTAGCTCAACTTAGTTTTTTTTAGAAAACTTAACTTTTTTGAGAAGTTATCTAAGTTGTTTGTCATGGATTTACACAAGTTATTCAACCATAGGATAGAGTCAGTGCTGGCATTCGTTCCCATAAACTAGAGAGGTTGTTCTGAAATAATTTCGTCTTTCCCCTCAATGTTAATGTTATCCTGTGAGCTTTCTACCTTGCGTGTTCTAGTAGTTGATGACCACGAACTGACTCGTTTAACCTTACAATTGGTTTTTTCTTGCCAGGAAAATATTCAAGTAGTAGGTTTAGCCAGTAATGGTGAAGAAGCTATAGAAATGGTTAAACGTTGCCATCCTGACGTAATTGTTCTAGATTTACAGATGCCAGTTATGGATGGCTGGAGTGCGTCTAGCCACATTAAAGCTATATCTCCGAACACCCAGATCCTTGCTTACTCATCGGTGGAAGACGTAAATTTTCAGGGGACAAAGGCAATGTCTAGCTTTGATAATGTTTGCAAGAAAGATGTACCAACAAGCGAACTTATTGCCTTAGTTAGGCAGTTAGGTCAGCGTGCAGGAGATGGTTCAGTTCCAGGATAAATGATACAGCTATGTTGCTTCGCCAATTCACACTTAGTTCAATTCTGGGGATTTGATGACATGAAATTACTGAGAAGCGTCGGTATAACCTGAAGTTGACGGTTAAACCGACGCAATTTTTGATAATTTCTACTCTACCGGAATGGTGCGTGTAAATTCATCAATTAATTCATCCAGTTCTTCCAAAGCCTGATTTACGTCAACTCTCAAAGTTCCCAAATTTGGTTGCTCCAGTAGGCCCAACAGATACTCGCGTTTGCTTTGAACTGCGGCAATTCGTTCTTTTATAGTCTGTATATCCATTATTTTTTCCTATCTTTAACTACCTTTAAATTTAAAGTTAACTCAAAATTCAACATTCTGGGGCACTAATACGCCCTTACCTGCTTGAGCAAGTTATGTCTTAGATTCAAGAATCTCAGTGTCTTTAGACCTGAGAGTGTCAATCATAGCCGATGATAATAAAACTGAGGTATTCAGAATTTATATTAATTTAAGCTCATGCTACGCAAAATCTCTTTGGGAACACTCGGTTTAACTATCGGCGGCATATTAACCATCATGGGTTTCGTTGCCTATGGTGCTAATAATGCCACATTAAATCTTGTCGGATTTTTTTACGGAATTCCTCTATTGTTGGGAGGATTGGCGCTGAAAGCTAATGAACTCAAGCCAGTACCCTTTACTCAAACTACGTCACCGTCAGCATTGATATTGCGGGAACAGCAAGCTACTGATACTCAAAATAAAATTCGTAAAGACATCACCCGATATTGTTATGGTCAAGATGCTCATCTAGATACAACACTTTCTTTTCTGGGTTTGAGTCCCTCCGACCAGGAACGACCAACAGTAACAGGCTTACGAGAAACAGAAGTCAATGGCAGCTATGCCCTAATTTTAGAATTTGATTCACCGCTAATACCAATTGATGTCTGGCAAAAAAAGCATGAAAAAATGACCAACTATTTTGGCCCTGGATTGGAGGTTGAAATAACGCAGCCCTCAGAAAATATAATTGAGCTAGCACTGATCAATACTCAAAAAGAGTCATTAGTCAGTAGTCAATAGTCAAGAACAAAAATTATCGTTACCCAAACTCGATTTTTTTATCCGCGCAGATTCCCGACTTATCTAAAGAAGTTGGGTATAGCGGTTCTCGCTCACGTGAGGTACACCCGTAGGGGCAATTCATGAATTGCCCCTACACATTGCGATATAATTTTGTACCGCATCTGAGTGGGAACCGCTATATTTGCCAATACGGTTCGGATAAGCAGAGAGAGCAGGGGAGGAAAAAAGGTTATTGTTGAGTAATTCTTCTCTCACCCAGCTTCCAATACTGCGTAGGTTTTGCCTAAAAAATAACTCCAATGTAGGTTGGGTTGAGGAACAAAACCCAACATTTTCATAGATTTGTAGGCTGGGTTTCACGACCTTCAACCCAGCCTACAAATTTACTGTCTGTTCTGCTACTTCTTAATTGACTTTTATCTTCTTAACCGCTAACCAAAAAGTTACTTTTCTAAACGAACTGCATACCACTGCAAATATTGCCCAGGAGCAATATCTAATTTGCAGGTGGTGTCAAGTAAATATTGTGCTTGAGCTTCCGCAGTATCAAACTTTTGCAAATCAGGCGGCAAATCTTGAATTATGAGTTGTTGGAGAGTTGTTTTGAGCTTTTCTAATAATTCTGATTGTGTGATAATTTGCTCTGCTTGATTTGTTTCTAGAACAACAAAGTGATCTTGCTGATACATTAATGAGTCTGGCATTTTAAAGATTTACTGAATGTAAATAGGTGTGATTGTTGGATGAAAGAAACATGGTAGTTTTATCTGTTAATTCTGAAGTAATTGTCAGATTGAGTTATTCAACAACTCTTAATTTAACATATCTAACTTTATAGAATATTAGTTAGTAAATCGCTGTCTTTGAGAACAAATAACTATAAGTTTTAATTTAGCTAAAATATATCGGAATGAAATAATAATTTGTAATTATTTTATTAACCTAAAATGACCCGACAAGAAAATTTTTACTAAGATAAATTGATATTATATGTAATTATACTAGACATGAGTAACCTTGTCGAATAGACTAAATAAATTTGAGTCAAGTGATATTAATATTTAGTTTTAACTATCTTGTGGGCGCACTTTGATAATTGTTTTGCGCTGTATCGTTAGGTTTCTAAACTAATTTCAAAATTAAATAAAGAAGGTGTATATTTGCAATTTTTTTAAAAATCGCAATTTGACTTTAAGAATGGGGAAATATAAAAGTAACATTTCCTCCTCTAACCATACGCGAACAAAAAGGTAAGAATTGCCTTTGTGTTCCAATTATAGATTGTCTATGCAACTTAGTTATCTACTGCTTGCTTGGCTCAGTAACACAAGAGCTTCTATTGTCAAAAAACAGTTCATTGTGAAGCCAGACACACCTTTGCCGCAAATCCTGGCATTGATGAAAAGAGCGATCGCCCCCATGCGATTGAGTTGCACAGCCTTTTTCAGGATAATTCTGCAAGTGGAAGGCAACTCATGTCAGACATAACTCCATTTTCTGTTTCTAAACAACCACCACTGATTCTAGTAGCTGATGATGACAAGACCATCCGAGTATTGTTGCGTAAAGCTATGGAACAAGAAGGTTATCGAGTGGTTGAGGCCAATGACGGTAAGCAATGTTTAGATGCTTACGAGACTATCAAACCGGATATAGTTTTGCTAGATGCTGTAATGCCTGTGATGGATGGTTTTACCTGCTGTAAGCACTTGCTCCAGATTGCCAGGAATAATTTAATCTCAGCCCTTGCAACCTTTGATACTGACTCGGCTCTTAATAATACGGTGATATCCAAGATATGGGAGCGCACTCCCATATTGATGATCACATGCTTAGATGATGAAGAATCCGTAGACCGTGCTTTTGAAGCAGGGGCGACTGATTATGTCACTAAGCCAATTCACTGGCCTGTGTTGCGCCAGCGATTGCGTCGCCTGCTACAGCAAGCGCAAGTATACAAACAGTTAGAGGCGGCAAACCAAGCTTTGCACCACCTCGCCAATGTAGATGGCTTAACTGAATTGGCAAATCGTCGCCGTTTTGACAATTATCTTAATACTCAGTGGATTAATTTGGCACAAGAAGAATCTCCTCTGTCAATGATTTTGTGTGATATCGACTATTTTAAATTTTATAACGATAAATATGGCCACCCGGCTGGAGATGTCTGTTTACAAAATGTGGGTGCTGTATTAAGCCTCAAGGCGCAAAAACATCAGGATTTAGTAGCGCGTTATGGTGGCGAAGAATTTGCTGTGATTATGCCATACACCCCTGCATCTGGCGCAGTTCACGTTGCCGCAGCCATACAAGAGGGAATCAAAGATTTGCAAATTGTTCATGATGGATCTGCGGTGAGTCAGCATGTGACGCTAAGTATGGGACTGGCTACTGTTGTGCCCACTTGGGAATCCTCACCTTCAGATTTGATTGTGCAAGCAGATAAAGCACTCTACCAAGCAAAGGACGGGGGGCGCGATCGCTTTATCTCAAGTTAGTTGTAGTCATTTGTCATTTGTCATTTGTCATTAGTGAATGACCAATCTCTAAGAAGGATAAACTGGTAGTGTGAAGTGGAACCATGCTCCGTTATTGGGAGCAGAGTCTACCCAAATTTGACCATAATGTGCCAGGATGATGCGTTGGCATAAACAAAGACCAATCCCGTAACCTTCTATACCTTTATCCCGTTGCAGGCGGAAGTGATTTTCAAAGATGCGATCGCGATTCTCTACAGGAATACCAGGCCCAGTATCGCCGATACTAAACTGAACTTTTTGGGTAGTGCGATGCAGTCCGGCAATGCTAATCTTGCCACCTTCTGGGGTATATTTGATAGCATTATCCAACAGATTCACTAACACTTGGCGGATGCGTTCTGGGTCAGCATATACATAAGGCAAGTCATTAGGAATATCTGTTTCTAGCTCTTGGGATTTGGCGGTGTAGCGATCGCACAATTCTTCTAATACATCTAAACACACTTTACCTAGCTGTACCTTTTGTGGTAAAATCGGCAATTCTGTATCTTTGCCACGACCGACCTGTAAAAGGTCAGCAATCATCCGGTCAATGACCTTAGTTTGATTGCGGGCTTGTTTTAATAAATGCGCCGTCATGGATGGCTTGAGGCGCTGGAATTGCCCCGTCTCTAAATTGTAGTTAGATTCGAGAGTTTCCATTGCGATCGCAGCAGCAGTTAGCGGATTGCGGAGATCGTGTGCCAGCATAGCAATCACCCGGTCTTTAAACTGTAGCTGCTCTTGGAGGTTATCTTTTTCTTGTTTCAAGCGAAAAATTTCGTCTGAGAGTCGGATTAGTTCTGCAGAAACAGCAACTGAACGGATAGTGGATTTGGATGATGTCGCCCTACCATTGTCGTCTATACGTTCTTGTAATTCCTGTACTTTTAAGTAAGCGTCTACAGCAGCTTGCCAGCGAGGCCAGCAGTTTTTCAATTGCGCTATGATATTACTCCCAGCCAAAACCTGTCGTGGTTCCGGATGGATTTTGATTAAAGCTGGGGTTGCTATCAATTTAAAGTGTTCTGCTAAGTAAGGTTGTTGTCCAATATCGATAGTTTGAAGTTCAAAACTATACTCAGCCTGCAATTCTTTTAAGTAAGCACGGATTCGCTGCACTTGTTGTCGGGACTTTGGGCGCCCATCGACAAACAGTAGCAGCTGGAGTGGAGCCTCAGAATAAATAGGTTGATCCTGGGAAACTTGCATGTAATCGTGTTTCAGCACTGGTAACAACCCGGCGACGCTTTACAGAAAGTAAAATAGACTGACGGTTGTCGATGGTCGTTGTTTTTCCTTCAATTTAATATCTATTTTAGATTCTTAATACTCTTATCACTTCTGCGTTTTTGACATCAGACATATCTTTTTCAGCCTTTTGCCCCGTTTTGGTTAACTTCATCTCCAAGAAACACCCAAGTCCCTTGAATATTAGTCTTAATTTGCCCTGAATCAAAAATTTTCGCCAGAGCTAGCAGGTGAAAGGCTTAACACTATGTCAATTCGAGTACTTGCTTTGAACAAGTGATCACCGAAGCAAACGCAGATGCTAATTGTATCTAATCTATCAGGAAGTTGTTAACTGTTCAGACCAAGTTTGTAGAGGGCTTTCTCAACCGCCAGTGCATCCAATGAAGTGTCTTTTTTGCCTCTACCCAATCATTACTAGAATTAGGAAAACAGTCACAGTTAACTATTTACTTTCTCCATAACTTGTGAAGCGCACCCTCTGCCCAGCTTTCCTAAAATAACCCCTACCCTATACCAGAAGAACAGGGGATGGATTGCCTGAGAAAAAACTTTGGATAACATAGAGGCGATGCCTACGGCGGTAAACTACGCACTTTTAGAGAAAGTACTCACTGCTTTCGAGGCTGCCAAGAAACTCTTGACTATAGCACAAGTAGCACTTACCCCAGAAAATCAATTTAGAGATACTAGGGAAACTGCTGCGACACTTGACTGCTTTGCCTATCACCCCGTCTCCAAGAAGCACAAACTTACGCTAAGTTCCTGGAATGGCTTAATAGTGGCATTTTTCACCTATTGCCTTATTCAGCTTACCATCGTCAGATGAATAATTTCCAGAATTGATTGTAAGCAAGCCTTAGCGTTCTTTATCTATTCCCCTCCTTGGGTGAGGCTAAAGAGGGCTTTAGTCCTAGTCTATCACTTCAGTTGCTTGGCGTAGGCTTTGCCCGCCGTAGGCATCGCATTACAACTAGTGACATCTGGAAGAAGATTAAAGCTTTTGGTAGCTACACTGTTCTTTGGTGAGGTAACAATCAGTTATCGGCTCTGTCAACTGAATATTTCCAGAACTCTGTGACATACTCCTACACTGATGCAAGCATACAGTGTAGGCTTCTCACCCAATCCAGCTATTGCTTCTCCTGGCGGAGACGCTACGCGAACGGAGGCGATGAGCTTTGTTTTAAGTCCACGGAATGCCCTGCCGCAGACTTTAAATTTCTTACCTTGTACCCTACAAATTTTACAGTCCTGGATGAGTGCTGGCTTATTCGCGCTATAGGACAAACCCGGAGGTGATTTGTATTAATCAAGATGTGCCTACTTGCTTCTATGCTGTGCAACGGAGTCACTTACCAATAATCGTAATGCTACTGGACAGAGGCTTATCAGACACCAATAGGGGTGAAGTCAACCAAGATAATTATATCAAAGAAGAGGTCTTTCACAAATATTTTGTACTCGCAAGGCGAGAAGGAAGCTACGTTTCCTGTATGTCCTCCTCCCTCGCTTTCAGCATTGGTCGGAGGACTGTCGTCAACTTACGCGCAATTCATCTCACGCTCCTAAGAGTGAGACGTGGGGCTTCTTACTATTTCAGCTAAAAATTTGATTCTCAATCTAGTAGTCTGCCACATTAATTTTGATCATTTCGTAGTGGGTGGCTCTAGCTCTCATCTAAGCACGCTTTGTGCTTAGATGAACTCCCTTAACCTGTCATAATCCCTGTGAGCTTAGAGCATCCAAATCACAAAACTCTTATACAGCAAACATTTCAGGTTTATTTCTGTTTTTTTCCCAAAAATGTTAGTTTGCCAGAATTTTAGGGAACTCTATAAATAAGCATGGGAATTATCAAAACCTAATGGCTGTAAAACAAAGACAATACGGTAGCTTTTTGCTACCGTTTACTCATTTTTAGAGATATCATCTTCACCAACAGAGACATTTACGAAGAAGACGCCGTGAGTCGGTAGTGTCTTTTGGTGATATTAAGAGGTAAGAGGTAGAAAAGCAGAGGGGCAAAGGAAATGGGTTTTTTCAATATTCCCTTCCCAATGCCTCATGCTCCATTTCCCATTCCATTTAATGAACAGTCTGCGCTAGGGTAGGAATAGAAACTCAATTTGTGATTTCCTGTGCTTCCCTGCAAACGTCCAGCTGTTTTTCTAATTTGGGCTGTTCTACTGACTTCGTTAACAGCCTGTGCTAACAGTCCAGTTGCCAAAAACTTTGAGGAATCTTTGGCGGCAGATCCTAAGCTGCAAAGCAATCCAGTTGTCTTTGGAGAATCTCAGAGTAACCAACCACAAGCACAACAAAACGAATCAACACTTCAGTTACCTGCTGATTTTCCCAAAGATATCCCACTATATTCCAATGCCAAACTACAGGAAGTTACACCTGCTAGCGGCTCAGAAAACAGAGTCTCAACTCGTTGGTTGAGTTCTGACCCCAGCAACTTTATTGCTAGCTTTTATAGTAGCCAGTTTCAAACAAATAACTGGCAGATTTTGCAACAGCCAACAGATGATGCCGGAGGTGCGTTTGAGGCACGTCGTAACGATTTGCTGTTGAAGGTTTCCATTCAGCCTAAATCAGTTACTAACGCCACACCTAATCAACCCCAAACAGCCACCGAATTACTGATTGAGTACGTACCGAATAGTATTGCAACGGCACAATCAACCCCAACTACAAATCCTAACGAAACTACTAACGACGTTCCTCAACCAGGAAATTCCCAGTTTATTGGCCCAGTACCACCCGCAAACTTGACAGCACAGCCACCAAGCATGGCTAATAACCAAACAACTCCTACAGCCACAGCCCAATCTCAGGAATTCACCGATCTCAATAAGGTACCGCAAGAATGGCGGCAACATATCCAAGATTTGGCTGCATTAGGTGTTTTGCCTTTAGAACCAAAGGCAATTAAGAGCAATACTGCCATAACTAACCAGTTTGAACCCGGCAAAATCATTACACATCGAGAATATGCTCGTTGGCTAATTGCTGCTAACAATGCTATTTATGCCAGCAATCCAGGTAAACAAATTCGCTTGGCATCAGAAACTACTCAACCAGTTTTTAGTGATGTGTCTGCAAAAGACCCTGATTTTCCAGCAATTCAGGGATTAGCCGAAGCTGGGTTAATTCCCAGTCCTTTGTCTGGAGATTCTACAGTAGTTTTGTTTCGTCCTGATGCACCCCTAATGCGGGAACAGTTGCTGCTATGGAAATTACCTCTAGATACTCGCCAAGCTTTACCCTCTGCTAACTTAGATACAGTCAAACAAACCTGGGGTTTCCAAGACGCAGCGCGAATTGACCCCAAGGCTTTAAGAGCAGTGTTGGCTGATTACCAAAATGGCGAACAATCGAATATTCGACGGGTGTTTGGCTATACGACTCTGTTTCAACCTAAAAAACCAGTAACTCGTGCTGAGGCTGCTACAGCTTTGTGGTATTTCGGCACTCAGGGTGAGGGTGTGTCGGCTACTGAAGCTTTGAAACTAAAGCGAAGTTAAAGCGATGTCTACGAAGAGTTATGCGATTCTGTTGCAGTTAGTCCGTCGCTAGCATAAAAGTGGGCAATTCTCACCCTTTACAGCGCTTCCCGCTATTATGCAATACAGTTTTTATCCTTGCCCCCTCCTAGCATAGCTTTCAGTTTTGAGGATGTACCTCATAGCTGCCGGAAGTGCTGTAATGTAAATTTTGCCATTTATTTGTAATATAAGCATTTTTTCTCAAGAAAATGTAAATCTGAGTATTTTCAGCATTTTTACCTGTGTTTAATGAAATTTTGAGGGATAGTTAAGTAAAACAACGTAAGTTAACTCAATAGGCGTACTTAGTTTTGAAGTAACTCAAAAAACAAGTTGTCAGACTATTGCCCTCTGATTACTTTTAAACAAACTAAAAAATACCACAGGTAAAACAAATATGAAAAAACAAGCTGTAGCGGTAGGATTTGTTCTCTTATCTTTCATGTTGCCGCTCAAGGCGAGTGCGGCGAGTTTTAGCAAATTTTACGTATTTGGCGACAGTCTTTCTGATACTGGCAATGTTTTCACTGCTACTGATGGTTTAGCGGCTCCGACAACAGCCATTCCCCAAGCTCCACCCTACTTTCAAGGGCGTTTTTCTAATGATCAGGTGTGGGTAGACTACCTGGGAAATCAGCTAGGATTAAATCCTACCCCATACTTAATTTCAAATCCTAATATTTCTAATCAAGGTATTAATTTTGCTGTGGGCGGCGCTAATTCTGGTCAGGGTAATGCTATTGTTCCTAATGTGCCGTTACCGGGAGTACTAGAGCAAGTCGGCTTGTTGACGCAACCGATTTTACAAGCCAATCAGAAGCTTGATCCAAATGCACTTTATGCTGTATCGGGAGGTGCAAATGATTATTTGTTTGGTCAAGCTACCAATGCGGCTCAAACAGTCCAGAATTTATCAGATGCAGTAGGGTTACTTGCCTCATCTGGTGCAAAAAATATTTTAGTCTTTAATTTGCCTGATTTGGGCAAGATTCCATTTGCATTCGCTACAGGTCTATCTAGCAACTTGACTGGTTTGACAGATGACCATAACAAGAGATTAGCAGAGGAACTAGGCAAATTTAGCAATGACTCTGACCTGAATCTGATCTCTGTGGATGTGTTTTCCCTATTTAATCAAGTACAAGCAAATCCAGGTAAGTTTGGGTTTCAAGATGTGGCTAACCCTTGCGTAGTAGGGAATTTCCAGACAATCATCAGTGTATGCCCTCAACCAAACAATTATTTGTTCTTTGACTCTGTGCATCCAACAACAGGTGTTCATAAGTTAGTAGCAGAAACTGCACTGGCGGCGATTGAGGCTAAGTCTGTCCCGGAACCTGCGATAAACTTGGGGATTTTAGCCCTTGGTGCTTTTGGTGCGGTAGGAATGCTGAAGCGTCAACAAAAAAGAGCAGCATTGATGAACAGCAGACCGGGTTTTTGATGCACAATTGTCTCATAACAACAATTGAAAACTGAACTAACTGTATTGATCAGGACTTACGCAAAAAAGTTCTGAAGTAGCGGTAATTCATGAATTACCGCTACGACAAATCAGGTTTTTGAGACAATTTTGCGTAAGTCCTATTGATGTGGGATTACGATCGCTTATTTCAAATTATTGAAGAAGTAGTCATGCACCATTTGCTTTAGAAATTTGTCCATTATCTGAGGAATATCCTGTTAAAGATGGGGAAAGTCCTGTACTTTTATCTCAAGATGCTTATGGGATATATGATGAGGGATTAAATGGACAACTGCGCCATAGTGCCAAGCAACTCGATATGCCAGTACAGTTAACAACTCTAAGTGGATTTGGTAGTGATGCTTCAATTGCGATGAAATTTGGCCATGTTGGGCGTGCTGCTTGTTTGGCGTTTCCCACACAAAATACATATAGATATGAAATTGCTCATTTAGGAGCGATCGCTAACTGTATTGATTTGTTAAAAGCTTTCTGCGAAACTGAGTTTGAGTGATATATCCAGGCTTTGATTTGAAGTGCGATCGCATATTAACCCAAAATAGCGTGAATTTTTCTGGTTGTCGAAAATGTGCGTAGGCGTAGCCCGTCGTAGACATCGCACTCCAAAATTACTCCTACTGTTGATGTAGTGTCAGCGTTATATCTCTAGATTCGGCATTAGATGTATAATCACTGAATGCTTTATATATTTATTTACTGGTTAAAACTATTAAATGATTACCGTTACACCAGAGGAAATTACTCAGTTTCGCAGCCAGTTGGTCGATAGTCCAGAGGCTTTAGCAGCTTTGGATGCCATAGAAGAGTGTAAAGGAAATCTGGAAGCAGCAGCACAGTTAATTGCTGTTGAGACAACCGATACAGAAGTCAGCTTGAGAGGAGATTCAAATTATTTAGACAATTTAGCCCAAAAACTCAGCAAAATCATCTGTCAAAAAGAATTTGACGACTTGGTGACGGGAGTATTGACAGCTGCGAGGGTGGCGATCGCAGCAAGTGGTAATATTCCTGTAGCCCTAGCAACTCCTGTGGTAATTTATGTTGCCAAAATTGGCGTAAGGCAGTTTTGTGGAACTGCCAAACCTGAATCTTAAAGCCCTGTTGCTGTAAATCCTGCCCAGTAAAATGATGCTGCAAAAGGGTACGGTTTGCGCTTGCAGGTTCTTCTTAATATTGCTCTTGCTACTGGACGCTTTTCTTCTGGGAGTTGAGCAAAAACTTCTTCAATTTGTGGATCATATTTAACCAATAGTGCTTCAAATTCCTCTGTGGTTAAATTTCGCAACCACTGCTGCGCTTGATTGAGTGCAAAGAACACACTATTTATTGTTTGCAGGTTTTCATAAAATTTCATCATCAAAAACGCTGTAGATAAATCGCTAACAGTCCACAAACTACTGACTACAGCTTTACTCCCAGCTAATAGAAAACCGCTAGGTAAACCAATATATTCGTCACTGGTATTGTTAGAATCAATCAATCCAGTTTCGCACGCAGAAAGGGTGACGAGGCGACATTTATCTAATTTGAGAGTGAAGATTTTATCTAAGGTAAGGCATTTGTCTAAATCGTTGGTTTCCCCTGCTCGCACATTCAGATAACGTTCGGAGTCGGGTTTTTTTGGTGTGTCTGCGATAGGCGCATCTGCCAAAATTAAGGCTGATTTACCGGGATTTGTTAAGTTAAAATACCCGTGGCAGCTAAAGTGGGCGCAATGGTAAGTATTTAAGTCAGTATTATTAATTGCTGTGAGTGTCGCTGCTGTTTTTTTCAGGACATTAGCAGTATTAAAGTAGCTTTGAATAACTTGTACTTCTAAATCTGTATAGTTTAAATCGCCTGTGGGGTTTTGAATCGCAAATAGAGATTGAAAATCAGGACGTTTGCGCTGTTGTACCTGTTGCAGTAGTTGACAACTGGGTGCATAACTCACACCACCAGCAAATAAATCTAGAAGACAGCGCGAATTTTCAGCATTGTGATTGACTGGAATTGCATGAAGGGGTAATAAATGCAAGAACCGATGGGGAATTAGGATGAGTTGATCGCAGTGCTTTGGTATCTGGTTTAATATTTCATCTATGTGCAGAATTGAGGCTAATTCTTTGAGTGATTCTCCTAAGCTATTAAGCCATTGGTCTTTTTGCTCATAGTATTTTTGTAAATATTTATCTATCCAATCATACAAAGCTTCTAAATCTTCTGGTTGAGATTCCCAAACTGTTACCTCTCTTGTTTTTGTGACAATAAAAGCCAGAATTTTGTCGTTGAGAATATACCACTCAATAATGGCTGTATGCTCATTTAAAGTAGGCTGAAATGAGTCAAATTTGAAACCATAACCAACAGGTAAATAGCGGTTTTGTAATTCATTACGCTGCTGTCGCAACTCTTGAAGATGTTGTGCTAGGACTTTAGGATTTTCAGCTTTGCCATTTTGGATTTGATATTGTCCTGTGGCTATTTCATCTCTGTATTTTTCTAATTGAGTGAATACTTCTGGAGGGAAGATGATTTTAGAGTCACGTTCGAGGATTTGTTCGACTAAATTGCGGGTTTTACTACGTTCAACATATTCAATTGCTTCGGTAATCTTATTTAATTTCCTGCAAACTTCTACCATGCTGCTATAAACTTTGTTAAACTGTTCCGCTTGTTTGCGTTTTGTTTCTTCTCCAGATACTATTTCTTCCCGTAAAGATTCTATAGTGGCAATGGCAGACTCAAAAGTATTGTATGCTAAGTCAAACTTGTTTGCGT
>Ga0105047_10010043_pt1 | contig 15505 bp, 10 predicted proteins | sample MAT04_FD_78384 | JGI IMG/M metagenome (GOLD analysis project Ga0105047, IMG submission 78384) | Freshwater microbial communities from Lake Fryxell liftoff mats and glacier meltwater in Antarctica - MAT-04 (megahit assembly) | ecosystem: Environmental > Aquatic > Freshwater > Ice > Liftoff... | reverse complement strand
GTGCGCAGCCCAGGCCACGGGGCCAGCCAGCACGCCGAACCAGAGCAGCGCCACCCCGCGTGCGCCGGCGAACCGGGCCGTCAACGGGCCGGTGCGGCGGGACGCGGCGTTCGCCGGCGCAGCGGGGACGCTGGCTTCCGTGCTCACAGGCGCGGCACCCAGTAGAGCAGCACGTAGAGCGGCACCCACACCGCCACCACGAACTGCCAGTACAGGCCGTTGATCTGCACGCCGAGCCGGCGCTCCGCGGTGAAGTGCCCCTTGAGGGCGAGCGCCGCCACGGCCGTTCCCTTGAGCAGCACCGATGCGACGTGCGTCGAGTGGAAGACCACGATCGTCCACACGATCGAGCCGTAGGCGTTGGTGTCCCAGCGATACGACACGTCGCGATACTCGATGACCTTGAGCACCAGGAAGACGAGGCCGAGCCCCACCGCGGCCGCCAGCCCGATGAGGAGCTGCCGTGTGTTCCCCTTCTTCACGCCGGCATCGCCCCACGCCATCGCGGCGCCGCTGGCGATGAGCACGCCGGTGTTGATGCTCGGCAGGAGCAGGCCCGGGGCATCGATGCCCATCGGTGGCCACTGCGGGGCCAGGAAGCGGAGGTAGAGGTACGTGGTGGCGAACGACGCGAACACGGTACTCTCGATGGCGAGCAGCAGCACCATCCCCCACCAGAGCGGTGCCCGCGGGCCGGTCACGAGCACGGGCAGCGACGACACGTCGACCGCGGCGCGTTCCAGACGCTCGGGGGCGTGCGGCACCGGGATGCTCGGGCGCGCCGTCACGGAACCCTCCGCGCATCGGCGGACCCGGAGACGCCCGTGCCGGCGTCCGCCTGCAGATGCGCGCCGGCGGCCGCACCGACTCGCGCGCCGTCGGGCGGCTCGGGTTCAGGCGCGGTATGCTGCTCGCCGGCCCACCCCGCCGCCACGCGATCGTCGGCGCCGGCCTCGCGCTCGCGACGCGCGGCGTGATGATCGGGGCCGTCGCTGTCCTCCGTCTCGTGCGTCTGCCGCGGCCAGTTCCACACCACGAGCATCGCGTAGGTGAGCACGCCGCCCACGGGCACCCACCACGGGCTGAACAGCACACCGAAGAACGACACGCTCACGGCGAGCGTGGTGAACAGCGGCACCGCGGTCGGCCCGGGCAGCACGAGCTTGCAGTCGGGCGCCGCATCCAGTGTGCGCGTGATCAGCACCTCGCGCCGGTCGGAGCGCAGCCCGACCACGACCGGCACCCCATCTGGCGGCGCATCCCAGAGCGGCTGGCGGCTCGCGACCACGGGCACGTGCGCGAAGTTGAAGTTCTCCGGCGGCGACGCGGTGGCCCACTCCAGCGTGGAGGCGCCCCACGGGTCGGCGCCTGCCGCCGCGCCGCGCCGCGCGCTCCGCCATGCGTTCCAGCCGAACACCGCGAACCCGGTGCCCAGCACGAAGGCCCCCACCGTCGAGACCAGGTTGAGCGTCCCCCATCCCATCTCCGCGGGGTAGCTGTGCACGCGGCGCGGCATGCCCATCAGGCCGAGTGCGTGCTGCACGAAGAACGTGCCGTGCACGCCCGCGAAGATCAGCCAGAACGACAGGCGCGCCGTGCCCTCGTCCATCGCGCGGCCCGTCGCCTTCGGGAACCAGTAGTGCGCGGCGGCGAGCAACGGAAACACCGAGCCGCCGATGAGCACGTAGTGCAGGTGCGCCACCACGAAGTACGTGTCGTGCGCCTGGATGTCGAACGGCACCGAGGCGACCATCACCCCGGTGATCCCGCCGAGCACGAAGGTGATGAGAAAGCCGAGCACGAAGAGCAGCGGCGAGCGCAGCTCGGGGCGCCCCTCCCACAACGACGCGATCCAGCAGAACAGCTGCACACCGCTCGGGATCGCGATGAGCGCGCTGGAGGCGGTGAAGAAGCTCGCGCCCAGCTCGGGAAGCCCGGTGGCAAACATGTGGTGCACCCAGAGTCCGAAGCTGGCAAAGCCGATGGCGACGAGCGACAGCACGAGCGCCGTGTAGCCGAACACGGGGCGTCGTGTGAACGTCTCGACCACCTGCGACACCATGCCGAGCGCCGGGACGAGGATGATGTAGACCTCGGGGTGCCCGAAGAACCAGAACAGGTGCTGCCACAGCAGCGCGTCGCCGCCGGCGGCCGCGTTGAAGAACTGCCCGCCCACGGTGCGATCGATGGCCAGCTCGATGCTCGCCACCATGAGCGGCGGCATCGCGAACAGGATCATGAACGCCATCACCAGCACCGACCAGACGAACAGCGGCATGCGGTTCAGCGACATGCCGGGCGCGCGCATCTTGAAGATGGTGGCGATCAGCTCGACGGCGGCCACGAGCGCGGCCAGCTCGATGAAGGTGACCATCGTCGCCCAGAGGTCGATGTTGATGCCGGGCGAATACTCCCGGAGCGTGAGCGGCACGTAGTTGAACCACCCGCCGTCCGGGGCGATGCCGAGCAGCAACCCGCCGTAGAGCACCACCCCGGCGAACAGGTAGACGTAGTATCCGAAGGCGTTGAGCCGCGGAAAGGCCATGTCGCGCGCGCCGATCATGAGTGGCACGAGGTAGATCCCGGCGCCCTCCATGACGGGCACGGCGAAGAAGAACAGCATCGTCACGCCGTGCATCGTGAAGAGCTGTCGGTACGTCTCCGGGTCGATGAGGGTTCGGTCGGGACCGGCGAGCTGCGTGCGCATGACCAGTGCTTCGAGGCCGGCGAGCACGAAGAAGGCGAACGCCGTGATGATGTAGCGCCGGCCGATGTTGCGGTGGTTCACGTGCGTGAACCACCCGAGGAAGCCGCCCGGTGAGGCCCACGTCTCGGCGAGCTGCTGCCGCTCGGCGGCATCGACCAGCGCGGCACTAACGGGCGGCGCGGGGGGCAGCGGCACCACGGATGTCGTCATCGGGGGCGCCGTCATCGGAGGCTCTCCAGGTACGCCACCAGCGCCTGCAGTTCGGGCCCGGCGATGTCGCTCGGTGGCATCTTGTTGCCGGGCTTGAGTGCCTGCGGGTTCACGATCCACGCCGCCAGGTTGCCGGGCGTGTTGGGCACCACCGCGGCACCGAGCGTGCCGCGGCTGGCGAGGTGCGTGAGGTCGGGGCCGAGGCGGCCGGAGGCGTTGGTCCCGCGTACCGCATGGCAGTACACGCACGCCGAACCCAGGAACACCTGCTGGCCGCGCAGGAGCACCGCGTCGGCTGGCGACGGTGCGGGCGCACGCTCGCGCGTCACCCACGCATCGAAGTCGGCGGGGGCGTGCGCGACCACGTGCATTCCCATCATGGTGTGCTGTGTGCCGCAGAACTCGGCGCACTGCCCACGGAACTCGCCGGCGCTGTCGGCCTGCAGCCAGAGCTGGTTGGTGCGGCCGGGGAGCATGTCGATCTTGCCATGAAGGTTCGGCACCCAGAAGCTGTGAATCACGTCAGCCGTGGTGACCTGCACGCGCACCGGGCGACCGGCGGGGATGTGCAGCTCGTTGGCCGTGACCACGTCGTGGTGTGGGTAGCGCACCTCCCACCAGTACTGGTGCCCGATCACCTGAATCGTGAGCGCGTCGGCGCTCGCACCGCGCGGGGCGCGCAGCGCGGCGCCGGTGGTCACGCTCACGACCACGACGAGCAGCAGGATGACGGCCGGAACCCCCACGCCACCCCAGGTCACGAGGCGGCGGCCCACGGGCGAGTCAGGCTCGGCGGCGGCGCTGGGCTGCCGGGCGTCGCCCGCGTCGCGCGCACGCTTGCGTCCGCGCCGCATGGCCATGGCGAGCAGCACGCACACGGCGAGGAACGTCGCGGTGCCGAGCGCGAGCAGCACCCACCAGAGCTGCGCGATACTGGCCGCGGCGGGGCCGCGCGCATCGAGCGCCGATTGCGTTCCCGTGCATGCGCCGACCCACACGGCCAGCGACGCGACGGCCAGCCACATGCCTCGCCGGCTGCGCCTCATTCGTTCGCGACGATGATGGTGCCAATCATGCCCGCCTCTCGGTGATAAGGGCAGTAGTAGGTGTACCGGCCCGGGACGGTCATCGGCCGCGACCAGATCTGACCAGGAGCCACGTCGCCGGACCGCAACGGCGTGGCCCCGATTGGAAGCGCCGCCGCGTGTGGCGCCGGCGCGCCGGACGCGTCGGTGGTGAGCGCGTGTACCACCGTCGATGTGTTGTGCCACGCGACGCGACCGCCGCGACCCACATGCAGCTCCGCGGGCGCGAACTGCAGATCGGTGATGGTGACCGTGTAGTCAGCGCTGCGCTGCAGCGCGCATCCGCCCACGAGCGCTGCACCGCCAAGCAGTGCGGCGCACGCGCTCGCTTCGATGCATACCGTCACCAAGTTGATTGACATGGCCGGCCGTTCACCGCAACGAACGGGCCGTCGCCCGGCGCCCGCCCCCGACGACGCAACACGCAACAACAACAACACGCAACAGCACGTGGTGCTCACACAGTCGCATGTGCATCGTCTGCTGCGTCCGCGTCCGCGTCACCGTCCTCGTGCTCATCCGTGCCGAGGACGTCCACGTCCTCGCCTACCACATCGCGCACGTACAGCATCTTCACCGGCACCAGCACGGCCGCGAGCAGCGGCACGGCCACGAGCAGGCCGAGGAATCCGAACAGGACGGCCATGACGCCCTGTGCCAGCAACGTGAGGATGGGCGGCAGCTTCAGCCCCTCGCGCATGAGCAGGGGCATCAGCAGGTTGCTCTCGAGCTGCTGGATGACCACGTACGCGCCCAACACCCAGAGCGCCTTCTCAGGCGAGCCGAGAAACGCCATCGCGATCGCCGGCACTGCGGCGATGATGGGCCCGATGAACGGCACGAATTCCAGCAGCCCCGCCACGACGCCCAGCGCAACGGCCGCCTCCACTTGCAGCACGAGCAGCAGCCCGGTCGTCACCGCACCGATGATCACCATGGCGATCAGTTGCGTCACGAGCCATCGGCGGAGCACCGTGCCGGTCGCATCGAGCACCTCGCGCGCGCGGCCGCGGGCGCGCTGCGGCACGAGGAGCAGCAGCCCATCACGATAGGTGCGCGGCTCGACGGCCATGTACACGGCGACGAAGGTCACGAGGAGCAGCCCGCCCAGCAACGTGGCCGTTCGCGAGAGCAGCGGGCCCACGTAGCGGGTCATCCCGGTGATCCTGTCGCCGAACGCGTCGCGCAGGGTGCTCGGGGCCTCATCGCGCGGCTGCGCGGACCCGGCAGTGGCGGACGTGGTCCGCGTAGCGCCCGCTGGTGGAGCGGCGCCCGCGGGCGCGGCTTGCGACGCGGCGTCGCTCTCCGATGTGTCGAGGTACTCCGCGAGCCCCGACGATTGGGCCTCCAGCCATCCTTCCATCCGCTGCACCGCCTCCGGCAGCCGAGCGCGAAGCTCGCTCGCCTGAGCGCGCAGCGTCGGCGCGATCCAGAAGCCGGCGCCTACGAGCGCACCGTACAGGGCAAGCACGACGACCGCCGCACCCACACCGCGCGGGACACGAAAGCGCGCCAATGCGTCGACGGCGCTGGTGAGCGCGAGGCCGAACAGCAGCCCGAGAAACGCGGTGAGCAGCACCGCGTTCACCGCCCACACGAGCTGCAGGACGTAGTACACGGCCACTGCGAGCGCCACCGCGCGCAGGATGTCGCGGCTCCGCCAGCGCAGCCGCGTCTCGCGCGCGCCGTCACGCTCCGCAACCGCCGATCGGTCGCTCGGTCGTCGCAGCGGCGTCATCGCTGGCGGTTCATGAGACCGGCAGCCAGTGCGCAGCGCGGCGCATGCCCATGCACGGTGCGACGGATTCAGAGGCGCGCCAGGCAGTCCGCGACAATGCGATGCGGCGCAGGAAACACGCCCGCAATCACGAATGATGTCTGCATGTCTCCGGTCGCATTGCGCATGAGTGCACCGCGCACAGCAAGAGACGGGCCGATACACAGGCGGAGGCCTGTGGTGCTACGAACAGGATCGCGGCAGCAAGAGCGCGCCGCAGCCTCGGACGTGGCTAACTTCTTCAATCCGGCGCATGCTGCCGAGATCACTTTTCGGCACGCGCAGCGGTATGCGCGTGTCATCAACACCGCGAAGCGGCTGGAACCTATGGTTCCCTGTTTCGACAGCGCGCGCGATTGAATGTCGAGCCTGCATCATAGCGCTGACACGCAACTGACGCATGGCGGCGGAACTGATCTTCTTTGCTATGCGACGAAACGGCTGAGAGCACATCGCCGAACGGCACAGCCGCAGGAATGAACAGCCGCTGAACGGCACCTGCGGGCACGACGAACTGCGCACCGCAGAGTGGCGCGGCATCCGCTGACTGGATCAGGCTGTCGCGTTGGATGCTCTCGCACGTCTGAGACTGCTACGCCGGAACTCGCATTGGCGACGCGTATGCGATCAGTCGAGGCGGCCGCGAATTTATCTTCTGTTCCGACGAACTTCTCTGAACGGAGCCGACGACTGCGACTCTCTCGCAGCACGCATCACCTGCTGCGGCGAGAGAGCACGCGCATCGACAACGACCTGATGCCCTTATGCCGTCGCCAGACGGCGGCGGCGGACAATGCCGCCCAGGCCGAGCAACCCGGTGGCCATCAGCACGTAAGTGGACGGCTCTGGCACCACATTGACTCGCCCATCCAGCAGGATGCCGTCGGTCTGACCGTTCCCGCTGATCACGAGATCGAGCGTATTCACGCCGGCCTGAAGCCCAGAGTTGATGATCAACGAGAAGGGCGTCGTCCAGTTGCCGCCGTTCGGACCGAGCGGCGTGGGTGACACGGCACCCGGCTGCAGTGCACCGCCGTTCAACACGAAGCCAACCCAATAGTTGTCGATCCGCAACGGCTCCAGCTCCAGCTGCGCGCCCATGAGATCCTCGGCGGCAATGGAGAAGGTGGTACGAAAGGTGTATTCGTACGACGCATCCTCACCACGCGAGTTGCCGACCGACCCACTTGGCACGGCGCCGATGTAGCGCACGCCATTGATACCCAGCGGCACAGACGCCCAACCGCCGGGCGCCGCCCAGATGACAGGCGCACTGGCGAACGCCGACGCGGTGGTGCTGCCACATGGCGCGCCGCCCAGTCGAGTGGCGCTGAGCGCACGGCAGCTGACCTGCCATCGAGTATCCAGACCGCCAACCACATTGCTTGCGATGCCGGTGCCGGCAAACGCCTGTGCAGCCAGCGAAAGGGGTGCGATCGCCGCGAACAGCGCGGCAGCGAGCGTGGGTCGGAGATTGAGCATGCGGACCGCTCCTGTTGAGATGACTGTGCGGCATCGGAGGGTCCCGTGCCGACAGCGAACTCATCTAAAGCATGGCTCGTACCAACTACCGACCGTGAAGGCGGACGACGGGACGAGTCGAACGGGTGATGATAACTTGTTCATTCGCAACGACTTGCACACATAAGCCGAAGGACACATGCGGTAACCTCGTGTTTACTGCTGTGCTCGCCATGTGACAGCTGTCGGACTGCGGCAACAGTCGAGCTTGCTTCGCTCGTCTCCCGGGTCGTGGGGACCGCATTCGGCGCGGCGTCGGCGAAGTGGTGGCGCGCTCACGACCGATGCCGGGCGCGTGCCGATGGCAGCGCGTGAGTGCGCGGCGGCGGCGCGCCGGCGCCACGCACTCAGTTTCTTCAGCGCCGGAATCAATTCTTCCGGTACGTGAGATTTACCGTGCCGTCGAGCACCATGTCCCATCCCGTGATCGGGAACGTGGCCGGCGTGGGCCGACCACGGTAGCCGTTCCAGAAGCCGACTTCCTCGATGTAGTAGCGCCCGTTGCGGGAAGACACGCCCCACTTCACGTCGTATTCGCAGGCACCAGCAATGTAGCGGTCAGCAAAGTTCGAGCAGCCGTGTTGCGTGGGGCTGAGCTGCCGATACGTGGCGATGCCACCCGGCTTGAGCTCCATCGGATAGCTGACGGCAGTCGGGCCCACCGAGCTGACCGTCCACCGCCCGACGGCGGCGGCGGCGTAGATCGGCACGGAGTCGCGAGTCAGGACCGCATTGATGGTGACGGTGTCTGCGCCATACGTGCCACCGTCGTAGATCAGGTCATACGTGAACGGAACGTCCGCCGACTTGTCGTCGATATCGAATCGGAGATCGATACCGGTGCTGGTCGGGAGCCAGTTCCAGCGGATCGCCTGCGGCTGCACGCGACCGAGGCGCAGCGAATTCTCGGGCCGGTAACGCAACGCCCGCGACGTGGTGTTCGTCGCGAGCGTCGCGGGCTCGCGGCCCAGCAGCCCGCCGCTGTAGGTGTTCAGCGCACGCCAGGCTGAGGCCAGCCTGGTCAGCAGCGACGAGGTCTCCGTGGCCGCCGGGATCCGGCCCACGTCACTGGCCACGAAGCGCCGGAAGCGGACACGGGGCAGCAGTTTCTGTGTGACACCGTAGCTGAACGGCATCGGAGCCGCTGCGCTCGCGACGCGAGCGGAGACGCCACTGCCCATCGTGCCGGTGCGCAACTCGTTCTCCTCGAACGGTTCGGTGATCGGCGTGAACAGCTCTGCCAGCGTCGTCGGGAATGTTGGCGTCACGGTGAAGTCTGCTGCTTCCCATTGCCGGGCGCTGAACTCGGCAAGGCGTGCGACGTGGCAGAGATTCACGAACTGGATGATCGCGTTGCGGAGCGATGCGCGCAGCCCGGCGGCCGCTGCTGCAGTGATCTCTGCGCGGCAGTCCTTCGCCTTCTCCTCGATCTGTTCCAGCGTCGTCAGCTGCTGTCGCTGACAGTCGCGTATTTCCTCGACGCTCTTGGGAATGTCCTTGTCCTGGCAGAATGCTGCCTGGCGCACGTTGGCGCTGACCTCGGTCGTCCGCACCATGTGCGGCGAGACGAGTTGATCGCCGAAGCTCGCGCTGAGGAATTGGGCGACATCCTGCTGATCCGCCGCCGAAAGCGCGGCGAAGCTCGCCTGCGCCTCGCTGCGCGCGGTCAGCACCCGCTGGAAGTCGGCGGCTCGTGTGGCGGAATCAGCGCTGGACGCATTCGCCGTATTGGTGGCCGCGCTGACCGCGCGGCTGAGCGACGCGTTGAACAACGAGTCCACGCGTGCCACGTACGCCACCGGATTGCCGAGTGGCACGACCGTCGCAACCTGCAGCGTGGCCTGCACGACGGTGCGTCCGACCGTCAACGAGAGCGTCTGTGCGCCTCCCTGCACCGCCGGAATGACGAATGACACGGTGCTGTCATTCACGCGACCGGCCACCAGCGACACGGCGCCGAGCGCACCCGCATAACTGCTCGCGGTCAGCCGCGCACCGGAGATCGTGGCGCTGGTGACCTGTTGCGTGATGACTGACGCCTCGGCCGGGATCAGCGTCAGGTCGTCAGGGCGGTCATCGCCAGTGACGCCGCCGCCGCAGCCTGCGAGTGTGAGAACGGCAGCGATGAATACTCGCCGGGACTTTGCGACGTGCTCGATGTGCATCGGAATGGATGTGCGTGACGACCGGCACGGGAAGGGGTGGGCTTCGCCGGTATGTCACCAGACGAGGCAGCGACGACCGCGTCACAACGGGCCGTGGGTGATACCGGATGGGAGTCAGCGACGATCTCTCCCTGGGGAGAATCGTGCGATCCTTTCCAGCGGCCCGGTACGAGGTGGCCGCCTGCGGCACGCTCGCCAGAGTCGTGGGACGACATGCATGCTGACGCCGTGCCGGTTGGCGCCATGACGTCACCGCACCTTGGCTCATGATTGCGCGATGGTCAGCCGAAATTACGAGGTATGGACAATGAGCAACTGCGCACTCTCATCGCGAGCGTGAACAAGGCCTTCTATGATCGGGTGTACAAGGACCCGTGGTTGAAGGTGGTGTTTCAGGGCCGCCGTCAGGAGCACCTCGAGGCGCAGCAGACCGACTTCATGGTCGGCGCATTCGGCGGACCGAAGACGTACGCGGGGCGCAGCCCGACGGACGCGCATCCGCACATCTTCGTCGACGAGTCGATGTGGCAGCTGCGGGAGACATTCCTGCGACAGGCGTTCGCCGAGACGCGCCTGCCGGAGGAGATGCAAACGAAGTGGATTCGCATCGACGAGGCGTTCAAGCACGCCATCATCAAGCGCTCCGTGGCGGATTGCACGAAGCGCTACGTGACCGACGTGATCATCGCGCTGCCCGATCCCGAGATGCGGAAGGCCAGCTAGCTAGCTAGTGTGGTGTCGCCGAAGTGACGTGGCTAAAGGCGGGTGATCGATTTTGGTGCCAGCCACGGCGCAACCCGGAGCGATACCAGCGGTATCGCGCGGCGTTGCAACGCCGGCTGGCGCCAAAGGCGCGCCCGATTGCCACGAGACTTCGGCGACACCGCACGAGCGCGGCACTCGTGCCTCGCTCGGGGCTGCACACGACGCAGCGACGCAACGACGCATGCGCGGCGTTGCTGCTTTGCGCATTGCTCGAGTCAGGCCACAAGATTCACCGATGCGTTCAGCCCGGACAATTTGCAAATCCGAGCGACGTCGACAGCAGTCCAGGTAACGAGACTGCGCCGCCTTCTGACCAGAACCTGCGGAAGCCGATCTCCGAATGTGGCATCGTGAATTCGCGGCAGACGGTGCGCTGCACGGCGTCCTTGACCCGCAGCATGCTGCCCCAGCTACCGAAGGCGTACGGACCGGTCTGCGCGAAATGGCAAGACCCGCAGTAGGGCGCGACCACTCGCCGATACAGGCCTGCCTGGGCCGACCAGCCCGGTGGCACCGCATTGTCATTGGCGCGCGTGCCTGCAGGGAAACCGCAGGTCGAGCTGCTGCCGCTGTAGAGCGCCTGAATACGCTCCCTGATCGTCGGAGACGGGTTCGAGCGGCAGATGACTTGGTTGATCAGCCGGATCGACTCTTCCGAATTCTGTAAGATATCCGGCCAGCCGCCAAAGTCGCCCGACCCGGTCGCCGCCACGCGGGATCGAACCAGCGGCGAACTGAACGCGAGCTCGGCCGGGATCAAGGGCAGCAGACTGGCGCCCTGAACGAGTCCGGACGCCGAATCGTAGCGTCCGCCGTGGCAACTCAGGCACGCCTGCGGAACCGGTTTTGCTCCCTCGCTGTCGAAACTCGTCGTATATGCTGGTCTGGCGACGGCGGCAACGAGGGCTTCGCGCTGCCACGGCTCGAGATTCGCCACGTCCCACGTGCCTGCTTGCAGCCACGCCGGCTGGCGGTCGTTCTCCGACGTGCTCCACCAATTCGGCTGGAAACTCTCTACGCGGTTTCCCAGCGCCGGTCCCTCTGACGGCGGGTTTGCCGGCCATGGCGGCGGCGGAGGGGTCCAGACGCCGAACATGGCGCCGCGCGGCGTGATGACGATCGTGCTGAAGGTGACGTTGCGATCGACGAACCGCTCCGCAGCCTGCGCCAGAGCCACTCCGTCGGCGGTCGCTCCTGGCTGCAGGACGGGGCCGTGGCTCGCGGCCCAGCACACCGTCGAAATCTCACGATTGACATAGCTGTAGATGTCGGCTGCACATCCCACACGGCGGCCACGGCCAAGGTCGTTCAGGTCTGCAAATGCGGCAGATGGAAAGTACGGCGTGCGATACGTTCGCGTCGTGCTGCGACTGCCGCCCGAGAACGCGAACTCTCCCCACGTTCCAAGATGCCAGCGCCCGCTGCTGAGCAGCAGGTTCTCCGCCCTGCAGTCGTGCAATGCGATGAGCCGACACTGTTGCCTGTAGTGCGCAGCCGACTCGTCGGGCCCCCGTGCACCTCGCGGCAAGCTCAGAAACGCCGCGCCGGCCGTCGGCACGAATCGGGTTTGCACTGACGGCCAGCTCGATGCCGCGGTCAGCACGCCACCTGGCTCGTACGCGGTCGCGACGCGCCATTGCCGTGCACCGGCGCCCTGCGGCGCACTGCGCCAACTGGTCGCGCCGCGCACCATCACGGCCGTCGGAAGCGCCGTGCCGCTGATTTGGTATCCGGCAGCCCCGGGTACAGCCTGCCACGTGATCACGACGCTGCCATCGGCGTGCTGCGTCCCAGTCAACCCTGCCGGATCCCGGGGCAACGGCGGCGTGTACGTCGCATCCGCGGCCTGCGCCACCCCGAGCGCATTGGTCAGCGTGACGCGGTAGGTCACCATCTGGCCCGGCGTCAGCGGACCGGGATCGATTGCAGACAACGCAGTGGGCGACGAGCGGCGCAGGCGCACCGGCGCAGCGTTCGCCACGAGCCGTTCGACCGTCACCGACGCCGCCGGTGACGACGTGGCGGGCGGTCGTCGCGTCACGGTTGCCGTGGTGATTCCCGGCGTCGCATTCAGGATCGTTTCTGTCGGCAACGTCCAACGCACGACAGCCGATGTCGGCGTGCCGTCGACTTGCACGGTGACCGCTCCGCTGCCCGACGTTGGCGGCGCCTCCAGTGCCCGAGACGGCCGCGACGCCACGACATTCGACGACACGCCGCCGCTGGTCAGGAGGAATCGAAAAGCCGGTGCGAGATCCTGCGCATCGAGGTTCTCGAACGTGAAGCCGACGTACACGATGCGGCCGCCACCGTACGCAGCGGCAGTGGCGACTGGCGCCGGTTGTTCGCCGATCTCGCTGGCCGCCAGCGCGGAGGTGAACACCACCGTTGCGCCGTCCGGGTTGACGGCGCTGAACTGCGTCTCCACTGCCCCGCTGCCTTTACCGACCGTGAATGGCGTGCCGTCGGATGCCGTGACGGTGCCAGGTTGGAAGCGCTGAGCCAGGCCCTTGCCGCCACGAAGCCCGAGCACCTCGTTGAGAAACGGCCAGCTGGCCTTCTCCCAGCTGCTGCCCGCGCCGAGGACCTTGCTCACGTACCCCGGGGACACGAGAATCACGGTGCCGCCCGTCTCTTCGAGGTAGCGCCGCACGGTCTTCTCATCGACGATACTCAGCACCGAGGTGTTGTCCGCGTTGCCGCCGTAGGACGCGCCCGTATACCAGACGACGAGGGAAAACGTGCGCAGCCGCTCGATGTCCGGACCGTTCGCATTCGTTCTGACGATTTCGATCGCCACCGCACCCGTGTCGCCGCCTGCAGCCTCTGAAACGAGCCGGCGGAAAACGAGATCGGACGGGGATCGACGCGAATCCGCGGGATTGTAGTTGTTGTCCGACCAATCGTCGTCGACGAGCAGGATGCGCGGTGGCGCTGCCGCCGCATGCCCCGGCAGGCTCGCGAGCGAACGTGACGGTGTTGGCGGTGCCGCGATTGCTCCCGGCGCCACAACGACGGAAAGACCGGGAGCTGCAAGCAGAACCGCGACGAGCGCGCGGAGTTTCACTCGAGCCTCACTTCGCTCTGGACGGAGAATTCGATCGGAGTCGTTTGATACGATACAGCGTCGTCCTGCACCGCGCGAGGATCGGCACGCGCGCGGTAGCGCAACGTCGACGCAGCGTCGGAATGCGCGGGCCAGCGGGCGTCGAGAGTCCGGTCTCGATCCTCACAGTGTCGAACACGTGCGCCGTCCGTCCGGCTCGCGGAACGGCACGCCGTTGTGCGACTTCACGCAAGCAATTCACCGTCGGTGAAACCCGCACACCGGCTCTCCGTACGCGGGGCAGGCTCACGTCCATTTTGCATCGACAGCGATGACGACGACTGGTGATCTTCCCGCGCACCGCATCTCGCTGGACGTTGCTGCACCCGTCCTGCGTGTGATACACGAGGTTTCAGGGACGAGCCGACTGCGGCACCGATGGAGCACACCGTTCTCCCGCGCATTGCGCCCGGCGTGGGCGTGGCCCAACCACGGTTTCGGGTTCGTACTGTGCTTGTTGGTGCTGCTGCTGTCGGCGCCGCCAGCGGTCGCGCGGGCGCAGGCCGTCGCAGTCGATCACGCGGCGATTCGGCGATTCGTCACCGCTGCCATGCGCGCTGACGGCGTTCCGGGGTTGTCGGTCGTCGTCGTCTCGCGCGATGGACCCGTCTACGCCGCGGGATTCGGCACGACCGGAGACGCGGGCGCGACGGTCACGCCGGACACGCCGTTCGTGCTCGGCTCCATGAGCAAGAGCGTCACCGCGCTCGCGATCATCCAGCTCGTGGAGCGCGGTCTCGTCGATCTCGACGCGACCGTGCTGCAGTATCTCCCATCCTTCGCCATGGCTTCCCCCGACGCTGAACGCATCACGGTTCGGCAGCTCCTCGCACACACGAGCGGGATCCCGACGAACGCGACACGCGCCGAGCGGGACGGACGGACGTTGGCCGATCACGTGACGGCGTTGCGTGGCGTGACGCTCACGAGCGCGCCAGGAACAGCGCACGAGTATGCGAGCCCGAACTATCAGATTCTTGGCCGCATCGTGGAAGTGGCATCGGGCGAGTCGTTCGGCGCCTACGTGGCTCACCATGTCCTGGTGCCACTCGGCATGCACCGCTCCTGCGTCATGGCCGAATCAGCGCGCGCGGTGGGGCTCGCGTCTGGTAACCAGATGCTCTTCGGCGTGGCCGTCGTGCGCGACTTACGGTTTGAACGGGACCGGCTCCCCTCTGCGGCGCTGATGTCGACTGCGAACGATCTCGGACGCTTCATGCGCATGCAACTCCGGGGCGGTGAGCTGGACGGTGTCCGCGTTGCGTCGGACCTGAGCATGGCCGAGATGCACCGTGCGCAGGTGCGGGGGGAAGGGTTTGCCTATGCGATGGGCTGGCGACTGAGCAACATCGGCGGCGCAGCGGCCGTGCACCATGGCGGGATCCTGCCGAACTATCGTGGCAAGATGGTGATGCTGCCGGGGCGCGGTGTCGGGATCGTGGTGCTCACCAACGTGTCGACGGTGGTCGGCTCGCCGACCAGCCACCGGGTTGCCGACGGCATTGCGGCGCTCATCTCCGGACGACCACCGCCAGCGTCGCCCAGACTTCCGCTCCGATGGATCTTGATTGGTGTCGCGATTGGCATGGCGGCGATCACGACGCTGCAACTGCGCGGTCTTGCACGCGCGTCCCGCGCAGCGCGAAGCGTGGGCTCGGCGGCGAAGGAAGTCGGATTCGCGGCAGTCTTGCTGTTCGGCATACCGCGTTTCACCGGAATCGGCTGGGCCGAGCTGTGGCGCCAGGCACCGGACATGGTGGCCTGGATGGTCATCGCAGCCATGCTTGGCGTTGCGACCGGCCTGCTCCGGCTCCGCGCAGGCAACATGCGGCCGGGAATGACATGAACGAGGCATGCGGCGTGATGGCACGGCACGCGCGTCATGCTCGAACGCGGCCGCGAAGCTGCCGATCTCACTTTCGTGAAGCGGAGCCCGTCGCCACGTAGGCACGGCGCGCACCCCGTTCTCAAGGACGGCCGCCGCGCCGGCGGACGAGGACCAAGGGGCTGGCCACGTTGCTAGCGTGAGGCCCTCCCGGGATCGGGTGCACACGAACGGGGCGGCATGCGCTGTGTTACTCGCCACTTGTCCAATGCGTCCAGACAGTGATCGCACGATACTTCTTCCGTGCCTTCATGGCATTTAGGCAATTCCCTCGTGCGCATTCT
>Ga0105047_10010041_pt1 | contig 15505 bp, 15 predicted proteins | sample MAT04_FD_78384 | JGI IMG/M metagenome (GOLD analysis project Ga0105047, IMG submission 78384) | Freshwater microbial communities from Lake Fryxell liftoff mats and glacier meltwater in Antarctica - MAT-04 (megahit assembly) | ecosystem: Environmental > Aquatic > Freshwater > Ice > Liftoff... | reverse complement strand
TTGGGGCACTAAATGCAAAAAAGCTGCCTGGTTTACATCTCAGGCAGCATTTTTTCAAAGTTTATTGATATCCGATACTAAAACTTATTATTTAGGAAGAATATCAATTATAACGGTACGGTTGTAAAAGCGTTCCTCAGGAAATTTGTTTTCGAAAGGTGCTAATGTTTCATCTTCACCTGCACCGGTTACTTGGAATTTTACATCGCTACGGCCAGCTTTCGCAAGGCTTTTTTCAAGGATATCCTTTACATTGTTGGCTCTGGCCATCGATAATTCCTTGTTGTAAGGCACTTCGCCGATAACATCAGTATGACCTTGTATTAGTACTGTTCCATTCACTGGAATCATAGGTGTTACAACATCATTGAGGTACTTTTCGTACATCGGGATGGCTTTCGATTCATCAAATTCATAAATGATGCTGAATCTCATGCCTTCTGAATTGGTAGGAGGTGTCCAGAGCACAACATGTACTGTAGATTCCTTTTTAACAACCATACCATTCTTGGCCTGACCAATCATCGTCACTTTATAGTCACCTGAGGGACGTGTACCTAAAATGTCTTTTCCAGGTATAGTCACTATGTCTTCGGTATAAGGGCCAAAATTATTAATGGTTCCTTTTTCGTCTGCTATCTGCATCGACCATGAGTTAAAGCCTTCTTTGGCACCCTTATTCTCGAAAGTAACATAGCTTTCAACAGGTGCTTTTTGAACAGCCAACATTTTATCTGCAGGTCCATTTTGGTATTCCATCAGTAAAACATGGTAAGCACTTTCAATCGACACACGGCGTTCGCCCTGGTGAAGAAGAACGAGTTCGTTTGTTCCACCATTTTCAATGGATTTTATTTCAGGTCTGCTGCGACCTTCAACCTTGATCCTCGAAGCTTCAATTCCAAATACATCTACCAGGTAAACTTTGACAGATTCTGCCATTTCCTGACCATCTTTCGGGCCTTTTTCTGACGAACCAATCAGGATAATGGTTGTTGTAGGATTCTTTATCATACGGTCACCAAGGATATTCAGGATATTATAATAAACAGACATCTGACGGCCTGAACGACCTGCGAGGTTTTTAGGGTCGCTTGCTTCAAGCTGATCTTCACTGAAGTCTTTCACCTGATCTTTCTTCAGCAATATGTAACGGTCAGGAATTTGATTAGATCCCAGATTGAAAAATACATAGTTCCTCACAGGGAATATTTCAGTGATCTTACCTTCGACAGGTGCATTCTTAGGAGAGGTAATTGCGAATGCAACTACAGGTTCTGTTACAACCACAATTGCCGCTCTTTCTTCTCTTGCAACAGGCTCGATTTTGTGCCCGCGACCAAGTTTAAGTGCAATTCCTGCTCTTATAGTGGTATTGTTCCATGTTTCAATCGAGCGTGGTGTTTGTCCGAAATACGGATGGAAGGATACAAACGGTGAAAGTACAAACTGTGTTTGATGGTTTGTTGATGAGAGCGGGATATCGTATCCGGCTACAACCTGCATCGAGATCTGCATTTGATTCACATCACTGAAATCACCTGTTACATCGGCAGTAGGCGCCTGGTCAGGATAAGCAGGATTGATTCCCAGCTTATAAGTGAATGATTTTGAAATATTGTATGCAAAGCGTGGACCGGCATACAGGTAAAAATCAGATTTGAACGGTGCAAAGCGTAAACTTGGCTCAACAGAAACATAACCTAAGTCAGTTTCAAGATCGGCAGGGCAATTACAAGGTGTGTTTACCTGGTCGAATTTCCCTTTGCGGCTGTCGTAGCCTGCCTGAAACATAAATCCGAACCTTGTATCAGGAGCATGAAATTCTATGAGGGGTGCAACAAAAAGTCCAACATCCTGTCCATCGTGAAATACAGCCGGAGGAGTAAAATCGGTAGTTAACTGGTGGGTCGAGCCCTGGTAGAAATTGAAATTCGCACCACCGGCTACACCAAAAAACCATGAAGGTCTGGTGTATTCAACATCCTGCGCCTGAACCGGAGCCTGGATTCCTGCCACGGTAAAAGCGCCTATAATTGCACTCTTAGCGATCAGGTTATAAGGGGACCACGCTGACCGTGATCTCACTGTTAAATTAATTTTAGGTTTCATGTTTTTTTTTATTATAAGTTTTTTGAAAAAGTCAAAAAAGAATAGCCATGATCAACATTTTGCGTATCATGGCTATTCCGAAAATTATGGTTTTGTGATTGTATTTGTACTTGTCATTACTACTGAGCCATTTTGTGCCAGCATTCTACCGACTGCTTTTGAGTATGCATTCATTGTGATGGATTGCAAGGCAAGAATATTTCCCTGAAAATCGGTATAGTCGCCAATTACAGCTGAACTGCCTGTCTGCCAGTAAACATTTTTAGCCTGGGCGCCACCGGTAAGAATAACATCACCACCTGCTCCGCCAACAGTAGTAAAGCCTGAAGCTATCTGAAATATCCAAACTGCATTGGCATCGCCCTGTGCATCGAGTGTAAGGTCGCCATTCTGTATCAGAAGCGTGGAGGTTGATTTATAGATACCCGGTGCAAGGGTTTTGCCTCCTTGGTCGCCTGAAACTGTGGCTGGTGCAGGTAAAACTGCACCTTCAGCAACAAGATAAGCTGCTACTAAATCGAGTTTTGCCTGGTTGAGCATAGCAGCAACTCCCGAAGGATTAATGTCGTCGGCAGCAAAAATTGCACCGCCGATTAAAACTGCAGGAGGGAAACCTGTAACTGATGAACGCAGACCAGGATATATGCCAACATTCAGATTAATAATCTGGCTTAAACCGGCAGCATTGCTCACTCCCACACCTGCGAGAATACCAAACTGAGCAGACGATCCAAGATTTACAGGTCCGGGAAGATCAATAATAGTTGCTCCGGTGCTGAAGTTCCATACATAGTTACCTGTAATTGCAACTGCGGCCGGATTCTTGGCTCCTGTGGTAATGGCAGCAGTGTATGTTGTATTTGCTAAAAGATCAGCAGATGGAGTAAAGGTTGCTGTCGAACCGGAGTAGGTAACTGCGCCTAAAACGGATGTTGCTCCTGCCTTTAATGTAAAGGTTGTTGGAGTGATAGTTAAAGGATCCATAGGCATATTAAAAGTTGCCGTAACAATTTTGGTAAGTGCAACTGTCGTGGAATTATTTATTGGATTGACAGCTGTTACAGCAGGATTTAAAATATTACTGGTGGTAAATGACCACACATAGTCTGCTGAAATTGGTGTGCCTGCTACATTCATTGCTCCTGTTGTGATGGTAGCAGTATATATTGTGTTAAGAGCTAAAGCAACAGTTGGTGTAAATGATGCCCGTGTTCCCGAGTAAGTTACCGTACCTGCAACCGCAGTTGTTCCTTGTTTCAGGGTAAAGGTTGTTGCAGTAATGGTAAGTGGATTCATGGGAACACCAAAGTTAGCTCTCAAAATTTTATTGGTAAGAACACCGGTAGCATTATTTGCCGGGTCGGTTGAAACAATTGTCGGAGGTATGCCACTGGTAGTAAATGTCCAAACGTAATTAGTTTGCAATGCCGTGCCATCCGAATTTAATGCGCCGGTTGTTACTGTACCCGTATAAGTGGTACTAGGCAGGAGATTAGCGGAAGGTGTAAAACTGGCTACTGAATTTGAATATGTTACAACACCGGCAACAGGAGTAGTTCCTGCCATTAAAGATATAGTAGATGAACTGATTGTAGCAGGATCCATCGGAATGCTGAAGGTTGCCGTTATTACTTTGTTCATCGGAACGTTTGTAGCGTTGATCAAAGGATCAGTAATCGTAACAATAGGAGCTACAACAGGGCCGGTACTGAAGGCCCACCTGTAATCAGCTTGTAACACATTGCCGTTTAAATCCTTAACTGTAGCTTTTATAGTACATGTGTAGGTAGTGGCAAGTGCAAGTTTACTGCTTGGCGTAAATTTCATAGTGCTGTCAGCAACATTATAGGATACAATGCCCGAAATACTTCCTTTCAATACACCATCGATGGTAAAAGATGCTCCGGAGAAACTTGCAGGATCCATCTTTTCGTTGAAGGTTGCCGTAATAACCGAATTAAGCGGAACCATTGTAGCATTAGATAAGGGGGTTGTAGATACAACCAGAGGACACAGCCCAACTCCGCCGGGGGCTACGTAGTCATCTTTTTTACAGCCTGTAATAACAGATGTAAAGGTTAAGAAGGCTACGAGTGTAGTCATCCAAAATCTGTTTCGATTTGTTTTCATGTTTTAGTTATTGTTAGTTAGTGAGAATTTTTTCACCCTGCAAAGAACCGGCTATCTAATTTTGGGAGTGTTACATAATTGCCTGCAAGAGTTACATAGTTCACACATTCACATGGTAACCATTTTTCGTTTGGCTTAGTTACAGGATTATAAAATTTTATATATTTAATGCGTATTATGCATTACATTCACTAAATATGTGAATTATGTAATTTATACACAAAATTCTGTAATACTATTTACATCAAACACAAGCAACTTTGCATCTGCTTTTATCATACGCGCGAATCCAATTATAAAAGAGGGAATAGAAAACTGATGCAGGCATTACCAAACCGACTAACCGCTTATTACCGAAGAATTGTTTCTGTTTTCAAATCTGCAAACAGCAAATACATTCAGGGCGGTCGCATGCCAAAACTAAAGAAAGTACTTCTTATTTCCTTCCTTACCATTGCCGTAATTATAGGAGTAGTGATTGCATTTATTTCGCCCATCACAAAATACCTTGTCGAGAGGTATGACCTCAGGTATTCCGGCCGGCAGATTACCATGGACTGGGCTTACGTAAATCCGTTTACAGGTTACATTTATTTCGACAATTTAAAAATTTACGAGCGCAGGAGCGACAGCATTTTCATTTCTGCTAAGGGTTTGAGTATAAATATGGCCATGCGCAAACTATTAAATAAGACGTACGAAATAAGCGAACTGGTACTTGACCATCCGCGTGGAATTCTTATGCAGATTAATGAAAACCTTAATTTTGATGACCTTGTCGAAAAGTTTTCCTCACAGGCGGATTCCATTAAGGCGGCAGCCAAACCCGCAGAGCCGGTTCATTTCAGTATTTCCACAATAAAAATTGTTGAAGGTGAGTTTCGATATGTCGAAAGAATAACACCAATAAACTATTACATTAAAAGAGTAAATATTGAAAGCACTGGAATTCATTGGGATACGGACACCATTGCCGCAACATTTTCATTTCTGTCGGGAATAGGCGAAGGTGCTATGCAGGGAAATTTTACTATTAATGTCAAAAAACTGGATTACCGGCTGGCTATTGATATTCAGAAATTTGATCTGGATATTTTAAATCAATACCTGATTGATATAACCAACTACGGACACTTCACTGCTAATCTTGATGCAAAACTTAAGGTAAAAGGCAGTTTTAAAGAAGCTCAGAATGTTACATTTACAGGTCTTTTGGCAATAAATAAATTTCATGCCGGAAAAGCACCAAAAGAAGATTATGCTTCTTTTGATAAACTCACATTAGCCGTTCTCGAACTCAGTCCGAAAAATCACAAATACATTTTTGATTCTGTTTCCCTCAACAATCCTTATTTTAAATATGAGCAGTACGAAACGTCCAGTAATCTGTTAAAAATGTTTGCTAATGCCAAATCTAATGTATCTACAGCCCAATCGTCCTCTGACCAATTCAACCTGGTGCTTACAATCGGCAACTATATCAAAAATTTATCGAAGAATTTTTTCAGGAGTAATTACAAACTCAACAGGCTGGCCATATATAGCGGTAACCTCGAATACAATGATTATTCGTTGAGCGAAAAATTCGCCATCAGGCTAAATCCGCTATTTATAGTAGCCGATTCAATTACTAAAAATCAAAAACGGGTGGGTGTGTTTTTCAAAACAGGTATTCAGCCTTACGGCAATGCTGATGTGAACCTGAGCATTAATCCTAAAGATAGTTCGGATTTCGATCTGGAATATCATCTCCACAAATTACCCGCCAGCATGTTCAATCCATATGCCATTACCTATACTTCGTTTCCACTCGACAGGGGAACAATTGAAGTGAATGGCTCATGGCATGTGCGGAACGGCAATATACAAAGCGACAATCATCTTATCATTATTGATCCACGCATAGCTAAGCGGTTGAAAACTAAAGGGCTGGAGCGGAAACCTGTAAGGCTGATCATGGCACTAATCCGTGAGCGGGGAAATGTGATAGATTACGAAATTCCAATTACAGGTGATTTGAAAAGCCCTGAATTTCATCTTAAAGATGTTATTTTCGATGTATTGGGGAATATTTTTGTGAAACCGGTAACCACACCTTACAGGATAGAAGTAAAAAACATCGAAGCTGAAATAGAAAAATCGCTCACCATGAAGTGGGATATGCGGACTAGCACACTCATGCGGTCACAAGAAAAATTTATTAAAAAAATGGCAGATTTCCTGGTTGAAAATCCTGAAGCATCCATTACCGTTCATCCTCAACAATATTCAGTAAAGGAAAAAGAATATATTTTATTGTACGAAGCCAAGAAAAAATATTTCCTGGCAGCTAACAAAAAGAAAGAGCAATCGTATAGCAAGGACGATTCAGTTCAGGTGGATAAAATGTCGGCTAAGGATGCCGGATTTATTGCATATTTGAACATGCAGACTAACGATGAGATGCTTTATACCACGCAATCGAAATGTACCCGGTTGCTGGGTTCAGCCAAAGTAGATGCAAAATACAAGGAACTTAATAAATACAGAGAAAATGTTTTCCTGTCGTTCTTTAAAGATAGAAATGTGGAAAACCGGGTGCGGATTTCGGACGGAACAAGCGTTATTCCATACAATGGGTTTTCGTTTTATAAAATCGAATATAAAGGAGTTTATCCCGATGCACTGCTGAAAGCTTACCGCATAATGAATGAATTTAATGATGAAGCGCCACGGAATATATTTAAAAAATTGCGTGCGAAAATACGAGGATAATTCTGATAAAACCGGTACTTAAGATTCAGGAATCTCATTGCATCCGGGTTTTCTCAAATATGTTAATCATCCAGACTAATTGACTAATTTTGTAAAAATACTCACTGTGGGTGCTTTCAATTTTGCCAGTTACTTTGTCAATCTCAATTAGGCGGAAATGTGTTTGCTGATAATAACATTCATAATTCACATTATTTAAAACAAATACATTTAAACATTAGTACCTGATTCATTTACAATACCATACAATACAATGGCTACTGAAACCAGCAGAAAATACACATTAACAAAAGGCCTGGATCGGTATTTTACCGGCGTTCACAGCGCCTGGAATTTTACTGCGCAATTTTTTAAAGAAGTAATCAAACGACCCGTTCACTTGCGCGAAGTCATTAACCAAAGTTTCGAAGTAGGTTTAAAATCATTGCCGTTAATTACCCTCACTGGTTTCATTGTAGGAGTGGTTTTTACCAAGCAATCGCGGCCTTCGCTCGAAGATTTCGGAGCAACATCCTGGTTACCGTCATTAATAGGCATTGCCATTGTACGGGCATTGGGTCCGCTGGTAACCGCGCTTATTTGCGCTGGTAAAGTCGGTTCGAGCATAGGTGCCGAGCTGGGTTCTATGAAAGTTACCGAGCAGATTGATGCCATGGAAGTATCGGCCATTAATCCGTTTAAATACCTTGTAGTTACAAGGGTGCTGGCAACAACTATCACAATTCCTATCCTGTCGCTATATTGTAGTTTTGTGGCACTTTATGGCTCATATCTGAATGTTCATGCCGCAGAAACCAGCAGTCTTATCAGTTTCTATCAAAGCGCGTTTTCAACCATCAGTTTTCTGGATATATTTACCTCTGTTGTCAAAGCGCTCGCATACGGTTTTACCATAGGCATGGTAGGCTCATACAAAGGCTTTCATGCTACACAGGGAACCCGCGGGGTGGGCAAAGCTGCAAATCAGGCAGTGGTACTGGCAATGTTCCTGATATTTGTCGAGGAACTTGTAATTGTTCAGCTTTCTAACTGGATCCGTTATTTTTAAAACTATGGCAGAATTAGAGCAACATATAATCAATTACGACGAACAAGTTATATCAATAACCGGGTTATATAAATCATTCGGTGAGCTGGATGTTTTAAAAGGCATCGATTTTAAGCTTTATAAAGGCGAAAATGTTGCCGTACTCGGTAAATCGGGAACAGGGAAATCGGTTCTGATAAAAATACTTGTAGGTCTGCTTAAGCCCGATAAAGGCGAAGTAATAGTATTAGGTCAGCATGTGGATGAGTTGGATCGCAAAGAACTGGATGCCTTACGATTGCATATAGGGTTTTCGTTTCAGAGCAGTGCTTTGTACGACAGCATGAATGTATTTCAGAATCTTGCATTCCCGCTTACCATGAATAGGCCCGGAAAGAGCAAGGGTGAAGTGAGGACAGAAGTGGAAGAAGTGCTTGACGCGGTAGGATTAATCGATAAGATAAACCAGTTGCCATCGGATCTTTCGGGCGGACAACGGAAACGAATCGGTATTGCCCGCACATTGATCCTCAAACCTCAGATTATGCTCTACGATGAACCTACTTCAGGCCTCGATCCCGTTACAAGTGCTGATATCATTGAGCTTATCAACGAAGTTCAGCAAAAATACAACACCAGTTCTATTATCATTACCCACGACCTTACCTGCGCCAAAAATACCGGGAACCGAACAGCCATGCTGCTGGATGGTAAATTCCTGAAAATTGGCAAATTCGAAGATGTTTTCGATAGCGATGACAAACAGATAAAAGCTTTTTTTAGTTACAATTTTATACAATAAGTTATGAATGAATCACCAAACAGACGCGCGGTAATAGTAGGAGTCTTTGTACTTGTAGGAATATTGTTTTTTATTGGGGGGATCCTGATGATTGGCAACCTGCACGAAACCTTTAAAAGCAAAATGAAAGTGGTTTCACTTTTCGATGATGTGGGAGGTTTGAAAAAAGGAAATAACATCTGGTTTTCGGGTGTAAAAATCGGAACGGTGAGCAATCTTCGTTTTTACGGAACTTCACAAGTGGAGGTAAGCATGAACATCGAAACAAAGGTTCAGCAATATATCCGTAAAGATGCCAAGGTTAAAATCAGCAGCGACGGGCTGATAGGAAATAAGATTCTTGTAATTTACGGAGGTACAACCGCAGCACCCGAAGTGGAAGAAGGCGATACCCTTGGCGTAGAGAAAACCTTTACTTCCGACGATATGATTAATACTTTGCAGGCAAACAATGTAAATGTCCTGGCTATTACCGCCGATTTGAAAGTAATTACCAAACAACTGACTGAAGGCGAAGGAACTATTGGCAAATTACTGACCGACGATGCAATTTATACACATATCAATGCCGCCACAGCTTCACTGCAAACTGCTTCGGTTAAGGCCGATCAACTGGTTTCAACACTTTCCACTTTCAGCTCGAACCTGAATAAAAAAGGCACTCTGGCAAACGAATTAACTACCGATACAATGGTTTTTAAATCAGTGAAAGCCTCAGTATTGCAACTTCAGCAAATGGCTGATACAGCTTCCGCCTTTGTTGCCGACCTGAAAAAAGCCTCCAAAAATCCTAATTCTACAGTTGGTGTTTTGTTGCGCGATGAGCAATCGGGTGCGCGAATTAAGGAAACAATAAAGAACCTGGAAAGTAGTTCGCAGAAACTGGACGAAGACTTAAAAGCCGTTCAAAGCAACTTCCTGCTCAAAAGATATTTTAAAAAGAAGGAAAAAGAGAAAGAAAAAGAAACAGAGAAAACCCAATAATGGTTCTAAAGGCGGTCAGTGACCGCTTTTTTTTTGTGACGGGGTGAATCATAAAGCTGTATGTATTAAGCTTAGATATTTTATTCTCCTAATGCTTATTAACTAAAGAGCATACTACAGAGCGGGACAAGCTATAAGGCCGCTTCGTTAAGTGGGTTCGGTATTATTACAAAAGGGAATAAAGCAACAAAAGAAATGAGATTCAAATATTCATTTCAGAGCATTACAAAATGATATTTAGCGCAAAATGACTTTTATAATAAAGGCTCTGGTTTCTGCCATAAGCAATTGTTTTTTTTTCATACACTGATATTCAATTAGCCGGATGTGAGAATTATGTAAGTCATATCCATAATTCTGTAACATATAGCTGTTAAATGTGGCTGACCTTTGCATCATTATAAACCTATAAAAATCAAAAACCATGAAAATGATGAAAACAATGATTATGATGTTGCTTGCTATTGCAGGAAGCATTGGTATTGCAAGTGCACAGACACCCGCTGTAATGGTAAGCGACGCAGCAGGATGGCATAAAATTGCAGAGCGGACAGTAGATTTCAAAACTGAAAAGGATGAAATTGCCGTTATGGGATCCGACAAGTTCTCAACCCTCAAATTTAAAGTTACAGAAGCAGCTATTAACATGGTTTCTCTTGAAATTATCTACGAAAGTGGCGACAAGCAAGACGTTAAAATCAACCAAGAGGTAAAAGCAGCAGGCGAAAGTCGCTTAATTGATCTTAAAGGTGGTGCTGAGCGTAGCATAAAGAAAATTATTTTCGTTTATAAAACGGTTCCTAACAGTAAAGCTGAAAAGGCTAAAGTCGAAATTTGGGGTCTGAAAATCAACGCTGATAAAAAGTAACAAATTATCTTCTGTAATTGAAGCCGTCCTGCCTGATAAGCAGGACGGTTTTTGCATATGGAATTGCCAGGATCAAAGGAGTCTTTTTGGTGAAAAAAATGTGAGAAAGATGTAATTTAATCTATGAATTATGTAACACTATTCAAGAGAAAGAGATTCAAATTTGTATTTTAATTAATTAGGATGAATTCCTGTTCATCGTATTTCAAAAAAGCTAAATAAAAAAGATATGAACGCACTTGACAATACAATGAAAGAACCTGAAAATACCCCCGGAGGATATAAAATAATCTCAAACTGCGGATGTGGGGAAAACAGCCAGGATAAAAGCATAGATCAGCAGGAGACTAAATACCAGTGCCCTATGAACTGCGAAGGCAACAAAACCTATAATCAGCCGGGTGTATGCCCGATTTGTGATATGCAACTGGTGCAGGTTGGTACAGATGAGCCAAAGATTCACATTGAATAAGCGATTTAAGGTAGCGTTTAAATAATTTTCTTATAAACGCATCATGTTTAAAACATTCAGCGATTACGTCTTAAATCTTGGTATGGGCTGGGGAATTATTTTAGGCATTGCATTTATGGTTATTGTTACTGGGATTTATGTAAAGATGAGAAAAAACAGCCGGTTCTAATCGCAGTTTCATCCAACGTCGATCAAAGGACGGAATTTAATGATGCCATGCTTTTTTAGTCGCTGTGCAGGGTATTGATTATGTGACATATGTGTAAAACCGTAAGGTGTTATGGTTAATATTTAAAAAGGAAAGCAATGAATAAATTTACTCAAAATGCTGTAAAGAAAATCTGGAATGAACTCAGCATCAACTGGGATGTAGTAAGTCTCGACAAGTTTATGCAAGGATTAAATGATGAGCCTGAAAATGGAATAACAGACGCCAACATTAATGTTACAGAAAATGATGGAAGACTGGCCGATGAGTTAGCCTGGGCGCATCTGGAGGACTTACGTGATTATTATACGCGGCACGACAAAATGTAAAACACTGATAATACAGTTTAAAATTTAAGCCATGATTGAAGTTGATATACCTGAAGCAGTAAAAAAGCGACAAAAAGCAGAAGAATTGCTGAAATCTAAATCTTCACTAATAAATGCAAATATTTCAGAAGCTGAGGGCTTAAGACTTATTCACGAGTTAGAAGTGCATCAGATTGAACTCGAAATGCAAAATGAAGAACTACTGCTTGCCAATGAAGCCAAGAATGTAGCTAATGAAAAATACATTGAACTATATGACTTTGCACCTTCGGGATATTTTACCCTGACAAGCAATGGCGAAATTATTGAACTAAACCTCATGGGGGCAACCATGCTGGGGAAAGAGCGCTTATATCTAAAAAACAAAAGCCTGGCAGATTTTATAACTGATAGTACCAAACCCGCGTTTTCCGAATTTATAAAAAGCGTATTTAACGGCTCCGACAAAGAATCCTGCGAAGTAATTTTCGAAACAGATACCCAATTGCCATTATTTGTACTTATTACAGGCATTATTTCCAAAAATGAAAAACAATGCTTTTTAACAGCCATAAATATTACAAAACGGAGACAAGCGGAATTATTAATTGAACGTCAAAATCGGGAATTAAAAGAACTTTATGCTACAAAAGATAAACTTTTCTCTATAATAGCTCACGACCTGAGATCTCCATTTAACAGTATTTTAGGCTATTCAGAGTTATTGATTGAAAATGCCAAAAGCAACCATGATGATGAAACTGCTGTGTTTTCAGAAATTATTAATACATCGGCAAATAACACACTCCATTTACTTGATAATTTATTGAACTGGGCAAAATCGCAAACCGGGCAGATTAGTTTTAATCCCGAAAAAATAAATTTATCTGATTTGATAAATGAAATGATTGAAATTTTAAATCCAACTGCAAAATTCAAAAATATATCGATAAAATTCTTGCCATCAAATGAAATTGAAGTATATGCCGACAATAATATGCTGCTCACAATTTTACGAAATCTTATTCACAATGCCATAAAATTTACTGAGCTGAATGGAGAAATAGAAATACATGCCAGGCAGGAGAAGGATCTGATACTTATTACTGTTTCCGACAATGGAGTGGGAATGGATCAAACTACAATGAATAAACTTTTCGGATCAGATACAAGCTGTACATCTCCGGGTACGGCAAAAGAGCATGGTTCGGGTTTAGGCTTGATAATCTGCGATGAATTTGTTGGAAAACACGGAGGCACAATAGGAGTAGAAAGCGAGTCAGCTAATGGAAGTATTTTTCATTTCACCATCCCTGGAAAACAATTGAATATACTCTGAAAGGAAAAAATTTCAGAATTTACTTGTCTGTTTTTTCCGCAGGTACTTTTTAACCTGCCTTGGCTCACTTCGTTTATAGCTATTGCGATTGCCTGCCTCCTGCTTTAAGCTCTATAGCAAATTTAAATAGTATAATTTAACCACGCGAAAGGATTCGCGCGTTAGCGGGCAAATTTGAACAATATCATTTAACTACGCGAAAGATTACCTTCGGTGAGATTAGTTCGCACGGTTGCGGGGGACAGTTCAAAAAGCAAATGAGAGAAATGTGAATTGTGTAACTAATTTCAGAAAATGTGTAACATATTAAAAATCAGAGAGCCTAACTTTGTGCCTTACTAATTTATTTACAAGTTAAAATTTAAAATCATGACCAAGTTTAGAGTAGTATCAGTCAGAACAGCAGCAATAGCGATTATATTGTTGGGGTTTATGTTCGGTGGATCATCTTGCCGCACTTATCGCGATGGAACACCCAAACAAACTAACCGCCAAATGAGGCAAAATAAGGCTAATCAGAAGGATGTAAACGTAATTGTAACCCCGGAGAAGAAACCTGATGTAATCATTGTAGCCCCACCGAAGGTTGATTAAACATCGATGTAAACCTACAACACAGTAAATAAAAACTATATCGCTAATGATGTGGTGTGGACAGCGAAATGGACTTATGCTTATGAGTGAGGCATTAAGTCCATTTTGCTTGCCGAAGAGTGTTTTTTTGATTGTTTATTCAAAGAGGCTTGAAATTGTTAGATAATTATACTCCGATCTTCGCTCCCGCGCGAATCCATTCGCGTGGTTTTAAAAATTCAAAGCGATAACATCATTCAGTATTCCTTTTTCCTCGCTATAGTCCCTTGCCTCCGGCTCATTTAGCAATTTTAAATAATATTATTTAACCACGCGAAAGGATTCGCGCGGTAGCGGGGGTTTCGGAGTAATTTTACACTTGGTAGTTTTTGCCATTATGATAGTCGTTTGTTACTTTATTAGGATAGAGTTTCCTTGTAATTTTCATTAAAAGCACTAAAATTATTCATCTATCTATTTTGCTGGTTTGTCCATTGTGTGTAGATCGATTAATATTACCTCCATCGCATAGGAGGACCTCTAACGTTAGGCTATTAAAAGTGGCGGTCTGCGTGGTTGTATTGGGAAAATGAATAATTTATTCCATATCCTCGTAATAAGCAGCATCCACAGGTTTGGATTCGGGAGAGCCTTTTTGTCGAAGCCAGATAGACAGTAGAACTATAGCTGCGACCGCAAGGAACTCACTCTGCCAGTTTTGGAATGATTCAAACCAAAACTGTGAATTGCCAATATATTGAGAAGCAGAAACAAAAGGCATATTTTTTTCTAATTGCTGCTCATTAAAATTTTTCAGACTTCCATAAAAATGCCCCAAAAATGAGAAAAGGAATAACATTAATAATGCTATACTAAGTGAATTGCTATAGATCTTTAACCAAAGCCCTCCCCTTTTTACCGGCCATGGTGCGTTGGGGCGTAACTTTGGTGCCCTATCGACATCTTCCTTTTTGTAAAGGCTTTTAGATTCTGAAGAACCCTTTTGTCTTAAAGAAATTGTAAGAAGCACATAAAATGCCATCTGTAAGAATTCACTTTCCCAGTTTTCAAAAGTTGCTTGTATAAAATGTCCACTTTTTGCATACTCAATGGCAGAAAGCTGTGGAAATCCTTTTTCTTTTCTTTCCGTATTCGCTACACTCATTCCAGTAATAAATTGACAGCCCCAAAAGATAAGCATTATAGCAAGTACTACTATGCTTAAGCTGTTCCTGTAAATAAAAGAATGTTTATTATTCATTTTGTTTTCTTACTAATTTTAGTGTCGATTGAAATTCGCACTGTCGATATAGGTTGAACACACAACTGTCGAGGCTTTAAAAAATGGCAGTCTAGGTGGTCGTCCGCTATCAACCAATACCACCAAAGCGGGCTTCCCATTGCTTAATCAATTGAACTTTCTATAATTTTAATTTCTTCATCTGCCCAACCGTATAATGCATAAACCATTTGGTCAATTTCTTTGTCAGTTTTTTCTATATCAGATTTTATGATTTGGGCTTCCTGCTCTTGTTTAAATAATTTTCTTCCCATTCTGCTTTTTGTTCTAATGGCTTTTCAAATCAGTTGTTAATTTATTAATGTGTCGTTTTATTGGCTTTCGCACAACAAGTAAATACCTACAAATATACACCACTTTCAATCACATCAATATATAACCAATATTATATAAAAAAAAGCCCGGTATCTGTTTTTGGCGAAATGTGCTTACCTTAGCCTTGTAAATCGTTCATTGAAATACAATCAACTAAGTATAATGTGTTGAAAACCTGCCAAAGCTTGCAGCAGATGTTCCGGAAGTCCGGAAAGCCTGCCTTGGGTTGCAGCAGATGTTCCGAAAGTCCGGAAAGCCTGCCTTGGGTTGCAGCAGATGTTCCGGAAGTCCGGAAAGCCTGCCTTGGGTTGCA